>JADMIO010930452.1_pt1 | contig 46876 bp, 44 predicted proteins | sample 8958161 | NCBI WGS metagenome assembly JADMIO01 (sample SAMN16585339, study PRJNA669376) | soil metagenome | isolation source: Crop rotation soil | place: USA: Cullars Rotation, Alabama | collected 2011
GCCGCGACTTCAAGTCACGTGAATTCCAAGCTTCGGATCCCACTGTGCTGGAAAGACGGCACCTCGGCGCGATAGTGGAAGACGCGCTTCCCGTCGGACTTCACGCGGATCGAGCCTTCGAGCGTCCCCCAATAGAGGCCCATGACCGAGTCGGGGTTGCTCGCATCCGGCATGTAGAAACGGGGCGACCGATAGACCTTCGACGGCGACGCGTTCTTCGCCGACATTTTCTCTGCGAGCAGGTTGACCTGAGCGCGGACCTTCGCGTTCTTCGAGAAGATGGACGGCTCGAGCTCGAGTGGAGTCCCGCTGCATTCGAGATAGCGCTCCATCATCCGCCCGGACTGCTCGAACATGCGCACCTTCTTCGCGCCGAGCGCCATCGCCGAGTAGAGGTCGCGGAGAAACTCTTTGTCCTCGGCCGAGAAGCTCTCGTTCGCGATCGCCTTCTTCTCCATCGCTTCGACGCGGAGCTGGAGGTCCTCGATGTTCGTGCCCGAGGCGAGCGTCATGACGATCGCGGCTCGTTGCGGCGAGAGCCCGCCGGTGAGCGAGTCGTCGGGGACGCCAGCGTCGGCGGAGGTCGACCCCTGGTCGGTTTTCGCCGGTGCACTTGGCGGAGTCGCGGGCGTCTCCGCTGGTGGTTTGCCGCTGCTGCAGCCGCCTAGGGCAATGAGGAGTGGAACAACCACGAAGAAGAGGCCGCTTCGGAGCGTCGTGACGCGGATTTTTGGCGGATTTGGCATGCCCTGAAGAGAGGTCGCGGATGCAAACCTCTTCGTGACAACGGGAATCTGAAACCGTCGTCACGAGCCCTCGAGCTCTCGAGCTCTCGAGCCCTCGAGCCCTCGAGCCGATGTGCCCAAGCTGCCTAGAACGTCGCGCCTGCGCCTGACGGCGTCAGAAACCATCCCAACGTCGTCGTCCCCGCCGGATTGAACTGCTTTTTCGGCGGCTGGAGCATGAAATAGCTAATTGCGCCGAGGGCGACCGCCACGATGCCCACGCCCGCGAAAATATCGCCCGCGATGAAAAATGGGCGGACCGCGTCGACGCGATCATCCGAGCAATTCGGTTTGCAGTCGTCCAAATTGCCTCGCTTGATCGCGCCGCCGATTCCGAGGCCCGCGCCGATCAGCACGAAGCCCACGCCCACCGTGCCCGCGATGAGCGAGATCGTCGGCACCTTACCGATCGGCGTCGTCTCCTCGCGCTTCGGGCACACCGCGCCCGGCGCCGCAAAGTCGATATCGATATCGCGCTTCTCGCCCGCCGCGAGATTCAATGACTGCTTCCGCTGCGAGTTCGTGGTCGGATCGACGACCGTAATTTCGTGCGTGCCCGGGTCGAGCAAGAGCGCATTGCCTTCGCCCTTCTTGAAGGGACCGTCGAGCGTCACCTGCGCTTCGGGCCTGGCGCAGCCGTCGCCGCCTCGGACGTGGATATTCAGCGATGGGAGCTTTGCGGCGAGGTCGACGGCCCACTTCGCGCAGTCGTCGCGCAAGAGCGCTGGGCACTCCGGCTTTGCGCACTGATTGGCGGCGTCGATGGCGGCGAAGCTTTGGTTCTTCTGCTGCAGACGCTGCGTCTGCTCGTACGCCGCCGCGCAATCGTGCAGATCATCCGCCGCCGCCGGCGCCGCCGACGCAGAGAGCATGGCGACCACCAGGCCGCTGCCGAGGAAAAAGGAACGCATGCTCATTCTTGCAGGCAATAGAGGTGAGCGGATTTATCGCAAGTTATTGCGCAACCCGCGTTTAGCCACTTATCCGCCGTCGTCACGCCGGCCTGCGCCGTCGTGCCTGACGCGTTGCTCTTCCAGTTACCGCACGGATTGGCATCCGATCGCCCGCCCGTCGCATTCGCCCCCGTCCACACGATCGCGACTGCTTGGCCGAGTGGGCTCGGTTGCGTGTTGCAGGATCCGTCACCCGCCTCGACTTCTCCACCGCTCTCGGTGTGATTGATCGCAGCCGCCGGACCATTCTGAAAGAGCACCGTTACGCTCGGCGCGATCTTCTGGCCGGTCGAATCGACGATGAGACGCGCCCGGCTCGCATCGTCCAACACCCGGCTCTTGGCAGGCGCCGACGCGTCGCTCAAGAGCGCTTTGAAGGTTCCCGTGTGACCAGCTCGCCGCGCCGCATCCGTGCAGAATGCATCTCCCGCCACCGCCCCACCTTCGCCGCCCGTTTGGCTCACGAGGTTTCCCGAAAACGTCGCGTTGGTCACGAAAATCAATCGATCGTTCGCGCCACCTTCGAAGCTCGGCGCATCGGTGCGCGCGTCGCTCGACGTTCCGCCTTCCTGAACCCCGCCATCGGCGACCGCCGGCCCTTCCTGAAATTCATCGAGCGGAAAAAGCGCGAAGCACCCCGGAATTCCCATGAGCCCGAGAGCGAGCAAAGCGATTCGGTGCGAGGACATGGGCGTTCAGAATTCGATCAAAGACAATAAAGCTTTGGAATGCGCACGCCCTTCGAATCGATCGTGAATGGCGACTTCGCGCAGTCTGCAGGCTTGGGCTTTTTACCTGATCCAGCCGGTGCGGGAATAGGTGCCGGACGCGGATGCGGCGAGGAATGATGCACCGTGACGGACGTGGACTCCGGTTGCTGCGACGGCGACGGCGAAGGCGCCGGCTCTGGCTCCAGCTCGATCGATGATGTCGCAGGCGGAGGCTCGGGCTCGGGCTCGGGCGGCGCGGTCACGGAGGTCACCGGCACTTCGTGCGTCTCGGCCACCGCGGAAGCCGAGCCCGCCGCCGCGGTGGATGATGACTTCTTTCCCGTCAGCGCCATCGTAATGAGAAGAATTCCAGAGAGCAGCGCCACCGCCGCGCCGACCGTCAGCGCGATGAAGAGCTTCATGCGATCGCGCTGATGCTCTTGCATCGCGAGCATCGACTCTTGCTGCGTCGACATCGAGAGCGCGGCCGAGCCTGTCGTCGTCGGTGCTTCACCTTCGCCGCTCGAGAGGCCCGGATTCGAAATGCGATCGCCCTTCGGAAGCGGCGGCACCTGACTCGGCGTCTGCGAAATTAACGGCAGGCTTGGGCTCGAGCCGATCGACGGCATTCGAAGCGAGCTCGCACTGCCGCGCGCGAACGCCTCGAGCGCCGCGCTGAGCTCATTGCCATCTTGGAAGCGCTCTTCCTTCTTCTTGCGAAGGCATCGCTTCACGATGTCGTCGATCCGCGGCGGCAGATCCGGAACGATCTCGAGGAGCGGCCGCTCGGGATTTCGCGTGGTCGCGATCATCGTGGCCACCGCCGTCTCGCCGCGGAATGGCCGAATATTCGCGAGCATTTCGTAGAAGACGACGCCGAGCGAAAAAATATCCGTGCGCGCGTCGATGTCTTTCAGACCGAGCGCCTGCTCCGGGCTCACGTAGCCCGGAGTGCCCCACATATCGCCGTTCGAGTTGGTGTTGGTATTCGTCGATTCTTTCGGAATATTCGGCGGCAACGAGCCGGTCGGCGTCGCGACGAGGTGCTGCCGCGCGAGACCGAAGTCGAGGAGCTTCGCGAGCACGGCATCACCACCGAGGCTCGTGAGGAAGACGTTCTCGGGCTTGATGTCGCGATGCACGACGCCAGCCGCATGCGCGCGTGCGAGCCCGCGGGCCATGTCGCGCGCGATGGAGATCGACTCTTCGATTCCAAACTTGCGCTCATTCAGCGCCTTTCGTAGCGCCTGGCCTTCGAGGAGCTCCATGACGATGACGAGCTTCTCTTCGACCTGATCGACCTCATATACGGTGGCGATGTTCGGGTGCTGGAGCTTCGCCGCGATGCGCGCCTCACGGAGGACGCGTTTCCGCATCGAGGCGGTCTCGCCTTCCTCGAGCAGCACCTTGAGCGCGACGTCACGCTCGAGCTTCTCGTCGAACGCTGCGTACACCGCTCCCATGCCTCCTTTGCCGAGGAGGCGATCGACGCGAAAGCGTCCAATCGTTGTCCCAGCGAGGGACGAGCTCACGGATCCTGAGTGTACTCGCTGGTGCTCTAAGATGCCCATGGAATACCCGAACGACCGTACGGAAAAATCCCCGGAAGCTCCCCTGAAACCGGGTGGTCGCCCCCGATTTCAGAGACAGGTGCGCTAAGGTGTGCGACCAGATGCGTCTCGCGACTCGATGTACCGCTTGGTTCGTCGCGGTCTTCGCGGTTGTCGCGGTGGAACGCACGGCCAACGCACAGGCGTGTTGCGTTGGTGCGAGCGGTCTCACGCCGGGCTGGCTGACGAATCACGAGCGGGCGCTGGTCGGAGCGCAGCTTCGTTTGTCGGAGACGTGGACCACGTATCCGGTCGAAGGTCCTTTTTACGGACGCACGCGAGAGCGCGACACGCGGATCGAGCCATCGCTCTTCGCGACCTATCGCGTGCTGCCGCGCGCGCAAATTTCTGCATTCATGCCGCTCGAGACCATCCGTCGCCGTTCGCCCGGCGGCACGGACACGCGAACGAGCTTCGGCGACCTCACCGTCGTCGGCCGTTACGATTTCGTCCGCGCAGGCGAGTCGTGGATCCCGGGCATCGCGGTGCTCGTGGGCACGCAAGCGCCGACGGGCCGCTCGAGCGACGAGGGCACGAGCAATCTCGCGGCGGACGTGAATGGCATCGGCACGTGGGAGATCAATGGTGGCGCGAGTGTGGAGCAGACGTTCGGGCATCTCGTTCTCCACGTCACCGTCCTCACGGGCTATCGCTTGCCGAACAAAGTCCTCGGTGAGGATCAGCATCTCGGGTGGCGCGCGCTCTACCTCGGCGCGGTGGGTTGGGTGTTCAACAACGACGTGATGCTGATGGGCACGTTGACGCACGCGAGTGATGGTGATGCGACGCTCGACGGCCGCGACGCGCCGGGCACGGGCTTTCGCTCGACGCAGGCAGCGATGCTGGTGGTAACGCCGCTCACGGACAATCTGCGCCTTCGCACGAGCGTGTTCACGGACGTCCCGCCGCTCGGCGTGAATCGACCAGCGCTTGGTGGTACGTCCATCTCGTTGGCGAAGACTTGGTTCTGAACCATTCACCCGTCACATCGACACCGAAGTATGCGCATCTCTTCCATCGTTTTGGTTTTCCTAATTGGTTGTTCGACCGCAAAGCCGGCGTCGGCGCCGCTCGCGGGGAATTTCACGCTGCTCGGCGAGACGAACGAAGCAGAGCCGCTCGATGCGTTGCTGGCGAAGTCGCCGCACTCGGTCTTCCTCTTCTTCACGGCGGAGTGCCCAGTCCAAAAAGCGCACGACGAACGCATGCGGGCGATCGTTGCAAAGTACAAGGACAAGGGCGTCGCGTTCTACGCGGTCCAATCGGAAGCCGGGACGGACATCGCGGCGGAGCGCGCAGAGGCCGCGCGCCGGCAAATCGGCATGCCGCTTCTCCAGGACAAGGGCGCCGCGTTCGCGGACGCGCTGGGCGTCGAATATTCGACGCACGTGGTGGTGCTCGAACCGAATCGCGTCATCCGTTATTCGGGCGCGGAGGACTCGGAGCGCGTGAGGGGCACGGGGACGTTCACGCCGTATCTCGAGCAAGCGCTGGACGCGGTGCTCGCGGGGCAGGAGCCGAAGGTGGCGAAGGCGGAGCCGCTGGGCTGTCCGCTGCGGAAGCATTGATGAGGAGGACGCGCGGACGTGATGGGACCGGCGCCGTCTGGAGAACTTCCCGCCGCCGATTCACACCGCGATCGCGAGTGCAACGAAGCCGGCGCGCTCCGCATCTGCTCGTACAAGTCACTCAAGCGCATCGTGGTGACCTGCCACTAACGCCGTGCTAAGTTCGCCAAGTCTCACGCGCTCGTAGCTCAGCTGGATAGAGCGGCGGCCTTCGAAGCCGCATGTCGGGGGTTCGAATCCCTCCGAGCGTGCCCTTTCACCGGCGGTTTTGGGGTCTTTTCTGACCAAAAAACCAAAACTCCACCAGAACTCGCCGGCCCCTCGGGAAGCGGCGCGAAGGGGACCCCGAGATCGCCTGCGAGGTCCTCCGCCATCTTCACGTAGCCCATAGTCGTTTGGATGTGATCGTGGCCGGCGCGGCGCATGATCTTCGTGGCGTCGACATCCGCGAGCGCGAGCCACGTTAGGCCGGAGTCGCGGCACGAGCGGAAGTTGCTGCGGACGTGGGTGTGCGTTGTGTTGTGAAGCTCCGCACGCGTGATGCCGGCCGCGATGAGATGGCGGCGCCAAAGCTTCGCTAGATGGTCTTCGCCGAACACGGTCATCTCAGGCACGACGAGATCGGTGTCCGCGCGCCCTTCGCGGAGGCGGTGGAGCAGCGGAACGAGCGTCGGCGCGATCGGAACACGGCGCACGCCGTTGCGAGTCTTGGGTGGCTTCACGATCGCCTCGGCGTAGTCCCACGCCTTCGTGACGTGCATCAGCGTCAGCTCATGATCGATGTCCGCCCACGTCAAAACGCGAAGCTCGCCGGGGCGGAGGTATGTGTAGAGGGCGACTGCGTAGACCTCGCGCCACGCGAGCGGGACCTTCGGGCACGAGAGAAGGGCGGCGGCTTCGCGCGGGTAGAGGAAACTCTTACGACGGCCTTTGCGCGAATCGCGATCTCCCGGTGGCTCGACGCCGATGCATGGGTTGGACCCTGGCGGAAGCGCGCGGAGGTCGCGTCGCTTACTCGATGTCGCGGCCTTGACGCGGAAGGCAAAGTACTTCGGCAGTTGCAACGCTGACCGACAGAGTCCGAAGAGCACCTCGTACTCGCTAAGTTCGGCCGCGTTCTCCGCGAGCGTGGTTGCCATCTCAGCGTCGTGCGCGAGATCTTCCTCCGGATAGACCGAAGGATCATCGGTGATCACTTTGAACTGGGAACCGAGATCCGTGAGGACGTACCGCACTTGTTCCGTCTCGCGACCGAGATCGTAGCGGGCGAGCACGATGGTTTTCACAAGGTCCGTCGTGCCGGGCAGCGCAACCGCGCCCGCCTTGAGCTCTCGGTCCTGCTGGAGAAACGGCTTCGCGTTCACATAGTAGTCATCCGGCTGGAGAATCGATTTCGACTCCTCCTCAAAGTCGGCACGCTTGCCCGCAACGAGCACGAGTGAGACCTCGTCTCCGTGGCGAACGAACGACACGCCACCGACGCCGTATTCGTCGCCGCTTGCGGAGAACGTAAGGTCGTGCGGATCGTCATGCGAAAGCTCGCGTCGGGCGCATTCGTGGTGCTGTTATCGTTCGTCATCGTGCCCGCCGCCCCGGCGAGCGCAGACACGGAGCCTGATGGGCACGGCTGCTGCTCGCACCATCAAGGCGTCTGCGGCTGCAGCGGCGGCCGCTCGATGTGCTGCGACGGGACCCGAAGCCCGACGTGCTCGCGTCGCGCAGAGGTGGAGTAGTGGCTGTCTGCGATCACACCATCGAGGTGCCATGCCCTGGCTGCAAGGAAAAGCAGTCGGTGCGGCTTGGGGGGGCATCTCGCCGGGGAACAAGATCACCTGCATGGGATGCGGAGCGAAGATCGAGTTCACCGGAGACGACCCGGCCGCCGACGTCAAACAACTCGACGATGCGCTCGAGAAGTTGAATCGCATGCGTTGATCGAGCGGCCGCTCAGACACTTCGCTACCGCAGGATCTTCAAGACGGTGTCGGTGATCTGAGCCAGCAGCCGTCGATCCGCTGGAGCGGGGGCGGCGGCGAGTAGTGAGTGCTCATGTTCCAAGTTTAAGATGAAGGTCTCGATACGTTGGACCCCTCGCGGGTGCGGACACTGAAAGGCGACAAGACCCGCATCCGGGAAACGATCGAAGCCGGCGCGAGGCGCCCGACAGATCAGGTTGTTGTAGTCGCGAAGATTAAAGGTCAGAAGGATTCGACGGTTCTTGTCTGCGTAGGTCGCCACCGCGAGGTCGGGAGTGCCCGGTCCGAGGACCGCAAGAGAGCGTTCTACCGAATGACCGCGAGCTTCAAGGAAGACCGCGACACCTTCGGGAACGTCTTCGTCCTTGAGAAAGTCCACGCCGTCCCCACTCGAGCTCACGCCGATCGTTTCGCTCGACGATCTTTCTCGTACGCGATCGCGGCGTTGATGTCAGCGATCGAGAGTTCCGGATATTCGCGGAGGATGGCCCGCGGCGTCCTGCCGGCTTCGAAGTAGGACCAGATTGCGGCTGTGGGGACTCGAGTGCCAGCGATCTTCGGCGCGTGCCCAACGACGCCTCGCTGTTGTTCAATTTTCCCTCGCGTCTCCTTCGTACGAGCACGCATCTTGGAAACGCTCGCACGCATGCGTTCCGCGATGGGCTCCAATTCGATCGGAATTGCAGTTTGTCCAATAGAGGTCGCCGAAATCGTCGTGTCCGTTGAAGGGTCGCGGAAGAAGACCTCGCGGCCCGCGACGAAGAAGCGCAGCGTCGACCATGGCTGCTCGTATCGGTCCTGCAGCCACTCGCCGACCTGTTGCAGCGCTCCCAGGGAAACGCGGTGCTCATCCCGGAGAATCGCGAGAACGCGAAGCCCGACCACATCGCGGAACGAGTAGAGCGCGACATGACGCCCGTCACGCTCCGACACTTCGGGCTTGAAGAAGTCGATGGCGGACCAGTGGCTCAAGCGCCACTTGCTGAGCCCCGTCAGAGCGACGACCTGCTCGACGGTAAAGACGGGATCTGTCATCGGTCGCCCACGTTTCGAGCATAACGCGGAACGTCCAAATGGTTAGCATTTTCAACGAGATCCGTAAGTCGTTGAAATCGTCCATGGAAAGGCTTGCGAGGGCGAATCACTCCCTAAGAACGATCAGGGTGGAGCGTTCACCGCGGCGTGAGGAGGAAGACGAACTTTCCTTCGTTGCGGTCTTCTCCGAGCACCGCGAGCTGGCCTTTGTTGTTCACCGCCATCGCGTACTCGAGGAGGTATTGCGGATAGCCCTCCGTGCCCGCGGTCGGGACGTTGATGTCCTTGCCCGGCGCTCGCGTGCAGGCCGCGGCGTTCAGGTCGATCAGCGCTCCGTTTTTCCACGCTGCCGCGAGATGCCAACTCGACTCCGCGTTCGGACGGACGGAGACCGTGCCTACGATGAGATCCGCGTCGTTGATGTCGTACGCCTCGTCGTTCACGAAGCCATCCTTCACGACCGCGATTCCCGGTAGCTCCACGAGCTCGTCTTTCTCGTTCCAATACACGGCCGCCGTGCTGTTGTCGGGACGCGTGGACATTCCCACCGCAATCCCCGATGCGTTCAGCCGGTGCGCATAGGAGATCGTCCCGCCCAGCGCGGGAAGCACGGTCGTTGCGTCTCCCTTGCCGCGAACACCACGGATTTCGCCCGAGTCCTTGAGCGTGCAAGACCCGACGACCATGAAGTCGGCATTCACATCGGAGAACGGGCCGTCGCCGCAGGCGGCGGGGAGGTATTGCGGCAGCGTCCCAAGCCCCGAATAGAACGAGACGTTCTGCGGAGTGCCGCATCCGTTCTGGCCGACGACATAGCCCTTGGCAATCGCCCGCGGCACCGTTGCGGATACGGACGTTGCGCCTTCTTGGCAATACGCGTGGACGACGTTGAAGCCGGGCCACCATTGGTTCGGGCCCGGATTGGGACCGGGAGGAATCCACACCATCCCGCAACCGAAGAGCCCGCAGCTCTGTCCCGTCGCGTCCGGCTTCGAAACGTTGTTGAGCACTCCGACCGCGCGGCCGTCGTCGTCGAGATCGAAGATCTCGCCGCTCACCGCTCCCGTGTCCTCGAAGTAATAAGGGGCCTTTCCTTCGCTCCAGATGAACGGACGACCCTGCCCGTCCACTCCGCCGATTTGCCCGAGCTCGTTCAACGCATTTGCGCCGTGCACATCGCCCGCCGCGATCGGCGTCTTGAGGACCGTATACGCGCAGCCGTCGGCGGGAACGCCCGTGTCGCTTCCGATCGGTCCACTGTCGACCGCTCGTGCTGCGTTGGCGTCGGCGTCCGCCCCCGCATCCACCACCGGTGCGCTCTTGCCCTCATCGTCCTTCGGACACGCCAACATGAGCGCGCCAAAGACTGGTGCTAGCCACATCCCGCGATGACGCATTCGATCGAAAGTATCAAGGCGACCTCGCGCTCGCGGCTAAGGTGAACCCTAGGTACGAGATCGCAGTAGCTCGCTCGCTCTCGCGGCGTCTTCCTCCGTGAGGCCCAACGACCACGTGGTTTTCACGTGTCTTGGCGCGAGATGAACCATGTCTTCGTCGTCGTCGAGGATGACGAAGCTCGCGACGGTCGCGGTTGCTAGCCAATGCGCGATCTGATCGCCTCGTTGCGTTCTTCGCGTTGGCACCAAGCCCTGGCTCGTCGTGGTGGCGCCAATGACCTCGCCCGCGAACCCCTTTGCTGCGAGCAAGCGGTGGATGCGCTCTGGCTCTAAGAGGTTTCGCCACGAGGAGCTGATGACCACTTTCGCCTCGTGCTCCGCAATGACTCGATTCAGCCTTGCGATGCACTCTGGGTCCAGCATCGACAGCCACATTTCGTCGCTCTCGGGATCGAAGCCGACATGGCCTTCGTTTTCTTGGGCGTCGAACCAGCGTTGCGAATTCAGGACGCCATCGATGTCGAGGAAGACGACCTTCACTTCACTCGAGATCGATTTGATTCACGTAGCCCGCGCCGATGTTGCCCTTCGCGCCTTCCGACACCTGCCGCACCCGCGCGTCCGGGCCGAGCGAGATGCCCTCCGTCGTCATCGTGGGATGCGCGATCGTCCAGCCACGCCGACACGTGACCTGCGACCACTCGCCCGCACAGCCAGCCGATGCGAAAGCGAGGAGACCGAGACCGATGAGGGCGAACCGAGTCACTCCTTCGTCGTAGCACGCGGCAACATGATGCGTCCGGGGACGAGCCCCGCATCGAACGCCGGCGCATTCAGCGAATGGCAACTATTGCAGTCGCCATTCGATTGCGGCGTCTGCATTTCGCTCATTTCCGTGCCCCTCACCACCATCGCGCGATACGGGGATGGGATCGCGTCCGTCGTCGAGAAATTGCCCGATGCGTTCGTTGGGAGCGTGTGCGCCTCGCCCTTCGCGTCGATCAGAATCACCTTCGACTCGCCCGCGCAGCCGTCCGGCTCGTGCGCCGTCGCGTAGACCGTGCCGCCAACCGTTAGCGCGCTTGCTTTCTTGGAATGACAACCAAGGCACGCGGTGCCAGGGTCGGTGAGTGCAGTTTGCATGTTGGACGACGTCGGGATGGTCTTCCCACTCGTACAAACTACCTCTTCTCCGCAATTGCCCTTCGGCATCCCATCGTCGACCCATTTTTGCAGCACCGCCGTGACCGCGTCGTCCGGCTTGCCCGTCGGGGGCATCGGCGCCTTCACCGACGACATCCGAATCAGCGAAACATCGATCTCCCTCATTCCCGGAATCGTCGCGTTCGCGGCCGCGAGGTCGTCGTACGTCACCAGCGAATTCGACGCGTCATTGCCCGGCACGGTGCCATGGCAATTCCAACAATTGTCCGAGAGGACCTTCTCCACGTCGCACGGCAGGTGCGTCGGGCCATGAATATTGCTGCCCGGTTTGCCCGCGGACGCTGCGGGTGAAGGGTCGGTTCCATTCGTGTCCGTCGTGGTGCCCGTCACGACCCACGGTCCCGCGTTGGTATCGACCGCCGAGCCCGTATAACAACCAGCCACGACGGCCGCGATAACGAGGAATGGAGACCGATACGACATTCGCCGCTCCGCTATTCCGCACGAACCACGATCGAGCAAGCGATCTTTACGCACGCAAACAATCGAGTTTTGGTTTTGATCCAACTCGATTGTCGAGGAATTGTTTCGTTTCGAATTCGTGTATTCGAATTACCCATCAATTCGTCATTTCGGATCCCTACTGTGAATAAAGCGTTCGCGGTGCATTTTGCGGCGCGCCTCGTGCTGCTGCGTGGAGACCGAGGTCTTCATGAACTGCCTGATGTCTACCCGCGCCGCTTGGCTGCTCGTCCTCTGCTCTCCGGCCATCGCCGGCGCCATCGTGGCTTGTTCCGGCTCCGACACTGCTTCGTCGAGCGGCGGCAGCAACACCAACGGCGCCACGAGCTGCACCGACGAGTCGCTCGATGTCTCTTTCAAGCCGATGTACTCGTCCTACGACGGCACCCACACCTTCCAAGTGCCCGCCATCGTCGACGGCGTTTCCGCGACGAAAGTAAAATGGGGAATCTCCGACCCCGACATCGCCGACCTCGCCAAAGACACCACCACCGGCGGCGTCATGATTTCGATCAAGAAAGCCGGCACCGCCACCATCGTTGCGAGTGCCGGCGATCTCTGCGGCTCATCGAAGCTCACCGTCACCGAAGCCACCACCGACGCCTGGGAAAACGGCAATCAGCGTTACAACAACGGCGTCACGATTGGACTGCCCGGTAGTCACGACGGCGGTGGCGGTGGCGGTGGAGGGGGCGGCGGGGACGGCGGGGGACGCGGGCAGCCGAACAAAGAGCTCGCCTGCACCAATTGCCACGGCCCCACCGCGAACAGCGCCTTCAAAGACGTCGCCCACACGCCACAACAAACCGGCGGCTTCAGCGACGACGACCTCGAGAAAATCTTCCGCGAAGGCACCGTGCCGAAGGACGGATATTTCGACACCGATATCGTCTCCTACGACCAATGGCAGCGATTCCACAAATGGGACATGAGCGATGAAGAGGCCAAAGGCATTATCGTTTATCTCCGCTCGCTGACACCGGAAGCGCAGGAAGGCGCGGCGAACTTCGGCGGCCGCTTCCGCGACGGCGGACGTCCCCCGCCCCGCGACGGCGGCTACGGACCTCCGAAAGAATGAGCCGACTCCGATATCTCTTCGCCGCGTGCGTGGGCTTGGCGCTCACGTACGCCTGCGCGTCCGATGACGACCCCAACAGCGGCAATACCGGCGCGCTCGTCGATCCGGCGTGCGCCGACGAGAGCAACCCGCCGTCATCGCTGGCTTGCACCGGTCTCTATTCGGATATCCACTCGAAAAATATTGCGAATGGGGTGCACGCTTATACCCCCGCGGTTCCGCTTTGGTCCGATGGTGCCGAGAAATCGCGTTGGATTCAGCTGCCCGCCGGTACCACCATCGACGCGAGCGATCCTTCGGAGTGGAGATTCCCCATCGGCACCAAAGCCTGGAAGGAATTTCGCGTCGGGAACAAGCGCGTCGAGACTCGCCTGTGGCAGAAGGTCAGCGCCACGAATTGGGTCAATGCCACCTACGCGTGGAATGCCGATGAAACCGCGGCCACGATTTCGCCCGGAGGCGATATCCAATTAGCGGACGGCGCGAAATATCACATTCCGACGACTACCGAATGCCAGCAATGCCACCGCGGCCGGACGGATCGCTTACTCGGCTTCGAATCCGTCTCGCTCGGCCTCGACGGCGCGAGCGGCTGGACACTCCGCGAGCTCGTCGACGCAAAGGTCATTTCGCCCGCGCCCGCGAATGCCCATCTCGTCCTCGGCGATGACGGAACGACACGAGCCGCCGCCGCGATGAGCTGGCTTCACGTCAATTGCGGCGTCACGTGTCACAACACGAATTCGTCTTCGATTGGCTACGCCGCGAAAATGAATTTGCGCCTCGATCCCCTGCTCCTCGATGGTCGCCCCTCCACCGACTTCGCGGCGCGCACCACGACTCTCGGCATCACCGCCGTCACGCCGCAATGGGCCGGCGCCACGCGAATCGCGGCAGGCGATCCGGATGACAGCCTCCTCGTGCAATTGATCTCCCGCCGCGAATCGAACAATCAAATGCCACCGATCGCGACGAGCGTCGTCGACCCGGAGCACGTCGCCGCCGTCCGCGCGTGGATCGCCGCGATGGCGCCGTTCGATGCGGGAGCAGAAGACGCCGGAATCGACGACGCGGGAATCACCGACGCCGGCGATGCTGGATCGGAAGACGGGTCCATCGACGGGGGAGTCGAGAGCGGCTTTATCGACGCGTCGTCCGACGGCGCCGCGGGTTCCCTCTGCGAGCCCGGCTCCATCGAAGAATCCGAGCCCAATGACACCGATATCACCGCTGACGTGCTTCCGAGCCAGACCGCGAAATACTGCGGGCGCGTCCAGCCGAACGACGTCGACTACGTCACATTCACGCTCCCCGCGAACGCGACCACGTTCGGCATATTCCAATCCAATACGAGCACGGCCCTGAAAATCGAAGGAGTGGTCGATGGCACGACGTTCGCGCTCGACGGCTCGAATCCACCGTTCATGCCGGGCAAAACGTACCTTCTGAAAGCCACCGCGCCTGGCGCGGGAGTTGCCGTCGACTATTCGGTATCGATTTCGATTGGGCCGTGAATAGCTCGCGCTCTACATCGTTGATAGGAAAGTGCCGGAGCAGGAGCGGGAGTCGAAATCGGTGTGGACCTGGGTGGCCATCGCCGCCGCGCTCATCGTGATCGCGAATCTTCTCGGCGCCGGGATTCGCAAGTTCGCAGACGCCGGCAAGAACCAGCCGAAGAACGACATCATTGCGCTCCAGCCCATCGCCGAAAAATGGGTGATCGACCACGACGGCGGCTGCCCGACGGTGGAGCAGCTGAAAGCGGAAAAAGAGCTCTCCGCTTCTTCGAAAATCGATGACCCTTGGGGCACGCGTTATCGCATTAGCTGCGATGGGCGAGCCGTGACAACTCATTGCGACGGCCCGGATCGTCGCCCCAATACCGCCGATGACATTCACTACCCGTGATTGATTCTCATCGGCGCTATTGGCGTCGCCCTAGAGCGCGCTCGTTCTGCTAATTCGCCGCCGTCTTCGCGGCCTCCTCGGCCTTGAGCTTCGCCGTCGCTTGGTTGCGTGCCCATGCCGCGAGCGCCATGCGATCGCGACTGATGCGCTGCGCGCGCACGTTCGTGCAGGCGTTCGGGCCCGCGGCGTAATACGCGATCGGGTGCTCGGTACAGGCCTTCATCGATGAACGCAGGATCGCCATCCCAGCGCGGATGCACTTCTGTGGGTCCTCGTTGAGCGATTCATCACCACCGGAGGAAGCGTGCACCTGCATCGTGCAGAAGGACCGCGGGTGCGCGATGCACTTTCCTTCTTTGGTCTTCTCTACACAGTCACCGGAGACTTTTTCTCGCAGCGATCCTTCGCGCCAGGCGACTGCGACGAGCAGTGAGATGGTCTTTTCACGACTCGAGTCATCTGTGAAAAGAGGACGCTCGTCCTCGACGACATGGACGATGGCGTCCGTCATCACCGGATGGTCATGGTCAGGATCGACGGCGTGAACAACAGCGAGGGCGAAAGTAAGGAGGTCGCTCATTTTTCAGAGTCACTGAACTGCAGATCGCGGACCACTCGTTCCACTCCGACAAACGGTCGCGCTACTTTCCGGTGGAAAAGCCGCAGGATTCTGCCCCTCCCCTGACAAGGGTCTCCCTTCGGTGAACTTCAGGTGAACGGGGTTGCAGACTTCCCACCTTGCGCTACCTCCACCTACATGAACCTCCGCGCTCTCACCCTCGTGGGTCTCGTCGCTCTCAGCTTCTCCGCCGTTGCCTGCAGCGCGGACTCCGACGGCTCCGTGACGGCGGATGACAACGAGGTGAAGGCGGGCACGAAAGGCCGTCCGTCTGCGACCACGCTCTCGACCGCGGACCTGAAGAAGGAGCTCGCGAAGGCCGTCGACGGCCTCGAGTACATGAGTGAGTCCGATTACCCGTGGGACGTCTTCGTAGCGCCGGGCACCGCCGGTGCGCCGATCGACGCGAACCTCGTGAAGACCGCGTTCAACGACATGGTCGGCACGAAGAACACGAACGGCGGCACCGCGCTCAAGGACATGGTCGGCGCGAAGGAGCACTCGTTCGAAGAGTGGATGTCGAACGACACGAGCGATGTCGATCAGACCGATCCCGACGCAGTGAAATACGCAAAGGGCATGAGCAAGGCTCACGACCTCATGAAGGCGAACCTCAAGGACCTCAAGGTCTTCCTCGTTGCCGAGGAGAGCCTCGAGAACACGGAAGACGTTGGTTTCCTGCACTGCTTCGTCGTCGGCCGCGCCGCGGACGGCTCTCTGGTCGCGCTCCACACGGGCGTCGTCTGGACCTGAGCCAAGTCGTGTTGGAAATCTAGGTCGCGTTAGGTCGCGTTAGCTCCTGGCAAAGGCGATGCATCTCATCGGGTCAGGAGGATCCGATGGTCACGATGACGTTGTCCGAGCAGGACGCTTCGTTTTTGCTGCGTGAAATTACGCGGCGCGCGCAGGATATCGAGAGGGAGCTCGTGCACACGGATGCTCGCGATATGCAGCGTGATCTCGCGAACGAGCTGAAGCGAATCGAGGGGATCCAGCGTGAGCTTGCCCTCGTCAGCGGACGGCCCCTCGAGAGAATCAGCTAACTCGACATTACAGCCGGCGTCACAACGAGGCGCTTTGGGAAGTCGCGGCGGCCGGGTTATGGTCCGCCGCGATGCTTTTGAGCCGCATGAAAAGCGGTGCGCCCGAGATCTTCGCCACCGTTCAGGGCGAAGGGATCAGCGCGGGCGTGCCCAGCGTCTTCGTGCGTCTGTCCGAGTGCAACCTCCGCTGCACGTGGTGCGATACGAAATACACGTGGGACTGGGCGTCGTACGACAAGAAGACCGAGACGATCGAGCTCGCGATCGACGATATCGCGACGCGCACGTTGAGCGAGTCCGGTCCCGGCGTTCGCAATGCGGTTTTCACGGGCGGTGAGCCACTGCTTCAGCAAGACGAGCTCGCGGAGCTCGGTGCGCGCCTCAAGAGCGAAGGATTCCGTATCGAAGTCGAGACGAACGGCACGATCGTTCCGAGCGAGGCGATGGCGAAGGTCGTCGACCAATGGAACGTGTCGCCGAAGCTCTCGAGCTCGGGAAATGCGGAGCGCGCGCGGCATCGGCCGAACGCGCTCGCGTGGTTTGCCGAGCAGCCGCACGCGACGTTCAAGATCGTGCAAACGTCCGCCGCCGATTTTGCGGAGACCGAGGAGCTCGTCACGGCCCTGGGCGTGCCCAAAGCGCGGGTCGTGCTCATGCCGGAAGGCACCGAGCCCAGCGCGCTTGCCGAGCGTTCTCGTGAGCTCGCGGATACGTGCCGGAAAAACGGTTATCGCCTAGGCACGCGCCTCCACGTGTTTCTCTGGGGCCAAGAACGCGGGCGTTGAACGCAGCGCCTCCCGAACGGCGGAGGTCGACTCATCGACGATCTTCGGCCAAGGCTGCTCGTCATTTTCGAAAAACCATTTTGCTTCGCCCACGGGCGACCAGCGTTCGCGCTCGAGAAACGTCGCGAGTCTTCGCGCGCACGACTCCGGTGTTTCGAAGTTGCGTTTCATGAGCTTTACGAGCCAGCCCACCACGCCGCCACGCATTCTCAAATCGGTTTGGACAATTCCCGGATGCACGACCGCAACATCGATATGCGGATTCGCTTTTGCGATATCGCGCATGGCCACCGCAAAGGCGAGCTTCGTCGAGGCGTACGTCCGATACCAACCGGAGAAGTCTTCGCCTGTCGGAGTCTTGCGCGCATCGAATCGACCTTTGACCATGAGGCCGGCACCCACGACGAGAATCCGGTCCAGCCTCGGTAGCAATGGTCGTTGAAACGCGAGCGGCCCGAGCACGTTCACGGCCCACGCGCGCTCGACGCCGTTCACGATCTCGCGCTTCGCCGGCCAGAGTCCTGCGTTGTGAACGAGCGTGGCTGGACCTTGGAGATCGAAGTCCAGCGGCCCTTCCGTAACGTCATGCACGTAGGTGCGCGTTCCAGGGCGTTCTCGAGCCAGCGACTCGAGCGCCTCCCGATCACGTGCCACCGCCTGCACTCGATACGAAGGCGCCAACGCCAACGCCAGCGCTCGTCCGATTCCCCGCGATGCTCCCGTGATGATGATGTCCACCCTTCGAGCTTGCCACACTTGGAATAAACTTCCAGTTAACGAAGCATGCTATTTTCTGCCCGTGCGGAGCGATGGCCAGGCGCGCAGCGATGCAATCCTCGACGCCGCGCTCGAGTGCTTTGCGAAGAACGGCGTTTTCGCGACCGGCATCGAAGACATCCGCAAACGCGCGAAAGCGAGCCCGAGCAGCGTTTATCACCTGTTCGGCGGCATCGAGGGCATCTTGCTCGCGCTGCTCGTGCGTACGTTCACGCGGCTCTTCGCGGAGCTCGCGGCGGCGGTCACCAAGACGAAAACGGCGGAAGCCGCCGTGAAGGCGCTCGTGCGCGGGCAGGTCGAATGGGTGCTCGCGAATCCGCTCGAGGCGCGGGTGATGTATCAAGCCATGACGGTCGAGTCGTCACCGACGGTGATGAAACCGCTGTCGGAGAAAAAAGCGGAGCTGCTCATGCCACTCGCGATGCACTTCTCGACGTTCATGGAGCGGCGCGAGCTGCCGCGTTGGGATCCGCTCACCTTCGATGTCGTGGTTCTCGGAGTCACTCACGAAGCGGCGCGCCGATTTCTCAACGGCGCGCCTTTGGACCCCGCGTGGATGAAGCGTGAGCTGCCGCGCCTCGCATGGGCGAGCTTGCCGAAATGAAAAGCCGATATCGCATCATGGCGCTCCTCGGATTGGCGCTCGGCCCGGCCGCGTGCGGGCGTGGGTGCACGTGTTTCGAGGGCGAAAAGACGTACGAAAAGGTCAAAGGGAAATACGAAGTTTCTCTCGTTCGCAAAACGCATTGGACCGGCGGACGAATTCCGGGGCCCGTTTCCAATTTCTATATTCACGTCGCGACGAATCCACCGATTTACGAGGCGATCGGCGATTGCACGCACGCCGACATGAAAGAAGACGAGCAGGGCAAATACGTCGGCTTCCGCTGTCAGGACACGCACGAGAAGGAATGGACGGTGCTGCGCCTCCGCGGTAGCGATCGCCGAATTCGCGAGTGTGGAGCGACCGTCGGGACGGGCGACGAGCCGGATTGGAAAAAGCTCGAGTCCGTGCGCTCGAGCACGGCTCGCGTGCTCGGTTGTCGGACCATGAGCATCGATGAATCCTACGCCATGGAGCAGCTCGCCAAGGCCGTCCTCGAAGACGAAGGCTCGCCCGCGGCCGCCGATTACGTGAGCACGCTCGCCGCGCTCGGCTCGGCGCCGTTTCCCGATCCTTGGGACTCCGCTTTGAAGATCATCGACGAGCCAACGCGTAAGGCGACGCTCGCGAAGGTTTGTCCCGTGCTCGCGCAGCGCGATGTAAAGACCGAGCCCGTCGTCTACGTGCGAGCGGCGCGGCATTGTCCGCTCGAGAGCGGTGGGGCGCTGACGATGCTCCGCGCCATCCTTGCGAAAAACCCGCCGCCGGAAGACACCGCCGCCACCGCCGCGCTCTTTTGGTCCGGGCTGCTCGCGGCCAAAGCGGGACCCAAAGACGCGAAGCAAGTCGGCGACTCGATCTGCTTGGCGATTGACGGGCGCGCCGACAAACCGTGGAACGCGACACGCGAGACGATCGGCGCCGAGCTCCTCGGCCACACGAAGGTGAAGTGCGAAGCCGCGGTTCGAAAATGGCTCGAAAACCCGCCCTGCACCTTCAACCTCGATTGCGACGGCGGGCTTTGCAATGACGCCGAGCTCGCGACGGATCTCGCAGGTTGGGACGACGGTCTCGATGCCGGCGTGCGCGCCGACCCCGCGGTTCCCATTCGCGAGCGCGCGATCTTGCGAGCGATGTACGTCTCCGGGCTAACCGAGGGCGTCACCGTCCCGAACGCGCGTCGCCTCTATGCGCGCCCCGACGCCGGCGCTTTACCCTACTGCAATGACACGAAGGTCGACGCCGGCGCCGAATGCCAGTGCTGGCTCAGTGAGCTACGCGTCTGTCGTCTCGCCGCGAGGGAGACGGAGATCGAAGAATCGGATTGCACGGTGCACATCGACGACAAGCACAAGCGTCTCGACGTGGGTCATCGCGTGTGCGTCGCCCTCGGCGCCGATTGCAGCAATCATCCGTGCTGCGGCGAGGCGCAGTGCCATGATCGCGTTTGCGTCATGCCGGCGCCGCGGGATGCGGGAGCGGATTAGCGAATGCGACTCGCTAAAGCGCAATCGCGAAACGCGCGACGACTTCGTTGAGCGTGTGTGAGTCACGGCCGAGCGAATTCGCCGGAGAGATCGCGCGATTCGATTGCGTCTGCTTCGCGACCGGCTCCGAGCTGGGAAACATATCGAGCATGTAGTTCAGCGTGAGACGCACGTGACGCGTGGCCCAATAATTCGCGCCGAGCGAGAGCGCGTTCACGCGAATCTGGCCGTCGACGTTCTTCGAATCGACGACGCCGAAGCGGCTCGCGCTGCGATAGGCGAGCGACACTTGTTCCCATTTTGCGAGGAGCTGCAGGGCTTGGTTCGGAATGACGGGATCGGCGCGGGACCAATCGAGGCGAGGCGGGTTGCCGTAACCGGGAACGCCGTTGATATCCCGATTACCGAATGGCCAATATCCAACTTGGGCGTAATACGAGATACCGTGGATATCGCCGTAGCGATTCGTCTCGCGCGCCTGCAGGCCTTCCACCGCCTCGCGCGTCTGGTTGCGGATGTAGACCAGCTCGCTCGTGAAATCGAACTGCTCGAGCGGAATACGAACTTCGCCGGCCACGCCGAGCTGATCGCCCGACGGTAGGATGTGCGTGAGGCCGCCGCTGCCTGCGTAATTCGAATTCCAAAACGTCCACTGCGCCTGCGTGGTCATCGGCGCGTAATCGTAATTGACCCATTTATGGTCGCGATTTCCGTAGTGGAAGCTCGCGCCGACCTGCAAATCGCGAATCGCGGCGGTCGGCGGGAGATTCGCGAGCGCGAGCGGGTGCACGAACGCGCGCGAAAAGACGTCCATGCGCGAGTCGACGTTCGGACGATTGATGCCGTCGCCCATGTACGGACCAACCGAATAATAAAAGAGGCGACTCTCGGTCTCGCCCCAGAACATCGCGCCGAGCTCCTTGTTCGTCGGCACGCCGACCGCGCGCACCGCGAGCGACCGCTCGGCGAACGGCAGATATTTATCGCTCGTGCGATTCTCGATCATGAATGGTGCGTCCATTTGGCCGACCATCGCGTTGAAAATCGGAGCCGCGCGATAATTGATGAACGCGTCCGTCGCGGCGGCTTGAAAGCGCGTGCGATCCGCGGCGGAGCCCGGCGCCGCGCCCGCGTTGTCGATGGCGGTCGCGCCGAAGTCGCCCGCGATCATGAAGCGCCAATGGCCCAAAAACTCGCCCGTTACCTCGGGACGCACGCGACGAATGAAAAGCGTCGGCTTGAGCGGCGTATCCGCGACGCCCTTCCCGACGTAGCCGTAGAAATCGAGCTGCATCCGCCCCTGGATGTAGAGGTGGAAATTGTCGTGGTGGTCACGCAGGTAAAAGAGGCCGTTGTGATAACCCGCGAGCGGACGTTGATCGTGCGCGAGAGGTGAGTTGTCGACGATCGCGTGATCGTCCGGCCCGGGCAGGGGCTGCGCGAGGGGAACGTTGTAGCCGGCCGGCGAGGACGGCGAAGCCGGCGGATGTGGCGGCGGTGGTGGAAGCGGCTCCGGTTCCGGCGCGGGAGGCGGCGGCGGGACTGGCGCCGACTCTTCTTGCGCGATCGCGCGACTTGGAAAAGCGAGGAGAGCGAACGCTACGAGCCAGCCATGCCGACGTTGCACGCGTGCCTTATACAAGGCTTTGCGTGACGTTTAAGTTTCATTCCGGTGCCGTACCCGCGTCCACCAGGCCAGCCACCTTCGAGTGTTTGCTGCCGTAAAAGAAGTAAATCGCGAGGCCAATCGCGAGCCAGACGAAGAGGCGTAGCCAGTTCGGCCAGCCCAAACCGAAGATCATCGAGCCGCAAACGAGGGCGCCGAGGCTCGAGACGACGGGAACGGCAGGGACGCGGAACGGACGCGGAACGGTCGGCTCCTTCTTGCGCATGACCCACGTGCCGATCGACACGAGGACGAACGCGAAGAGCGTTCCGATGCTCGTCATGTCTCCGACGATGTCGCCCGGAATGAACGCGGCGAAGAACCCGACGAACACGAGGAACAGGAGGTTCGACTTGTAGGGCGTGCGGTATTTCGGATGCAGCGCGCTGAAGAGCGGCGGCACGAGGCCGTCACGACTCATCGTGTAAAATACACGCGACTGCCCCATCAGCATGACGAGGATGACGGACGAGAAGCCGCCGAGAATGGCCACGACGACCATGTTCGAGAGCCACTTGTAATTGGGCATCGCCTTTTCGATGGCCATCGCGACGGAGGCTTCGCGGCCCGTCTCGCGGAAGAACTCGACCGGCGCGAGGCCGGTGAGGACGTGCGCGAAAAGGACATAAAGAACGGTGCACACCGCGAGCGAGCCCAAAATGCCAATGGGCATATCGCGCTTCGGGTTCTTCGCTTCCTGCGCCGCCGTCGAAACGGCGTCGAAGCCGATGAACGCGAAGAAGACGATTCCGGCCGCGCCGAGAATGCCCATCGTGCCGCCATACGAGTGCTTGAGGCCTTCGTGATCGGTGTAGATCTGCGGCTCCGGAATATATGGCGTGTGATTTTCCGGCTGAATGAAGCTCCAGCCGAGCACGATGATCATGATGACGATCGTGATCTTCAGAATGACGATCGCCGTGTTGACGATCGCGGACTCCTGAATTCCGCGCACCAAGAGCATCGTGAGGATGATCACGATCGCGAGCGCCGGCAGATTGATCAGGCCATGCGCGTGCGTCGAGGGATCCGTTTCGAACGGCGAATGGCAAAATGCGAAGGGAATTCGAAATCCAAATAGCTCCAAAAGCTTATTTAGATATTCGCTCCATGCGATCGCGACGGTGGCGGCGCCCACCGCATATTCGAGGACGAGGTCCCAGCCGATGATCCACGCGATGAGCTCGCCCATCGTCGCGTACGTGTACGTGTACGCGCTGCCCGCGATGGGCAACATGGCCGCGAGCTCCGCATAGCAGAGGCCGGCGAACGCGCAGCCGATGGCGGCGACGATGAAGCCGAGCGTCACGGAAGGACCCGCCGCATTCGCAGCGGCGGCGGCGGTTCGAACGAAGAGGCCGGCACCAATGATGGCGCCAACGCCGAGCGCGACGAGCGAGCCGGCGCCGAGCGTGCGCTTTAGTCCCTTCCCCTCCGCGTCCGCTTCTTCGGCTTCTTTGTTGAGCTCCGCGAGCGGCTTCCGCGTCCAAATGTGGCGCATGTTCTAATCCTATTTTCCGGCCGCGCTCATGAAGTGGGCGAAGGCGCCAACGTCTTCCTTCGAGCCGATGACGAGCGGCACGCGCTGGTGCAGCTCCTGCGGGATGATGTCGAGAATGCGCTGCGTGCCGTTGGTTGCGCCGCCACCGGCCTGCTCGAAGAGGAACGCCATCGGATTCGCTTCGTAAAGGAGGCGAAGCTTGCCGTTCGTGCTCTTGCTGTCGGCCGGGTACGCGAAAATACCACCCTTGATGAGCGTGCGATGGGCGTCGGCAACGAGTGAGCCGACGTAGCGAGCGCCGTAGGGAGTTTTGAACCCCTGCGTCGCGGCGGGCGGCGGACCATTCGGATCGCCTTTGACCCAGCGAACCCAATTCTGCAATTCGGGAGTCCAGCGGCCGTAATTCGATTCGTTGATTGAATAGCAATTACCGCGCGCCGGGCAGCGGATATCCGGCTGCGAGAGGAAGAACTCGCCGATGTTCGGATCGAGCGTGAAGCCGTGGACGCCATGTCCCGTCGAGAGCACGAAGATCGTCGACGGACCGTAGAGCACGTAACCCGCGGCTGCGATCTCGCGACCCGGACGGAGCGCATCGCGCACGTGCGGAACGGAGAGCGTGGGCTCGGGACGGCGGAGGATCGCGAAGATGGTGCCGATGCCGACGTTCGTGTCGATGTTGCTCGAGCCGTCGAGGGGATCGAACAGCACGACGTACTTGCCGTGACCCGGCGCGGGCTGGAGCACCGCTTCTTCGTTCTCTTCGCTGGCGATGACGCCGCAGTGCCCCGAGCGCTCGAGGACGTTGAGGAGCACGTCGTTCGAGAATTGATCGAGCTTCTGGACGCTCTCGCCCTGGACGTTCGTCTCGCCAGTGTACCCGAGGAGGTCGGCGAGGCCCGCGGCGCGGACGCGCGAGTTGATGATGCGGATGGCGAGCCCGATGTGATTGAGCAGAGAGGTGAACTCGCCCGTCGCACCCGGCGCGGCATGCATTCCCTGGAGGACGTGCTCGCGCAGCGTGGTTCCAACGACGGCGGCGGGGCTCATTTTCGGGATGCTGTCGGGCATGGCGGATGCCGCTTTCCCATCGGCCTGACGCGGCGGCAAGAACCTTCCGTCGTCGCTCACCCCTGAGTGACGCACCGCGCCAGGCGCGGGGAAATGGGGCCCCAGAGTGGGCCCCGCGCAAGCGGTGCGCAGCGCGGAGCCCTGACGTTGGGTGGGGCCCCAGAGTGGGGCCGCGCCAGCGGTGCGCAGCACCCGAGCGCGAAGCGTGAGGGCCCTGCTCTGGGGCGGGGTGTCGGGGGCGGAGCCCCTGACGTTGCTAAGAGCCCGCGCATTGCGCCCGGAAAAAGAGGCGTCTAACGTGCGCGGTATGCCCCTCACTGACCGCGTTAAGCAGATCATGTCTTGGTACGGGTCCGACAATCCCGGCGTGCGAGCCAACTTGGTCCGCATGATGAACCACGGGACCTTGGCGGGAACCGGAAAGCTCGTCATTCTCCCGGTCGATCAGGGCTTTGAGCACGGACCGGCCCGTTCGTTCCAGCCGAACCCGGAAGGCTACGACCCCGAGTATCACGCGCAGCTCGCGATCGACTCCGGCTGCAACGCGTACGCGGCGCCGCTCGGCGCGCTCGAGTTCGTTGCAGATCGCTACGCGGGTCAGATCCCGCTCATCCTCAAGCTGAATAACTCCGACACGATGGCGAAGATGGACCAGCCGATCTCGGCGGTCACCGGCTGCGTGAAGGACGCGGTCCGCCTCGGCTGCGCGGCCATCGGCTACACGATTTACCCGGGCTCGGGTCAGCGCAATCGCATGTACGAAGACCTTCGCGAGCTCATTCACGAGGCGAAGGACCACGGCCTTCCCACCGTGCTCTGGGCCTACCCGCGCGGCGCGGGCATCTCGAAGGAAGGCGAGCAGGCGGCGGACATCACGGCCTACGCCGCTCAGGTCTCCGCGCAGATGGGCGCTCACGTCATCAAGATCAAGCCGCCGAAGGATCACATCGAGCAGGCGGAAGCGAAGAAGGTCTTCGAGAAGTACAACATCCCGACGAAGACCCTCGAGGACCGCGTCCGTCACTGCGTGCAGAGTGCATTCAACGGCAAGCGCATCGTCATCTTCTCGGGCGGCGAAGCGAAGGACACGCCGGCGGTCCTCGAAGAAGTGAAGCAGCTCGCCAAGGGCGGCGCGTTCGGCAGCATCATGGGCCGCAACGCCTTCCAGCGCCCGAAGGCGGAAGCGGTGAAGCTCCTTCAGGACGTGATGGCGATCTTCAAGGCCGGCGGCTGAGTCACTTGTCTCGGGGCGAAACGATCGTGATGGTCTTTTCGCCCCGCGCGTAATCGCCAATCGTCGCGACGACGGTCGCGGTACCGAGGCCGGTCGTATTCGCATTGAAGCTCGCGGGGCCCACGGTTCCGCACCAAGGCGGGAACTCGCATGACGAGGGTCCCGCCTTTTGCTCGAGTGGGCCCGTGACGGTCCATTTCTCGATTTTCACGTCGGACGAGATGCGACGGCCGTCAGCGTCATAGCCAATCGCGTAAAAGCGCGCGACTTCGCCGAGCTCGACTTGATCGTTGCACGCAATTTCGAGACGCGCGGGTTTGAGCACTTCGAACGTGTATTCGAGCTTCGCAAACGGCCCGCAGCGCACGCGCGCGAAGCCGAGTCGCTCGGAATGAAACATCCAAATCACGCCGACGGGGCGGATGGAGAGCACCGGCTCGCTACTTCCATCCGCCGCACGTTGCTCGACGATCTGGCAGCTCGTGCTCTGAGACACGCCCGCGGAAATGTCCGCGTTGACGGTCATCGTGTAGCCGCCGCGCTCGTAGCCGAGCACCCATAGAGCAGCCGCAATCAGCACCACGGCCGAGCCGACGGCGACGAGGATCAGGCGAGTGCGACTCACCGATCGAGCTTATTACAGCGGCACGTCCTCGGGCTCGTCCAGGTCGCACGTCGTCGGGTCGTTGAGCTCGTTTTGCTCGGTGTTGGCGCCCGTGATCGCGACGAGGTATCAGAGCGACGGGTAGCTCTTCGCGCGGTGGCGGGCAAAGCCCGGCATCGTCTTCGGCTCTTGGAAGAGGCCCTCGCGGAGCGTGAACGGAGAGACTTCTTCCTGCTCCGAGCGCATCGTCGGCGGGACCATCGTTTCCTTCTTCTTCGGCATGAGAGCGCGGAGGAGAGTCGTGGTGGCGAGAATGCGTTCGTTGCTCATGAGGGTTCCTTCCGTTGAGGGTGCCGCGCGACTTGAGGCGGCGGCGCGTTTCGGTAGACATCACTGTGCAGCTAGCTACGCACTCGCGCATGTCACCCGGCCGGCTGATGCGGTGATGGAAAGACTGGTCGTACCTCGACCACAGCCCCTAGGATTTCCCCGTGAAACTCTACGTTTTGGGTGTGGGCGATACCTTCAGCGAGCGCCACATCACACACGCGCTCCTCTTGGAGCACGACGGCTTTCGACTCGCGATCGATTGCCCCGACTCGTACCGACGTGTGCTGAAGAAAGCGTCCGCGCCCGATCTGTTCTCCATCGACGACGTGCTCATCACGCACATCCATGGCGATCACATGAACGGCCTCGAAGGCGTCGGCTACTTCAAGCACTTCGCGCAGAAGAAACCGCTGAACCTCCACACGATCGCGCCCGTGAAAGAAGGACTGTGGGAGCGGCGGCTCGCGGCCCCGATGGGGCAATTACTGAATGCAGATGGTTCCTCACGGAAGCTCGAGTTCGCCGATTACTTCCATTGGACCGAGGTAACGCAGGATCGCTCGTGCCGGATCGGTCCTTTCGAAGTCACGGCGCGCATCACGAAGCACCACGTGCCAACCAGTGCATTGTTGGTCCGATGTGGCTCATCGAGTATCGGCATTTCGAGTGACACGGCGTTCGACCTGGGGCTCATCGAGTGGCTCGCGCAGGCGGACACCATCGTTCACGAAACGAACTACGGCCCCGCGCACACGGCCTATGCCGACTTGCTCACCCTCGACACTTCGATAAAGAAGCGAATGCATCTCATTCACTATCCGGATGAATTCGATATCGCGAACAGCGAGATTCCCGCGTTGATCGAGGGTCAAGTCATCGAGCTTTAGTGTAGGTTGCAAGCATGAAGAGCTCTGCACTCGTCGTGCTCACCATGCTCGTCGCGTGCAGCTCGAGCAGCGATCCGACGCCAACGCCGTCACCGACGAGCGACGCGTCGACCGACGCCGCCACCACTCCCGTCGTGGACGCGGGCGTCGAAGCTTCGACGTCGTCCACCGAAGCCTGCGCGGGAAAGACGTACACGGGCTCGTGTCATGGCGATCAGGCCACGCCCACCCCGACGTCCGCGTGCAACGACTACTACGGCTGGGATGTGAACAGCGCCAAGCTGACGTGTCAGCCGAGCTCGGGCGTCTTCGACACGACCCCGTGCGACAAGGCGAAGAACGTGGGCTCGTGTGAGAAGCTCATCGCCCAAGACAAGGTGTGCGTCGTGTACTGGTACTTCGATCCGTACACGTCGGACACGGTGCAGCAAGGCTGCCCGGCACCCGCGAAGTATCACGCGCCCTAACGACCGGGGCTCGCGTCGATCGCGCGGCGATAGCGCTCGCGCCGCGCAACGTCGCGGAGAATCTCGTACGCCTCTTCGAGCACCACGACGATCTTTCGCACGTCATCGGTGAGATCGTGAAGGCGCGGCGAGAGAATCTTCGTCGGCTCGAACGCGCGCCGGAGCTCGATGAACGCGCGGCGCACTTCGTACGATGTGGCGTCGCGCGACACGCCGAGCAGCGAGAAGTAGTCGCCTTCGTCGACGAGCTCCATCCGCGCGCGCACGCGAGCGCGGATCGCTTCGTCGTCGAGCGCGATCACTTCCGCGGTCACATCGCGATCGCTCTTTCGCGCAGGCTCGATCGCGGGCATCACGTCGAGCACGCCGAGGAGCGCGAGGCCGTGCACGACGGAAGCGATGTCCGGATCGGCGGAACGGGAGAGCAAATCGGCGATCGTGCCGCCGCGGCCGCGCGAAATGAGCTCGATTTCCGCGGGGGGAAGCGCGCATTCGCTCAGAAGGTTGGCTTTGCCGCCATCGCCGATGCGCGCGCCTTCTCCGCCGAGCGCGGCGATCGCTTCTTCCGAAGAAACCGCGCGGCGCACGAGCTCGACGAAGATTTCGCAGCCCGTCGATGCGCCGAAGACGCTCGGCTCCGAACGAAGACGACCCGGCGGCTCCGTTTCGAGCTGGGCGGTGCCGCCGGTGAGGCGGAGCACATGGGTGACGATCCACTCCGCATGCGCGCGAAGGGCGGTCCAGAGTTGATCTTGGCCGAGCCATCCGTGCGCGACGAGCGCAGCGCCGGCATGACGACCATACGGCGGGATTTTCCCGGCGAGGCGATCGACTTCGTCGCGCGGGAGCTCTCCGCGTGCGCCGAGGAAGCACACGAGCGATTCTTTGTCGGCGCCCGAGGCGGCGGTCACGAGATCGCCATCGCGCAGCACGATGCGACGCACGACGCGGTCATGCTCGAAGCAGAGCGAGCCGCTCGCCCGGCGCGCGATGGCTTCACCGACGAAGCGACGCGCTTCGACGGCGCGAAGCAGAACGACGGCGGCGCTCGACGCTTGCGGCGGCGCCTCGCTGCCCGCGCGCGTGGGCATTTGACTCTCGCGCAGGGCGCCGATTGGATCGCCGACCGTGGCGATGGTCACGCTCTCCAAGCTTGGTGCATGCACGCGATCGTGGTGGTGCGGATGACCGAGCAGCGCACCAACCGCGCTCGTGCGCTCACGTTGCGGCGGCGGCTCGACGGCGGGCGGAAGCGGCGAAGGAATCGGGGCCGCCGCCGGCACTTCGACCGACGGCTCGCGACGGCTCGACGGGATGTAATCGCGCGTTGGGTGATCGCTCACGGCGCGCTCGGAGGTCTTCGGATGACTCGACGCAGGACGTCCCGGATTCGTAGAAATAGGCCGCGGATTCGTCGAAATAGGACGGCCCGTCGCGGTCGTGTGCTTCGGGCCCCCCGCCGTCGTCGGCTTCGCGCCGTGCGTGCCGGTGCCTTCGCGATCGCCGCTGTTGGTGTGCGGGCGCGCTTCGTCGTCTCCGTCTTCGTCGGCTTCGATCGGCTCATCGAGTGACGCGAGGACATCCGCCGGGAGCACGCTCTCGATTTCTTCTTCGGGCGTTGGCAGCGCGGGCGCGTGCTCGCCTTGTTGGGCGATCGCGTCGGCGCGCATTTCCGCGTCCGCGAGGAGCTGCTGCAATTCGTTCGAGACGCCGCCATACGAAGAGAGCGAGCGCGGCGGATCGACGAGGTCTTGCAACGAGGGCACGCTCATCGGGAGCGGCGGTCCCGGCGTGCGAACTCCGGGCGCGGGCAAGGAAGGATTGCTCGGGCGCTCGGGCGGTTGCGACTTGCTGCGCGAGGGCATCGAGGGCGGCGGCGTCGACGGGCGAGCTTCGGGCCGCGCGACGGGGCCGCCCGTCAGCGCCTCGAGCCGGCGAACGACGGCGCCGATATCGACGGGGCGAAGGAAGAACGCGCTGCCGCCATGCGTGAGGGCGTCGTCTGCGTTGCGAACGTTGCCGGCGCCATTACCGAAGTAGACGAAGTCGATGGCGCCCGAGCCGGGGAGCTTGCGAACGAGATCGAGCTGCTCGAGCGCGCCTGGGCCGTCGACATCGACGAGCACCACTTGTGGCCGCTGCACTTGGACGCGCGAGACGAGGAGAGAAAGCGGGACGTCGACCACGGCATAGCCAGCGGCGCGTAGCGTGTCGGCTACGCGCGAGCTCTCTTCCGCCGCGTCCGTGATGAACACGGTCGGCGTACGTGGGATCGACGATGCGATCTCCTCGGCCATCCCCTCTTAGTCCCCCTTCGCCGCGTCTTCTTTTCCTGCCAGAGCCTTTACCAGCTTCGGAAGGAACCCAGAGCTGTAGATGAGCACGAAGATGAACGCGACGAGGATCATCTCGCCACGTGTAAGGTCGACGCTCACGGTTTCCTTTTTAGCATGGATTCTCGTGCTCTCATGTAGTGGTGGTCTACGTAACCAGCGGCGACTCCACGGTTTCGTGGTCCTCGGGCCGCTTGGAAGCGGAATCGCTGGTGGGCTTGGGTCCGGAAGGCCCGTTTTTGCCGCTGGCGCGCGCGTTACGTGAAAATGGCGCGTTCCGGGACGCCTTCGCGGCTGAGATTTCGACCCCGAGCCTCGGAACGAAGCTTTCGCGGTACCGGCGGCTGCGGATTGGCGTCGCCGTCGTCGCAGCCCTGCCCGTCGTCATGTTGGTCGAGCTCGATCGTGAGCTTTTCGCGCGGTCGGGTCCGGGGCGGATCGCGATCGACGCACTGCTCGCGGCCTGGGTGATCTTCGAGCTGTCGCGGAAGACGCCGCGCATGCCACGCATCGCGGGGGCATGCATGTTGGCGATCGCGCTGCGATGGCTGCTCGTCGCGACGCGGCTATGTGGACATCACGTGCATGCGCTCGTGTGGACGGCGATGACCCTGGCGCTCGTCGGGTCGGCGTTGTTCGTGTTGAAGATGCCGAGTCGCCAGCGCGTGGAAATCGAGCTCTTGGACAAGCTGGGCGTGTCGCGCGCGCAGCAGCTCGCGGCGCTCGAGGAGAACGTGCCGAGCAGTGCGGTGGTGGCGGCGGCGGTCGCGTGCGCGGCGGGGCTGCCGGCGTTGCTGCATGTGCTGCGGGCTCTCGATATCGGGTTCGCCGCGCAAGCGTTTGGCTTTGTCGTGTTTGCGGCGGCGGCGCCGTTCGTGGTTCGACGATTCGGGGATTGGGGGCTGGGTAAGGACCAGAAACGCGTTCCGCCGGTTCGGGTGATGCTCGCGGTCGCGATCGGGCTCGCGCTCACGGCCGCGGCGGTGTCGTGCGGGCGTTTGTTTTTCGATGCGAGCGCCGAGATCGCGCATTGCGTCAATCGTCTCGACAACGAGGCGCGGCTCGCGCGGTTGGCGGAGAGTCAGGAGCTCGCGCGGGCGGTGGCGCGCGTGAAAGGGAGTGTCGTGCTGATGCTTCTCACCGCGATCGTGTTTCCGTTCGCGGAGGAGCGCGTGTTTCGGGGCGTATTGCAAGACGTGTTGGTTCGTCGATTTGGAACGACCTATGGAGTGTTCGCGGCGAGCCTCGCGTTTGGGGTCGCGCACCTCGGAATTTACGAGGTGGCGCTGTATCAAACTGTCCTTCTCGGATTGGGCTTTGGCCTCGCGTATGCGGAAGGCGGTATTTTGGCCGCATTCTTCGTCCACGCGACCTGGAACCTGCTTCAAATGGGCTAGCGGATGTTCGTTGGACGCCAAGCCGAGACGACTCAACTCGGAGCGCTGCTCCGCGCCGAGACTCGCATCGTCACGCTTTGGGGATCGGGCGGTGCGGGGAAGACGACGCTCGCCAAGCGTGTGGCGGCGGACGCGACGTGGGTCGATCTCGCGAGTGCGCGGACTTTCAGCGACGTGCTCACGGCGTTCGCCGCAGCGATGGGGGTGGAAGCGGAGGAGAGCGCGGTGTTGCACGCGGCGGAGACGCGAGGCCTGCGCGTCGTGGCGGACAACGTCGAGCAAGTCGATGCGGATGGCCGTGCGCTTTTGGTGCGAATCTCGTCGGCGGCGCCGATGTTGGTCACATCGCGCGACGCGCTGGGCGTCGACGGCGAGGTCGCGCTGGAAGTGCGCCCGCTGCCGCCGAACGAAGCAATTGCGCTTTACACGCAATTGTCGGGCACGACCGCGGATGATGATGCACGAGCGATCGTCGCGCGGCTCGATGCGCTGCCGCTGGCGATCGAGCTCGCCGCCGCGCGAGCGCCGCTGCTCGGCTCGGCCGCGCTGCGTGCGCGCCTCGAGAAAAGCTTCGATGTATTGAAGGACAAAGATCGCGTCGCGAGACACGCCACGTTGCGTGCGGCGATCGCGTGGTCGTGGGACTTGCTCGACGAGGCGGAGCGCGACGCGCTCGTCGTATGCGCGCAATTCGAAGCCCCGTTCGACGCGGCGCTGGCGGAGGCGGCGATCGGAGGCGAAGACGCGCTGGATGCACTCGACACGCTACGCAAACGCGCGCTGTTGCACGTCGAAGCGGAGCACCGCTTGCGCCTCTTCGAATCGGTCCGCGAATTCGCGCGTGCGGCCGACCACGACCCGCGCGGCGCGTATGCCCGAGCGGTCGTCGAGCGCGTCGAGCCTCTCGCGCTGGCTGTGCGTCGCGGCGAAGCGGTGCCCGAGGAGCTCGCGCGGCGCCGAGCGGACCTCGGCGCGATCGGCGCGAGCCCCACCATCGAGCCCGAGCTCCGCGCCCGCGCCCTTCTCGCCCTCGCCGCGCTCCAATCCATCACGGGCCCGCACGATTTCGGCGTAACGCGTGCCCAACGTGTCGATGCGCACCCCAACAACGTGTGTACGCTCGGTGGCGAAGCGGCCGCGGGCGCGGGCTCGAAGAACGCGGATACCGCCGCGGGTCGCGCGAGCTCCCCCGCCGAAATCACCGGCGAGCTCGCGCTTCGCCTCGTCGTCGCGAAAGGCGTCGCCGCGCGGGCGGCAGGCCGCCTCGATGACGCCGAATCCGCCGCCGTTTGGGCGCTCGCGGCCGCGCCCGCCGACGCGCATGCCCTCCGCCTCGCCGGCATGGTCGCGCGCTCGCGTGGCGACAACGCGCGCGCCGTCGAGCTCCTCGAGCGCGCGCTCTCCGCGTATCGCACCGCACACGAAGAAGCCTTCGCCGGCCTCACCCTCGGCGAGCTCGGCGCCGCGCAGCAGAGCGTCGCGCGGCTCGCGGAAGGCATCGCGATCCTCGTCGCGACGAAGAGCGTCCGCGCGGAAGGACTCCTTCGCTCGCATCTCGCGGTGCTCACGCATCGCCGCGGCGAGCCTCGCGCCGCCGTGCCTCTGCATGAAGCCGCGCTCGCGATTCACCGCCGCGTCGGCAATCGACGCCTCGAGGGCGCGGAGCTCCTTCACCTCGGATTCGTCCATCACGAGATCGCCGACATCGACGCGGCACGTGCCTCGTTCACCGAAGCACGTCATACCCTCGCACGCGCCGGCGCCCTCGGCCTCGAGGCTCTCGCGTGCGTCTTCCTCGCAAGGCTCGACGTCGACACGCACGACCTCATCTCCGCTCGCATCGCCCTCGCCGAGGCGGCGCACATCACCCCGCCCGGCTGGCACCGCCTCCGCGCCACCCACGCGCTCGTCGAAGGTCATCTCGCGCTCACCGCCGCCGACCGCACCAAAGCGACCTCGTCTTACGACCAAGCGCTCTCGACCTCGAGCGACGTCGAAGTCGGCTTCGAAGCTCTCACGGCCGCCTATCGGGCTTTCGCAGCCGGAACCACGAAACCCGCATCTCCATCATTCACCAACCCGCATCTCATTCATGCCTGGTCGGTGCTGACCGGTGAATCGAGCACCGCCCCACCTGAAGCCATCGCCTCCTCGAGCGAAGTCCGTCGCGCCATCGCCTTCGCCGGAAAACGCGCGCTCATCATTACTGCAAATTCCTTCATTCTTCCCGACGGCCGCTCCGTTGATCTCTCGAAGCGCAAGAACATCCGTGGCGTGCTGAACGCGTTGGCCAAAGCGAGGAGCGAAGGAAGTCCTCCGCCAGATTGGCTCACCGCCGACGCTCTCATCGAAGCCGGGTGGCCGAACGAGAAGATGCGCCCGGACGCCGCCACGAAGCGCCTCCACACTGCCATCTGGACGCTCCGAAAGTTGGGCCTCGAAGGAATTCTCCAGTCCGCCGAGAACGGCTACCGTCTCGATCCAGCGATTGCGCTGGAGTTACGAGAAGATAACTCCTAGTCGAGCACCGACGGCGATACGCGTCTCGCGTGCATGCTTTGAGCGGCTTTGAGTGGCCCGACATGTGGGCACGTGACAGAGCACTTCTCGCATGAAGCGCTTTTCCTTCGCTCTCATCGGTCTCCTCGCCCTCGTCGGCTGCGCGTCGGAGGCGTCGAACGACGCCTCGAAGGGAGAGAGTGCGACTGGCGAAAACGCCGTCATCGCCGCCGACACCTGCAGCGCGCTCTCGCCGCGCACGACGCCGCTCGAAGTCTTCGTACAGCCCGACGTCGGCACCGCTCCGTTCGTCGACGCGATCAACCGCGCGACGACGTCGATCGACTTCATGGTCTACCAAATGGGCTGGGGCGCCGTGCTCGACGCGATCATCGCGAAAGCACAGTCCGGCGTCCGCGTGCGCGCCATCCTCGACCTCGCGCAGCAGCACGTGAATCAGAAGTACAAGGACAAGCTCGAAGCGGCCGGCGCCACCGTCATCTGGAGCGATCCGAAGTTCAACTTCATGCATGCAAAGTACATGATCATCGACGGCGTCGAAGCGCTCATGTCCACCGGCAACTACAACCAGGGCTACATGCTGAAGGAACGCAACTATGCGGTCCTCAATCGCGACGTCGCCGACGTGGCCTCCTTCAAAGCCATCTTCGAAGCCGACTGGGCGCGCCAAGATCCCGACCTCTCCTGCACGCGTCTCATCGTCGCGCCCGTCAACGCGCGTCAGCGCCTCCTCGATCTCATCAACTCGGCGCAGCACACGCTCGTCGTCGAATCGATGCAGTTCGGCGACAAAGACGTCCGCAACGCCGTCGTCGCGCGCAAAGCGGCGGGCGTCGACGTGCGCGTCATCCTCGCGGACCCGAGCTGGATCGATGCGAACGCCGCGGCCGCCACGTTCCTCCAGCAGCACGGCATTTCGCCGAAGTACTACCCGAGCGCGCACGTCAAATCGATCGTCGTCGACGGCAAGGCGGCGTACGTCGGCTCGGTGAACCTGAGCTGGAACTCGATCGACAAGAACCGCGAAGTCGGGCTCCTCGTCACCGAGCAAACGAACCTCGACAAGATCCTCGGCACGTTCGAGCACGACTGGACGACGGGCACCGACTTCCCGGCGACGCCCGCCCCCGCCCCCGCACCCGCGCCCGCTCCGGAGAGCGACGACGCGGAGGCTGCGGAGTAAGTCGAGCTGGTTAATTACTTCACGACTTCGTCAGGAATGACGAGCGTGTCCCACGCGGGCGAGTGGTTGTCCTCGGTCTCCGGCTGGTTCCAGAGATAGAGCGCCGCGTAGGTCGTAATCACTCCCGCCGTATCCACGACGACGGGCGTCACATAAAGCCGCGCGCCAAATCGCTTGGTCCCGTTGTTCCGCGCCGACGAGAACACGATGAAGTAGTACTTGTTGCCCTTCGAATCGGTCCCAACCTCGGGCGACCACTTCGGCCACGAGTTGAAGGTGCCAGGGCTCTTCGCCCCGGAGCAAACAGGCGGGTCGTTCGCCGCGAGGCGCGTCGCGCGCGACGCACCGCCCGACGGAATGACGTAAACCTCGGCCTGCGAATCGTCGTAGCTCGAGGTGCCGTTGCGAAGCGGCGCGCGATCGAACGCGATGAGGGCATCGTCCGACGAAAACGCCGGATAAAACTGGCGCGACCCCGCTTGGTTCGCGCCGGCGAGCTCCTTCGCGTCGCCGCCTTTCCGGTCGTTCCAGGGAATCGTGTAGAGATTGCCGTCGACGACGATGTTGCCCGACGTGTCCGTCGTCTCGGTCGAGATGTAGACGATCTTCGAGCCATCGTGGCTCACGCTCGCGGCGGCGGGATTGTTGTCATCCCCGTTGCGCGCGAACACGCCCCAGCCTTCGCCTTTCGCGGTCGACTTCGCTTCGAGGTCCGTCCAAATCAGATCGAAGGGATTGCCGGCCTGCAGGCGAAGCATCGTGACCGCCACGCGATCGCCGTCTTTGAAGTGCGCGGGCGAGAACGACGGCGCCGCTTGATACACGCGATCGAGGAGCGTCTTCGCGCTCGACGACACATAAGGAGGAATTCCGGCGCCGCCATCGACCAAGCCGAAGCCAATGGAGGTCGGCCCATCGCCTTCGGAAACGGTGCGCGTCGAGGAAACGGTGTACGTGCCATCGGGCGTCGACGTGTGACAGCCCACGCACTTCACTTTGCCGGCCGTCATGTCGGGCACTTGTTCGGGATGGAGAACGTCGCGCACGGATTCGTCGCCGACGTGAAAGCCCTTGAGGACGGGGTTGTACTTGCCGGTCTGATTGAAGTCGGTCGAGGCCGTCGTCCAGTAAACGATGGTGCCGGGCGCATCGACGGGCGCGACGGAGATGGGACCGCTCGAGCCGGCCGAGGCATTCGTGAGCTTGCCGTCGGCGAACGTGCCGCCGCGAACGGTGAGCGTCATGTTGCTCCCGGCGGCGCTCGTGCGAACCGCGTCCCACATCGCGCGCGGCATCGTCCATGCGCTGTTCGTGGTGTAGACGACGAGATCGTTCTTCTGTCCCTCCGCATGCAGCCGGAGCTCGTAGAGATTCTGCGAATCGTCGAACCCGCCGCCGGGCTTCAGTTGATTCGTCGGGATCCATTTGAATCGCGGGCGCAGCCAGTTGCGCGGAAACATGGATCCGACCTCGGGCTCCATCAGGCATGGACCGCCGGCCTCGGCGATCGTCGCGTTCGCAAACAAGTCCTTCGCGTTCGCGGGCGCGTTGCCGTCGATGACGGGCTCGGCCGGAAAATTGATCGGCACCTCCGCATCGGGCGGTGGAGAAAATCCGGTGGGCGCTGGGTTCGCAGCGATCGCATCGCTCGCATCGGGTGGGAGCGGCACGAAGATCGAGCCGGGGTCCGAGCCACATGCGACGGCGGTCATGACAGCGGTCGCGGAGGCACTCATAAGGAGGAAGACCGCCCCAACCGACCGGCGTGAACCGAGGACTCTAGACCTCATGCACTGCAGATAGCCCTCATGTGGGCGTGAAGGAAGCCCTGCGTTCCAGCGTGGTCGGACGGCACACGATCGCCGTACTCAGTCATCCACAAGTGCTCCTTCTGCGCAAAGAAGCGAGTGTATCCGGCAGCAACCTCTCGGGTATTCGGGGTGCGCAGCCCTCCCGAGGATCACGAGCCACCTGGATCAAATTCTCTTTCGTCCATGCGCGCTCCACGCGTGGGGACTTTCAAGAATCTGAAACCATCCGCCATCAGCGGACGCTTCCACGATTGTTCGCGAGGTTGCGACGTGCACAACGACGATCGCGGTTGCGCGACCGCACCCCGCATCGACGGCACCGAGCTTGCGAGACCACTTCCGTATGAGCGCTTCGGCTAAGAAACCGCGCAGCGGAAAGATGCGAGTCGCCAAGCGCCGTACTGGCGGGTGGATGGCGGACTTGGCGTATCTGGCCGCTGAATCGAAGACCGACGGCGGCCTTGGCCTACAGCGGTTCCTCCAAGGCGCGCGCTACGACGAACGCGTCCGTCTCTCGATGCTGAAGCACGCAGCGTAAGACGAGCACCTACACCGACCGACCAAGAGCGCCCCCGAGGCGCTCTTCGTGTTTAAGCCCGGAAGGAGGTTCGTTTTGGGGGCCTCGCACTGAGCTCGTCTTGCTTGCTCACGTCCTGCAGTGGGGCGCTGCCAGCGTTGTGTTGCTTGCGAGCGTCCGCCCCAGGCAGCTCACGGCGGCGCCGCGAGCGCAGGCTCGCGCGAAGCGCGCTCGCCACCACGCCCCCGCAGATTCAGGGACGCGCGCGATCCGGAACCGAAGATGGCCGCGCCCCCGTCCGCGCCGCCCTTTACATGGCCGCCGTCGCGGCCAGTCGATTCAATCCGGCCATGGTTCTTCTGCGAGGGCCATTGCGACCTGTGCGGGCACGCGACGTGGCGCGCGTGGTTCTTCTGCGAGGGCAATCGCGACCTGTGCAGTCAGGCGAGGTGGCGCGCGTCTTTTTTCTCCGAGGCAATCGCGACCCGTGCCGTCACGCGAGGTAGCTCGCGTTCGACCTCAAAAATTCTCCCTCCGTGCCCTCCGTGGCTCCCTGTGAAAAATCTCGATCTCGATCTCCCCCTCCCGCGCCCGTTCAGCCCGAGGCGAAGCTCCCTCCGTGCCGCGAGTCGTCGCGCGCAGCCTAGCTCGCGCGCCTTTGGCGCTAAGCTTCGCGCGCAGTGTCCGCGCGTGCGTTCGTTGGTCTCGGGCTCGTCATCGCGATCATCGCGTTCGTGCTCGCGCGGCCGTCACGCGGGGCGGACCCATTCGCGGGCGGCCGGCACTCGTCCTCGCTGTTCACCGAGCCGGCCACGATGGCCGCGCTGGAGCAGAGTGGTTTTGCGCTGAGCGATGTCGTTCTTCGAAAGTCGTACGACGAAATCGTCACGGTGCTCGAGACCGATCTCGCCGAGCTCGCGCAGCGGCCCGGCATTGGCGAGGACGTCGCCGACAATCACGTCTTCAACCCGAAGTGGCTCCATGATTCGGACGCGCGCTTCGAGCTCGTCGGCCTCGTGCCTCGCCTCGACCGCGCCTTCGCCGAGCCCGGAACCTGCGGCGAGCTCCGCCGCATCTACCGCCTCGCGCTCACGCGCAAAGGCCGCCCGACGACGCGCCTTCCGATGACCGTCAGCGTGATCACGTTCGCGCGCGGCTCGTGTCGCGCGCTGGCCAACGAGCTGCTGAATCGCGCTCGCCTCTCGAAGCTCTTCATCGGCGCACCCGAGCGCATCGAGGTGAATCTCCAAAACCTCCACGGGCCCGCCACACCACAAGACAACGAAGACCACGCCGAATATCTCCTTCGTTCGTTCGACGTGAAGCCCGATGGTCACGTCACGCCGCATCGTCTGCTCTCGACCCCGCGCGAGGATCTCTCGAACGACGAGAAACGCGAGCTCGCCGATTATCTGCGAGAGCACGTCGCCGACATCGAGCGCGGTCTCCTCGTCGTGCCGGAGAAATTCCTCGCCGTTCGCGCCATCTCCGTCAGCCCGCGCGGCCTCGACCGCGAGCGGAACCGTGTATTTTACAAGCTGTTCGCCAACGCCTTCGACCCGCGCCTCTTGCTCCGCCTCGACCAAGGCACGTGCCCAGGGTGTCATCAGAGCCGCGCCGTCGCCGGCTTTCATCTTCTCGGAGAAGAGCGCGACGGCCGTGCGTTCAATGCGCTTCACGTCGGCGCCTCACCGCAGCTCATCGCCGAGCTGCCGTGGCGCGAAGCGATGCTCGAAGCGATCGCGGACGGCCGCTCGTTCGACACGCCTCGTCCCGCGCCGCAAAGCGATCGCGCCGGCGGCTGCGAGCGCGCGACCGTGACCACGAACCTCGGCGCCGCCGGCGATCACCTGAGTCCGCTCTTCCCCGACGAGTGTCCGAACAACGGGCACTGCCTCGGCAACGGCCTCGGCTTCCCGAACGGCATGTGCACCACGGACTGCAAAGAGGCGGGCCGCATCTTCGGCTCCACCGAGATCTGTGCCGACATACCCGCCTCGGGCTACGAGCACGCCTGTTTTCCGTCGCTCGAACCCATCGAAAAATGCTTGGAAACCCATCAAAATCGCCTTCGCTTACGCGCCTGCGACGAGGACCATCCGTGCCGTGACGACTACGCGTGCGCGCGGGTCCCCGGTGGAGGCGCATGCGTGCCTCCCTACTTCGTCTTCCAAGCGCGAGTCGACGGTCCCCGCGCCGATCGCTGATACGATCTCTACATGGGGCGAACACTTGCAATTCTTCGCAGTCTTTTCCTAGTTGGCGCGTGCGCGGGCATCGCGACCGCAATCGCGTGCACGGGCGGTGGCGGCGGTGACGAAAACATCCTCGGTGGCGGCTCGAGCGGTATCGCGACGAGCAGCTCGAGTGGCGTCACGAGCAGCAGCGGCCAAGGCTCGAGTGGCATCACGAGCAGCAGCGGCATCGGCAGCAGCACGTCATCGAGCGGCGGTCCGAAAGGCCCGACCGACGTGAAAGACACCTACAACCATTCGTGCACCGTCGATGACGACTGCATCCTCGTCACGCTCAACGGCTCGGTGTGCGGCTTCTGCGGCGGCTCGAACGCGTCCATCAACAAGAGCGATCAGGCCTCGTATCAGACCGCCTACAACACCGCGCGCGCGAACTGCCCCACGAACACCGCCACCGGCAGCTGCGCCGCGCAGACCATCGTGTCGAAGTGCAATGCCTCGAAGCAGTGCGAGGTCGTGAACTGCAGCCCGCACTACCCGGACGGGCAACACAACTGCCAGGACGCGGGACCCTAGCGCACCCTTAGCGCACCCTCATAGGTAGGAAGCGCACCCTAGCGCGCGCGCCTCGAGGTCCCGAGCCTCAACGCTCGTCTTTTCGCAAACGCCGCCGCTGCGCGCGAGGCACTTTGCCTTCGAGCGGCTGGCGCTGCGCGGTCGGCATCATGTGGAAGCGGCTCGGCGCGCGGGCCGCTTGCTCCGCGATCTTCACCTTGTCGCGCGTGAGCTCGATGAAACGCTGCTGCGAGCGGATCATCGGCGCGCCCGGCTTCGGCTGCGTTCGTCCGTATTTTCCGTCCGGCTCGAGCGTCCACGCCTTCACGTTGTCGCTGAAGCTCACGCCGAGAATCTCGATGAGGCGCGTACGGATCGCGGCGTCTTCGATCGGCACCATCACTTCGACGCGGCGATGGAAGTTGCGCGGCATCCAGTCGGCGCTCGCGATGTAAACCTCGTCTTTGCCCGCATTCGAGAAATGGAAGATGCGGCCGTGCTCGAGGTAGCGATCGATGATGGCGCGGACCTCGATGTTGTCACTCACGCCCGGCACGCCCGGCCGCAAGCAACAGATGCCGCGAATGAGCAGCGAGATCGGAACGCCGGCCTGCGACGCGCGATAGAGCGCCTCGATGACGTCTTCGTCGACGAGCGCGTTCATCTTCGCGACGATGCGCGCGGGACGACCTTGACGCGCGTGCTCCGCCTCGCGCGCGATGAGACCAAGCGTCGCTTCGTGCAGACCGAGCGGCGCGACGATGAGCGAGTTCCATTTCGCCGGCGCGCTGTAACCGGTCAGCAAATTGAAGAGCGAGGACGCGTCCGCGCCGAGCGACGGCCGCGCGGTGAGCAAACCCACGTCGGTATAGTGACGCGCGGTGCCGGTGTTGTAGTTACCGGTTGCAAAGTGCACGTATCGCCGCAACGCGCCGCGCTCGCGTCGAATGATGAGCAGGCATTTTGCGTGCGTTTTTAGGCCCAAAAGGCCGTAAACGACGTGCACTCCGCTCTGCTCGAGCGTGCGCGCCCACTGGATGTTCGACTCTTCATCGAAGCGCGCTTTGAGCTCGACGATCGCCGTGACTTGCTTGCCGGTCTCCGCCGCACGCGCGAGCGCCTTCACGATCGGCGAGTCACCGCCCGCGCGATAGAGCGTCTGCTTGATGGCGAGCACGTCCGGATCTTCCGCCGCCTTCGAGATCAGCTCGACGATCGGATCGAACGACTCGTACGGCAGATGAAGCAGAATGTCGTTCTCGCGGATCGACGCGAAGATGTCTTCGGGATCGCGGAGCGGCGGCACCACTTGCGGGTGATACGGCTCGTCGCGAAGATCGCGGCGCTCTTCGCGCGACACCCAGCTCGTGAGATCCGCGACGTTGAGCAGCGGCGAGCGATACACGTCGCGCTCGGGATCGAGCTTGAGCGCTTTGACGAGCTTCTGGAGCGAGTTCGGCGTCGGCTCGCCCGCCACTTCGAGACGCACCGCCGCGCCGCGCTCGCGACGGCGAAGCTCCTGCTGAATCGTCTGCAGCAAGTCCTGCGCTTCTTCCTCGTCGATCTCGAGGTCGAAGTTGCGCGTGACGCGGAACGTGTAAACGCCCTTCAGCTTCACGCCCGGGAAGATCGTGCCGACGTGGCGCGCGATGAGGTCTTCCATCAGCACGAACGAGTGCTTCGCACTGCCCGCGTCCTTGTCCTTGCTGTCCGTCACCTCGAGGAGGCGCGGCAGCATCATCGGCACCTGCACGACGCCGAAGCCCGGCTCCGTCTCACCTTCGCGCGAGAACATAACGCCGAGATTGAGGCTCTTGTTGCGAACGTGCGGGAACGGGTGGCCCGGGTCGATCGCGATCGGCGTGAGGATCGGGAACACTTCGTTGTGGAAGCGTTCGTCGAGCGCCGTGATCGCATCCGCGGGCAACGCGTCGGGCTTCAAGAGCACGAACGCGCCGTTCGATGCGAGCGCGGGCAGGAGCCCGCCCATGAGCGAGGCCATCTGTTGGCCGATGAGCTCGTGCACGCGCGTCGAGATCTTCACGAGCTGCTCGTTCGCGGTGAGGCCGTCCGCCGCGAGCTCGCCGACCTCACCCGTGAGCTGCTGCTTCAGGCCCGCGACGCGAACCATGAAGAACTCGTCGAGGTTCGAGGCGACGATGGCGTGGAACTTGAGCCGCTCGAGCAGCGGAACCGCTTCGTTGTCGGCTTCCGCCAAGACGCGCGCGTTGAACTCGATCCAGGAGAGCTCGCGGTTCAGGTACAGCGCGTTCGCGCGAAGGTCGGGCGACTCGGCCGGCGCAACGACGGTGGCCAGGTGCGAGCCCGAATCGCGCTGACTCGGGGTCGGCATGACCGAGCCGTTCGAGGATCCCACCGACACCGGCGGCATGGGTCCGGGCACGACCGACGGCGTCGGCGGCGTCGTCGACGTCTGGGGAGTCGGCGACGAGGTCGGCGGTAGGTCCGGTGCGGACGGAGGCATGCACTACCAGTCTACCCGAGTCTGGGGTCCGTGTTTTGTGACGAAGTGGCGACTATTCCGACTCGGACGCGCCTTTTTCCGTCCGCGGCGCGAGATCCGAGCGCAACCAGACCGCGGTCGGATGGCCTCCGAGATCCGTGTAATGCTCATGCATATAGTCTGCGGCATCGGGGCAGTGCTTCTCGAAATCGTCGAGTGCGTCGCTCGTGCTCATGAGCGGTGAGAGGGAGACGAGCGCGATCGCGGCCGGTGGCTTCGACTGCACGGTAGAGGTGAGCTCCGCGATGTGCTCGTCGCGCATGGCGCGGATGACAGCGCGCTGCGGCTCCGTCGGATGAACGCCGCCTTCGTCGTACGCGCCCCAAAGCGCCGCATCGGCGTTCAAGTCATACGCGTAGATGTACGGCGTCGCCGAGAGCCGTCTCGCCAAGAAGAGGAGATACGCATCCATGCCGTAGGTCTGCACGCGATCGGTTGGCTTCGTCTTCGCGCGAATCAGCGCTGCGCTCTCGCGCATCTGCGCGGGGAAATAATCGACGCGATCGAAGTATGCGAGACGCGTTCCGCTCTCGAGATCTTCACCCGCGCTCGGCAACGGTGGATACGGCGCCCAGCGAATGACGAACGCGGCATGAACCCCGATCACGGCCGCGCCGATCATCGTCGCGAGTGGCCAGCGATCGCGTAGTGCGGCCGCGGTGGCGACCCACGCGAACGTCATTCCCAGCGTGATCGGATGAAAGTGATACGGGAAGCCTTTTGCCTGAATCAGCATCGAAACGACGCCGAGAACGGGCATCGCCGCGATCGGCAGCATGCGCGGCGGAAGAATGCGGCGCGCCATGAGCGCGAGCATGCCCAACGTGGTGCCGGCGGCGAGCACCGCGATTTGCGTATAGCCGGGAAGCGAGAGGATCACGCCCGCGGGTCGCGGCCAGATGAAGCGATACATCGCCGGGACGTCGACGAACGTGATCTTGAACCACGCGCGGACGTCGCCGACGGCGAGCAAGAAGAGGAAGGGCACGAGCAGGCCCAGAGAACCGCCCGCGAGAAACACCAGAAGCCTTCGCTTGCGATCTCGCTCGAAGAGGACTGCGCCGATTTGCGAAAGCGTGAAGAGTGCAAACGTCGGCTTGCCGAGCCACGGTACGAACGAGAGCGCGCCGGCCGCGGCGACGAAGAGCATGCCCTTTCGCGATCGCGTTTCGTCCGCCGCATACCAAAGCGCGATCGATACGAGGATGAACCAATCGAAGAAGCTCTCGCGCTGCGCGGTGTCCCAGAAACCGTACGTGAGGTACTGCGCGGAGCAGGCGGTCCACGCCGCCAAACCCCAGGCCGCGCGCTCGACAAAGCGCGCTTTCGAAGCGACGAGCGCGCCTGCGATCGCGAACGAAAGGCCCGTGAAGAGGAGATCGAGGGTGCGAAAGCGATGTTCCTCCTCGCCGCCGAGCCACTGGAAGACGATGTGCACCATCGTCACGACAGGACCATTCACGTCGCGAATATCGCGATAGAGGACATCGCCCTGCCGGACGGCCCACGCAATGTACTGGAAGATGCCTTGATCTCGGCCGATCGACGTAAAACTGGCGCGGCGCGTCGCGTCGAAGACGTACCAAACCCCTGGCAGCGCGATGATGAGCGCGACGAGCGAGGGCGCGCGACCGAAGAGACGTTTCACCAGTCGAGCTGCCCACCATAGCAAATTCGAACGAATCGCTGTGCATCGACCGTGCCGTCGCGGAACGCCGTTGTGCTTGACTTGGGTTGCCAAGGCGCGACGCTAGGGGCGCACCATGAACGAACCCGTTCGACGGTTACCTTTGCCAGATAAAGCCCAGAGAGCTCGCGAGTTCGTGGAGGCCTTGGGACACGCCAAGGGCAAGCATCTCCTCATTGCCCTTCGTGGTCATCCCGATCCCGATGGCATCGCCTCTGCGCTCGCGCAGGCGCACATCGCTCAGCGCGTGGGCGTCGGCAAGACGACGATCGCGTACTGCCACGAGCTTTCGCACCGCGAGAACCGCGCGCTCGTGAAGCTGCTCAACGTCGAGATGAAGAAGACGAGGAACATTGCCGACCTCCCGGAGGCGGCAGACTTCATCGCGCTCGTCGACGCGCACGACACGGATCCCGACATGGTCGGCCTCGATGGGATCGAGACGCTCACGATCGTCGATCACCATCGCGCTCACGTTCCACCGCGCGCGCGCTTCATCGACATGCGCAACGACGTCGGTGCGACCGCGACGATCTTCGTCGAGTATCTGCAGGAGCTCTTCCCGCTCTCGGTCGAGAGTGACGATGACCGCCGCGTCGCCACCGCGCTCATGCACGGTCTCGCGACGGACACGGACGACTTCTCGCTCGCCCGCAACGCGGACTTCCGCGCCGCGGCGCAGCTCGCCGAAGTTTGCGATCGCGATTTGCTCCAGGATCTCTCGCGTCGCCTCATCGCGCCGAGCGCCATGGACGTCATCGCGCGCGCGCTCGCCGCGCTCGTCGTTCGACGTAACTTCGCGATGAGCGGCGTCGGCTTCGTGTCCGAAACGGAGCGCGACACCATCGCGCAGGCCGCGGACTTCCTCATTCGACGTGAGGACATCGATACGGTGGTCGTCTACGGCATCGTCGGCGATCGCTTCATCGAAGGCTCGCTCCGCACGCACTCGCCGAGCGTCGATCCGGCGCTCTGGATCGAGCAGGCGTTCGGCCACGACGAACGCGGCAAGGCCTACGGTGGTGGACGTCGCGACAAAGGTGGCTTCCGCATTCCGATCGGGTTCCTCGGTCGTGCGACCGATCGCGCGCAGCTTTGGGCGCTCGTCGAGCACGCGGCTCGCCAAGCGCTGTTGAAGCAGCTCGGCGAAGAAGGCCCGCTCGGCGCACCGACCGGCCACGCCGGCGCGCATCCGCCCGCGACTCCCTGAGAAGAAAAATGAGGGCCCCGGTTGGAGCCGCGGGAGCGGCGCGAAGCGCCCGAGTCTTCGAGGGCTCTGGTCGGGGTGGGGCTGGCCCAGAGGGCGCCCCGGGCCGAAGCCCTAAGGCTGAATGAGAATCGCGTTCGTAGGTCTCCCGCTGGCGGCGCTGCTGCTCGCGGGGGACGGACACACGATCGCGTGGGCGGGGATCTGTCGCAAAGGCGCGCTCGGGACGCGCCGGTTGAAGCGCGTGCTCGGTCCCAAGACGGTGCACGTCGTCCCGGATCTCGCGAAGAGCGTGGACGCGATCGCCGCCTCGAAGCCCGACCTCGTCGTCAGCTGGTTCTGGACGAAGAAGGTGCCCGCGAGCGTGCGAAAGCTCGCAAAATATGGGGCGATCGGCGTTCATCCGTCGCTCTTGCCGCGGCATCGGGGGCCCGATCCGACGTTCTGGGCGATCGACTCGGGCGACGCGGAGACGGGCGTGACGGCGCACGTGCTCGAGGACGATTACGACACGGGAGCGATGCTCGGAAAGCGTGTATTGCGCATTGATCCGGAGTGGAACGCGTGGATGCTGGCGAAGAAGCTCGATCGTCCCTCGCTCGCGCTGCTGCGAGAGACGGTGGCACGGTTTGCGAACGGGAAACCGCCAACTCCTGAACAACAAGACGACGCCTTGGCCACACCGGCGCCCGCGCCGACCGAGGACGAGCTCGAATTGCGATGGAGCGACACGGCGGAGGCCGTGGTCCGTCGCATTCGCGCCGCTTCGCCATGGCCGGGCGCGTTCACGGCGATTGGTGAAGAGGTCCTGACCATCACGAAGGCGCGCGTCACTTCGAATGTGCCGAAGGCGCTCGCGCCAGGCGAAGCGTTCGTGCGGAAAGACGGCATCGCGGTCGTGCGCGCGGCGGACGCAGGCGTCGAGCTCCACGGTGCGCGCCTCGACGACGACGAAGACGAAACGGACCTCGACGCGGAAGCGATCGCGGAGTTGCTCGCGCCTTAACGGCGCAGATCAGATTTCCAGCACATTGGGATCCTAAGCTTAGAATTCCACGTGGACAAGTTGTCGCGGCCGCTTCTATAGTGTCACCTAAATACTAGTGACTCCAGCGTAACTGGACTGGCCACAGTTAGGCCGCAAATGTAATCACACTGGCTCACCT
>JADMIO010803650.1_pt1 | contig 46868 bp, 40 predicted proteins | sample 8958161 | NCBI WGS metagenome assembly JADMIO01 (sample SAMN16585339, study PRJNA669376) | soil metagenome | isolation source: Crop rotation soil | place: USA: Cullars Rotation, Alabama | collected 2011
GCCGCGACTTCAAGTCACGTGAATTCCAAGCTTCGGATCCCACTGTGCTGGAAAGTTAGTGTGGACGACGCCGCTCGAAGCGAATCCGGTGTACCTCGATTTCGGGACTGGAAGTTCGCCGGCGCTCGTCCAGAACCTGCTGGTGATCGTCAACGACAACGAAAAACAGCAGTTCATTGCGGCCTTCGACAAACAGACGGGCAAACAGGTCTGGCGCACGAATCGGGAAATCGGCCCCAAGGGCCGCCGGTCCGGGTGGGCGACGCCTTTTGTTTGGCGGCATGCGATGCGAACCGAAATCGTGGCCGTGGGTCCCGACGTGGTAGTGAGTTATGACCTGACCGGGAAGGAATTGTGGCGCATGTCCGGAATGTCCGGGACGCCGATTCCGATGCCCTTCGCCTATAACGGATTATTGTACATTGACGGCGGGCGTGGGTCATTGCTCGTCGCCATCCGCCCCGGCGCTTCGGGCGATATCTCGCTGGGGAAAGAGCAGACTTCGAACGAATTTGTGGTTTGGTCGCAGGCGCGCGCCGGGACGTATCTGCCATCACCCGTGGCCTACGAAGGCGGGATCTACTCGCTAACCGAAACGGGCATCCTGAGCCGGTTTGACGCCAAAACTGGGAAGCTGACCTACAAGACACGAATTGACCCGGCGGCAACGGCCTTCACGACTTCCCCCTGGGCTTATAACGGCAAGCTGTTTTGCCTGAGCGAAGAGGGGCAGACGTTCGTGATCGCGGCGGGTGAAACATTCAAGCTCTTACACGTGAACGAACTGGACGATATGGCGCAGGCTTCGCCCGCACTGGTGGGCGAGCGGTTGTTGATCCGGACAGAACACCGACTGTATTCCATCCGCCGCAAGACATAGATCGGGGTTGCAGTTGCGTGTAGGCGTTTGTGGTAAGCCGGTTACGTACTGGTAGCTAATCGTGCCGATTCGTGGGAAAGCTTCATCCAGTAAGGCCTCAGTCACTGGGTCGACACTGGAATGAAAACCTCTTGCGTGAAGTATGCCTGGACTGTGACACATCCGGATTTTCTGCCACGGCTTACGAGGAGTGGAAGGCGATGGGGAATACACGCAAGAAAATGCGGGCGTCGCAACGGACAGCCAGTTGAAGGCTCAGAGCGAGAGACCATTGAATCAGGCTTCTTCAGTAGACATCACAGCGCCCGCGAACGCCGACGCGAACGCTTATGCCGTGCAGTGGTCATTGGAGGGCTCTCCGCTTAGGGGGATCCCCACCCTCATTGGAAAGCTTGAGGCACAGCCGGTCGCGAGCGTGATGGGGGTTCTAAACGACTAAGGCTGGACAAGGGGACTGGTGCCCCTTACTTCCGAGCGACAGGCGATTCGCAAGCAGTTTGAGATTGCTCAGCGCGTGGAGGCGGCGAAAACCTGCCGGGAAATAAAGTCCTTGAGCGAAGCGAGGGCGGCGTTGGAAAACTTGAATTCGGCGTCGCCCCATTTGCCCGCGAGGTGCTTGGCGTCTAGGATCTTCTGCAAATCCTCAGGCCCGATCTCGGCCCGCGCCTGTTCGGCGAGCAGGCGGTTCAATTCGAAAAATTCATTGCGATAGTCTTTGACGGGAACTTCCAGCCGCATCGAATCCACCGACAGGGTGAGGCTTGTCGCGTGTTGGAACAGGGGTTGAGTGTGTCGCGTCGCGCTGCCTTTGTAAGACGCCAGGCCGAACCAGAATTTTGCCGTCTCGTTCGGTTCTTTTCCGCGAAACGACGCGCTTGCCTGGACGATCAGCCTTCCCGTGGTTTCAACCGATTCGATCAGATCGCACTGCACGGTCGTCAGGTCCGCGCCGCGGTCATACTTGTTTATCAGGCGGCAAGCACCGCCCGGGCCTTGGGCCTGCGAGAAGGTGGGGAAAATCATCGCGATGATCAAGGCGACACAGCAAGCTTGTTTCATACGTTCGCTTTCTTCCTTCGTGTCATTCGGGGATATCAAAATGCGGCACGATCACTGGAAACTTCCATTCGGGCCTCCCTTCTGTCAAGGAAGCGTGGAGGCACTTTAAAGAGGATGGACCAAGATGGCAATTTGTTCGCCATGGTTGGATGGCGAGGCGGGACCGGCAGGCGAAATTAAAGGGCGGGTGATTTCTGACTTTGCCCCTGCTTCAGCCTACGAGTTTGCGAACGGTAGAAAAATGGCTATAAGTAACGCGACGCAAGGCAACCACTTTTGATGAACTGTAGGAGATGAAGATGAATCAAGCATTAAGTGATGACGCCCTCGATCAACTGTTTCGGCAGGCCCGCTCGTACAACGCCTGGCTTAATAAACCGGTCAGCGATGACACGCTCCGCCAGCTTTACGAATTGATGAAGTGGGCACCGACCAGCGCCAACAGCAATCCTGTAAGAATTGTTTTCGTCCGCACGCCGGAAGGGAAGCAGCGGTTGCTGCCGGCGCTTGCGCCCGGCAACGTTCAGAAGGTGATGACCGCGCCCGTCACGGCGATTGTCGCCTACGACCTGAAGTTTTACGAAAAGCTCCCCAAGCTCTTCCCGCACAATCCGGGGATGCGCGACCAGTTCGCCCGCTCGCCGGAAATGGTTGAAATTACGGCGAGGCGCAATTCCAGTCTGCAAGGCGCGTATCTGATGCTGGCCGCCCGCGCGCTGGGGCTGGATTGCGGGCCGCTTTCGGGCTTTGACAACGCCAAAGTGGACGAAGAATTTTTCGGCGCCGGCAAACCGTGCGCGGGCTGTGAAGAAGAATTCTTCCTGGAAGCGCACGTCAAGTCGAACTTCCTTTGCAACCTCGGGTATGGCGACCCTTCGACGCTCTTTCCGCGCAGCCCGCGCTTGAGTTTTGAAGAAGCGTGTTCGCTGGTGTGAAAATGATTTACGAAATAGTCGTGACACCAGCCTTTCGTCTTCGTCGTTGTTTCTAAACGGCACGATCGAAAATCATAACGTTGACATCCGAAAGAAACATAGATGAGCCTCAGCCTTTAACCCCACTTGAACTTAGTCCGAATTTTCTCGGTTCTATGTCGCCAGTACACGACCCTAACTGATACGGGATGACTCACAGCCCTATTCGCAGACAATGACGCAGTATTTTCCTCAGTAATTCCGGACTGTGTCGCTGAAGGCAGCGTCTATCAATTCCTGGCATTGTGCTTGCGGTTACTCCCCGCGATCAGGCTCTGCAGCTCTACATAAATCATCACGTGTTCTACAGCAGTTCGACCGCGGGTGAAAAATGTTTGCCCTTCATACATCTGTTCTAAATCCGCTGACTGCGTGCGCAGGAAGCGACATCCTCACATCAGCACACCAACAATCGAAACAAACAATATTTGATGGGACAAGCATCCTCCTTGTCCGCGTTTCCGGAGGAAACCACTATGGCAGCAGAGGCAGTATCTGGTGGCCGGACGCAGCACACGCCGGCCGTCAAAGAAGTTCATATCGTTTGGCTCACTGCGGGCCTGAGTTGTGACGGGGACACGGTTTCTGTCACGGCCGCAGAGCAGCCAAGCATCGAAGACGTTTTGCTCGGCGCAATTCCTGGTTTGCCCACGGTGCATCTGCACAACCCGGTTCTCGCATATGAAACCGGCGACGAGTTCATGAATTATTTCTACCAGGCTGAAAGAGGGGAACTGGATCCGTTCGTGCTGGTGGTCGAAGGCTCGATCCCGAATGAGGACATCAAGGCCGAAGGTTACTGGGCCGCTCAGGGTACGGATGACGAGACGGGCCAACCCATCACCACGTGTGAATGGATTGACCGGCTGGCGCCAAAGGCGTTGGCTGTGATCGGCGCGGGGACCTGCGCCACTTATGGCGGCATTCACGCCATGCAGGGCAACCCGACCGGCTGTATGGGGCTGGCCGATTACCTGGGCTGGAATTGGCGATCGAAGGCCGGCATTCCAATCGTCAACGTGCCGGGCTGTCCGGTGCAGCCCGACAACTTTATGGAGACGGTGCTTTACCTGTTGTATCAGGCGGCGGGAATGTCACCGATGATCCCGCTGGATGACCAGTTGCGCCCGACGTGGCTATTCAGCAAGACCGTTCACGAAGGCTGCGACCGCGCGGGCTATTACGAGCAGGGCGATTTCGCGCACGAATACGGCTCGCCGAAGTGCATCGTCAAACTCGGCTGCTGGGGGCCCGTAGTCAATTGCAACGTCACCAAGCGCGGGTGGATGCGCGGCATCGGCGGTTGCCCGAACGTCGGCGGCGTTTGCATCGGCTGCACGATGCCCGGCTTCCCGGACAAGTTCATGCCGTTTATGGACGAACCGCCGGGCGCGCGGCTTTCGTCGGGCCTCATCACCAATACCTACGGCGGGATGATCCGCAAGCTGCGCGAAATCACCAACACCACTGTTAACAAAGAACCGAAATGGCGGCACCCGGGCAATCATCTCACCACCGGCTACCGGCCCAGGACTTACTGAAGGTGTTGTCCGGCAAGCTGCCAGCTTGTCGTTGACAAACAAGGCATTCAATCGAGGCCACGACAAGCTGGCAGCTTGCCGGACATCTTTAGAGGATTAAGCGGTATGACAACAGCAACACAAACCAAACGAAATGTGCTGCCGGAAACCCCGGGGCTGGTCGAGATGAATTGGGATCCGATCACGCGCATTGTTGGATCCCTGGGCATTTTTACGAAGATAGATTTCAAGAACCGGCACGTCGCCGAGTGTTACAGCACGTCGTCCATCTTCCGCGGGTACAGCATTTTTATGAAGGGCAAGGACCCGCGCGACGCGCACTTCATCACCAGCCGCATCTGCGGCATCTGCGGCGATAATCACGCGACTTGCGCGGTGTATGCGCAAAATATGGCCTTCGGCGTGCGCCCGCCGCACCTGGGCGAATGGATCATCAACCTCGGCGAGGCCGCCGAATACATGTTCGACCACAACATCTTTCAGGATAACCTGGTCGGCGTGGACTTCTGCGAACAGATGGTGAAAGAGACCAACCCTTCGGTCTGGGAAAAGGCGCAGCGGAAAGAAGCGCCGCATGCCAAAGATCACGGCTACCGCACCATCGCAGACATCATGACGGCGCTCAATCCGTTCAGCGGCGAGTTTTACCGCGAGACGCTGGAAATGAGCCGCATGACGCGCGAGATGTTCTGCCTGATGGAAGGCCGCCACGTGCATCCATCGACGCTGTATCCGGGCGGCGTCGGCACGGCGGGCACGATCCAGGTCTTCACCGATTACCTGGTGCGGCTGATGAAGTACGTCGAATTTATGAAGAAAGTCGTGCCGCTGCACGACGACCTGTTCGACTTCTTTTACGAAGCGCTGCCCGGCTACGAACAGGTGGGCCAGCGGCGCGTGCTGCTCGCATGCTGGGGGTCGTTCAACAACCCGGATGTGTGCGATTACACCTACCAGAATATGGGCGATTGGGGCCGCGCGATGTACGTCACGCCCAGCGTCATCGTGGACGGCAAGGTGGTCTCGAACGACCTGGTCAAAATCAATCTTGGCATACGCATTCTGCTCGGCAGTTCATACTACGACGACTGGCAGAATGGCGAACGGTTCGTGGACCGCGACCCCTTGGGCAACCCCGTGGATCAGCTCCATCCGTGGAATCAAACGACGACGCCGCGCCCGCAGAAGCGCGACTTCACGGACAAATATACCTGGGTGATGTCGCCGCGCTGGTACGACGAGCGGACGGGTGACCACCTGGCCCTGGACACCGGCGGCGGGCCGATCGCGCGGCTGTGGGCGACGGCGCTCAACGGGCTGGTGGACATCGGCTACATCAAGGCCACCGGCACCAGCGTCCAGATCAACCTGCCGAAGACGGCGACCAAGCCCGAAGCCAGTTTCGAATGGAAGATTCCGAAGTGGTCAAACGCCATCGAACGCGACCGCGCGCGGACGTACTTCCAGGCGTACGCGGCGGCGTGTGCGCTGCATTTCGTCGAACAGGCGCTGAATGAAGTCCGCGCCGGCCACAATAAGACCTGGTCGGAATTCACCGTGCCTGAAGAAGCCATCGGTTGCGGCTTCCACGAAGCGGTGCGCGGCGTGCTGTCGCACCACGTCGTCATCCGCGACGGCAAGATCGCCAACTACCACCCGTACCCGCCGACGCCGTGGAACGCCAACCCGCGCGACATCTACGGCACGCCCGGCCCGTACGAAGACGCGGTGCAGAACACGCCCATCTTCGAAGAAAACCCGCCTGACAAGTTCAAGGGCATCGACATCATGCGCACCGTGCGCAGCTTCGACCCGTGTTTGCCCTGTGGCGTGCATATGTTCCTGGGCAACGGCAAGGTGCTCGAAACGCGCCATTCGCCGATGTTCGGGCTGAACGGAGCTTAAAGGTATCAGTACCCCGACCAGCAGGGAGGGGAACCTATGCGATCAACCCTTCTCTCGGTCGGGGTGCCGATATGGGTGTGCAGCGATGAATGAAAAGCAGGAATTTCAACAACGGATGCAGCGGATCGAGGAGTTGATTCAGCGGATTGAACTGACGCCGGAGTCGGAGTTGCGCAGCTCCACGCTGGAGCTGGTTCAGTTTTTGATGGAACTGCACGGCGCAGCGCTCGACCGCTTGATGGGGATCGTCGCGGACGACGCGTCAGCCCTGCGCCTGATGGAGAGCTTCGCGCAAGACGAATTGGTGGCGAGCGTGCTGATGGTGCACGGGCTGCATCCGGTGGACCTGGAAACGCGCATCCTGCAGGCGCTCGACCGCGCGCGGCCGATCCTGCAATCACATGGCGGCAACGTCGAACTGCTCGGCCTGGACGAAGGCGTGGTCCGGCTCCGGCTCAACGGGAGCTGCAACGGCTGCGCTTCGTCTGCGACGACACTGAAACACACCATTGAACAGGCGATCTATGACCTGGCCCCGGACGTGGTGTCTATCAACGTCGAGGGCCAGTTCGAGGGCGAAACCAAAGGCGGATCGCCGCAAGCATCATCACCTCATCTGGTGCAACTGGAGCGGGCGGCGGCGCGCAGATAAATGACAAGGAGCATTGAACATGGCGAAACAACAACCAGCACTCGAACCGACGCACCACGCGGGCACGAGGCGCGGCGAGGAGATGGTCGAAGATCACGGGAGAGAACCGGGCCGCCATCAGGTCGGCGACAAGGGCGCGCAACGCCCGGCCGGTAAGTCCACGCCGCGTGATTCCACCGGCATCAATCCCGAAGACCGGAGGCCCATTCATCCGGATAGCGTTTTCATTCCTCCGGCATAGAACCGGAATCTCGGGACCGATATGGATTTGCCGTCACCCCCGCCAATCAACGGTGCAATTGCGGCGCTGCGCCGGCTGGCGCGCCCGCGCGGGGCCGCGCCCACAGCGCCGGTCGAATATTGCGACCTGTGCAGTGCCGCGCTGGCCGCCGAACATCGGCACCTGATCGAACCCGCGCGGCGGGAATTGGCCTGCGTCTGCGACGCCTGCGCCATTCTGTTCGGCAGCGCGGGCGAGACGAAATACCGCCGTGTGCCGCGTGACGCGCGGCTGCTGCCGGACCTGCGGCTGAGCGACGCGCAGTGGGAGAGCCTGTTGATTCCGATTCAATTAGCGTTTTTCTTTCACAGCAGCCCGGCGGGCAAAGTCCTCGCGCTTTATCCGAGTCCCGCCGGCCCGACCGAATCGCTGCTTGACCTGAGGGCGTGGAGCGAGATCGCGCAGGCGAACCCTGCACTGAAGCGGATGGAACCGGACGTCGAAGGCCTGCTGGTGAACCGCGTTGGCGAAACGCGCGAATATTTCATCGCGCCGATTGATGAATGCTTCAAACTGGTCGGTTTGATCCGAATGCATTGGCGCGGCTTTTCCGGCGGGGCAAAGGCGTGGGAAGAAATCGGGCGCTTTTTTGATCAATTGCGACAACGTGCCCGCGTGGAGAAAGAAAAATGACGAGAAAGCGGCATGGAGTTCAGGCTTTAGCCTGCTTGCACTCTAGCAAAAACCAAGCAGGCTAAAGCCTGAACTCCATGCCCTTTTTCGAAGGAGTCGCTCGTGTCCACGTAGTGACGAATTAATTCGTCACTACGTGGAAGTTTCCCTAAGGAGCCGCGTGCCTGACTTGAGCTTCCAGGTGGAAGAGGCGAGGCCGCTACTTTACGCCGCTTCGCCGACGCTGATCTTCAAACTGCGCGTCACGAATGATGATGCGGCGGAGCCGATTCACAGCATCCTGCTGCGGTGTCAGATCATGCTGGAAGTGACGCGGCGCCGGTACAGCGCCGAAGAGCAGGAGCGGCTGGCGGACCTGTTCGGCGCGCCGGAACAGTGGAGCCGCACGTTACGCAGCATGCTTTGGACCAACGTGAGCATGGCGGTCCCGTCGTTCGTCGGCAGCACGGTCGTGGATTTGTTGGTGCCTTGTACTTTCGATTTCAACGTCGCGGCGACGAAATATTTCGCCGGCCTGGAAGGTGACGAAGTCCCGCTGCTGTTGCTGTTCAGCGGCACGATCTTTTTTCAAGCAGAGAGTGGGGCGCTGCAGGTCGTACAGATTCCCTGGGAGAAAGAAGCTGATTACAAACTGCCCGTACGGGCTTGGCATCAGATGATGGACCATTACTACCCCAACACCACCTGGCTTTGTCTGCGCCGCGATGTGTTTGATCGGCTGTATCGCTACAAAGTGCGGCGCGGGCTGCCGACGTGGGAGCAGGTGCTGGAAAGCCTTCTTCCTGAGAACGGATCGGGATCTGAATTTGAGTTCGATTTCGACGGGTCGGAAGCGAGTCTGCGTGATCAGGCAGGAACGGATGAGGAGACCAAGCACTGATGGATTTCAAACCGGCCGAAAGAATCGTCAGCGCGGTGCTCTACGAGGGTTACATTTTGTACCCCTATCGCGCCTCCGCGGTGAAAAACCGCCAGCGGTTCAACTTCGGCGTGCTTGCGCCATGCGAACAAGGGCGGGCGCATCGCGACGGCGAAGACTGGCAAATGCAGACCGAATGCCTGATTCGCGGCGATGAACGCACCGAGGTTGAAGTGCGCGTGCGCTTTTTGCATTTGATGGCTCGTGAAGTTCGCGCGCGGGCGGCGGATGCGGATTCGGGCTGGCGCACGGTCGAATCCGTGGAAGTCGACGGCAAACTTTATCAAACGTGGCAGGAAGCCGTTGAGCGTGAGGTGTCGGCGAAGATCAACCCATGGGAACTCCTCGATCGGCCGCAAAGGCAGACCTTTTCGTTTCCGGCGCAACAGGAAACAGAGCCGTTGGGCGATGCCGGCGTTATGGTTCGTGAACAGCAGGCCGTCAGCGGAGAACTGGAACTAGCAGTGACGCAACCGGCCGCGCAGGTGTTCAAGGTCAGCGTTCGTATTCGAAACCTGACGCCGATGAGAAACGCGGAGCAGTGGGGCCCGGAACAAACTCGCAATCAGGAGTTGATGCGCTCATTGGTTTCAGCCCACACGGTGTTGGGTGCGTCCAACGGCGAATTTGTTTCACTGCTCGAACCGCCTGACGGATTCCGTGATGTTGCCGCGAAATGTCACAACATCGGGACATGGCCGGTCTTGGTCGGCGCGGAAGGTGGTCGCCACTTAATGCTTTCGTCGCCGATCATTTTGTATGACTACCCGCAAGTTGCGCCCGAAAGTGCGGGCGATTTCTTTGATGGCGCAGAGATTGATGAAATGCTCACCCTGCGCGTGCTGACGTTGACCGACGCCGAAAAACGGGAGATGAGCAGCGTGGATGAACGTGCGCGGCAGATTTTGGAGCGCACCGAATCTATGCCGGCTGAACAACTAATGAAACTGCATGGCGCAATGCGCGAGACGATACGGAACCGAGAGCGGTAGCGACCGGGTGGACTCCCGAGGTGTGCTCCCCCGGGGCACTCGGTTGCTACCGCTCCCGGCTTCGTACTGACGTTAACCGTAATGAACCAATGGGAATGGCAATTGCTGGAAGACCGTACACCGCTCGAGGATTTAGATGTCGGCGGCGTCGCGCTGAAAGTGGGCGATCGCGTGCGGTTGCGCCCGCGCGCAGGTGGAGACATTTTTGATCTGGCGCTTGCGGGACAAGTGGCGATTATTGAAGCTATCGAACAGGATTACGAGAATAAGGTTCATCTGGCCGTCGTGTTGGAAGACGACCCGGGCCGCGATCTGGGACTGTTACGGCAGCCGGGCCACCGCTTCTTTTTTTCGCCCGAAGAAATCGAGCCGCTGTCGCCGGCGGGACTGGAGGGACAGCTTTGACGGCACAACCGCGCATTCTGGTCGCATGCATCGGGAATATCTTTCTGGGTGATGATGCCTTCGGCTGTGAGGTGGCGCGGCGTCTAAATGCGCGCAGCCTGCCCGCTGCGGTGCGCGTCGTGGATTTCGGCATTCGCAGCTACGACTTGGCGTTCGCGCTGATGGACGGTTACGACGTCACCATTTTGGTGGACGCCACCCCGCGCGGCAACCGGCCCGGCACGCTGTACACCATCGAACCGGATTTGACAGAGCTGGATAACATACAAGCAGCACCAGGTGATGCGCATGGTCTGAATCCAATGAAGGTTCTTTCAATGGTCAAGGCCATGGGCGGTGAATTCAAGCGGATCCTGCTGGTCGGATGCGAACCGGCGAGGCTTGAATCAATGGGCGGAGAAATGACTTTGAGCGCGCCAGTGGCGGCGGCGGCCGACGAAGCCGTGATCGTGATCGAATCCCTGGTCGCGGAATTGCTCAAGGTACAACAACCGTTGTCAATGGCGATTACTTCAAACTAAAAACAAAGGAGACAAACCATGAGACTCAATCCATTCAAGAAGAAGAAAAAAAACAATAATCTGATCTGGAAGATCGTCGGTGGCGTGGCGCTCACCGCCGCGACGGCAGGGTTGGTCAAAGTATTCCCCGACATCAAACGTTACATTCACATCAGTAGCATGTGAGGTTCTGCGAGGGATGCGAAGTGAGGTGAAGGTATGTTCGCCAAGAGAAGGAACAGGCGCGAGACCGAAGTCTGGAAAGGCCTGGCGGCGGGCGTCGCGGGCGGGCTGGCGGCCTCCTGGGTGATGAACCAGTTTCAATCGCTGCTGACCAGGCTTGCAGAAGGTCGCAGCAGGCCGCACGGGGCGCAATCCGAACAGCAAGGCTCGCCGCACCACGGCATCGCGCGCGCGCTGCAGGAACGCGGCAGCGATGCGCCGGATGACAATGCGGCCATCCGAATGGCCAGTGCCGTCTCCGAACTCGGCTTTAACCACAAGCTCGAAAAGAGCGAGAAAGAGACGGCCGGCGCGGTTGCGCATTACGCGATGGGTGCGGCTTCGGGCGGGATTTACGGCGCGGCGGCGGAACTGTTGCCGGACGTGACGGTCGGCGCAGGGCTGCCGTTCGGCGCGGCCGTCTGGCTGGTTGCGGACGAAGGCGTGGTGCCGGCGCTCGGCTTATCGAAATCGCCCGTAGAGTACCCGCTCTCAACGCACGCATACGCGTTGGCGTCACACCTGGTGTACGGACTGGCCACGGAGGTCGTGCGTAACGGGTTGCGCCGCGTGCTTTGACCCGGTCAGACGCGCCAGCAACAGCGTTTTACAGGGTCGAGGCTGAAAGACGAATTACGATTCTCTTTCAGACTGGCGGCGTTGCGCGAGGCGTCAGGCAATGCACGAGCTTTCGATCGCGATGAGCATCATCGAAATGGCGTCCGAAGAGGCGGCGCGGCGGGGCGCGCGCGTGAACGCGGTTCATCTGCGGTTGGGACGGCTCGCGGGCGTGGTCAAAGAGGCGCTGCTCTTTTCGTACGAAGTGGCGCGCGAAGGCACGCCGCTGGAAGCTTCGCGCCTGGTGATCGAAGAAGTGCCGGTTGTGGTGTTTTGTCCGGCGTGTCGCGCGCAGCGGACGCTCGCTTCGATCAATCAGTTCTTCTGCCCCGATTGCGCGACGCCGACGCCGGAGGTTTTGCGCGGAAAAGAGCTCGAAGTCACAGCGCTGGAGATTGAATGATGAGCGTCCCTCGTTTAATTCAAGTCCGGGAAAACGTGCTGAAGCAGAATGACCAGCTCGCGCGCGCGCTCAGGCAGCGCTTCCGCCAGGCGCGTGTCTATGTGGTCAGCCTGGTATCGAGCCCCGGCGCGGGCAAGACCGCGTTTTTGGAAAAGACGCTCACCGCGCTGCATCGGCAATGCCGCGTCGCCGCGCTGGTCGGCGATCTGGCGACGGAAAACGACGCCGCGCGGCTGGCGCGCAGCGAAGCGCCCGTCCGGCAGATCGTCACCGGAACAATTTGTCACCTGGAAGCGGCGATGGTCGAGCGTGCGCTGGACGGTTGGGACCTGAATGAACTGGATTGCCTCTTCATCGAAAACGTGGGCAATCTGGTCTGCCCGTCGAGTTACGATCTGGGCGAAGAGGTGCGCCTGGTGTTGATGTCCGTCACGGAAGGCGAAGATAAGCCGCTCAAATACCCGACGATCTTCAACACGGCGGACGTGGCCATAATCACCAAGATGGATCTGGCCGCTGCGGTCGAATTCGATCGGGCGACGGCTCATCAAAATATTCAGCAGGTGCGCCCCGGCATTCAGGTTTTCGAGGTGTCCGCGAAAACGGGGCAGGGAATGGACGAGTGGCTGCAATTTCTGCGCTCGCGTGTCGAACGTGGGGCCGTGCCACAGCGGTGATCAGAATCGCCGACACACGGCTTCGCGAAGGAAAAGTTTGATTATGTGCCTTGCCATCCCCGGAAAAATTGTCGAAATCGTAGACGCTGCCGGCCAGACCGCCAAAGTCGAAGTCGGCGGCGTCCGTCGCAATGTGAACACCTCACTGCTGGACAATGTCGTCGTCGGCGATTACGTGCTGATTCACGTCGGCTTTGCGATGAGCAAAGTGGACGAGCACGAAGCCGAACAGACGCGCCGCCTGCTGGAAGAGTTGGGCGAATTGCAGCAGCAGATGGAAGAGATGCAAGTTTGTGATGCCTGAAAACCTGTCCGTCGTCAGTTGTCAGTTGTCAGTTGTCAGTTGCAAATACCAGCCAGGCCGCCATGCTACCGCACGACGGGTAATGAGAATTCCTAACTGACGACTGACGACTGACAACGGACAGATGAAGCGAACAGAAACGTTTCGCCTGCTGAAGAGAACGAAATGGCCGACAATCCCGCACTTCAATCGCTCTACCCCTTTCTGCACGGCGCGCGCCAGGACGCGGCGCGGATGGACGAAGCGCTGCTCGAATCCGTGCGACAGAAAGCACAGAACAGCAACGAGGTGAAGGAAGCGTTCTTTTCGGCCAACGCCGCGCAAGTTATCGAAGCCGCGCGCGCCCTGGCGAAGGTTTATGAAAACGGCGGAAAGCTCTTCGCCATCGGCAACGGCGGTTCAAGCTGTGATGCCGCGCACATCGCCGTCGAATTTCAACACCCTGTTACGGCGGGCCGCCCGGCGCTGGCCGCGGTCAACCTGGTGGCCGACACGGCGATGATGACGGCGGTGGGGAATGATGTAGGCTTCGCGCACATTTTTGTGAGGCCGCTGATCGCGCAGGCCAGGCAGGGCGACGCGCTGATCGGCATTTCCACCAGCGGCAATTCCGACAACCTGCTGGCGGCCTTCGCGAAGGCGAAGGAGATGGGGTTGGTGACCATCGGGCTGGCAGGCGGCGAGGGCGGGAAAATGAAACAGAGCCGCGCCATTGATTACTGCCTGGTCGCGCCGAGCGACAGCGTGCATCGCGTGCAGGAATGCCACGTCGCGATCTATCACATCCTCTGGGACCTGGTGCACACGATCCTGGCGGACAACCGCGGCGGCCTTCAGTATGGAATCGGGAGCGGTAGCGACCAGCTAGCTTCATAAGACCGCCTTGCAAACCAACCCGGTCGCTACAGCTAACGGCTTTCGTACCGCCGCACAGGGGAGAGTCATGAAGTACGTGGATGAATTTCGCGACCCCGTCAAAGCACAGTCGCTGCTCAAAGAGATCCGGCACCTGCTGCCGCGAATTGAAATCTGCCGCCAGCGGCCATTGCAGTTGATGGAAGTCTGCGGGGGGCACACGCACGCGATCTTTCGTTACGGGTTGCAACAAATGCTGCCGCCCGAAATCGAATTCGTGCATGGCCCGGGCTGCCCGGTGTGCGTGCTGCCGATGGGCCGAGTGGATGATTGTGTGGCGCTGGCCGAACATCCGGGAGTGATCCTGACCACTTTCGGCGACGCGATGCGCGTACCGGGTTCGAAAAAAAGTTTATTGCAGGCCAAGGCCGACGGCGCGGACGTGCGAATGGTCTATTCGCCGCTGGACGCGCTGAAACTGGCGCGCGACAACCCGCATCGCGAAGTGGTCTTTTTCGGCCTGGGGTTTGAAACGACGATGCCGAGCACGGCCGTGACGCTCATTCAAGCCAGGAGTCAGGGCGTCCGCAACTTTTCACTGTTCTGCAACCACATCACGATCATCCCGACCATCAAGGCGATCCTCGATTCGCCTGATTTACAGTTGGACGGCTTTTTGGGGCCCGGCCATGTCAGCCTGGTCATCGGCACGCGGCCGTATGAATTTGTCGCGCGCCATTATCGCAAGCCGATTGTTGTCGCCGGGTTCGAGCCGCTCGACCTGTTGCAGTCGGTCTGGATGCTGCTGAAGCAACTGGTCGAAGGCCGGTGCGAGGTCGAAAACCAGTACGCGCGCGTTGTGCCCGGTGAAGGCAACAGCGCTTCGCTCGCCGCGGTGACGGAAGTTTTCGAACTGCGCGAATTTTTTGAATGGCGCGGGCTGGGTTCGATAGACCATTCGGGCGTGCGGATTCGCGATGCCTATGCTGCCTTTGACGCAGAGCGCAAATTCAGTGTGCCGAATCTGAAGATCGCCGACCCGAAATCCTGCCAGTGCGGCGAAGTTCTGAAAGGTGTCATCAAGCCGCGCGAATGCAAAGTCTTTGGTACGGCCTGCACGCCGGAAACGCCGATGGGGGCGCTGATGGTTTCGTCCGAAGGCGCGTGCGCGGCCTACTACAACTTCGGACGCTTTGACCTCGCCGGTTTACAGAATGGCGCATCGAATGTGGCCACCGCAGGACAAGGAGCAAAGATTTGAGCACAGTCTTTAGCTGTTCAATACCGCTGGAGGAGATGCGGCGCGGGCGCGGCAAGGTGCGCGACGCCACCATCACGATGGCGCACGGCAGCGGCGGTAAGGCCATGCGCGACCTGATCCAGGATGTTTTCCTGGGCGCGTTCAACAACCCATTGCTGGCGCCGCTGGAAGATCAGGCGGTGGTCAAGCTGGCGGACCTGGCGGAGGGGGGCGACCGCCTGGCGTTTACGACCGATACGTTCGTCGTGCACCCGCTCTTTTTTCCCGGCGGCGACATCGGGACGCTGGCCGTTAACGGTACGGTCAACGACCTGGCGATGAGCGGCGCGCGCCCACTCTACCTTTCGTGCGGAATGGTGTTGGAAGAAGGGCTGTCGGTCGAAACCTTGCGGCGCGTGACGATGAGCATGCGAAAGGCGGCGGACCGCGCGGGCGTGGCCGTCGTCACGGGCGATACCAAAGTTGTCGAACGGGGCGCGGCGGACAAACTTTTCATCAACACCGCGGGCATTGGCGTCGTGCCCGCTGGCATCAACATTTCGGCCGCCCGCGCCCGCGCCGGCGATCGGGTAATTATCAATGGGCCGCTCGGCGACCATGGCTGCGCAATCCTTATCGCGCGCAACGAACTGGCGCTGGAAACCGAAGTGACGAGCGATTGCCAGCCGCTCAGCGGCCTGGTGCAAGCCATGCTGAAGGTTTGCCCTGACATTCATTGTCTGCGCGACGCCACGCGCGGAGGTCTCGCGACGGTGCTCAACGAATTCGCCCAATCCTCGCGCGTCTGCATTCGCATCAACGAAGTCGCGATCCCAATCCGCGAAGAAGTGCGCGGCGCGTGCGAAATCCTCGGCCTTGATCCGCTGTATCTGGCCAACGAAGGCAAGCTGGCGGCGATTGTTCCCACCGAAGATGCCGACCAAATTGTCGCAGCGATGCGCAATCACCCAGAAGGATCGCAAGCCGCGGTCATTGGTGAAGTGATAGAGGCGCCCGCAGGGGCGGTCATTCTCAACACGGGCTTCGGCGGCGGGCGGATCGTTGACTTACTTGTGGGCGAACAGTTGCCCAGAATTTGTTGAAGGTGCGGGCGACGCCTCATCCAACCTGCACGGTTATTGTTTTCCCGCCTGAATTCCCAAATCACATTTTTGCGTCGGCTTGCGGTGCCTTGGTGGCGTTTTCGTTTCTGGGACGGTCGGGTTCCGTGAACGAACAGTCTCAACGGCCTAGGTCAATTCCGATTTTGAAGGAAGCATCGCCTTCTCATCATTTATCATACTCAATATTGGCAATCGCTATGGCACGACAATTGGTATTTGCCGTGCAGTCTGAAGTCTTTGCAGTCCACATCATGGACCGGAGGATTGAAATGGGTGCCTTGTGGCCAGACCTGCGCTACGGCGTGCGAATGTTGTTGAAGAAGCCGGGCTTTACGGCCGTGGCCGTCATTACGCTCGCCCTGGGGATCGGCGCGAATACGGCGATTTTCAGCGTGGTGAACGCCGTCCTGCTGCGCCCGTTGCCGTACCCACACGAAAACCAGTTAGTCGTGATGCAACAAACGCGGCTCGACAAGCAGAATGACGATCCTGGCGTGTCATATCTCAACTTCCTGGACTGGCAAGCGCAGAGCAAATTGTTTGAAAGTCTGGCCATCGTTGCCACCGACGACACGACCTTGACCGGCGAGGGCGAGCCGGTGCGCATTCACGGCGCGGTCGTTTCGGCGGACTTCTTCAAAACGCTCGGCGTCGCGCCTCAACTGGGAAGGGCTTTTAACAGCGCGGACGATCTGGCGGGCGCGGGCAGTGGGTACAACAGTGTGATGCTGTCCGACCGCACGTGGCGGGTGCGCTTTGGCGCCGATCCGAAGATCATCGGTCGCGAGATCAGGCTTGGCGGGCAAGCTTTCACAGTGGTGGGAATCACGCCTCCGGGCATCATTCCGCTACAAACGGAGCCGATTGAATACTGGGCGACGGTCGCGGTCAACGGCGACGCCGCCAGGCCTGGAACGGCGAACGCCAGCCGCGGCTACCGCGCCTACGCGGGCGTATTGGCGCGGATGAAACCGGGCGTAAGGGTCGAGCAGGCGCGCGCCGAGGCGGAGGCCGTCGCGCAGGGACTGCAAGAGAAATACCGCGCTGCGAATGGCAAGACGGGCATCAGCGTCAAGCCGTTACGCGAGCTGTTCGTGGGCGACGTGCGGCCAAAGCTGTGGCTGCTGTTAGGAATCGTCGGCATGGTGCTGCTGATCGCCTGCGCGAATATCGCCAATTTGCTGCTGGCCCGCGCGACCGAAAGGCGCCGCGAAATGGCGATCCGGTCGGCGTTGGGAGCCCGCCCGCGTCATCTTGTACAGCAACTGCTCGGCGAGAGCCTTCTGCTGTCTCTGCTCGGCAGTTTGGCGGGCCTACTGCTTTCTATGTGGTTGATGGACGCGCTGCGGGCGCTGTTGCCGGCGGACATTCCACGCATCACGGGCTTGGACCCGGACTGGCGTGTGCTGCTCTTCACGCTGGGGGCGGCAATTTTGACCGGCGGAGTGTGTGGGGTAACGCCCGCCATTACGGTGACCAAGATTGATTTGACCGAGGCGATCAAGGAAGGTGCGCGGGGCACCCAGGGCACGGGAGGCGCCTTGCTGCGCCGGTTATTGGTCACCGGGCAGGTTGCCGCGGCGCTAGTGCTACTAGTCGGCGCCGGACTGTTAGTCAAAAGCCTAATCCGCTTGCAGCAAATCAACCCGGGGTTTGAGACCGGCAACATTCTGACAATGCAGATGGCGCTTTCCGGCGAGCGTTACTTCGGGCAGCCCACCAGGCCAGAGCGGATCAATGCTTTCTTGAACGACCTAACCGGCCGCGTCAAAACATTGCCCGGCGTACACGATGTGAGCTTCGCCCAGTGCGTGCCACTGACGTCTGTGGATAATAATACAACGTTCGATTTCGTGGGACGCCCCGCGCCCGCGGGCCAACAACCCACCGCGCAATTACGCTTCATCGGCTTAAACTATTTTCAGACGCTTCGGATTCGATCTTTAAGCGGGCGGGATTTCAACGAGCGTGACGTCCCCCAGTCGCCGCCGGTTTTAATTGTCAATGAAGCCTTCGCTCGGGAATATTTTCGAGGCGAAGACCCGATCGGCAAGCGCCTGCGGCTGGGGTGGGGCGGTGACGACCCGAAAGAGATCGTCGGCGTCGTGGCCGACGTGCGACACCGCGGGCCGAGCGATTCGGCGCGGCCCGAGATGTATGTCCCGCAAGCGCAGTTCGCCAACACCGGCATCACGCTGCTGGTGCGCTCCGATCTGGCGCCGGACACACTCATCGCGCCGATCAAGAAGGAAATTTACGCGCTTGACCCGGAACTGCCGGTTACACACGTCAGATCGCTGGATGAGTATCGCGCCGACTCGATCGCGCTGCCGCGCTTCACTGCGTCGCTGTTGAGCCTGTTCGCGGGCTTGGCGCTGTTGCTGACCGCAGTCGGGCTGTACGGGGTGATCTCGTATTCGGTCGCGCAGCGGACGAATGAGATCGGCATCCGGCTGGCGCTGGGCGCACAACCCGGCGATATTCTGCGGTTGGTGGTGGGGCAAGGCATGCGTTTGGTCGGCGTCGGCGTGGCGGCCGGGCTGGCCGGTTCGCTGGCCCTGACGCGGTTACTGCAAAACTGGCTCTACAACGTCAGTGCGACTGATCCCTGGACATTTGCCGCGATCGCCTCCCTGCTGGCGCTGGTGGGGCTCGCCGCGTGCTATTTACCGGCGCGGCGCGCGGCGAAGGTGGACCCGATGGTCGCGCTGCGGCGCGAGTGAGACTGGTCCGTCGTCCATTTTCCGCCGCCCGTCGTGGTGGCGGAAGGCGTAACGGACCACTGACAAAGGACGGCTGACGATGAACACCTTGTGGCAAGACCTGCGCTACGGCGCGCGAATCCTACTCAAGAAGCCGGGCTTCACGGCCGTTGCGGTCATTACGTTGGCGCTTGGCATTGGCGCGAACACGGCCATCTTCAGCGTGGTGGATGCGTTGTTGCTGCGCCCGCTACCATACCACGAGCCCGGGCGGCTGGTGATGCTGTCAGAAAAGCTGCGCGTGGGAAGGCGTTCGACGATCCCCTATCCGAACTTCGCCGATTGGCGGGAGCGTGCGCGTTCGTTCGAGGGGATGGCCTCAGTGCGGGGCGAATCGTTTAACCTCACGGGCGTGGACCGGCCCGTCCAGTTGCGCGGCCGGACGGTCAACTGGAATTTCTTTCAGTTGCTCGGCGTGCAGCCGCAACTCGGACGCCTGTTTGTCGAATCGGACGATCGGTATGGGGCGGCGCCCACAGCGCTGATTAGCAACGCCATGTGGAAGGAGCGTTTCGGCGGCCAGGCCAGTGTTGTTGGCAAAAAGCTTTTGCTCAATGGTGACGCGTACGAAGTGATCGGCGTGTTGCCGCCGGGGTTTGAATACTTCCGCGCGGATGATTTGTATGTGCCGATCGGCCTGTCCCTGAAGCCGAAAACCGCGTTTGTGGATCGCGGGTCCGCGATGGGGCTGTACGCGGTGGCGCGCCTGAAACCCGGCGTAGGGCTTGAACAGGCGAGCCGGGAAATGGCGGGGATCGCGGCACAGCTCGAACAGGAATATCCGCAGGTAAACAGCGGCAAGAGCGCGCAGGCCGAATGGTTGCAGGACGTGATGTCGGAAAACGTGCGCCAATCGCTGTGGGTGCTGTTCGGTGCCGTCGCCTTCATCCTGCTGATTGCCTGCGTCAACGTCGCGAACCTGCTGCTCGTGCGCGCCGCCGACCGTCACAAGGAGATGGCGCTGCGCCTCGCGCTCGGGGCCGGACGCGGGCGGATCATTCGGCAACTGCTCAGCGAGAGTCTGCTGATCGCCCTGCTGGGCGGCGGTCTTGGCGCGTTGGCCGGGCGCTGGATGTTGGACGGTTTGCTGGCACTGGCCCCCGCCAATATTCCGCAGCTTAGCCGCGTTAGCCTGAACAACACTGTGCTGCTCTTCACACTGGGCGTTTCGGCGCTGACCAGCCTGCTGTGCGGGCTACTGCCTGCGCTGCACGCGTCGCGCACCGACCTGCAAACGGCGCTGAAAGAAGGCGGGCGTTCGACCACGGGCGCGGGGCGCGAGGTGACGCGCAAAACATTGCTGGTCGTCGAAGTCAGCCTGGCGCTGGTGCTGCTGGTGGGCGCGGGCCTGCTGGTGCGTTCGATGATGCGCGTGCTGAATGTTAATCCGGGTTTCAACCCCGAGAATCTGCTGACGATGCGCGTGATGCTGCCCAGCGAAGCATATCCGGTGTCGCGCCGCCAGGCCTTTTACGATGATAGTCTGACTCGGCTGGGCTCTCTGCCCGGCGTGCGTTCCGCCGCGCTGACGCTCTCGTTGCCGATCGACGGTTCTTTTTGGAACTCACTTTTCTTTGCCGCCGATAAACCCGTGCCGCCACGCCCGGATTTGCCCGATGCGGCAATGATCTCCGTGAGCGCCAACTATTTTGACGCCATGGGCATACGGCTGTTGAAAGGGCGTGCGTTCAACGCCGCCGACACCGCGGTCGCGCCGCGCGTGACCGTCATTAACGAATCCATGGCCCGTCGGATCTGGCCGGGCGAAGACCCCATCGGCAAACGCTTCCGACAAGGGTATCCGGAAAACCAGTCACCCTGGCGCGAAGTGATTGGCGTGGTGGCCGACGTCAAATTGAATGGCGTGGAACGCGACACGCCCATGCAGGTGTATTTCCCATTCGCGCAGGAACCTTGGGCGAACTTCAGCATCGTGGTCCGCACCGCGGGCGATCCGTTGCAGGCGGTGGACGCCGTCGAGCGCACGATTCACACGATTGATAAAGACCTGCCGGTTTATTCAGTCCGCTCGATGGATCAATTACTGGGCAGTTCGACGGCGCAGCGGCGGTTGACGCTTGTTTTGCTCTTGAGCTTTGCGTTACTGGCGTTGTTGCTGGCGGCGGTCGGCATTTACGGCGTGATTTCCTATTCGGTCCGGCAGCGCACGCACGAAATTGGCGTGCGTGTGGCCTTGGGCGCGCAAACCGGTGATGTTTTGAAGCTGATCCTCGCGCAAGGGCTGAAACTGACGCTGCTTGGCGTTGCAATCGGCCTGCTGGCCGCCTCCGCGCTGACGCGGTGGATGGAAACCCTGTTATTTGGCGTGCGCCCGACTGACCCGCTGACCTATGCCGTGATCGCGACAGTTTTGACGACGGTCGCGGTGCTGGCCTGTTGGCTGCCAGCACGGCGCGCGGGCAAGGTAGACCCAATGGTCGCGCTTCGGTACGAATGAAAGGGATGCGGAATGCGGAATAATGCGGGTTCCGCATTCCGCATCCCGCATTCCGCAATCAATCAAGTGGCGCCGTCAGCATGGTTCCTTTCACCACCACGCCCCCTCGGTCGCCCGGCGTGATGGAGCCGTAACGTTCGGCGAAGACCATCGGCAGCGGTCGCGCCTCCGGCGGCGCCAGCCACAGCCGCAGCAAGTGGCGTTTGCGTTCCGGCTCCGGCCAATCTTCAAACGCCGTGCGGTCGTGCAGCAGCGTGTGGTTATGCACCAACTGCACATCGCCGGGCCGGAATTCCATCATCAAATGCAGCGCGGGATCATTGGCTAACGAATCGAACAGGTCCAAGGCCTCGATTTGTTTGGAGGTGAGCGGCGGAACGTCGGCGAAGCGTCGCGCCGATTCGATGTATTGCCGCTGGTAGATGGTTGAAAGCAGCCCGGCGTGCCAGTTAAAGACCGGAATCGTGAAGTACGGCTTTTGCCCTTCGGGGACTTCGCCGCGCCGGTCGGTTTCGATGGGCTCAAACAGCACGGCAAGTAAGTCAGGCCGACGCCTGCGCATCTCGTTGAAGATCGTCACGGAGCTAACCAGGCTCGACAACCCGCCCGATTTGGCCGGCCGCAAGCACAGGAGTCCGACCACGTCGCAAGAGTCCGTGTGATAGGTTTGGCGTTCGCGCGTCTGGTAAATGCGCGCGTTGGGATCGCTGCTGGAACGGCCCAGGTCTTTGACGTGGCCGAGCACGTGGCCTTGCGCATTCTGCGACCGCGCAGTGCCCAAATGCGCGCCCAGACCGAAAAACGCGACTGCCGCCTCGCGCTTCGTCCACCGTTCAACCGGCAACCCGCGAACCAGCACGAAACCGCGTTCGTTGAGCACCTCCTCCAGCAAACGCCGCAGGCGAGCCCCGAGCGTCGGCAGCGGGAAGTCGTCTCGGCGGATGGTGGGAATGTCCACTTGCGCATCCACCAGCCGCCTGGTCGCGCGCTCTACCTCGGCAACTTCATCCTCCGATAGCGCTTCGATCCAATCGCGGCGCGCATCCAACTCAGGGCCGTACCAGGCCGACGGGCCGCAAATCTCTGAAGGCAGGTCGTGAAATACATCTGTCATTTTGCCGTGTTCTTCCGGGTTGCGATCCCTTGAAGCAGATAGCTTATTTCGCCCGATGCAAGATCATCTCCCGCGGAAAATAATTCTCCCCTTCGGATTTAATGACCTTCCAGTATAGCTTGCCCGCGCGAAGGCTGATCGTAACGGTGGCCTTTCCTCCCCAGCCGCTTTCTAACTGAATCGTCGCAGAGTCGTTTTTGACTTTAGTGCTGAATTCGCCGTCTTCAAATCTAGCGCCCCATCGTAGGCTGGCGCCATAATCACCTTTTAACTCTTCTCTCTTTTGTGTGAGGTCCAGCTCTACCATATCGCAGGGTTGTTTGTTTACGTTCACGCCCGTCGGCGCGTGCGCTTTGTCCCGCACGTAACGTCCTCCCTCCCATTTCCCTTGGAAGCTACTTATTACGTTGGAATTTTGGGCGGCAGTGGGTTGAGGCGCAAGGGATAAACCAAATAATAATAACCCTGTTGTTACTGATCCGGTGACATTTTTCATGGGTACTTATGTACAGGCAGACTGTTTTCGACAGCCTTGAAGGATAGTGCCGCCTATTTTTTCAAAGGTAATAACGCAGGCACTCGTGCGGCGTATTCATCATACCTTCGACCAAATTCTTCTCGCAGCAATCGTTCCTCTATCCGGATTCGGATTGTTGTGCCAACGATAAACATTGCCAACGCCACTATGATCGCCCACCAGCGGCTGATCGCCAGCCCTGTTGCCACCAACATCCCCAGCATGCCGGTGTAAACCGGGTGTCGGACGATCCGATAGGGTCCTTCAATAATCAATTGGTGCCCCTTGACGAGCCGTGCGGCCAAACTCCATTGCTTGCCCAGCGTCTGAACCGCCTTTGTGACAAGCCAGATGGAACTTACGACCAGGACGATTGTGGATGCCAGGAAAACGACGTTCAGCGTTGTGCCGTTTCCGCCACCGGCTGTAAACATCCGTCTTCGGACGGACCAAACAAGCGCATAGCCGATCATCTGCAGCACAATTCCAACGATCGAAAGCTTATCTCGTTTTTGCTCCTCTGTTTTTGGCGGTTTCTTTCGGAAGAGAAATACTGCGGCAAAAACAAGCCAGCCCACGATGACGGTGACGAGCATCGAAATGGCAATTGGATCGGCATTCAAGGTCATAGCTCTTTTCTAACTCGGCGGTTGATCCGCAAGCTTGGTTAATACATCAGTAGCGCGGTCGTTGAACGATAGAACGGCGACGAAGTATACGGCGCGCCGAAAGGGCCCCGCAATTGTCAAAACGCCTGGGTTTTACTGAAAGCTCTCCACTTTTGGGATGGGCGGATCCCGCAAGTGGACACAACTTCTTCTTTCTTGTCTGCTTGCCTCTAAGCAAGACTTGTTTTTTCACTATTTACGATTCAACGTTGCTGGCACGGGACTTGGGTAGTGCCTATGGCTTGGGCAAACGTGTTTGTTGATGATCTTTTCCCTCTTAAATCGGAGCAATGAAATGGGAGCTTTATCGAATGATGTGCGCTATGGCACGCGAATGCTGTTGAAAAAGCCGGGCTTTACGCTGATCGCCGTTCTCACGCTCAGCTTAGGCATCGGCGCAAATACGGCCATTTTCAGCGTGGTGAATGCCGTGCTGTTGCGCGCGCTGCCGTATCCCGAACCGGGCCGGTTGGTGATTCTTTCGACCACGGACACGGGCGGCGCCTTCGACGGGCTATCGCTGCAAGAAGTCGGGGAGTTCCGGGCACAGATGCGTTCGATGGAAGACTTGACCGGTTTCCAGTCGCAAAGCGTGAATTTGACCGGCGGTGAACGACCTGACCGTGTGCGCGGCGGGTTCGTGACGGCGAATTTCTTCAAAGTCTTCAGACTGACACCGCTCATCGGGCGCACGTTGGTAGATGGCGAAGACCAGCGCGGGGCTGAGAAAGTGGCCGTCGTGAACGAAAAAATGTGGCGCGAACGGTTGAATGGTGATCCGAATTTAGAAGGGAAGAAGCTGATTCTGAATGGCGAGCCGTACAGCGTGATCGGCGTCATCACGTCTGACTTCCAACAACCGCTCAATCCGGAGGTTGAAGTTTGGATGGGCGCGGCCCAGTTTCCCGGCAACACGGCGCAGCGGGACATGCGGTTTATGCTCGCCGCCGGGCACTTAAAACCGGGCGTCGGCCTGGCGAAGGCGCAGGCGGAGGCCGGCATCATCGCCAACCAACTCGCACAGGCCTACCCGAAAGAGAATACTGGGCGCGGCGCCAAGGTGGCTGACCTGCGCGATTTGGCGATCGGAGATATGCGCCAGACGTTGCTGATACTGTTCGGCGCGGTTGCCGTCATTCTGTTGATCGCTTGCGCGAATCTGGCCAACCTGCTGCTCGCGCGCAGCCTGACGCGGCAAAAAGAAATCGCCGTCCGCGCGGCGCTGGGGGCCGGGCGCTGGCGGTTAATTCGGCAACTGCTGACCGAAACCACGTTGATGGGCCTGCTGGGCGGCGTCGGCGGCATGCTGTTGGCCCAGTGGGGCGTATACGCGCTGCTCAAACTGCCGCAGAACTTCGTGCGCAGCGATGACGTCCGGCTGGACGGGCCCGTGCTGTTGTTTGCGCTGGCCGCGTCTGTCGTTACGGGGTGGCTGTTTGGTCTGGCTCCGGCACTGCAACTGGCCAAGCCCGATCTGCACGCGATGCTCAAAGAGGGTGGGCGCAGCGGCGGCGAAGGCGGCAAGTGGAACCGCGTGCGCAGCGTTTTCGTCATCGCGCAAATCGCCCTGTCGCTGCTGCTGTTGATCTTTGGCGGGCTGCTCATCCGAAGCTTTGACAAACTGCTGCAGGTAAATCCCGGTTTTAAACCGGAGAAATTACTGACGCTGGAATACAGGCTGCCGCGCAACAAGTATTCGCAGAGCGAGGCGCAGTGGAATTTCCACCGCCAGGTGGTGGCACGTGTTGCGCAAGTGCCGGGCGTGACGTCGGCGTCCCTGGTTCGCGGTCTGCCGTTCAGCGGCAACGGCGGCACCTCGGCGGTTATTTTTCCGGACCGCGACCTGCCGCAGAAAGGCAAAGAGCCACAGGTGCAGTTCAACACCGCGATGCCGGATTATTTCGCGACGATGGGGATCCCGTTTATTGGCGGGCGCCTTTTCGATGACCGCGACCAATTGAACACGCCGCCCGTGTTTCTGATCAACCAGACGATGGCGCGCCGTTATTGGCCCAATCAAGACCCCATCGGCAAACAAATCAAAATGGTCGAAGGGGACGTCACAGGTACGGTCATCGGCATTGTCGGCGACGCGAAGCATTACTTCCTGGAAGAAGAAGCCCGCCCGCAGATGTACGCCGCCTATAGCCAACAGCCGGGCATTTTCGCCACGCTCGTCGTCCGCACCTCGGGGGAGCCGATGAGCCTGGCAGAGCCCATACGCCAGGCCGTTTGGAAGGTGGATAACGACCAACCGATGTGGAAGATACGAACCGTTGAATTTTTGTTGGATCGCGGCGTCGCGGACAAACGGTTCGTGATGGCGCTGATGAGCATCTTCGCCGCGCTGGCGTTGGTGCTTGCGGTGATCGGGCTGTACGGTGTGCTCAGCTATATGGTCCGGCAGCGGACGCAGGAGATCGGCGTGCGGATGGCGCTAGGCGCACAATCGCGTGACATTCTGGGAATGGTTCTGAGGAATGGGATGAGGTTGGTGTTGATCGGTGTCGCGCTCGGCCTGGTGGCGGCATGGACGCTGACACGGTTGATGGGGAATCTGCTGTATGGCGTCAGCGCTACGGACGCATTCACCTTCACGGCACTGGCACTGCTGATGATAGTTGTGGCGCTCGTCGCCTGCTACGTACCAGCGCAACGCGCGACGAAGGTGGACCCGATGGTGGCGCTGCGGTATGAATAAGCCGAAAGTCAGTCTGAGCACCCGGGTAAGGTGATTAATCTCACTTCCCATTTGGCATTTGTCATCTGTCGTTTGTCATTGGCTGGGACACGTGGTTGCGCGGTGCGACGTCAAATGACAAAACTGAAATGACAAATGGAAGCGGCACTTTGGCCGCCAAAATGAAACCACTCGGGGATTCTGCTTCGCCGCTGAACACTGTACCCGTCTTTTATTCAAGCAATCGTTCCTCCCGCCTGGTCATTGCTTCCTTTTCAAAACAGGCCCCTTACTCGCAGGGGAGGGCGTGGCATCTTCCTCCTCTGAAAGGTCGAACTCCGCGGCGTCTGAAATCTTCGTGTAATAGCTGGTAACGACGATGGGGCGTTTGAAGTGGTTCAGCAGAGCGGTGCGGATCACTTGCAGCCGCGAACCCAAATTTGACGAACCGAAAGTCACGGAGTAAAGGCCATCCGCGTCGCTGCCCGTATTGACGCGGAACTGACCGCCGTACAACAGCGTGGGCACCGTCTCGCTGCGGTCAGTTTGCGCGCGCCCGACGACCTCATACACCCGATCAGGTTGAAGTGAAGACCCGAACCGGACCTGATTCCCGTCCCGGTCAATGGCGATCAGTTTCGCGTCCCTCAGGTGGCGCATCAGCGTGATTTGCAGGCGCACGCGCACGCCCACCGGCAGGTCGCTGAGGGCGCGCTCGACGGTTTTCTGCACGTCCTTGTTCCGCGATTTGTCCAATTTATAAGTGCCGATCAAGCGATTTTCCATCGCCTCGACTCTGGCGGGCTGAGGGATGCCGAGTTGAACCGGCGTATTCCAGCGTGTCTTGATCCTGTAGTAGCTTGCCAGTTGGTCCAGGTCTGCTTGCAGCGTCAGCCAGTCTTTCTCGGCTTGTGGGTCGAGGTCGTAGCTGTTCATAAAGGAGTCAATGTGCTGGGCGCGATTCAGGATTTCCTGGACGTCAGAAGAGATGGGCTTGCGATCCTTGGTGCGCTTCTTCAACCGATCAGTCAGCTCGTAAAACTCCTGAACGAAGCTCTTCATGTAGACCCCGATCTGAGCGGTATTCAAAAAGCTGCGGACGATTGCCACTTGAAAGTTCTGACGGAAGCTTTCTGCGTGGGCCGACAGACGCGTGGTTAACTGCTCCAACTGTTGGTCGCCGACGCGGAACGGGCTTTGTCCGGCTGGTGTAGCGAATCCGCCGCCGAACGCGAAAACCAGCAATGCGGCGGCAGCCTGTTTGAAGCGATTCATTTCCCCCTCCCTGAAGGTTCTGTTCTTTTTCGCGCAAACAGGCGGCACTCTACCGTTACTTTAGGGGAGGCCGCAACCGCAGGCCATTACCGGTGGGAGGGGGGGATGATCGCTCCTCTTCATCATTTCACGCTTACGTTTACCCCGTTTGCCGTCAGCATATCTACCGTCAGCATTACCTCTACTTTTCCGCGTCCGGCCAGACTGCGGGGCAACAGCAGATTGATTTGATCCAGGCCGAGAAGATCGCCTTGCGCGCCGGCGAATGCCGGCGGCACATTCACGCCCCCGATCTGGGTTTGGACATTGGTCAGGGAACTGCGGTTGCGCAGGCCGGTGCCGAACAGGATCAAGAAAACCTGGTCACTGGCGGTGCCCAGGTCCGGACCTAAATCAATCGGCGCAGCGACCAGTTTTTGCTGCACCGGATCGAACTGGCCGACGGGTTCGTAGGTTTGTTTGCCGTCTGCTTTGACGCGGAGCACGACCGCCGCCGCTAACCCGCTGCCAGTGCCGTCGGCAGAGAAAAGCCCGGGCGCAACCTGCGCAACCTGCACCGTGTCGGTGGCGACGTTGCCGACATTGCTGTTGATGGTGATGAGCGCGGGGCCGAGCGCAGTTCCGGAAGGAATCAGATAGTTAATTTGATTGGGAGAGGCGAAGAAGAGCGGGGCCGCCCGTTCGGTGCCGGCACTGTCCGTGATCTTGATGGACGCCCCGCCCAGCGAAGTCGGCAAACTGGTGCCTGCAAGGGACGTCCCGGTCGCCAAATTAGCGCCCCAGGCGACGGCGATGGAATCGCTGGCCAGTTGTGCACCGTCGTAACTGGCGGCCGAAACCACGGCGGCCGCGCCCGCTTGCGTAATTGTGAAGTTCTGGCCCGCAATGTTGATGGTGCCGGTGCGCATGCTGGTGCTCGGATTGGCATCAACCGAAAAGCTAATCGTGCCGCTCCCGCTGCCGTCCGCATCAGAAGTGATTGCGATCCAGCTATCGTTCGTGGTCGCCAGCCAATCGCAATCTGTCCCCGTGTTGATGTTGACGCTGCCGCCGTCGCCCCCTGCGACCGCCAATTGGCTGGTCTGGCCTAGTGAGAACGTGCAAAGGTTCGATAACAATCCGAAGACTTGTAATTGTCCGGAGAACGTTGCGACATAGACTTTGCCGTTAGCGACGATGGGTGGGCAGAATTTGGCGTAGTTCCCAATGTCGTCCCGATCGGTATTTTGCTGGCTGTTCCACAGTTCTCTGCTTACGTCAGTCGCATCAAAGGCGCGCACGATGCCGGGCACCGTTTGCTGGTTTGCGTCACCTGCAGTCGGCCCCGTCGCCCAAACGATCCCGGTGCCAGCCTTATTGCCGTCGGCGGAAAGCACCATGGGCGCTGCGTTAGAGATGCCGGTCACGTTGGTGATGGTGCTTTGCGCGATGGGTAATTCCGCAAACTGACCGTTGGTCAGTTTGAAGACCTTCAACGCATCCCCGCCCGCCCAGTAATAAATAACCGGGCCGTTATTGGGGCTGTTCCAGTAGACCGGCGCGCTGAACATGCGCCGTGTGGAAGCCTGGAATTGCTGCACCAGGTGGTCTGTTTGCGGATCAAAGCCGCCAAGTTTGTTCGTGTCGAGCACGCGGAAGACCGTGTCCTTGCCGGTGAAAATCAGACGATTCACTTCTGGCAGCAAGACCGGCCCGCCCGACCCCAGGTCAATGTCCAGGTTATTCAGCACGTCCGTGTTGTGCGGCGTGAAGTAATCCACCAGCGAAAGCCCATTCACGGTGCTGAATTTAAGCGCGCAGTCGCCGTAATCGCGCCCGCCGTTCTGGACCGTGAAGGGGCCGTTGCCGGTCACTATGTAAATGTTGTTGTTGTCGTCCGCCACCAGTCCCTGACCGCTCTGCCAAATAGAGCCGCCTTCAGCATCGGGCGTTGTCACGAAGCGGGCCACCTGGGTCAGCGTCTTGGCGTCGTAGCCCAAAAGCCAGCCGTGATAATTCCCGTTGCCGCCGTGCGACCCGAAGCCGAGGTAGATGATGCCATTCAAGAGCAGCAGACCGGGGCGGTTCATATTCAACAATGGGTCCAGTGAGAGCGTGCCGTTGACGCTGCCGGCGCCTGTGCCGGGCAAACTCGCTGTGATTTCAACCGGGCTGCCAGGTTTTTCTTCGCCGGTGTCGATCGTCAGCGCATGCAATCGCTGATGATATGTGTTTTGCGCCGAATCCTTACTTTTCGCTACGACGTAGATGGTCTGGCTGGCCAGGTCTATCACGGGCGTGCTGGTGATGCCGATTTCCGGCACCAGGTCGCGGTAACGGGTGGAAATATCCGTGCTGGGAATCGGCGTGCCGAGGCTTACTTGCCAGAGCGGTCCACTCGCGGCCGGGTCATCCGCGTCAAAGGCATAAACGCTGTCGTGCTCAGTCGCCACGTATACAACGTTGTGCACCCCCTGGCCCGGGATATTGACCTGGGCGGCGTAAAGCGGTTGGGCATAAATAAAACCGTCAACAGGACGTGAAAACAGTTTCCCGAACTGGCGGACGTTGACGTTATTCGTGTTCAGGATCGTTTCCTGTAGGTTGGCCCCATTTCGGTATTTATTGTAGTGATGCGTGGTGACATTGACCGGACTAACATCTGCGGGGCCTTGGGCCGGCAAAGACGTTTTGTCGAGGTGAGTCGAAAATAAGTAACTTCCTTGAGAGAAGCAAAATAACCCCTCGTAAGAGTGGGGGAAAAACGTGAGTGAGACCAAAAGCGCGAAGTTTACTAACTTCCTCATATAGAAACCTCTCCTCCTTAAAACGCAAACCGGCCAAGGGGATGCCGTGAACACTATTGTTTCGTCGGTTTTGACACACATCTGCTAACCGATGCGCAGAGCGAATCCAACGTATTAGTTATTTTCAAGAATTGCCTAGGGAGTCTGAGGCTATAGGCTGCTTAACGGCTGTTTTTGCTACCCTCCATCCCCTGTATCCTCGGCTTAAATCAGGAAAGCGTCTACCTGGGATTAGTCGCCCCAATATTTGGGCTCAAGCTGAGGCGGCGTGAGTCTAGATAAAGTCGGGTGCCTATGTCCAGCAAAATCTTTTTGGCATCGGGACCTCTACGCTGGCCGCAAATTTGGGCAGTGATTGGCCGGTGCTGGTGTGTCATTGCCATCAAAGTTGGAGATGGCAGGAAGGCTATGGTTTCTTATTACCTTCTGGCGCCAACTTCGTGTTCGATTATCTTCCCAGATTTTCGCTGAAGAACGGGTCGGATAGGGGCTCAACGAGAGGAGACGATAAAGAGAACCTCGGGCGACCTGACTGTCCCGCGACTAGCTTTTGACGGGGCCGCAGGTCGCCCGAGGCTCCCTGTACTGCACCTTCACCTCTCTCGGTTGATCCACCACCACCGGTTGATCCCACCCGGCAACACTTCGGGTAAGAAGCCAAATCTTGTGATCGCGAACAGATTGCCGAAGTTCTCTCCCCTTGTATGAGGCCGCGCGCTTTCGAGCGATAGGAGGGCCGCTTTGGAATTTTTGCTTTCCAGCCCACTCGCCAGAATGGCTGTTACAACGTAGTAATATACTTCCTGGCCGGCTAACTTGTCGGTGCAGCCCGAAGTAGTTACTTCAGAGCAAACCAAAGTATCATACGGCCCGTCGATGTTAGTCGCCCGCCTTACATTGTAGGTAACAGCATTGTTACCCTTTCCCAGGACAGGTCTATTCCGTCTCCGATATTGCGGGCGATTACACCCGTCGGAGCTACCGGGTAGGGAAAATCGCTTTTGATGCCGATATTTGCGTACTCCATCAGCGATTCATTAAACCCCGGGGCCCAGTTTACATTGGTAAAGTTATGATTGCCGGATTCGTTGTTACGAAACATTGCCCCCTGAGCGCTGGTAACCCGCACGTTCTTAAATGTCTGCCCGTAAGAGCAATTGTCCATAAACACGCCGTTCGGGGCTACGTCCTTCATCGAAGGGTGGGCGTAGGTGTTATCAACCGTCACCTGCTCGACGGTGTTGGTAAGGTAAGGAAGTTCATTGCTGATGCCGTATCCGTACACCGGGGCGGTGTCCCCGCTATCCTGGCCGCAGTTGTATATTTTCAGGTATTTAAAAAGATTATCGTGCAGGTAGACGTCTTCTTTGGGGATGTTTGGCCTGACTCTCCACTGCACGGCATAACGCGGCGAGTCGTGTATGGTGCTGTAGGACACTTCGTTATAACCGCTGTTCGTGATTTCAACGCCCGCCGCATGCCCGACCACCTCCCCGACGTGATGGATATAATTGTTCGAGATAACGTTATATTTAGAGACGTCACCCTCGCCCGGGTAGCGCCCCTGCAAAGTAACAGCGTTGTAACCCAAATGCTCGAACAGATTTCCGTAAACCGTGTCGTACTGGTTGTAGAACAGCATGTAGATCGCTGAAAACCCCGAATCTCTTAGCCGGTTATACTTGCAGACAATATGGTCTGTATTTTCCAGGTAGAGCATTCCGGTCCGGTTGGCGGGCAGTTCAATCTGACGGTCGAATTCCGGGTAGCGATGTCCTTCGCCCGAATCGCCGGCGCGGACCCAGCCGAATCGATACCAGTCCGTGAAATCCGTGCATTCAAACGTCAGTCCTTCGAATTGGATGTGATGCGCCCGGTTGTTTTCTGAAGCGCCGACGACCGAGAGAATCCTTTTTACCTTCGGCGCGATGATGGTTTGATCTGTTATGGCCCCGCCCCTCGCCCAATAGTATAAATCACCGTTTTGCGTATCGAGGTAAAACTCCCCGGGCGCACTCAGTAGCGGGATGAACGCACGGGTTTGTCGAAGCGTGCGGCCCGTCTGGTCGGCCTCAGCCATTTCGGCGGTCGGTTGGGCAGACAACTGTGCCGTATCCGCCGTCGGTTGTCTGGGCAATCGCCAAAAACTGACCCCCTGTATGTAATACCGCGAACCTTTGTTGTTGAAATCAATGGGATATCTCGTCTCTCGCGACAAGATGATTTGGTGGTTAGCCCTGTTGATGCCCGCGATGGGAATGATATCCGAGAACCAATCGTGCTCTCCCCCGGACCATATATAAACCTGGGCGTTGTCAAAATTCCACCGGATGGAATCAAACTCGCCCGGTCTGTACTGAAGCACGGTACGCGAACCTTCCGCCCCTACGCTGGTGAGGTAAGGGGCTTGTGAGTTTGCGAAGTTACTTCCGGGCGCATAATCGGGGTAACGTGTTACTCTCGCCCGCTCGCCGTTTTCATAGAGGGTGAAAAAATTCCAGCCTTTGCCGACAGACGCTCTGTAGATATTTCCCGAATATTGAGACCAGCCGGAAACCCTTTCTCCGCCGATGAACTCGGCCGTCCCCACCGCGTCATAATTCTTGTAGATGACGTTGAATCCGTTCGAACCCGAATCAACATCTGAAAATTCAATCGTGTTACTCACGTAGTATTTGCCCGCTCGTACACATACCAGGATGTCACCCGTCATATTTACGTTCAGACGATTCTCGCGAATATAATCTCTCGCCTTTTGAATCGTGCTCCAGGGATTGGCGAGTGAACCGTCGCCCGCGACATCGTCGCCGGTGGGAGATACGTAAAACGTGTGTTGCGCTACGCCGTTGGTACGCGCGTGGTTCGAGGCGCCCAACAGGCATGACAGGGTAACAAGGATGAAGAGAGAATAGATAACTTTCAACGGTTCTCCTCGGCCATAGCTCTTACGAATGCACAGGCGATCAGACATGGCAGTGCGGCGCCGGTAAGTAAAGTTGTATTGTGCGCGTCGCAGAAGGCACAATGGTGCCAGTCGTTTTTGGCGCTGTATATGTTTTTACGATATGGGTCGTCGCAAGGACAACCAGATTGTTACTTTGGTTGTTTCAGAGGGAAATAACGCAAGCGCGTATTATCGGGGTTTCGCGGCGTTGTGAACTCTACTGCGTGCTCTTTCCGCTCTCTACTTAAGGGGGCGCGGTCGTGGGCACCCCCGCACTCGCTGAAGTCTCATTGAGCAGAATCGGCGACGTTAATAGTGTTGTGCGCTCAGACCTTTCACGGACCGGTGAAGGCCGAGCCGCCCAGTAACTACCCGATATGGCGGATGGGTGTTCCGACACATTGGTGCAGGATGATGTAACGTGAAGTGCCCGCGAGCCGTAAGGAAAGCTCAACGACCGGCGGAGTTTAAGTGAACTCGCCCCAGGGGTCAACGCCGGCTGGAAATCTTGGTCGTTCTGAAACCTTTTTGCAGCTAACGCCACTTATCGGAGGCGCATTCGCATTTAGACAAAACTCGATTCGGGCCGGTAGTGATGAATTTGTTCGTGGCGATTTCCCGGCGATTTCCAGAGAAACAATATGATTGCAGGCCTTCGGCAGGACTTGCGCTACGTCGCGCGAACGATGCTCAAACAGAAAGGCTTGACGGCGATTGCCGTGCTTTCGCTGGCGTTGGGTATTGGCGCGAACACGGCGCTCTTCAGTAACGTAGACGCGCTGTTGCTGAAGATCCTACCCGTATTGGATTGGCGCGTGCTGGGATTATTGCGGTCTCGTTGGCGCTGATCGCTTGCTTCATCTCGGCGCGGCGCGCAACCAGGGTGGACCCAATGGTCGCGCTCCGGTACGAATAGGGCGGAGAAGCGATTTCGTTCCGGGCGCGGTTATTTTTGCACCTTTCCGCTTGCGCCGTCGCGTTATTGATGAAGGACGCACATCAAACGGCTTTTTCGCGCCAAAGAAATTTTGCAGATTTTGCGATCCTTGTGCCTTTTGTGGAGAGCCTCTGTTGGTTCGTCCAAAACCAGCTATGTTCTTTTTTCGCGTCGCAACCCTCTCACGCACGGAAATTCCGGTAGTGCCTTAGCAGGAGGATTCCAGTATGAAATACAAATCTATTGCAGCGTTGGTGTTGTTCATTTGCGCCACCAGCGGTCTATTCGCGTTGCCTACCTTACCGACCAGCCACGCGAGCGAGTCGAAAGCGCCGGCCAAAGAGGTCACCTTCAACAAAGACGTCGCGCCTATCTTCAACGCCAGATGCGCCGAATGCCACCACCCCGGCGAGGCCGCGCCGTTTTCGACTTTGACGTACAAAGACGTGCGCCCGTGGGCCAAATCAATCAAGGAAAAAGTCCTCAGCCGCGAGATGCCGCCCTGGCACGCCGACCCGCATTTCGGCGAATGGGCCAACGACCGCCGGTTGACCGCCCAACAGATCGAAACGATCGCCGCCTGGGTGGATCAAGGCGCCAAAGAAGGCGACCCGAAAGACCTGCCGCCCGCGCCGCAGTTCATTGATGGTTGGTCCATCGGCAAGCCCGACGTCATTATTCCGATGACCGAAGAATACACGCTCGACGCCAGCGGGCCGGACGAATACCAGTATTTCGACATCCCGACCAATTTCACCGAAGACAAGTACGTCGTAATGGCCGAAGCGCGCCCCGGCAATCGCAAGATCGTGCACCACATCATCGCGTTCATCGTGCCGCCGGGCGAACCGAATATGTCCAAAATGACCAAAGAGCAGCGCGAGAAGGCGATGGAGATGGAGCTGAAGAATTCCCCGTTTTACCGCGACGGCTTTTTGATTCGCACAAAACCTGATCAGCCTGTACTCGATGATTTGTGCAATGCGGGGTTGGACAAGCGTCGCAGCGCGCTGGACAGCGGCACTTTCGTCGCGGCCTACGCGCCGGGGCGCAACGTGGATCGCTTTGAACCGGGCATGGCGAAGAAGATTCCGGCGGGTTCGATCCTGCGGCTGCAACTGCATTATTCAAAGGTGGCCGGTTCCGTGCAGAAAGACCGTTCGATGATCGGTCTGGTTTTTGCCAAGGAGCCGCCGAAGCAGCAAATCTGGACGGCGTCGGTGCAGAACACCTGGTTCCAAATTCCGCCAGGCGCCGAACGCCACAAAGTCACATCGTGCTGGGTGCCGAAGGAGAACTGGAAAGTCTTCGCCCTGGCGCCGCACATGCACTACCGCGGGGCGGCGATGGAATACAAAGTCACGTACCCCGACGGCCGCGAACAGGTGCTGCTGAATGTGCCGAAGTACGATTTCGGGTGGCAGACGAACTATGTGTTCAAACAGCCCATGATCATCCCGCGCAACAGCAAGCTGACCGTCACGGCTTATTTCGATAACTCAGCGAAAAATAAATACAACCCCGACCCGACCAAAGCGGTGCGGCACGGCGAGCCGACTTATGACGAGATGATGATGGGCTTTTTCGATTACACCATCGAAAAACCGGCCGTGGCCAAAATTGACCCGAAGATTTATGACGCTTACGTGGGCCGGTACGACGTTGGCAACAATCGCGTTTACACCGTGACGCGCGTGGGCGAGAAACTGATGGCTTCGGTCACGGGCAACCCGCCGCAGGAATTGTTCCCCGAAACTGAAACGCAATTTTTCTGGCAGAACATCCGCGGGCGCTTGATCTTCGTCAAGGATGAAAAAGGCGAGGTGACGGAAGTAATGTTCGATCAAGGCATCACGCCCGGACACGCCAAACGAATCAAGGACGCGCCAGCAGGGAGCGGGAAATAAGCCGGAGCGCACTCGTCCTGAGTGCCGGAAAGAAAAGCCGCGAAGCTTCTAATTTCTGTCCGTGGCCTTGAGCCGAAGAGGAAAATTGGAAGCTTCGCGGCTATCCTATTTCGCAGACATGACGTCCGCGCTCTTTCATCTTAACGCTTGTTTCTGTTCATCCCATCGCCACAGAGTGTCATTGGTCAAGTGCGCGCCGCCCAGCCACAAATCTATACCGTTAAGCTCGACGAAATCCGCTTGCCCCGTAAGGACGCGCCGTCCCGTTTCCGTAATGCTGCATTTCGCCTTTAACCAGGCATTCGTCCGCGCGGAATCATCAAAACCGTCAAGTCGGATCAATGGTTGTGTAGCGTCCGCCATACGCTTCAGGTCGTTGTGAATTTGCGTATCTCCCAAACCATACGCTGGCTCGGCATCGAAGAACGCGGGGCACAATGAACCGCAGTTGCTAATGCCATTTGCAATGAGGTCGAGCAATTTGTTTTCAGCATGTCCCAATCCATTCCGCACAGAAGGGAAGCGCGTCAGATGTTGTCCGAGCGCGCCGCGCAGAAAAGGCAAGGCCGACGTATCAGAACTGAGCAGCCCCTCGATGTCGGGCGGATCGGGCGAACAGTAGGCCGCCCACGCCGCTTGCGCCAGACTTAGCTCAGCCTCGGTTACGGTATGCCGCTTGTCGAAGAGCGACGCCATTTGCGAAGCAGTCAACTGGCCCAGGCCGCGAAAGTTTGGGACGCCGGGGAATTCCCCGATACAAATCAAGCTCAGGCGGAATTGCCGTGCAGCCTGCCGCGCGAAGTGATCGAGCAGATAAACCAGATTGATTTGGCAAAACAGGTCGTGCTCGAACCACAAAATGACTTCTTCGTGGCCGGTGATGTTGGAAAGCAGGGACTCCATTGCAGCTAAGTCTCGTTTGATTTCATCGGCATCTGACTTCGCTTCTCCGGCCAAGTGTGTGGCGCGCACCTCGATCCATTGATCCTTCGAGAGACCCTGCGGCGTGGGCCCGGTTGCCAGCGCTTCGCGAAAGGCGAAGTGCTGCCCCGGATAGCCCGCTTCCCGCATTGTGCCCGCCGTGGAATCGCCATTGTGAATATTAAGCATAGAATTCTCTCCTCACGTCTGGTTGGTGCAGGACGAAGATTGTCTGTGGTATGGGCTTGCTTCTGGCCTTTGGTTGAAAGTGTTTGAGCGCGGCATATCGCGAATTTAGCATTTCCAGGCCGAAAGGACTACGAAGCTTGGCGACAACGCGGGGTTATCCACTTTTGGGATCATTTGATCCCAGTTTCGAACAACACAATTCGCACAGTCTGTGCTGGCGCCTTGCCCGCTGTGGAGTTAGGCCGCATCGTTGTGGCACGCGGGTTGGTAACAATACATTTTCCACATACTTTTTTCCGGAGAAATGGATTGCACCTTCAGAGAGGACAATGATGGAAAGCATTCTGCAAGACCTTCGTTACGGCGTGCGGTCATTATTGAAAAAGCCCGGCTTCACGCTGATCGCGGTTATCACGTTGGCGTTAGGGATCGGCGCGAACACGGCGATCTTCTCGCTGCTGGATCAGGTGATGCTGCGGCGATTGCCGGTGGAACGGCCGGATGAACTGGTGGTGCTGCGTTCGCCGGGGCCGCAGCGTGGGCAAGTCTCTACCGACGGAGACAGCGCGACATCATTTTCCTACCAAATGTACAAGGGCTTGCGGGAGCGGAGCACGGTCTTTGCGGGCTTGCTGGCGCGGTATGCGATTCCGTTGAGCGTCAGCTTCAGTGGCCAGACAGAGCGTGCGGCGGGCGAACTGGTATCGGGCAATTATTTTGAGGTACTTGGCGTGCGTCCGGCGATGGGGCGCGTCTTCAGCCTGGAAGATGACAAGCAGGCCGGCGCGCAGCCGGTGGCCGTGTTGAGTCACGGGTATTGGACGCGGCGCTTCGGGCAAAACCCATCGGTGTTGAATCAAACACTGCTGATCAACGGCCATCAACTGACCGTCGTAGGCGTTGCGCGCGAAGGGTTCAGCGGCGTGCAGACGGGACAGCGCCCGGACGTGTTCATCCCGCTTGCGATGCAGGCAGAAATGATGCCGGGGCGGGACAGGCTGGAAAATTGGAACAGTTACTGGTTGGGGCTGATCGGGCGTCTGAAACCGGGGCTGACGCCCGCGCAGGCCGAGGCCGGCGTGTTGCCGACCTATCAGGCACTATTGACGGAACAGTTGCCAACCATGCGTAACGCTACGAAGGATTGGAGCGATCGGTTTGTGGCCAAACGGTTGCAGCTTCTGCCGGGCGGGCGCGGGCGGCTGATATTGCAGAACGATATGGGCACGCCGCTGTGGGCGTTGTTTGGGATGGTCGTGCTGGTCTTGCTGATTGCTTGTACGAACGTCGCCAATTTACTCCTGGTGCGTGGGCTGGGGCGGCAGCGCGAAATGGCCATTCGTTTGGCGCTGGGCGCCAGTCGCTGGCAACTGATGCGTCAACTGCTGGTCGAAAGTTTGTTGCTGGCGTTGGCGGGCGGCGTCATCGGGTTAATGTTGGCAGCCTGGGTCGGCGAATTGTTGGTGCGCGCGGTCAGCGAAGGCGCCGGCGCAAAGGGGCTTTCGACGGGGTTGGATGGGCGCATTCTTGCCTTCAGTTTTTCGCTGTCCATTGTAACAGGCGTCGTGTGCGGATTGTTGCCCGCACGGCGTGTGACGCGTGGCGATACGACCTCGGCGCTCAAAGACCAGTCCACCGCCACGTCCGCCAGCCTGTCGCAGACGCGGTTGCGCAAAGGGCTGGTCGTGGCGCAGGTGGCGTTGACGATGTTGCTGCTGGTCGGCGCGGGGTTGATGGCGCGCACACTGTGGAACCTGCGCAATGTTGATCTGGGCATCAAGACCGAACGGATGATGACCTTCTCGTTGGCACCGGATCTGAACGGGTACAAACCTGCGCAGACCGTTGCGTTCACGGACAATTTGCGAACCGCGCTGGCCACCGTGCCGGGCGTGCGCGCCGTCGCCGTCGCCGAAGTCTCCGTGCTGACCAACAGCGACGTCGGCAGCAACATCACGGTTGAAGGCGGGGACGAACGCCAGAATGCCGAAGCCCACGTGCTGAAAAACTGGGTCGGGCCGGATTCGTTCTCCGCGCTGGGCGTGCCGCTTCTGGCCGGTAGAGAATTCAGATCTTCCGACACGGCCACCGGCCAAAAGGTCGCCATCATCAACGAGACTGCGGCCAAACAGCTTTTCCCGACACGCAACCCGATCGGCTCGCGCATCGCGTTTGGCGCGGGCGATGTGAAGCTGGACACGGAAATCGTCGGCGTTGTTAAAGACAGCAAGCATTCGACCGTTCGCGAACAGACGCAGCCCTTCGTCTATTTGCCGTATTCGCAAGACACGGGGTTTGGTGCGATGACTTTTTACGTCCGCACCACGCAGGACGCGGCCACCGTCGCCCCACTGCTGCGCGATGAAGTGCGGCGGCTGGACCCGAATCTGCCGGTCTTCGACCTGAAGACGATGGAGGCGGTCATCGGCGAAAATTTATTCGGCGAACGGATGATGGCCTTTCTGTCGGTCTGTTTCGGCGCGTTGGCGGCGCTGCTGGCCGGCATCGGATTGTATGGCGTGCTGGCGTACTGGGTGGTGCAGCGCACGCACGAAATCGGCATCCGCGTCGCCCTGGGCGCCGCACCGCGTGACGTGCGCGGGTTGGTGCTGGGGCAGGGAATCCGGCTGACACTGGTCGGCGTGGTCATCGGCGTTGCCGCTGCGCTGGGCCTGACGCAGTTGATGAAGTCGTTGCTGTACGGCGTGGGCGCGGCTGACCCCATTACGTTCGTGGGCGTCGCCGTGTTATTGGCGTTGGTGGCGCTGCTGGCTTGTTACCTGCCGGCGCGTCGCGCAACCAAAGTGGACCCGATGGTCGCACTGCGATACGAATGAATGAAACCCAGAAATTGTGGAAGAAAACGGGGCCTGCTACGTCTAAGTAGCGGGCCCTTTCAATTCGAAGGGAGTGGCCGATAATCGCAATGGCTCATTTCAAGCGAATGACCACAGAACACGTTTCCACCACGCGTAATGAAAAAGGGAAAACGCCATGCTTAGAATACTCACCCTGATGGCCGCCGCCGCTACGGTTTGGGCGATGCAGGCCCAGTCACAAGGTCCGCTCTTCAGCCCCGCGCCCGGCTCGCCGGTTCTTGTCGGCGAAGGTTCCGGGCTTCTGGCGCTCGCGGATGTCAATCGCGACGGCAACCTGGATTTAATCGCGCAGCATTTGCAGCAACGCAGCCTGACGGTGCACCTGGGCGACGGCGCGGGACGCTTTTCGCCAGCGCCTGGCAGCCCGATCAAGCTGGCGTATATGCCGGGCGGCATGAAAATAGGCGATGTCAATGGCGATAACCTGCCGGACATCGTTGTTACCAGCGGTGAACGCAATGCGGTGGACATTTATCTCGGCAGCGCGGGCGGCAACTTCAGCCTCGCACCCGGTTCACCTTTCTCAGTCAATGAGACAATGGAATTCAATACAGGTTTGCAGTTGGCCGACATCAACGAAGACGGAAAGCTGGACATCATCACCATGAGCAATCAACGGAATGTCTTCAACACGCTACTCGGCAATGGGCGCGCCAACTCTTTGAGCTTTACGCGGGGGCCGGCGACGACCTTTCGCGATGGTGAGGGGCGTTTTTCGTTCGCCTTCGGGGATGTGGACGGGGACGGGCATCTCGATGCCGTCGTGGTCAATACCGGCGACGGCATTAATCCCGAACCCGGCCGGGCGGTCATACTGCGCGGCGACGGCAAAGGCGCATTTAATAATGTTGCTGAAATTCCAGTGCCTCCGCAGTCGCGCTACGTGGCGCTCGGCGACGTCAATGGCGATGGGCGCCCGGACCTTGTGATTACTTGTGGCGGGAATGAAGGCAGCAATCAACTGGACATCTTGTTAAATCAGGGCGGCGGCAAATTCTCGCTCGCTGCGCCCCATGACCTAGGCAAAGTGGCGTATGCAGTGGCCGTGACGGATGTCAATCTGGATCAGCGGAATGATCTGGTCGTGGCAACCGTGGATAGCGTCACGGTGTTGCTCAATGGCAAAAACGGATTCGCGCCCGCACCGGGATCGCCGTTCCGCGCCGGGCCGGGTGTGTATCATCTGACGACCGGTGACGTGAATCACGACGGCAAACCGGACGTCGTGGCTTCGAGTTTTGAGGGCAAGGCCGTGACGGTGTTGCTGGGACGCTGACAACGGGAGAACAATGCAAACCTTCTGGCAAGATTTGCGCTACGGCGCGCGAATGCTGTTGAAAAGGCCCGCCTTTACGGCGGTGGCCATCATCACCCTGGCCCTGGGCATCGGCGCGAATACGACGATCTTCAGCGTCATCAATGCCGTGTTATTGCGCCCGCTCCCCTACGAAAAGCCGGACCGTGTAGTGATGCTGTGGGAAAGCGACCCGCGCCGAAATATTGAGCAGGAACCTGTCAGTCCGCTCAATCTGGCCGAATGGCGGCAGCAGAGCCGCTCTTTCGAAAGGATCGGTTACTGGACGGGCAACGGCGAATTCAATCTGGTCAATGCCGAAGGCGTCGAAAAAGCCCGGTGCGCGTATGTTTCATCCGACCTGCTGGCCGCGCTGCGCGTACGCCCGCATTTGGGCCGCGCGTTCCAGCCGGAAGAAGATCAGGAAAAAGGCAATCGCGCTGCGCTGCTCAGCTACAATTATTGGCAGTGGCGGTTTGCGGCGGACCCGAACGTGGTGGGCCGCACCATCACGGTGGACACCTACGGCCGCCGCGATTACACCATCGTCGGCGTCATGCAGCCGGGCTTCCGCTTCCCGAACCAAACTGACGTTTGGTTGCCGGTGGGCTGGGACGGCATTCCCAGACACCGCCAAGGGCATTGGTTACAAATCATCGCACGGCTCAAAGACGGCGTGACGCTCGGCCAAGCGCGGGCCGAGATGAATACGATTCAAGCGCGCATCGCCGAGCCACAGCCCGAAGTCTTGATCGGTTCGCGCGTCGCCGTCATTCCGCTGCTGGAACAAACAGTGGGTGCGCGCCTGTCCACTGCGCTGATGTTGTTGTGGGCCGTCGTCGCGTGTGTGTTGTTGATTGCCTGCGCGAACGTCGCGAACCTGCTGCTGGCGCGCGCCGCCGACCGGCAGAAAGAGATCGCCGTCCGGCTGGCACTGGGCGCGGGCCGCTTCCGAATGATCCGGCAGTTGCTGACCGAAAGCGTGTTGTTGGCGCTGGCGGGCGGCGCGGTCGGCGTGCTGCTGGCATACTGGGGGCTGAAGCTGTTAATCGCCTTCAATGCCGAGGCGGTCCCGCGGCTAAATGAAACGCAGTTGGACGGCAAAGCGCTGGCCTTCACGTTATTGGTTGCCGGCGCGACCGGCATACTGTTCGGCCTGGCGCCCGCGTGGCAAATGACGAAGCCCGATTTAACCGTCGCGTTGAAAGACAGTGGCAAGGGCGCAACGGCCGGATTACAGCGAAGCCGGTTGCGCAGTCTGCTGGTCGTGGCGGAAGTCGCGCTTTCGATGATGTTGCTCATCGGGACCGGCTTGATGATTCACAGCTTTGCGCGACTGACGCGCGTGGATCGCGGATTTGCGCCCGAGCACCTGCTGACGGCGAAACTGGACTTTTCGGTTTCGGGCTTCACCACGTGGGTCCAGGCGACCGAAACGCGACCGCAGGTGACCCTGCGCGAATTGATCGGACGGCTGAAAGGGCAACCCGGCGTGCAGGCCGCCGGCGCGGTCAGCGACAAGGCGGGCTTCCAACTCACCATCGAAAATCACCAGACCGGCGTGGAAGCAGATTACCCACGCACCAGCTTTCAAGGCATCACCCCGGATTATTTCCGCGCAATGGGCATAGCTCTGCTGCGGGGCCGCACCGTCGCCGAAACCGACACCTTGGAATCCCCACGCGTCGCCATCCTTAGCGAATCGCTGGCCAAACGCTGCTTCCCCAACGAAGACCCAATCGGCAAACGCGTACATCCGGGCCGATTGAATCCTGGCCAGGTGGCAGAACTCGACCGCTATACGAACGTGTCGCCCTGGGCGGAAGTCATCGGCGTGGTTGCGGACGTGAAGAGTTTGAGTCTGGACCCAAAAGTCGAAGCGAACGTGTACGTCCCATATTGGCAATGGCCGATGCAATCACCAACCTTGGCTATGCGGACGGTTGCGAACCCTGCCAATCTTGCTGCGGCCGTGTACAGCGAAATCAAAGCTTTGAATAAGAACTTGCCCATGCCGAAAGTGCAGACGATGAACGAACGGCTATCGGATGTGGTCGCGGAACCGCGTTTTCAAACATTGCTGCTCGGCCTGTTTGGCCTGGTGACACTGATTTTGGTCAGCGCGGGCGTATACGGCGTCGTTTCATACTCTGTCGCACAGCGCACACACGAGATCGGCGTGCGTATGGCTTTGGGCGCAGAATCGCGGGACGTGTTGCGGCTGGTAATCGGGCAAGGAATGGAGCTGGCACTGGTGGGCATCACGATTGGATTTGCGGGCGCGCTGATCGCCACGCGATTACTAAAGTCCTTGCTGTTTGGGATTAGCACAACTGATCCGCTGGCGATCGGTTCGGCGGCATTATTGTTAGTAGGCGTGATGTGTCTGGCCTGCTACATCCCGGCAAGGCGGGCGGCGAAAGTAGACCCGATGATTGCGTTAAGGTACGAGTAACACAACTGTAACTTTGTCGCTTTACCCATGATGATGTCTGCGCCAGTACCGCGCCGTCCTATGGTGACGAATCCAAAGCTCTCGATCCAGATCTCAGGCAACAGTTTTTAGAAATCCTAGCAGCGAATCAGTCGTCTCTGCGGGTCGTTCCATCTGTACCCAGTGGCCTGCGCCTTCGATCAATACTTTGCCGCGCAGGTCCGCCATCCATTTGTCCATTGCGGAAAGCGCCCTTCCCCCGTGGAATTGCAGTACAGGGTCTTTCGTCCCGGCGATAAAAAATGCAGGCTGCCCGATCATCCCGGTTTCCGGCGAGTCGAGCTGCGGCGTCAGCGCCACGTTGCGGTCAATGTTGCGATACCAATTGATCGGCCCGCGAAAGCCACTTTGTCGGTATTGCGCCTCGTAATAATCCAAATCTTCTTCTTTCAGCCAGGCAGGCAGGGTTTGCCGCGGGTCGAGCATGCCGTCCAGGAATTTGGCCGACGCCGGTTTGCGCGCGGGCCGCCAGTCCGCCGGAACATCACCGGAAATGGAAAAATAAATCGTCCGCAACGATGTTCGAATGTCGGCTTCAAGTTCCGTTTCGGCCACGCCCGGCTGTTGGAAATAAACCATGTACCAGAAATTATCGCCGTAAAATTCCTGCTGCGTCAGCGTGCATGCTTTCCAACGCGTGTACGGGACGCTCAAGCCCGCGACGGCTTTCACCCGTTGTGGATGCAGCAGCGCCGTGTGCCACGCCACCGGGGCGCCCCAATCGTGGCCGACAACGACGAATCGTTCGTGCCCAAGTGCATCGGCAATCCCCACGACATCATTCGTCAACTCAATAATGTTGTAGGCTTCGGTCTCAGCCGGCTTATCACTGCCGCCATAACCGCGCTGGTCCGGCACGGCCACCTGAAACCCGGCCGTCACTAACGGATCAATTTGGTGCCGCCACAGATACCAACACTGCGGCCAGCCGTGCAGCAAAATCACCAGTGGGCCGCTGCCTTCGATCACAGTTCGTAGCCGAATGCCGTTGGTTTCGATCAATTGAAAGTTGCGATTTTTCATGATGTTCCTCTTGATAGCGTAGGCGTCCCATCCGCAAGAAATAAAAGCCGCACCGGATCCCTTTTCTCTCGCACAATCTTGCGGGCAATGCAGAATACGGGAGGCTGCACCGCCTCTTTCATTACAGGCGAGGATGCCTGCGCTCCCAAGTGCGAATAAATTGCTGATGGAATGGTGCGCAGTATAAGCCCGCCCCCCATCCTGCTCAATCACAATTCCGGCCGCCGGTCCGGTGCTCGTTATGATCGAAGCCTGCTTTAGGGGCAAGCATCGGGGCCAATTTCAATCGAACGAGTATCGAACGAAACATTCTCGATGTATCCTGCCGCAAAATGGACGGCAAAACGTACTTGTCGAGGACAATTTGTCTCTATCCTGCGGCAGAATGGCAGTATTAATTACCCATATAAATTCGCATCATACGCTACTGCATCGATTTAACCAGCTTACCAAGTAAAGCCGATAGCTTGGTATGTCTTTTGCTAAGGTATAAAGTGAAGTGATGAGAAGTGGACGGAATACAAAGTGATTTAGGCGGGCTTAATTGCCTTAACAAACAACCATTGGAGGTAGCAAAATGACTTTCTTAGCATGGATCATACTTGGGTTAATTTCGGGCTTTATCGCCAGCAAAATCGTCAACCACACTGGGGAAGGTGTTTTGCTCGATATCGTTCTAGGAATTGTGGGCGCGTTTGCCGGCGGTTGGCTGTTTACGACCTTTGGGTCACACGGGGTGACCGGGTTAGATATATGGAGCATTCTAGTCTCGATTGTCGGGGCCGTGGTCGTACTTCTTTTATACCATACGATTATCGGCCGTGGACGACGATTGGCTGCCTAAGACTCAAGCTTCGGGCCTTAGTTCTCCCACAGCAGTTCCGTGCGGACGGATTTATTTCGTCCGTGCGGAACTTTGTTATTCTTTAACTCCTTATTATCGTTATCAAGTAGCGTAGTTAATTTGAAGCCTGTGCAAATTAAAGTTGGTTACAGTCAAACACTTGAGATACGCCATCGTGCGCAATCAATCTGATCTTTGATACAAGCAGCCCGGTTGCCATCTCGATACTCGGTCAGGTAACAAACCTGATATAACCAGACGTTCGCCAGGACGAAGGCGCCATTACGACCTTCCCCTTTGACATGGCACTGCTTCAGATCCGCCGATTGAATGACACGCTGGAATAGTAACTCGATCGTCTCTTTCCGATAGGCGAACAGGTCATTCTTCCACGAATGTCGCTCTTCCGGCAGTTGCTTTGAGGTCAAGACCCAGCCGCCGGCCTCCTCGTACAAATACGGGAACAGGCCGCCGCCGAAGGTCTCATCGCCCAGCAGCACGTCGGTCACTTTGAGGCGGCCGGCTTCCAATTCCTCCATCGCGAGCTGGGCTTCGTTCTCATTGTTCGGGCGCCAAGCGGCGAAGATCGGCACCGGCGCCGGGAAGACCAGCCCTTGGAGCAGCAGCCGGTAGCCTTGTACCCAACCCCGGTAGCCGCTCTTGGACCACTTTGATTCGGTGTCGACGTTGCGCAAGCCGACCGGCACCAGGTCCTTCTGCCGGTCGCGCTTGTGCCACTTCGGCCCCTGCGCTTGGTACATCCGCCCGTCAACGGCACTGACTTCGGACTGGTCGGTTTGTGGCTTGACCTCTTCCAAGATGCGATCGCCGAGCAAGGCGATTTGCTGCTCGGCCTCCGGGACCAAGCCTACCAGGCGTCGCCCGATGGTGGTGCGATCCGGGACGCGCTCGAAGTCCAGCGCCCGGCGCAAGGCCGCTTTCCAGCACATTGGGATCCTAAGCTTAGAATTCCACGTGGACAAGTTGTCGCGG
>JADMIO011283404.1_pt1 | contig 46864 bp, 49 predicted proteins | sample 8958161 | NCBI WGS metagenome assembly JADMIO01 (sample SAMN16585339, study PRJNA669376) | soil metagenome | isolation source: Crop rotation soil | place: USA: Cullars Rotation, Alabama | collected 2011
GCCGCGACTTCAAGTCACGTGAATTCCAAGCTTCGGATCCCACTGTGCTGGAAAGGCGCAAGAAATCCCGCTTCCTCTCCTTCAAGCAGGAAGTTCTTCAAAAGTGCCGCAATTCGAGTCGGCGCGCCCGAACCGAGCGCCTGGCGGGCGTCGCGCAGCGGGGGCAAGAAAACGTATCGGACGAGATCGGTTGCGCCGCGCTCTGGCTCCGCCGTGTCGAAGCGACCTGCCCACAGCGATACTCGGCCGCGCACTTTGACGGTTCCGCATTGATACCGGAGGCCCCAGGTCGCCAAGTCAGTAGTCGGATCAGGCACCGCGCTGATCAACAGGCCCTTGAGCGTGTCGCTGAGACCACGGAATGCGCCCTCGATCGTGAAGGACGGGTCGGGGCTTCCACGACGCAGGTCTTCGTCCTCGGCGTAACGTTCACGCCGTCCGCTCAGGGGAAGCGTTAGCAGGCGGATCGCGTCGACGATATTCGACTTGCCGCCATTGTTTTCTCCCACGAGGACGGTCATGTCCTTGCGGAACTGGACCGTCACATCGGCACACGAACGAAACCGCTGGATCTTGAGCGTGTCGAGATGCATCGGAAGGGACCAAACTCTAAGTGTTACCGGTCAGCTGTTTTTTGGACGTTACGCGATACGGGAAACGCTCCGCGAGAATCTCGGACAATCGCGTAAGCCGGTCGGCCGACTCGAAAACGTGGTAGGTGATGTGCCTGGTAATGCTGGGGGTCTTTCGCTTGTAGGTCGAGAAATCTGTCTCGGTGTCGTACGTGAGCGTGTTTTCGAATGATCCAGGCCTCGCGGAAGGTAGCTGTTTCTGCAAACGCTTCATGCCACCAGAGCCGAGCGAGAGCACAAGAACGTCCTCGTCGATCTCATCGGGCCTGTCGCTGAAGAAATTAAACCCATCGCCATGGTACGGTGGGAATGCAAGCCACGGATAGTATGTTTGGCGCAGATTCGGCGGCACAGCCAACACGGTTTGACAAAACACGAACTTAAATCTTCGGCCGACTCGCTTCGTCGCAACAAACGCACCGTGGCGCATCGATGAATGGATCGAGAATGCTCGGGTCGAAAGGTTCTCACCCTGCCTGCTGCGAAGATCGAGCTCCCTGTACCGCGCCCGCTTGAAATGAGACCAAGCTGTATCAAACAGCGCCCGGCCTTTATCGACGGTGGAAAGCCGTTCGAACGCTGAGCGGCGTTCCTTAGCGGCTTGACTCGCGACCCTGCTCCGCACGAGCGGGGCGATCACCTTCGTAACACGTCGCGTCAATCGTCCCAAGAATACGCTGTAGTTCGGCGATGACCACGCGATGATGTTGCGCATCTTGAGGTCGAAATGGACAAGGCAGTTGCCGTTCGGGTCGTCGTCGCGTTCCCTGAAGTGGTCACTCCTGGCCGTGAAGATGACCGGTATCGCCCGCTGAGCGTAGCCGGCCTCGAAGTAGACGGACGGCCGCGCGTAAGTGAGGTCGGCTATGACCAAGTCGGCGGCCTCGATCTCCGAGATGATTCTTGTATCTATGTTGTCGTTGTGCTCTATGCGATCGACGCGCTGTGCATTGACTCCAAGAGGGCCGAGAGTCTTTCTCAAAGCCCTGAAAATGGCATCGGTGTCTTTTCGACCAAACGCCATCGCGACGAAGCAGCGCAGCTTTGCGGGCATGGTCAGCTCGCGGCGGGCGGGCTGAGGTTTTTCTCAACCTCTGCGAGTGTGATCATCATCATCATCGGATCGACCGGACACTCGTGGAATCCGGCACGCACATAGAAACGCTTCGCGTCGTCTGACATCGCATGCAGCAGCACCGCGCGAATGCCAGCAATTTCAGCGGCAGCGATGGTGCGGAGTAGCGCGTCTTTGAGAAGCGCGGAACCAAGACCTTGTTTCTGGTGGGCAGAATCGACGGCCAAACGCGCCAGCACCATCACCGGAATTGGGTCCGGCATGTTGCGCCTCGTTTTGGCGGATACGTCCTTGTGAGCCACTGCGCCGTTCGCCAGCCCATAGAAGGCGACCACACGTCCCCCAGCCGTCACAACGTAGGTCCGTGAGGTGCCCAGCGCCTCATTCGCGAGCGCTCGGCGTTTCAGCCAGTTGTCGAGTTCAGGCGTACCGGAGTCGAAAGCGCTAACGTCGTGCTCGGCTGTCAGGTGCTCTGGAGCGCTGAATCCTTCCGCACTCATCGCTCCCAGGGGGCTTTTCTGGAGAGAAGTGCCCGCAGGCGCGGGTTCTCGGCGGGAGACGCATCCAGGGCAGCGTTGAACTTCGCGAACGCATCCGTGTCCAGCTGAAAATACCGCTGGTCGAGAAGTACAGTTGTCGCTTCACGGGTTGCTGCGTCCAGAACGAACTGCGTACGGTCCTTCCCGGCAGCTTCAGCGGCTCGATCGATGAGCGTGCGTCGCTCTTCCTCAATGCGGATGTTGATGGTTCGTGTCCGCGCGGCGGTTGAAGTGGCTGCCATGGTTTGCTCCCTAAGCAACGCCCATGTGTAGACGTCGATGTCCCAACTGTAGCGCGTCGTATACACGTTGTCAACACGACACCTGTCGAGGTAGTTGCGGAAATCGTCCAGCACGGCGGCTGCACCTGCAACCCACTACTGGTCAACTACTTAGCCTGACGGAGCAGGGCAATTCTGTAAGTGACTGATTTTATTCACTTTATTGGCGTGGCTCGCCGCACTGGACGATTTCGGCGCCTACCTCATCCGCGAGGCCGCGTAAACTGGTTTGTTCTTGACAGATTCGCCAGAGTTTCGCCAACGGAGCCAATCGAACCACCGCAGCTGGTGACGCCTTGACCTCTCGCTTCGGCGGCCCAACATCGTGTGGTCCGGGACCCGAGTAAATCGATCGGCCTCCTGCGACTCCCGTCCCACAACCCGGCCGCATGACCGCCCGGCCGACTATCGTTCCGACCAACGGACCTCGGCGCGGTCGTGCGCCTGGAGGCGAGGATGAATTAGCCGGACCACGGGCGGTACCACGCGAAGAGGGGAAAAACCGTGTCCGGGATCAAACGCGCTGTTTCACGAACGCCTCTTGCCTGTGCGTCTCGAATTGGGAATTCTCGCGCCGAATCCTGGATCCGGCAACCTTGCTCGTCGCCCGACGTCTGACCTACGCTGACCCGCACAGGAGGAACCTCTTGCTCGCCCTGCTTCACCTGGCTGTCGTGATCGCGAAGCTCTGTGACTCCGGGGGTGTGCGAGTGGTGATGGCAGAGAATCTCCTGCTCAAGCATCAACTGATCGTCCTGCGCCGTGCTCGCAAGCGGGCGCCGAACCTGAGGTCGAGCGACCGGCTGTTGTGCGGATTCTGGTCGATCTTCCTCAGGCCAGAACGCATTCGAAAGGCTGCCATCGCCCTCCAGCCCTCGACACTCCTGGCGTTTCATCAAGCCTTGGTCCGTTGCAAGTACCGCCGGCTGTTTTCATCGACGCCGCGCCCCAAGACGCCCGGACCGAAGGGGCCGAGTCACGCGCTCATCCAGGCCATCGTCGAACTCAAGTCACGCAATCCTCGGTTCGGCTGCCCACGGATCGCGCTGATCATCTCCCAGACGTTCGGCGTCGACATCGACAAGAACGTCGTATCCCGCGTGTTTCGAAACAGTATCGCCCCGCCCCGAGGGAATCCGAACCCTCATGGTTGTCGTTTATCGGACACACGAGAGACAGCGTGTGGACCGTTGACCTCTTTCGATGCGAGTCCATCGTGCTCCGGAGCTACTGGGTACTCGTGGTCATGGACCAGCCCTTGATGATTGCGTTCACGAGCGCCGTGGCGCGTTCACGGTGATGAAGGCAATCCAGCGGTCGTGCTCGCGGCGGACACCAGACTCAATGGCGTCAAGGGCAGGCCCGAATAGCGGCCTACCTGCCACATTCGCCAACTGCAAGACTGCAACGGTCAGTAAGGCTCTTCTCGTGATTCCGGCACTCATGAGACGGCTGACGGCTGGGTGCAGAGAGGCGGTGGCAACTCCTATTCCAGACAACCAGGCCGCGACGTCGTGGTTGGCGCCAATATGATCCGCTTGGTCTTCGAACAGATGCCATAGGTGATGGCCATAAGAACGAGGGTCAACCCGTGTTCTCAAACCATTCATAATGGCAACGATCCAAGCGCGTAGCTCATGTTGGAGCTGGCTCTTCCGAAATTCACCGATGACATCGGATATCGAATAGTTGCTGGCAATGCGACCCGTCAATTCCTGCGCCAACTTCACATCCTCGACTCCGATCCCGTCCCCGATAGTAGGCGCTGCGCCAATTCGAGGTGCGAGTGCAGATCCGTTTGACTCGGTCGCCTGATCGAGAAGGCCGTAAATGCCCTCTTGGCCTGGCGGCACGACCAGTCCGCTGAGTTGTAGCGTCCGACGCACCCAAATGTCGCCAGAGACTTCATAAATGACCCCACGGACTGTGTCGTCGAGATCTCGATTGGATTCGCTCGGAGCCGCGAACTTCGCTGGCAGGCCACCATCAGCCTTGAGTAATGTCACCTTCTTGCGAAGAACGTCGAAGACATCAGGATGTCGTTGGTCGAGGCTCTGCCCAGAGGCTATCGCTTGATCGAGTTGGGCGTCGTCAAGGAGTCGGGCGTGCTTCGCCATCACGGTGTCGAATTTTCCCGACCACGAAAAATGAGCAGACCGAACCGGGTCGATGATCTCAAGCTCTCGTGCCCGATCTCTGCGCCAGTCCTCAGAAAAGAAACGTGGTCGCCCAACGGGAACCAGCCAGCCTTCCCGCACTAGCCTTTCGACCGTGTCTTCTCGAACAACGGGCATACCGTGGGCGCCGCTAGCCTTAGTCACTTGGTGGGGGCTGGGTGAGCTGATGAAGATCTGGTCGTACAGCAGTAACCACCCCTCGAGATGTGAGTAGCTGAAAACAGGGTGATAGTTCGGATCGAGGAATACTGTGAGTGGAATGGCGCTCGGCGTAGGCATGGTGCTCCTCGGCTCCATGTTATGTCGAAGGAACCCGAGCTGCGGATCGCTATGGCCTGCGTTACAACGCTGTTGACGGAGTGCTTGGCGCCAATCTTCGAAGCCGCGCTCTCGATCGCGACCGTAGCAGTACGCGAATTCGTGGCCAGCAGTCGGGGTCGGAGCGAACTTAAGAGCTCAATTTTTGTTCAATCTTGAGTACCGAAGTTGTCTCGACGTCTCCGTCTCTTTGAGCGACAGTCCGACCCAGTGGGCATCCGTCAGACGCGATCACCTTCACGGACATTCCCGTCACCAAAGTGGAGAGCTATATTTGATCTGTGTCGTGATTCACGCCACAGAGCCGGGTTTCTTCAGCTCACCGGCGCTACCCTCGACTGTGAACCGACCCGGACGGACGCGCTCGACGGTCACGCGAACCTCGTCGATCAGGTCGCTGAGGACAGGATCTCCAAGTAGCCGAAGAGCGCCTTCGAATCGTCCCCCGTCTCTTTGAGTGCCAGTTCGCCTCGTTCTTGATGAAGAGGTAGAGCCGTTCAGCGCTACCGCCCTGACGCCGAACGTAACGCTCGATAGTTTCGCTGTTACGGATCGGCGTCAGCGACCGGGGCCACATATCGCGGAACCCTTAAAGGCACCCCGTGCGTACCAGAAGCGCGCATTGCCCTCCTCGCGCTGGACTTCTTGGGTGCGCCGCTACCGCGCCACCACCGCCCCGAGTCTTCTTAGTTCTCTTTCGCACGAGTGCGTGCGGCGGATCGTCCAGCATTCTTGTACGTGACTAGTCGGGACGTGGCGCGTTGATCGCGTATCCAAGGAATCGCATCTGTGTCATAGTCCTGCTCCTTCATGACGGACCATCTGAAGCCGCGATCTTCCTCTAATTTTTGACTGCCGTCGTTTTCGGGGGCGACGTCAGGATCAACCAACGTCAGGCCGTCCCGCCCTAAAGGGACTAGATAGAGAAGATCCTCCGCATGCGTGGCCGGTCGCGGTCCCGAAGATGGCCCACGACTGGTGTAGCATCTCGCGATGACGGTCCACCCAGAACTGGGCGTGAGGGGCTTATTCATCATCCTGCTTTAGCGATGCCTAGCCAGACTATTAATGTCTTTGTGTCTTACAGCCACGCGGACGCGTCGCTAGTTGCGCCCGTCGTGCAGGTGCTTCGCGTCAACAAGTCACTCGTTTTCCAAGACGCTGACGGAATTGAGCCAGGGACGAAGTGGCGAGACGCGATTGCCAACGCCTTATCCAAATCGAATCTGGTGGTCGTGTTCTGGTGTCACCACGCCTGTCGATCGAACGAGGTGTCGTCGGAGTGGAAAGCGGCTATCGAGCAAGGAAAGGACTTACTTCCACTGCTGCTCGATAAAACACCTCTGCCTTCGGAGTTGAGCGCCTTCCAATGGATCGATTTTCGAGGAACAGTCGGATCGAATCATGAGGCCGAACCGCTCTCTGGAGAGGCTCCGAAATCCGAGTCGTCACCACGTCAACTGCCACCCGACGTACTTCTGTGCCCGTCGCCCCCGACGGATTCACGCCCTACGGCTCCAAAACGGCGCGTGAGTTGGCTGGTTCTCGCTGGCGTCGCGGCCGCCGCAGCTATGATTCTACCGATTCTCTGGATCATCACACAGCGTCTTTCCTACTCAGAGACCGCCAGTAATTGGATGGCTCTTCTTCTTGTGGTCTTCACAGCGGTAGGTGCCTCGCTCTTTTGGTTGCAACGGCACCGCGGGCGACCTGAACCACCTGACGACTGTGAAGACGAGATATCGGGTCCCCTCGATACTTCTTGGGACCGGTTGGGGACTTATAAGATGGCCATGCGCCTTGAGGCGGAGATCTTTCGACGCGCAGAGGGACGACCACCGAGAGCCTGACCGATGGCGCAATCGTTATTTCATACAGTCGCAAGGATCGCACGCTCGTGCGAGGTCTGGTAACTCCTGAAGGTCAGCCTAATGGGGCTCAATGAAGCGGTGTTCTGGGACGAAGATTTAGAGCCAAGCGAACCTGGCTCGAACAGATGTGGTCGTACATTGATCGGGCTTCCCAACTCTTCGTCCTATGGTGCCAATATTCGGCAGCCTCACCTGAGGTATGGAGATGCCAACCGCTGAGTTGTCCTATACTCGCGCCAAAAGAAGAACGCGCCGAGGAAATTCAGGACGAGGCCATCGTCTGCAAGCACTGCGGACGCGACTTGTCGCCGCCATCTCTGTCTCCCGCGCCTGAGAAACAATCAAGCGTCGAGCAACTGGGGCAAGGGCTTGATGATTGTGATCTGCGGGTCCTCGTGCTGGGCGTAATCGGCAACATGCTCGGACGCTGAGGTCTGGGCCCTATCGCCTAAGGGCGTGAAGCTCCCGTGTCATGCCCCCGGTCTGCACTGCTCGGTCGTCGGCTCGTCGGGCGGCGTCTGGCAGATCATTTTTCCAATAGAGGTTCGCGAGTTCGATTCCAGCCATTCCGGCCCCAGCCTTCTCGGCGCGCTCCAGGAGTTCCTGAGCAATCAGTTCGTCACCGGCCAACGCATTCCATTCCCCAAGAGTTCGAAGCGCTTGGCCGTCGGAGGGCGCGGTTTGCAGCACCCTGCTCGCTTGATTCGTGGAGCGGCTGCGGCGGCAGGGGCCAGTGCAGTGTTGCTACGAAGCGGGCCCATGTGGGTTCGAGCTGCAGCGCGCGCTGGCCGCACGGCGGATCCCGTGTGACGTCATTGCCCCGGCGCTGATTCCCCGACGCGCCGGCGATCGCGTCAAAACGGATCGGCGCGATGCCGGGCAGCTGGCGGTCCTGTATCGCGCCGGCGCGTTGAACCCGATCCACATTCCCAGCGAGCACGAGGAAGCCGCCCGCGATTTGTTGCGCTGTCGCGAAGCGATTCGCGCCGACCTGCTCCGGGCGCGTCATCGGTTGTCGAAATTCCTTCTGCGGCATGGCCGCCGATTTACCGGCACGAAGAAGGCGTGGTCAAAACCGCACGACGCCTGGCTCCGCGCGCAGACTTGGCCGATCGCCGCCCTCGACCAGACGCACCGCGCGTATCTGCGCGCCGTCGACGAAGCCCTCGCCCGTCTGCGCGATGTCGAGACCGACCTGCGGGCGCTCCTCACCCTCGAGCCGTTGCAGCCGCGCGTGCAACGGCTGCGCTGCTTCCGGGGCATCGACGACCTCACCGCCCTGACGATTGCGGCCGAACTCGGGGATCCGCGGCGCTTTGCCAGCGCGCCAAGCACCATGGCCTTTGTCGGCCTGGTGCCCGCTGAGCACTCGAGCGGCGCGAAACGCGCCCGAGGTGGCATCACGAAAACGGGCAACGGGCATCTGCGGCGCGTCCTGGTTGAATCGGCCTGGCATTATCGACACCGCCCGTTTGTGAGTACCGCGCTCCGTACGCGCCAACACGGCGCGCCGCCGGACGTCATTGCGCGGGCCTGGACGGCGCAACACCGCTTACATCGCCGCTACCAGCGCTTAGCCGCCCGTGGCAAACCGAAGCCGCAGATCGTCACCGCCGTCGCCCGCGAACTCACCGGCTTTGTCTGGGCCGCGCTGACCCAGTGATCTGATCGGCCGATGTCGAAAGGAGAATCCTCGCGCGCTCTATGCGATAGATGACTTCGGTCTCGAACTCGCGTTCCTGGACAGAGGCAGCTCCCGACGAATCATGGTCATGCGGTACCAACCCGCGAATATCAGAGTGATTCATCGTCGTTGTCCTCGGCCGATCAGATGACCGGATCAGCGGTTCGGAGCCCGTGGAAATGTCGGCCGCGCTGCGGCCTTGGACGCGCGCACAGAACGCGCGCGCCCACATTTCCACAAGGCCCTCTCATTAAGGGATTGACTAACGGTCTTTCCGTATCAGAACGCATGCTTGATCACCGATGTCCGGCAGTCAGAGACCATCGTCGAGGGCGTCGAGGTGATGTCGTCCTGCTTGATGTGCCAGCCTATATGATTGAGAACGCTCTGCACACCGGCCTGAAGGTCGGCTGCCGTGTCATCGTCCACCACGCCGAGATCGACAAGCTGGGTGTCGGGATCGACGTCGCCCGTCGGCGCCTTCGGCGTGTTTGCGACCACGATCGTGTCCACGCGCTCCGGGGTCAGTTCCGGACGCGCGGCCAGCGGATGCAGCTTTGCCTTCTTCTTTATTGCCTTCTTGACCTTTCGGGAGCCTCCGTTGCAGCTGGCAGACGCGTGCCGTGCGTATAGACGGACACAGCAGGCGCATTCCTGGGGACGCGCTGATTATTGCCGTTGTCTATAACCGTTGGCGAGACGAAAGTAGAACAGGCCAGGTTATTGGCTTGTCGGTGGCGAATTGCCGTGGTGCGGCGAAGACGCTTGATTACACGCGCGACGGCGACCGTCATTTCAACCCAAGCCCGTCCCGACGAGCGCCAGTCGGAGACACGAACAAGCCCTCCGCTCAATCGGTCGTCCTCTCGCACAGTGCGGGCGCTCGCTGAGCCACCGCCGCGCACGGGTCATGCGGCAATCGGCGTGTGATACAGCCCGCGACAGTGGGACCACCAGCGGTACCCCTTAACACTCGCTCGAGCGCCCCAATCGCCCCGACGCGGGTCCGGTGTCAGCCCGCCCAGCCCCGCGTGCGCGCGATGACCGTTAAAGTACTCTTGGAAATCCAGGAGCTTGCCCTCAAGATCAGCGGCCGTCCAGAACAGCATCCGGTCGAGACATTCGCGGCGAATCGTACCGATGAGGCGTTCGACGAAGGGAGTTCCCGCGACTGTTTGAGAGCTGCGAGCAGCGCGGCGTCACGCACAGTCACCACGCCACCGAGCAGGTCCGAATGCCCACCGATGAATTTCGTGACCGACTGCACGGCCACGTCGGCCCCCATCGTCAGCGGACGCTGATTGAGCGGTGTGGCGAAGGTGTTGTCGACGCCTAGAATCGCGCCGGCAAAAACCGGGTCGGTTCTGGTCGATCGACCGTCCCTAGGAAGAGACAAATGTTCCGCGCCTTTCGCGAAGAAGCCGGCGCTTTTTAGGATCTCCCGCTCAAGTCGGAGCTGACGACCAAACAGGCGAAGCCCGGCGCAGGCTTTGTCGATCCGCTCACACAACTCGCAATCCGGACCCACACCGGTCAATCCTGGGCACGAACGGAGTTTTCGGTAGGGACAGTGTCGGCTGCAGGCCGGGGCGTCCAAGGCGGGCGGTCCGGCCTTCAATCCAGCCCGCAAGTCCACCACGTTCGTGTTCTGAGATAGGACACCAGGCCGATTGCAGCTCAAATATTATTCAGCTGGCTCTGGCAGATTGACTTTGGTGGGCACGGGCGTATTATGGGCCCTTCCGAGGTGCACGATGGCCATAGTTTACGTGGTGATTCCGATCGAGATCGGCCGCGGCAGCGATGTTCACGTCACCGATGAAGTGCGGGTTCTGCACCCGGGCGATGAGGTTGGTCACCAAGTCGTCGATGCCTCGGTGAAGCCCGACGTCAACGACTCCCCGATGCAGCGTACCGCCGAGTCGGAATACGGCTCGTTGCTGTGGGTCGAGAAGCTCCCTTATCACCTGCCCGATGATTTCGGCAAGAAGTGGACGGCGCCGGCGATTCATCACTGCAAGGAGATGCAGCGGCTCGGCGCAAGCCGTCGGCAGCAAAACCACGCAGCATTCTGGACGCTCTTGTTAGGCTTGCCGTCGAGCCTTCCCAAACTCATTTCGATTCCTGCCGCTTCATTCTTGGCCTTCAAGCTTCTGCCTCTGCTCTACACGGGTTTCGTTTACCACGTTCTGCCGACGATTCGCGAAGTGCTGCGGATCATCGTTCCTTTGGTTGTGCTCGCTGTCCTAGTAACTAACTTGGCAGCGATAGCTACTGCTATCGACGGGACGTTAGCACCTACAGTATTGAGTCCAATAGCTGCCGTGACTTTGTCCAAGTTCTTGGCAGCTCTATATCCATTGGGACCATTTGGCCAACATTGCATAGACCTTGTTAGTCTTGGTGTTGCATCTCTAGCCTTGGCTCATTGGATTAACCGTGGAATACGGAACGTGCCCGACACACTCCCGTTTAGCGCCATACGCACTACACTTACGTTCGGCGACACTTCGTTTTTGAGGTCCCTAATCCAGCAATCGTGATTGTGTACGTAACTGTCGGCACGCGCTGACTATGTACCTTGCCGTGAGGGAGGTTGACGCTTTGTCCCCGTGGCTGATGATCTGGTTTCCTGTTGCGGACCGCAGGGTTCGTTCTGCGAGTTATCGCGCGCAGCGAAACAGTCTCGCCACGGGCGCGCCAGCCGTTTGATTTCCCAGAGTCTCAGAGTCTCCAACACTATTTAGCTGTTCCGCCCGACTTCTTTCGACGCGTTGCCGAAGGTGCTTCGCGCTCAAAATGCAATGTAAGCTGGCCTTCTGGCGCCTAACTTGCGAATTGCCACGCCTCCTTTCCGGTTCTTCTTGCCCTGACGTCAGCCCTCTGCCAGCATCGCGGCCTCTCGTTCTCCGATGTCCAACATCACCCGAAACTTGCATTACGTACCGCAAGCCATCCTGAGGCGATGGTCCGGCGACGGACATCGTGTCTGGACCTACCGGCTGCTGGTGCCCGTTGTGTTCGACTCGGTGGCCGACCTGACGGTCATAGCCGCCAATCACAAACTCCTGCCCGCGGTTGACCTCGGTGGACACTCAAATCCCGCAATTAATCGACACCTCAAACCCCGCAATCAACTGACGGCGGCCGAGACGTTGACGAGGACGACGGACCTGGTGTCCTTCGCCCGGATGAGCAACGTCTTGGAGCAGACCAAACAGCAGCAGGTGCTCGCGCTCGGCCGACTTGGATTTGAAATAACCTCTTGAGATCTGACCCTCTTTCCGAAGAGGTTGCTGCCGGTTAATCCTGTGGGCGGCGCGTTCTGTGCGCCGTCCAAGTCCCTGTGGGAAACGTGCTTTCCGTTTTCCATAGGGACGGCAGGATTCACCGGCCGCGTTTGTCTTCAAGCAGGAGCAGAGATGGCCGACATCACGATTCCGCCGCTATTTCGTGCGCGGGTCAAGCAACGACTGAAGGTCTTGGCGTACGTCGAGGAGTACGCGGTCCGGCCGGCGGCCCGGCATTTCGCCCTCAACCGCATTACCGTTCGCACATGGCGGGATCGGTACCGCGCGAGCGGTGTCGCAGGGTTGCTGCCGCGTTACCCGAGCCGGCGCTCCACCCGCGTCCGACCGGAGATCATCCCGCTGGTCAAACAGGCACGACTGGAGCACCGGTTTGGCGCGGACCGCACCCGGATCTGGCTGCAGCGCGTGCATGGCATTGCGATCGCCTCCATGACGATTCAGCGCCTCTTCCGCGATCTCGGGCTGCGCCAGCTCCCAACGCGACGCAAGCGGCAGCCCAAGCAAATGCGCCTGTTTGCCAAGGAACACGCGGGCGATTCTGTCCAAGTCGATGTGAAGTTCGTCCGGGTCAACCGGCAACGGTTCTTCCAGTACACCGCCCTGGATGACTGCACCCGGTTCCGCGTGCTCCGGCTGTATCGCTATCTGAACCACCGCAGCAGTCTGGCGTTCTTCCGCGAGGTACGAGACGCCATGCCGTTTCCGATTCGGAAGCTGCAGTGCGACAACGGCAGCGAATTTCCGCTGTCGTTTGCGCTCTCAGTGCAGGAGGCGGGCATCCGGCATCGATACATCACCCCACGGCGGCCGGAACAGAACGGCAAGGTCGAGCGGAGTCATCGCATTGATGACGAAGAGTTCTGGCAGCGCCAAGCGTTCTCCTCATTCGACGACGCGACCATCGCGCTCGAGGCCTGGGAGCGGCGCTACAACCAGGACCGCTTTTCAATGGCGCTGGGCGGCCACACGCCGAGCGAGGTGCTCGCCGCGAAACTCGCCGCCGCACGAACTGATCCACAAACGTCAACCGGGGTCAGGCCTTGACGAGGTACAACAACACCGCAGCTCCTGGAGATCTGAGTCGGGTCCCGCGGTTATCCGACTGCGGCACGAGCAGGTGAAACAAGTTCGAGAATCGTCCAGCGCGGCCGACGACGTCGCAAACCATTGGACGTGAATGACTTACAAAGCGCGCGAAGGCTCACCCTCGCAACGTATTGTGTTGATTGGGTAGTGTTCCCTGAAATGTAGACGCTCGGAGGCTGGACTTTCTGGCATGGTGTGGAGGCACGGCCAGGAGGGTCGGCATGAAGAAGAGTCGATTTACGGAAGCGCAGATTGTCGCGATTCTGAAAGAGGGTGAGGCGTCCCGTCGCGGAGCTGCTGCGGAAGCATGAGATCAGTTCGGCGACGTACTACGCGTGGAAAAGCGAAGTACGGAGGCCTCAGCGCGTCAGAGCTGAAGCGGTTGAAGGAGCTCGAGGCCGAGAATACGCGGTTGAAGCGGCTCTATGCCGATCTCGCGCTCGAGAATCGGGCGCTGAAAGATTTGATCGACCGGTGAGTGTCAAGGTAGTTGTCGCGATCAGGGTTCGACATTGAATGTCTTTGTTGTCGGCTCCGGATTAAGAGTGACGGCGCCGAGAGGCGTCCAGTTTCGAGTCTTGCCCGACCAGCGTTCCGGCGTGCGCTGACGGGCCCGCTCATAAAGCACGCGACGACGCGTTAGCACCGGAATCTCAGCTCCCGTGTGGCGCTGGTCCGGCGTGACATACCGAATCGCGCTGTGGTGATGCTGGGTGTTATACCACGCGACAAAACGATCGACCCACTGACGTGCCGCGACGATGCTGGCGAAGGGCAGACGGGGATACGCCGGCGTATGTTTGAGCGTTCGAAACAGCGCCTCAGAGTACGGATTGTCGTTGCAGACGTGCGGCCGACTAAACGAGGGGACGATTCCAAGCCACTGCAGAGTGGCGATCATCGTATTCCCACGCATCGGCTTGCCGTTATCCGAGTGCAGCACGAGCCCAGTGAGATCGACGCCGCTGTCGGCAGCGATTCGCTGAATCAGCGTCGCCGCGCGCGCCGCGGTCTCGTGGTCATGGATCTCCCATCCCACAATGCGGCGGCTCCAGACGTCGATGACGAGGTAGAGACGTAGAAACTGCCCGCGGATGACCGTGGGCAGATAGGTGATGTCCCAGCTCCACACTTGGTTCGGTCGCCACGCGCGGTGGACCGTCGTGGCCCGCGTTACTTCGGTACGCAGCAGCGGCCGCTGTCGCAGACCGACCCTCATCCGGCGCCTGAGCCGGTACATGGTGGACTCCGATGCGAGATAGCGCCCGGCGTCCGCCAGCCGCGGCACGAGCTGTTTCGGCGAGAGGTGGCTGTACTCAGCACTCGTCATCAGCGCGAGTATCTGTATCTCCTCACGCGTGCTCAGCGCATTGCCAGGTCGATGTCGCGGCCCACATCGGCGATCATCGACGTCGGGGTGGCGCCTCCAGCGCTGAATCGTTCTCGCCGACACGCCGATGACCTGACACGCTGAATGAAGTCGTGCACCGGCCATCTGGGCATCACTGAGGGCCGACATCATCACCGCTCGTGTTCCTCGTCGGTGTCGGCGTCCTCGTCCACCGCCAAGGTTTGGACTTTTTTTTTGAGGACCAGCAACGCGGCGGCTTCAGCGAGCGCCTTCTCTTTTCGCGCGAGCTCGCGCTCAAGGGCTCGCATCCGCTTTGTCGTCGCCAGCGGGGCTCGTCCTTCCTCGCTTAAGGTGAGTCGCCACTGTTCATATTCTGCCTGGAGCACGCCTTCGCGCTGGAGGTAGCCCATCAGCTCGGCACCTGTGAGCGTGGTCGTCTGTGCCAGGATCCGAATCTTTTCCTCGATCGACCAGTCGCGCCTCGGTCGCTTCGCCGCCATAACGGGAAGGCTACTCGTCTCCTGCATCCAGCGCGAGAGCGTTTGCTGGCGGAGGCCCGTTTCCAATGCGAGCTGGCGGGCACTGACCGCATCCTTGCCCGTTAAGCGGGCGATCATTTTCTGTTTAAACGCCAGAGAGAATGGCTTCGTCACAGAGTTGCTGCCTTCTCGCCCCGCTAATCAATTGCGCGAGCAAGCGACAACTATCCTGACGCTGGGGGCCGGAATAATCTGTCACCCATGTACCCGGAATAGACCCTGAATTAATTGGCTCCTCGGGCTGGACTCGAACCAGCAACCCTCCGGTTAACAGGTGCTCCTGAATAGAAACGCGGCAAATACCACCTTGTGCTACCGAGCTACTTGTAGAGGGCAAATGCGTCGTACTGGCGAAGCGATCGTTGAACACCAATTAACATCACGCGCTACTGGGTGTCCCCACAAAAGCCCCCACAGGATCTCTGGCGGTTGAGGCATGGAAAAATCCGCATTGGAAATGCCGCAGCTTAGTGGGCGGGAACCCTTCGCGGATTCGACCGCACGAACCGGCCTAAGGTGCTACTTAGCCAGCAGATCGCCGATCACTTGACGGGCGACGTGAAAAGCCACCGCCCACCAGGGACAATCGACGGCTTCTGCGCTAGGGGCAGACGCTCACCGGTACCGCTGACCTCGAACGTGTCCCCGTTTACTGCGCCCCGTGCCGTGATCTGCGCGTCCTTCGACACGAAGCCGTTGTTCTTGATGACCAGCCGGAGCTGAGCCATCGTCACCTTGTTGTCGGGCCGCAAATCAAGAACGGTCAGACCGTCCTTGAGGCTGACGTTAACAGCCTGAACGCCATCGACCTTCCGCATAGCCACGCGCACGGCGTGGGCGCAGGTCTCTCAATCCATCCCAAGCGTGTTGATCTCCACACGCAGCAACTCGGCGCTGGCCGAGGTTGCGAACATGAGTGCCGTGGTGAGCGCGAGAGCAGTCGAGCGGAGGTCCATGATTCTCATTTTAACCAGAAGAAGTAGGCAAAGTTGGCGGCGGCGCGAAACCGCTCTCGGGCCTGTGAGTCGGGAAGATAGAGCGGAAACAGGATGCCGCCCTCAATCGCGATGGCCTTGTACACCAGCAGCGATGTGGGGCCAGCGAACACCGATCTGGTGCCGGGCACGACTTCGTCATCGCCGATCTTCGCCGCCGTGCGATTCTCGCCAGTGACCTCAACAAAGAACCGCAAGTCCGGCCTCCCGGCCTCTACTCGCAACGGCGGCGGTCGATAGCCGTACACGAATGTCAAAAAACGGGAGTCGCCCTGCTGCGCGTCGTCATGTTGGAGGAAGTGTTGAATGCCGCCGCCGAGCCAGACATAGTGCGCCCGAGATGCGTACCCGGTCGCGGCTTGCGCGGAGATCGATGGGCCAACCGGGACACCAGTGCGTAAGTCCTCGGTCGGTATCGTTCCGCCCACGTAGACGGTGCTTTCTTGTCTACCGCCGACCCCGACCGTGCGCTTCTGAAACCGATACGCGAGGAGACCTTCGACCTCGCGCTCACTGGACATCGCGCTCATCATGCGCGAGGGCGCGAGGCCGTCATGCATCACGACGGGAATGGATGCGGATACCTGCAACGTCTCGGTAATCCCGAACGAGACCATCGTCTTGAACATTTGCTGGGAATCAGCATCATCTGCGGCGCGGAAAGTGTATGCCTGATCGATGCTCCAGCCGCCCCGCCCAAGCGTCGGCGTGGCCGCGCCGAACACGGGGCCGTGGCCCGATGCGGTCGCATCCGGGCTGATCGCTAACGAGACAACAACGACGAGCGAAAGGATTCGCGCCGTCACGACTGCATCCTGACCCACCAGAGCGCCGAGTACGTAACGGTCACCGCGATGACGTAGATGGCGACGCTGAGCCAGAACAGTTTCCGGTTGAAGCGCATAGCAGGGCTATCGATGTGGCAGACCTCGCCCGGCGCACAGTCGTTCCGCTTGGGTCGGGCGATGGCGATCCAGTAATTGAAACCCAGCAAGACACCAACCAGCGGAAACACGATGTTCTTGTGCTGGCCGATCACCATTAGCCATGGGGCCGCTTCCAGGGTGGACGCGATGACGGAGCCTAGACCTAGGCTCACGAAAACTATTGGCAGTGTTCAGCAGACCAATGTCGTGACGGACGACGTGATGCTGACGATGCCTGAGACGCGTTCGCGCATTCGGACATTGTACGTCGTCAATTAGCGCGGAACGCGGCAGGGGCCAGGCGGGGGCCTTGGGTCCCGGCGATCCCCTCGCACGAAAGCCACCGTCCGATATGGTCACCCCGGCAGCAATGCGTTGTCCCGCTGGAGCCATCGCCCGACGGTGTGATGCGTTCGGCGATAGCGGCGTCCGATCCATCGCAGTGATCGGCCCTTCCGTCGCAGCTTGGCGAACTTCAGCCGCTCGGGAACCGTGACCCGCCTGTAGCTCGGCTCGGGTGGATGCAGCTTCCTGGCCCAGCCTTGCGGCGTTCGCGGCACACCAGCGTCACGTCGGCGCTTCCGACCGAATAGGAGGGTGGCGACGATTTTCCTGTCAAGCGGCGTCACTCGCGACTCCTGACGGGGGTTATTCCGGGCCAGCGACCCAGCCGCCACTACTTATCTCTTGTGATCTTTGCCGACTGTGCCAGCGGCGACGGCGTCATGCCTCCGCGCCGTAGAGGGATACCAGTTCGACATCGACGAGCACGTCGCGGAAGTCGCCCAGCGTGTCGGCGCACACAACCTCGCCGCGCTCGGCTGCGGACTTCGTCGAATACAGCACCGACTTCACGCTGTTGGTGACGGGGCGAACGTGGACGTGGCCGTTTCGCAGCCGCCAGTCTGATTCCATATAGTCGGCGACCTCGGTGCTGGTGGCGGCGGTGAGCGCGTGGACATGCCACAGGCCGCTTGCGCCGCGCTCGGTGGCATACATCCAGCCCAACGGCGAACGCCGAACGCGGCTTCCCTGATTGGCCCAAGCGAATGCCTCTCTGCTTGCCAAGCGCTCAGGAACGGGGAATCGGCGCTTCGGATCAAATGTGAGCGTCCAGAAGTGCGTCCACGGCACCCGCCCGAGAAAGGCCGCCCACGCCTCCGAGAGCGCATCGCCGGTCAACGCTGCGCGAGATCGCCAGCGCCCTTCTGTCGTGGGGGTCGGCCAGCGCGTCGTCCGTACCCGTCCGACGCAATCGCCGTTCGCGGCGCGGTGACCCACAGGCACACATCTCCCATCAAGTTGTCGGGTCGGGTCGCCGCGATCTGCTGCTCAGCGACACCGCCGACGCCGTTGAGCGACGTCGGGGTTCATGCACCTCCCCGTTCTACGGGATCAGTGATCCCGTGGTGTCGATCACTTCCGAGCCGGTGTGTAGCCCTCCTGCATCACGCGCGTGATCTCGGCGGCAGGTACCCGGATGGCGCGTCCGAGACGCACATGGCCGAGTCGGCGTTGCGCGATCCAGGCGCGGATCGTGGACTTCGCTACGTTCATCTCCACAGCGGCCTCGGCGACCGTTCGCGGCTGGTTTGCGCTCCCCACGGTGGTCGCGTTGCCGGTCATGACCACCTTGCTGACGACACCGTTATTCATGGAGATATAGTGTCGATTTCAGGTATCATGGTCAACACTGCTATTCGTTATCTATCAGTGACGCACATGAAAACCGGCAACCTCCTCGAAGACTTCGTCTGGCAACGAGCGCGTGGCGGCTACGTCTGGAAGGAAACCATCGGCGGCTTGTTGCTGGTCGCGGCGGATGGCAAGGACGCCGTCGAGGAGAAATACCGACTCGGCGACAAATCCAGCACTGGCCTCTTCATGCAGTTCGCCGAGCTGGACCAAACGCCGGACGCCTTCCTCGCCTTCGCGAATCAGTTTGGCTGGCTGGGTTACCCCGTGACCGTGGATTATGTCGAACTCTCGACGAAAGAGTTCATGACGACGAGCCGTCTGCCGACAAGATTCAGTGAATCACACAACCCGCCGATTGCGCCCTTCTCGTTCTGGAAGGGCAAGCCGCCAGCGAAGTTCTCCGGTCGATCTCGCGGTCCCGCGATCAAGGGCGAGTTCTTTTCCTTGGACGGTGATCGAGCTGGCGAATCGTGGATTCATCACGCGAAGCTGATCCGAGGACTGATCGAAGCGCGGCGGACGCCGCCAGGGAAATCGGCGCAATCGCCGCTGAAGTTCGACGCCGACTTCGCCATGCGTAACGCCGTGTGCCTTACGCTGGACGATCAACTCGAAGGGCGGTTGAGTCTGGTCTCGTTAGTCGGCGCACTATGGCTCCAGGCTGCTCTCGCTGGCGGCAAGGAATACCGGACGTGTCCGGTGTGCAACACGCCCATCGAGATCTCTCGGACCGGCGGTGCCAGAGCCGACACCGTGTTTTGTTCGGACAAGTGCAAGAGCAAAGATTATCGGCAGCGCCGAGCGACGGCGCGATCACTTCAAGATAAGGGCGTCTCGTTGCGGAAGATCGCGAAGCAGATCGACACCGACATTGAGACCGTGAAGAACTGGCTGAAGTAAGGACGACGCGATGGTTTATCGACGGGGGAAAACGTGGTGGTACGAATTCATGTTCATGGGCCAGCGTGTCCGGGAGACGAGCCGGTCGCGCTCGAAGACTCTCGCCATCGAGGCCGAGCGAAAGCGGCGGCGCGAGTTGGAGGAGTCGGCCAACGGGCTGCGGCGTGGGCGAAAACGGCCACTGCTGTTCTCAGTCGCGGCCCGAGAGCACCTCGATGCGAAACGCGCTGACATAAAGGCCAGCACGTTGCGGATCGAGTCGAAGAGCATCGACCACCTGATGCCGTTCTTCGGTAAGCTGCTGCTGATCGACATCACCGCGAAGGACATCGCCGCGTACCAGCGTGGCCGCGCCTCCGAAGGTGCCGCAGGAGCGACGATCAACCTTGAAGTCGGGACGCTCCGAGCGATCCTAGTGCGCCATCGCCTGTGGGCGAATATCCAGCCCGACGTGAAGAAGCGACCAGAGCGAGATGATGTCGGTGTCGCGCTCGACGCAGATGCAGAAGAAAGGCTGCTGGCAGCATGTCTGGCAAGCCGTTCGCGGTTGCTTTGGCCTGGAGTCGTTCTCGCCCTCAACACCGGGTTGCGCCGCTCGGAGCTTTTCGGCCTTTGCTGGAAGCAGATCGACTTCGTGAATTGGATCATCCGCGTCGGCGAGTCGAAGACCAGAGCCGGTCGGCACCGCGAAGTGCCGCTCAATTCACGCGCTCGGATGGCGATCCAAATGTGGGCCGAGCAGTTTCCTGACCGCGCCGACGATCATTTCGTCTTTCCGTCAGAGCACGTCGGTGCTGGCGGCGACAGCTTCGACGCCAGCATCAGCAGCACCGAACCGTCCAAGGCGGTCGGCACGTTGAAGACCGCGTGGCACACCGCGAAGAAGGCCGCGAAGGTCAAGGCGAGATGGCATGACCTGCGCCACACGGCAGTGACGCGGCTGCTCGAAAACGGCCAGACGCTGCCGATGGTCGCCAGCATCATGGGCTGGTCGGCGTCCACGACGGTCAGGATGGCGCAGCGTTACGGCCACATCAGTACTGATGCGCGTCGGGCCGCGATGGAGACGATGATCACAGCAACCCCGACGATCACCGAGGCTGCTGTGGAGAACGATGCAGTGCCGCAGAAATCAGAAGCGGTCCATTAGAGGCCGCGCCCCTTCGGGTCTCTGACGGGATACCGCTCAAGCAGTTGGTTGCACTGCCGAACCATCTCGGGAAGAAATGACTGATCAATGGTCAATGTGAAGCGGTGAACCTGCGTCATGTGATCGGGCGTGATCTCGACGACGACTTGAACAGCACCGTTTCGACCGATGGCGCTCACCACTGCTTTCAATTCTGGTTCGTCGGACTCTAGGGTGGCTTGACCTTCGAGTTGTTTGTAGACATCGGCCAGCTCACGTCCGAACCTCACGAAGCTGACAGTATCGAGTATTGCGCCAGTCAGGCGGACGCTGGCCCCCGCTTCCGCGCAATGCGCCGTGCATCGCAGCCAGTTCCCGTCCCAAGAGTCCGTTTGGTCTGGAAACTGATACCCATGCACCCAGATACGAAGTGCCGCGATCTCAACGGTCGCCGGGCCGAGTGCTTCCAACTCGCTGATCATGTTGATGTGCTCGTTGCGACAGGGTCCCCACAAAAACCCCCACAGTTTTTCCTTCAACCAAGGCAGCTACATTCTAAGTTGTTGATAGCATTGGCTCCTCGGGCTGGACTCGAACCAGCAACCCTCCGGTTAACAGCCGGATGCTCTGCCATTGAGCTACCGAGGAATAGGCAGGACTTCTCGCGGCGAGAAGAACCCTCATCGTACGACAAAACGCACCCCAGCCGCAAATGCAATCAGATGCGACGGCTCGCCTCCGCCACCCAGTGCTCCGCGACATGGTGATAATCACGCCAGGCGTCCCACGCCGATGCCGCCCATTCGCGGACACGGCGAACGTGATCGTCGGGATCGATCGCTGCGTGGACATGCAAAATGGTGAGCGCGCCGCGCCGGCGCGCCGCCGGATGATCGGGACGCAGCAGTGACGTCGGACCATTCAGCCACTGATGGACGAGTCGATTCGTGCCGGTGTTCTCGCTCGTGTCGCCGCGTTCGAGCGCCGCGTACGCTCCGGTCAAATGCGCGGCATACGATTTCGCCGACCGCATGTAGTCCGCGGGGTGCTGCAGCGCGTAAGCATCGACGGTCAGTCGATGCAGCCGCGCGTATCGATAATCGCCGAACTCCCGCGCCAGCACCTCGTCGAAGAGACTCTGGCACCCGTCGCGGCCTGCGACGGGCGCGCCGCATTCCGGGCAACACGTCATGTCGGGCGAGGCCCTTCGATCACTCGAACGATCGCGTCGATGTGCGCGCGGGCGCAGTCGAGTGACGGAAACGGCGTGTTCGCCTCATTGAAGAGGATCGCCAGATCGGTCCCGGCCAGGAGTATCGCCTCGACGGACTGCCGCTCGCACAGCGATTGCGCAATCGCGATCAGCCGATCGCGCTGGCCGTCCGACACCGAGCCTTGTCGCGCCAGCTGCGAATAGGTGTCGTGTATCACGGTGATGTCGTCCGCTGCCGGTTGGATGACCTCAACGCCGTGCAGCTTGCCGAACAGGTTGCTCTCGACGACAAAGCGCGTGCCGAGCAGCGCGACGCGCTTGAAGCCGCGCGAGGCAATCTCGGTATTGACGGCGTCGATCAGGCTGACGAGCGGCAGGGGCGCGATCGGCAGGAGCTCGTCGATGGCCAGGTGCGGCGTCAGGGCGGGAATCACACCAATCGTCGCGCCCGAGGCCTGCAATTGCGAGAGGATGCCGGCAAGATATCGCGCCAGACTGTCTCGATCACCGGCGCTCGCGTGCTCGTAGACCCGCGACATCTGCGCATGCACCATCGACAAGTGCAGCGGTTGCCCGATGCGATCGGCCGCGGCGGCCAACTCGCGATAGTAGTGCACCGCCGCGCCGACGCCGAGCCCTCCGACCAGGCCAATCACCGGTTCACGCATCTGATCGAGGTTAGCAGACAACGAAAAACTCAACGCCCGTACGCAGCGATTGAGCTACGGACGAATACAGGCAGGACCTCCCGAGGAAACACGTTTGATCCCCGATCGACCGGCCGGCGACGACGCGGACGCCACCGGCCGACGCACGCCTAGCTCAGTGACGCCAGCGCTTTTTCCTCGGAGTCGAAGGTGTCGAACACGGTCACCAGCCTCGTAATGGTCAGCAGGTCGGTGATGCGCGACGTCAGGTTGACCAGCTTGATCTTGCCGTTCTCCCTCGAGACGATCAGCGAGCAGCGCACCATCTCGCCGAGGCCCGCGCTGTCCATGTAGGGAACCTTGGCCAGGTTCAGCAGCACCTTGCGCCGTCCCTGGAACACGACGCTGGCGACCTTGTCGCGCAGCAACTCGGCGTTGTCGCCGGCCACCAGCCGGCCGTCGAGATCCAGGACGGTGACGTCGCCGACTTGACGCTCGTTAATCTGCATGAGAACTCCCCTTGGTCAGGACAATCGTGACGGTCAATTGGCGCCGGGCGGCTTGGGCCGGACCGGATTGCCGTTGGCGTCCACTTCCGTCTGCACGGTCTTCACAGGGCCCATCCCCATGATCTGCACGACGACCTCTTCATCTTTCGCGCCGTCGTAATGATGGAAGTTGGCCGGGTGATACATGAAGCCGCCTTCCTTGATCGGCACCATCTTGTCGGCCCGGAACACATCGCCCTCGTCCGTCCACCACGTGCCCTTGATCACCGTCACGAAGCGATCCTGATCGTGGAAGTGCGGGCGGCTGGTGAGGCCCGGCGCAAAACGGTTCCTGATCACATAGATGCCGGGCTTCGACGGATCGCCGAACACGGTGGTGCTGACCAGCCCCTGCTCGGGATTCATCCGCTTGTTCTCGGCGTCGACGAGCGGCTTGACCGGAGCGCGCGGCGCCGCCGGCGCCTGCCCCGTCACGACAATCGTCGTCACGGCCAGCGCGAAGGCCGCGGTGGCGAGCAGCAAGGTTCGAAGACGATTCATCGGTGCCTCCACGCGCACTATAACGCAGGAAGTAACCCATCGGGCCTGACCCGTTGGACTGTTGGCCCGTTAGCCCGTTGGCCCGTTGGCCCGTTGGCCTGTTAGCCCGTTGGCCTGTTGGCCTGTTGGCCTGTTGGCCCGTTCACTCATGCCGCAGCGCCACCGCCGGATCGATGCGCGACGCGCGGCGGGCCGGCACGTGACAGCCGATCACGGCCACCGCCATCAGCAGCAGCGGCGCCGCCGTCATGGTCAGCGGATCGTAGGGCGACACGCCGACAAGTTGCGACTGCAGGATGCGATTGGCGCCGGAGGCGGCGACGAGACCCGCCAGCAGGCCAACCGCGACCGGGCGCATGCCTTCGCGCATGACCATGCGCGCAATGTCCCGCGCGGCCGCGCCGATCGCCATGCGGACGCCAATCTCGCGGGTGCGCTGCCCGACCGAGTGGCCGATGACCGCGGCGAGACCGAGCGCCGCGAGGACCAGCGCTACGCCGGCAAACACCGGCGCGATGGCCGCATGCTTGGCAAGGTCGGCATGCTCGAGATCCATGGAGTCGCGATCGAAACCGGTCATTGTCTTCAACGACGCAAAGTCCTGCGTCAGCACGTTGCTATCCAGCCGTTGAATCTCCGCGCGAATCGCCTGGCCCATTTCGGCCGGGGCCGCCGCGGATCTCACGAACACGAACACGCGCACGGACAGTTGCTGCTGAAGCGGCACGTAGACCACGGGCTTGAACTGCTGGCGCGTGGCGTCACCCTGCATGACATTGGGCGTGACGCCGACGATGGTCCGCCACGGTCCGCGCACACCGCGGTCGATCATGCGCAGCCGCTTGCCGAGGGCATCCTGCCCCGGCCAGAACGCGTCGACGAGGCTCTGGTTGACGAGGACGACTCGCGGTGACGCCGCGTCATCGCTCTCGGTGAAGTCGCGACCCCGCACGGTCGCGTTGGCGACGACCCGGAAGTAATCGGGATCGACGGTGAGCACCTGCAACGATTCTCCGGCATCACCGGCGGTGAGCCGCCCGTCGATTTCGACCTGCCGGGGGTTCACGCTCCGCGCCGGGGTCGTACTGGCCAGCGACACGGCCTCGGCCGAGGGGAGCGATTTCAACTGCGTGGCCAGCCGGCGGAAGAATTCTGCGCGCGCCGCCGCAGTCGGATATCGGTCGGAGGGCAACCGCACCGATCCAACCGTGATGCGGTCGTCACCGGCCACACCAATGTCGGCGCCGACGATGTTGGCGAAGCTTCGTATGAGAATGCCGGCGCCAAGTAACAACACCATCGCCAGTGCCATCTGGAACGCCACGAGCGCCGCGGTGAACCGCTGCGAACGGGCGCCGTGTGTCGCGCCACGCGCGTCGCCCTTCAATACTCCGGCGGCGCCGTGGCGAATGACGCGACGGATTGGCAGGCAGGCGATGAGCACGGCCGCGCCGATTGAAATCGACAGCAGGTAGATGAGCGTGCCGGTCGTGACCGAGTAGTCGAGCGCCAGGTACTGTGACGCCGTGGCGTCCGCCCAGGCGCCAACACTCCATTTTGTGAGCGACCACGCGATGGGTGCGGCGACGGCCGCAACCACCAGCTGCTCGATGAGCAGCTGCCGGACAATCCTCGGCGTGCCGGCGCCGAGCGCCAGCCGCGTCGAAAACTCCTGCCGGCGCCCGACGGTGCGGACCATCATCAGGTTGGCGAGATTGGCGCACGCGATCAACAGCACGAACCACGCACCGGCCCAGAGCGTGCCGTAAATGACCGGCGCGTCCGGCGCGACGTGCGCCTGCGTGTAGTTGGCGAGAATGGGCACGCCACGCTTGTTCGACGGGTCCGCCGCTTCGAGCTGCCGCGTGATCGTGTCCAGCTCCACGCGCGCTTCCGCCACGCTCGCGCCGTCACGCAATCGTCCGATGACTTCACCAGCGCCGTCCTTCGTCGTCAGCGGCGCAAACAGTTCCTGTTCATAGACGAGCTCGAAGTGCTCGGGCAGCACGCCGACGATCGACGCCGGCGCGCCGTTGATCTGCACGGCGGTGCCGATGATGTCGGCGCGCTTGTTGAAACGCCTCTCCCAGAAGCGGTGGCTGATGATCGCGACCAGCGGCGCGCCCGGCACCTCGTCGGCGGCGACGAAATCGCGCCCGAGCATCGGCTGCACGCCGAGCAGGGCGAACGAGTTGGCGCTGCGCCGCGTCAGCGGCAAATCGAGCGGCCGGCCGTCGCCGTCGCGGAGCAGGACGTTTTCGTTGCGGCGGCCGAAGGCGAGTCCCTCGAATGACCTCGCCTCGGAGCGCCACCGCTCGAAATCCGCATAGCTGACCGGGCTCGGACAGCACGGCAAGTCGGCCGGCTGCCGCATGCCGATGTAGAGCAGCCGATCGCTCTGCCTGGCGAGGGGCAAGCCTCGAAACAACATCGCATCGCGAATCGTGAACACGGTGACGTTCAAGGCGATGGCGACGGCGAGGGTCGCTATTGCCGTCAGGGCGACTCCACGGTCGCGCGTCAGGCCGCGAATGGCCAGCCGGATATCAAACGGGAGGTCGTGTAGCCGCATCATGACGACGGGTTATTTCGATCGTCCGAGCAGATCGATAATCGCCTGCGCCACCGGCTCAGGCTTCTCGTGCGGCACGAAGTGGCCGGCGCCGCTGACGATGCGCTTGTCAAGGATCTGCGGCAGCACCGCGCGCTCGGCCTGCGAGATGTCAGCTGACGGCGCGCCAAACGCGTCGTCGGCGCCATGCAGGGTGATGACCGGCACGTTGATCGGCGGACGGCCGGCGAGCGTCTTCTCGACGTCGGCGAAGCGCGGCTCGCCCGCGGCATTCAAGTTGCGATGGCGATACGAATGGATGACGCAGTCCACGAAATCGGGATTGTCGAACGACGCGGCGGTCTCGGCATACATCTCGGGCGTGAACTTCCAGGTCGGTGACCACTCGCGCCACAGCAACTCGCACAGCGCGCGGCGGTTCTGCTCGAGCCCGGCGCGGCCGGCCTCGGTGTTGAAATACCACTGGTACCAGAGACGGCGCGCCGCATCCGGCGCCGCCGGACGACCCGGCGTCAGCGTGTTCTGGATCGAGTAACCGCCGATCAACACGGCGGCGCGCACCCGATCGGGATGCAGTGCCGCGGCGACACCGGCGGCGCGGCCGCCCCAGTCGAAGCCGGCGACGGCAAACCGCGGCAGCTTGAGCGCGTCGGCAAAATCGATGACGTCCTGGCCGATAGCCGCCTGCTCCGCCGTCCGAGGCGCCGAGCGGTCGAGGAACTTTGTCGGCGCATAGCCGCGCAGGTAGACGGCGAGCGAACGATAACCGGCCCTCGCGAGCAGCGGCGCCACACCGTCGTAGGCATGCGCGTCATCCGGGAAGCCGTGCAGCAGGATGACCGGAAAGCCTGAGGGGTCGCCGGCTTCCTGATACGCGATATCCAGCACCGGCGTCCGCACCGAACGGACGCCGGCAGGCTGGATCTTCCACCCCGCGACAGCCAGCGCACTCGCGCTCTTCAAGAAGTCTCTGCGACGCATCGCGATTGAACGTACATCAGAATCGCTCCAGCGCCATGTCGAATGTGCCGCTGGTCAGGCGTGCCGTCGGCACGGCCACCGTGTTAATCGGATTGTTGACCAATGTCACCGTGAAGGTGCCGGCCACGCGCGTCGAGGAGATCGACGTGATCGTAAAACTGCCTTCGCCACCGGCATGACCGTTGTCCCAGTTCTGCGCGCCGAGCACCATCGTGACGGTGCCGTGAATGTCAGGACCGAAGGTCAGGGAGATGGTCGGCGGCGCCGACGGCGGCACAAGCAAACCGGCGCTGGTGGGAACGGCCAGCGTGATGACGCGGAAGTTCGTGTCCTGGCCGGTAATCGTCAGGATGTTGTTGGTCATCGTCGCGCGACGCGACAGCGAACTCGTCCACTGGACGCCGTCGATCAACACACTCATCGTGCTGCCACCGCTTGGCGTCGGCGACGGCGGCGCGGGAGTCGTCAAGGTAACATTAAAGGTGCCTTCGGTGATCGTCTTTGTGCCGGTCGCGCCGGAGCCCGCCACCGCCGCAAGCGAGAACGAAAACGTCCCGGCTGCCGCGGTCGTGGTGAGGGATGTAATGGTGATGGTGCCGCTGCCGATGCCGACACCCGCCTGCCAGCTCTGCGCGGGGCTGCCAACGAGCATCAGCGCATTCGCCGCACTCAATTGCCCGAGCGTGTAGGTTCCCGTTCCTGCCGCCGTCGGCGTGACCGCAAAGCTCAATGTCGTATTGCGAGACGCGTCGGTGCCGCCGATGGACAGGATGCCGTTGGCCAGGCTTCCCGTGCTCGACGTCGCCGTATGGCTGGTGCCATCGACTTTGAACGTCATCGGACTCGCCGATGGAGCCGGTGTGGGCGCGGGTGTCGGCGTGGGTGTCGGCGTCGTTGCTGTTGGCGCCGGCGTCGTGGCGGTCGGACTCGGTGAGGTGGGGCTGCTGCCGCCGCCGCCACACGCTGATGCGACGACGGTGATTACGTACAGAAGGACGCAAGCGAGGGGGCGCCGCATGATGAATCCTTTCGTGCTATTCGCGACGAGCCGTCCGAATGATGATTACTGTTTGGCCGGCTCGCTCGATGGTGGAACGATGCTCTTCAAGCGCATATAAGTGACGAGATTGCCGTAATGCTCGTAGGTGTGCGTGACGACGAAGTACAGCACCGAGAGGCGTGGCGTCGGACCGAAATAGAACGGCACCGTTTCGAGACCTTTCTGATCGGTCATCGAGTCATAGACGCTGTTGCAGTAACTGACGCCTTCCTTCAACGCGGCGATCAGCTGCGGTTTGGCGAGCACGACCTTTTCGATGCCGGTACGCGGCGGCTTGGTGCCGGCCGCGGTCGAGCACATCGCGAACATCGCGTCGGCGACGTGCCCGAACAGTTCCGCCATGCTGCGAACCTCCGGCGTGGCACGGAATGGGTACAAATCGTCCGGCACCTTTTCAGCGGAACGGATCACAAAGCCGCTGAGCGCGCCGAACTGCACCTTGGCGTTCGCGGTGAGCGGATTGGCGTTTTGCGCCGAGGCGACCACCGGCGCGGCGGCCAGCGCCAGCACCACGATCAGGCGTGCAACGGTCATGGGCCTCTCCTTCGCCCCTTCATGTAGCACAAACCGTTAGAATGACGCCATGACGATCACGCTGGATGTCGAGACCGCCAGCGTCCCCGGTCCGCGGCCCTGGCTGCCGGGTGCCAGCTTCCTGAAGTTCCGGCGCGATCCGCTGGCGTTTTTCACAGCCATGCATCGCGACCATGGCGACATCGCCGGCTTTAAGTTCGGTCCGCAACAGGTGTTCCTGATCAGCCATCCAGACTGGATTGAGGATGTGCTGGTGACCTCCGCGCGAAAATTTCACAAGGGCGTCGCGCTGCAGCGTGCCAAGCGCCTGCTTGGCGAAGGGCTGCTGACCTCCGAGGGCAAGGCGCACCTGAAACAACGGCGCACCATCCAGCCGCTCTTTCACCGCCAGCAGGTGCACCGTTTCGCCGGCGCGATGGTGGCGCACGCCATGCGCTGGTGCGACTCGGTCACCGCGGGTACCACCCTCAACCTGAGCGAGGAAATGGCTGCGCTCACACTCGGCATCGTCGGCGAGACGCTGTTCTCGTCGAACGTGCGCGGCGACACCGACGACGTGCGCGCGGCGCTGGGCGATGCGGTGCAGAGTTTCGGAATCTCCTTCATCCCGGGTATCGAGATCTTCGAGAAGCTGCCGTTGCCGATGTTTGCGCGGGTCAGGAAGGCGCGCGAGCGGCTCGATCGCGTCATTCATCGTGTGATCGCCGAGCGGCGATCGAACGGCGACCGCGAGGCGGAGCATCTTGACCTGGTCTCGATGCTGCTGGCGGCGCGCGATCCGGACAATCCCGACGAGCCCGGCATGAATGATCAGCAGATCCGCGACGAGGCGATGACCATTTTTCTCGCCGGCCACGAAACGACCGCCAACGCAATGTCGTGGACGTGGTACCTGCTTGGCACCGCGCCGCACATCGAACTGAGGCTCCACCAGGAACTGGCGCAGGTGCTTGGCGGCCGCGCGCCGAACGTCGAGGACGTGCCGAAGCTCGAATACACCCGGGCGGTCATCTCCGAATCGATGCGGCTCTATCCGCCGGCCTGGACGATGGGGCGGAGGGTGATGGAACCGCACACCATCGGCGGTTTCCTGCTCCCGGCCGACGCACTCTTGATCATGAGTCAGTGGGTCGTCCACCACGATCCGCGCTGGTGGGAGGATGCCAAGTCGTTTCGCCCCGATCGATGGCTGACGCCGAGCGAGCTGCACCGCGCACGTCCGAAGTACTCCTACTTCCCGTTTGGCGGCGGCGCGCGCCTCTGCATCGGTGAGTCGTTCGCATGGACGGAAGCGATCCTGCTGCTGGCGTCGATTGCGCAGCGCTGGCGATTCATCCCCGGCCGCTCACCGGAGCCGGAACCGCGCATCACGCTCAGACCGCGCGGCCTGAGCATGAAGGCGCAAGCGCGCTAGTCGTCCCGCTCGCTCGCTGCCCCGCAAGAAACGCCGTCACGCCATGGCCAACTGAGACGGGCGTCGTAGTATGGAGAGACATGCCTGTCGTGGTTGCCAATGACCTCCAAAAAACCTACGTCTCCGGAGAATCGCGGGTCACCGCCCTCGGCGGCGTGTCCTTCACGGTCGAGGCGGGCGACTTCGTCGCGCTGATGGGACCGTCCGGCTGCGGCAAGTCGACGTTGCTGCATCTTTGCGGTGCGATGGACCGCCCGACCAGCGGCACACTCAGATTGCGCGACCGTGACTTGTCGGCGATGAGCGACGACGAGCTGACCCGCGTGCGGCGTGAGCAGGTCGGGTTCGTCTTCCAGTTCTTCAACCTGCTGCCGACGCTGACCGTCAGCGACAATATCGCCCTGCCGTGCCTGTTGGCGGGCGTGAAGACGGACGAAGCGGAACGCCGCGCTCGTGACCTCGCCGCACGTGTCGGCATCGCGCATCGGCTGACCCACTATCCGCAGCAAATCTCAGGCGGCGAGATGCAACGCGCCGCCATCGCCCGCGCGCTGATTCATCGGCCGTCGCTGCTGGTCGCCGACGAACCGACGGGCAACCTCGATTCGGAAAACGGCGCCAACGTGCTGGCGCTCATCAGCGAGCTCAATCGCGAGCTCGGCATCACCGTGCTGATGGCGACGCATGCGGCGGACGTCGCGGCCATCGCCGGCTGCACGCTGCGAATGAAGGACGGCCGCTTCGCATGAGGCTGTTCTACCAGTTCATCGTCAGGCCGCTGGTGGCGGATCGGGTGCGCACGGTCACCACCGTGCTGGGAGTATCGCTCGGCATCGCCGTGGTGATCGCCATTCAGCTCACCAACGCCAGCTCGGTGCGCGGCTTCGAGACGGCGCTCGAGACGGTCGCCGGCAAGACCGGGATCGAAGTCATCGGCGCCGGCACCGGCGTGGACGAGACGGTGATTCCGCAGCTGTCGTGGCTGCGGGAATACGGAGTCATCAGCCCCGTCATCGAAGGCAGCGCGGCGCTCGTCACCGGCGACGTGCGGCAGTTGAATTCGCGCCGCCAGCTGGAAGCCGTGAAGATCCTCGGCATCGACATCCTGCGCGACCAGCCGTTTCGCGACTATCACCTGCTCGAACTGCAGCGCCCGGCCAGCGGTTCGCCGGAACAGGATTTCAACACGCAACGGTTTCTCGAAATCCTGACCAGCCCGCAGACAGTCGTGATCACCGAGAAGCTGGCCGTGCGGCGCCACTTCGCGCTCGGCTCGACCCTGACGCTGATGATAGGCGACCGGGTCAGCGATTTCGTCGTGCGCGGCATCTTGAAGAACGAAGGGCCGGCGCGCGTGCTCGACGGCAACTTCATGCTGATGGACATCGCCGCCGCACAGCTGGCGTTCGACCGTCTCGGCCGTATCGACCGGCTCGACATCCTGCTGCCGGATCACGCCGACGTGCACGCGTCGCTCGATGCCATCACGGCGCGGCTGCCGCCTGGACTGACGGCGCAGCGTCCCGGCCGCCGGAGTGAACAGGTCGAAACGATGCTCGCGGCCTTTCACACCAACCTGACCGCGCTTTCCTGGATCGCGCTCATCGTCGGACTGTTCCTCGTCTACAACACCGTCACGATTTCGGTCGTGGCGCGCCGCCAGGAAATCGGCACGCTGCGGGCGCTCGGCTTGAGCCGACACAAGGTGCTGGCACTGTTTCTCGGCGAGGCCGCCGCGCTCGCCGTCGCCGGCATCGCGATCGGCCTTGGCCTCGCGCGCCTGCTCGCGGACGGGGCTGTGACGATGACGTCGCGGACAGTGAGCACGCTGTACATCGCGGCGGTCGCGGCGCCGCCGCACATGACCATCGAGCACTTCTGGGTCGCGGTGGCGATCGGCCTGCCGCTGTCGCTCATCGCCGCCGCGGTGCCGGCGCTGGAAGCCAGCCGGGTTCCGCCGACCGCGGCGATGCGCGGTCACGACACGCTGGAGATGCGCGTGCGATTCAAGGTGGCGCCGGTCGCCATCGCCGTCGCCTTCCTGGCTACTGCCTACGCGCTGGCGCAACTGCCGCCGATCGGCCGGCGGCCGGTGTTCGGCTACGTCTCGTCGTTTGCGATCGTGATCGGCGGCGCGTTCCTGGTGCCGGCGATCATGTACGGTTTGGCGCGCGCCGGGCGGCTGTTCTTGCGCCGCCGCCTCGGCGTCGAAGGCCTGCTGGCGCACGCCAACCTGACATCGGCGATCCCGCGGCTGTCGATTTCGGTGGCGGCGCTCGCCGTCAGCCTGTCGATGATGGTCGCCATCGCGGTGATGATCGGCAGCTTCCGCGACACGGTCGTCTACTGGGTCGGCCAGACGCTCCAGGCCGACTTGTTCATCGGCCCCGGCATTCGGCCGACCGTCGGGTCCGAACAGACGGTGTCGGAGGACGTCATCTCGACGATCTCGAAGCACCCTGACGTGGAGTCGATCGACCGCTTCCGAAACGTCGACTTCGTCTTCCAAGGCAACCTGGCGGTGCTCGGCGCGGGCTCGTTCGACGTGGTGCTCGACCACGGCAGCCTGTTGTTCAAGACCCCTGCGGACGCGCGCGAGCGCGTGCGCAACGCCATCGGGCAGGACGCCGTCATCGTCTCGGAACCATTTGCGACCCGCTACCACGTCCGTGATGGCGACACCATCGACATCGCGACGCCGCAAGGCGCGAGGCCCTTTCGAGTGGCAGCGGTCTATTACGACTACTCGAGTGATCGCGGCGTGGCGGTGATGGATCGGCGGACGTTTGCCAAGTACTTCGGCGACCTGCAGCCGACCGGCGTTGCCGCTTACCTGAAGCCCGACGCCGATCCGGAAAAGGTGCGCGCCGAGATGCTGGCGATGCTGGACGAGGGCCACCGCGCGTTCATCTTCAGCAACCGCACGTTGCGCAACGAGATCCTGCAAGTCTTCGACAGCACCTTCGCGATTACCTACGCGCTCGAGGTGATCGCGATCATCGTGGCGATGCTCGGCGTTGCCGGTACGCTGCTGACGCTGGTGCTGGAGCGGCGACGTGAGTTGTCGCTGCTGCGCCTGACCGGAGCCGATCGACGCCAGGTGCGGCGCATGGTGATCATCGAAGCGGCACTGATCGGCGCCGTCAGCCAGGGCCTCGGCCTGGTGGTCGGATTCGCACTGTCGCTGGTCCTGATCTACGTGATTAACGTGCAGAGTTTCGGCTGGACGATCCAGTTTCACCTGCCGCTGGCGTTCCTCGTGCAGGCGACCATCGCCGTCGTCGTGGCCACGTCAGTGGCCGGCATCTATCCGGCGCGGCGAGCCGCGCAACTCGTGCTCAGTCATGATGAATAAGAACAAACACGGTGCCAAAGGTGCCACAGGTTCCAAGAGTGCCAGGGGCAGCGTTCTCGCGGTGGTGCTTGGTTCGTTGGTGCTGGTCGCAGGCCTCGTCGCGCATGGCCAGTCGCCGTGGAAGCAAGCGGAGCCGGGGTACCAGTATTCGTTTCCGCGCGATCATGCGGCGCATCCGGACAACAAGATCGAGTGGTGGTATTACACCGGGAACGTGAAGACCTCCGACGGGCGGCGGTTCGGCTACCAGGTGACGTTTTTCCGTGTCGGCATCGACTACGCTCCGGCCAATCCGTCGAAATGGGCGGTGCGCGATCTGTACATGACGCACCTCGCCGTCAGCGATGCGAAGGCACAGCGCTATCGCTACGCCGAGAAGCTGTCGCGTGGCGGACCGGCGCTGGCCGGCGCAGACAGCGATCGGTATCACGTCTGGAACGAGGACTGGACGGCAGGGCTCGACGGGGCGCACCACAAGCTCGTCGCGCAGAGCGACACGGCCGGCATCGATCTCGTGCTCGACGAAGGCAAGCCGATCGTCATCCACGGTATCAACGGCATCAGCCAGAAGGGCGCGCAACCGGGCAACGCGTCGCATTATTACTCGCTGACGCGGATGCCGACGCGCGGCACCATCATCGTTGATGGTGAACGGTTTACGGTCAGCGGTGAGAGCTGGATGGATCACGAGACCGGCACCAGCTTCCTGGAGCCGGAGCAACGCGGCTGGGACTGGCTGTCGATCCAGCTGTCGAACAACCGCGAGCTGATGCTATATCAGCTGCGCCGCGCCGATGGCTCGCGTGACCCGCGGTCGAGCGGGACCGTGATCGATCCGAGCGGCAAGGCGACGCACCTCACCGACCAGGAATTCACGCTGACCCCCGGCCGCGCGCGCTTCACGTCGAAAAACGGCGCCGTGTATCCGACCGAATGGACCGTTTCGGTTCCGTCACAGAAGCTGACGCTCCTCGTCACCACACCGCTCAACGATCAGGAACTGTCGCTCGTGCAGTCGACGGGCGTCGCCTACTGGGAAGGCATGATCGATCTTGCCGGCTCGTTTGGCGCCGAGCGTGTCACCGGTTCCGGGTATCTCGAGATGACCGGATACCACGGCAGCCTCGGAAGGGTACTCTCTTCGCAGTAGGTGCCGGGTGCCGGGTGCCGGGTGCCGGGTGCCGGGTGCCGGGTGCCAAGGTGCCAAGGGGAAGACTTTGAGAGTTGCCGTCGTTGGTGCGGGCATCGCGGGACTGTCGGCGGCGCGGGCGCTGCAGGCTCGCGGGCACGTCGTGCGCGTGTTCGATCGGGCCCAGGCCGTCGGCGGCCGCTGCGCGACGCGCGTCATGCACGCGCTCGAGCTGCCGCGCGGGCTGTCGGGCGAAGTGGCTTTCGATCACGGCGCGCAGTACTTCACCGTGCGCGACGAACGGTTCGCCGAGCTGGCGGCGGAGTGGGAGCGCGACCGGGTGATTGCCAGATGGACGAGCCGCATTGTGGCGTTCGACGGCGGCGGCTGGGACGATCTCGATACCGACACCCGGCGCTATGTCGGCACCCCGTCGATGAAGGCCATCGCGACCCACCTGGCAAACGGTCTCGACATCGTCCTCGGCGAGCGCGTCGACGCGCTGCCGCCGATGCTCGCCGCATTCGATCACGTCATCGTCGCGCTGCCGGCCGACGTTGCCAAACTGCTGGCGACGGAGGTGTCGCCGCTGGCGGAGCAGGTGACCGTCGCGATGGAGCCGTGCTGGACGGTTATGGCGGCATTCGAAGAACGCGTGCCGGCGCGCTTCGACGCCGGCTTCGTCGCCAACAGCCCGCTGCGCTGGATCGCGCGAAACTCGTCGAAGCCAAAACGCAACTGGAAGATTGACACGTGGGTGCTGCACGCGTCGGCGCTGTGGAGCGACGCGCACGCCAACGACCCGCCGGACGACGTCGGATCATTCCTGATGGAAGCCTTCGATGATTTGATCCCGGCCGGCCTGCCGCGGGCCTTCCACGCCTCGGTACACCGATGGCGCTACGCGAGCGCAGATCCGGCTCTGGCCCTCGGCGCACTGCATGACGTTGAAAACCGCATCACGTTATGCGGCGACTGGTGCAGGGGCTCACGCATCGAGGACGCGTACTTGAGCGGCCTTGAAGCGGCGCTCGGCCTGATGGCCTGATAGCCCGTTGGCCCGTTAGCCTGTTGGCCCGTTGGCCCATCAGCCCGTCGGCCTGTCTTTCTTCTTCACCCTGGCCTTGCCGACGCGTCCGCGGTCGCCGCCGGTCCATCGCATCTGCACCAGCGTGCCGATCGCCCCAAGGCCGAGCCACGCCCACGGCACCCATCGCATGCCGGGCCCCGGATTGAGCGGATACGCAACCCAGATGTCGCCGGCGGCCGCCGCCTTCAACGGTCCGCTATTGCCCATCATCGCCAACCCGCCCACCAGCATGGTCCACGCACCGGCGAAGGCCGTGGCCAGGATGATGACGTAGCGCTGCAGCCAGGTGGCGATCACGGCGCCGGCGATCGAAAACAGGATGACCACCGCCGGATGCGGGTCGCCCTGGATCCGCGTCCAGATCAGGTTGACGATCAGCGCGCCGATGGCGGCGCCGACCAGGGCCACGCCGACGAAATACGCCGCCAGCAACAACGCCGCGCCGCCAAGGCCGCCGACGATTGCCGCAATCACCATCGGCGTGGTGTCGGAGGCGCCGAACACGGAGCTCGCCGCCAGCGCGCCGATGATGAATCCAAACACGCCGAGCACGAACTTGAAGAGGCGATAACCGAGAAAGCACGACACGAAGCCGCCGACCAGAAGTACAGTGGCGGCCGGTAGCTGGTAAGCCGCGGGCAGCATCAGGGGTGCGCCGATTCTACACTTCTCGCCGGCCGTCGAGTGCCTTGCTCACGGTCAGGTCGTCGGCGTAGTCGAGATCGCTGCCGACCGGTATCCCGGTGGCGATGCGCGTCACTCGCAGGCCGAGCGGCTTCAACAACCGCGCCAGGTAGATCGCGGTGGTCTCGCCTTCGACCGTCGGATTGGTCGCCAGGATAACTTCGTCAACGGTGCCCGCGGCGATGCGCGCCAGCAGTCCCTTGATCTTCAGATCGTCCGGGCCGACACCCTGCAACGGTGAAATCGCCCCCATCAACACGTGATACATGCCGCGGTAGCCGCCGGCGCGATCGACGACGCTGACGTTCTGCGGTTCCTCGACGACGCAGATGATGCGATGGTCGCGCGCGCTGTCGCCGCAATAGTCGCACGGATCGACATCGGTGATGTTGTTGCAGGTCGAGCAGTAGGTGACGCGATCCTTGACGTCGCGAATCGCCTGGCACAGCCGCTCGGCGTCCTCGCGCGGCGTGCGCAAGACGTGGAAAGCGAGCCGCTGCGCGCTCTTCGCGCCGATGCCGGGAAGGGTCTTGAACTGTTCGACGAGTTCCTGGAGTGACGCAGGCAGGGACACTTCGTGAATGATAGCCGATAGCGGCGGCGGGCCGCGCCTACATCAAGCCGGGCAGGCGCAGGCCGCCGAACAACCCGCCCATCTTCTGCTTCATCGCCTCTTCCACCTTGCGGTGCGCGTCGTTGATCGCCGCGACGATGAGGTCCTGCAGCATCGGCACGTCGTCTTTCGACACCACTTCCGGATCGATGGTGATGTGCTGGAGGTGCTTGTGGCCGTTCACCGTGACGGTGACCATGCCGCCGCCGGAAGTCGCCTGCACCGACAACTCCGACATTTCGCGCTGCAGGCGTTCCTGCATTTCCTGCGCCTGCTTGATCATCGCCTGGATATCCATAGCTCTAATGCTCTTCGACGGTCGTCTTCTCGACCGGGAAAATTTCCAGCACTGCCTGGACCGTGGAGTTGGCCAGCGCTTCGGCCTTCACGTCGTCCGACGACGGCTTCGCTTGGTCAGTGGGCCCCCGTGACGAGGACGCCTTCGCTGGTTGCGACGCCGCGTCGGCGACCGCGATCGAGACCGGCACGGCCTTCCCCGCAACCCGTTCAGCGATGGACGCCAGCCATGACTTCTGCTCTTCGCACTGCATCTTCGCGTTCTTCTGGTTGGGCAGGAACGCAAACGTCACCCCGCTGGGCGACGCATCGATGCGATACGCGGACGCGACGACGAGGTTGTAGAACGTCGCCTTGTTCGACTTGATTTCCGCCAAAAAGCGATCTTTGAATCCTGTGTCTACACTGGTTCCAAGGGTTCCAGAGGTTCCAGCGGTTCCAAGGGCATCGTTCTTAGGAAGGTTCCCGGTTATGGGCGGTCTAGAGGCTGGAACGCTTGGTACCGCCTTTTGAACGACGCCCGTTGGAACGTTTGGAACCTTTGGAACAGTTGGAACCTTCTGCGCCGGCGCGGCGGGTAGCGTCCGCGCGGTTCCTGTCAGCAGATCGGCGAGCGGGACGAGCTTGCGCAGGTGCATGAGGCGCAGCAGGGCCATTTCGAGGTTGAAGCGCGGCTGGTCCGATACGCGAATCTCCTGCTCCGCTTTCGTCAACGCGTCGAAGGCGCGCAGCAGGTCCTCCCGGGACCACTGGCCGGCCATCGCGGCAAGGCGCTCGCGTTCGGCGTCGGCGGCGACATCCGGATCGGAGGCGCGCTTCGGGTCGACCGACAGGATCAGCAGGTCGCGCGTCGCCCGCGCCAGTTCGCGGCACAGCAGCCGCAAGTCGTAACCGCGCTCGATGGCGCGCTCGACCAGCGCAAAGGTCGCCGGGGCGTCTTCACCGGCCACGGCATCGAGCATGTCGAACACGAGGTCGCGGCCAACCAGGCCGAGCACGGTCACGACGTCGTCGACGGCGATGGCGTCTCCGGCGAAGGCGCGGACTTGATCGAAGGCGCTGAGCGAATCGCGCATGCTGCCCTCGCCGGCTCGCGCCAGCAGCAGCAAGCCGGCCTCTGGAATGTCGATCTGTTCCTCGACGGCGATGGTGCGCAGGCGATCGGCGACGATCTTCGCCGAGATAGTCTTGAACTCGTAGACCTGCGAGCGCGACAGCACGGTATCGGGAATCTTGTGCTGTTCGGTCGTCGCCATCATGAAGATGACGTGCGGCGGCGGCTCCTCGATCGACTTCAGCAGCGCATTGAAGGAATTCTGCGACAGCATGTGCACTTCGTCGATGATGAAGATCTTGTATCGGTTTCGGACCGGCGAGATCGACAGGCCTTCGACGATGACCTCGCGCACGTGGTCGACCTGAGTATGCGTCGCGGCGTCGATTTCCAGCACGTCGATGTCGCGCCCCTCGGCGATTTCAACGCATGGCTCGCACACGCCGCAGGGATCGGCGGTGGGCCCGTTGACGCAGTTCAGCGCGCGCGCCAGGATGCGCGCCGTCGTGGTCTTGCCGCAGCCGCGCGGCCCGGAAAACACGAACGCCTGCGCAATGCGCTTGCTCTTCAGCGCGTTCTTAAGGGTGCGGGTGACCGCCTGCTGGCCGAGGACGTCTTCGAAGGTCTGGGGGCGCCACTTGCGGGCCAGGACTTGATACATGGGAGACGAGTGAAGTTAAAAGTTAAAAGTTAAAAGTTAAAAGTTAAGAGGCAAAGGCACAGGCTGCATTACTTTTAACTTTTCACTTTTAACTTTTAACTCTTGAAACTCGGCCCGGAGGTCCTCAACACATCACGGTAACGACTTAGCGCTGCTGCCTTCCGGCCCTGACGCGATTCGCCGCCCTGAGATTGCCGAGGCTCCGAGCCGAACTCTTAGTGTGACACAGTTTTTCGCGCGCACAGCGCACAGGGCCCGCACAGTCACACGTCCCTGGCGCCATGACCGTAAGTCCTTTAAAGCCATCAGTTGCCAGTCTCGCCGGACGCGGCACTGCCCTTGCTTTCCTGGATGGCATGATCCAATTCCCACCCGTCAGCCACAGCGAGACGGAACTCTTCGGCGAGCCGGATCGACTCGTCATGCTGAGCCTGGCCGCTCACATCGTGGTGATTGACGACGAGGAGTCCAATACGCGCCTGCTGACACGCATGCTCCTGCGCGCGGGGTTTCATTCCGTGACGGCGATCAACGATGCCTCGAAGCTGACATCCGTTCTCGACGCGGCGCCGCCCGACCTCATCATTACCGACCTGCACATGCCGGGCTGCGACGGCTTCGCCGTGCTCGACATGGTTGCCCCGCTCGTCAACCGCGAGCGCCTGCCGGTCCTGATCGTGACCGGCGACGGTTCCCGTGAGGAGCGCGAGCGCGCGCTGATCCACGGCGCCAAGGACTTCGTGACCAAGCCGTTCGACGTGGCCGAAGTGCTGCTACGGGTCCGCAACCTGCTCGAGAGCCGGCTGCTCTACCAGGACCTGCGGAAGCAGAATCGCACGCTGCTCGAGACCGCGCACGGCCAGACGCAGGAGCTGGAGTCGACGCGCATCGAAATGATCGAGCGGCTGGCGCTGGCCGCCGAATACCGCGACGAACAGACCAGCGATCACAACTTGCGGGTCGGACGGCTGTCGTCACGCATCGCCGCGGCGATCGGCTGGAGCGCGGCGGACGCGGAGCTGCTCGGACGCGCCGCGGCGCTCCACGACATCGGCAAGATCGGGATTCCGGATGCGCTGCTGCGCAAGCCGACGCCGCTCAGCGTGAGCGAGCTGCGCATCATGGAGACGCACACCACAATCGGCGCCCGCATTCTCGGCGGCAGCCACATCCCGCTGTTGCAAATGGCCGAGACCGTCGCCGTCTCGCATCACGAGCGATGGGATGGCAGTGGGTATCCGCGCCGTCTCGCCGGCGCTGACATTCCGCTGGCCGGCCGGATTGTCGCGGTCGCCGACACCTTCGACGCGATGACCAACGACCGGTTCTACCAGCCGGCGCGTTCGGTGCAGCACGCGCTGGCCGAGATCAAGGCGTTGTCCGGCTGCCATTACGATGCGAGGCTGGTCGACGCGCTCGAGCGCGTCATCATGGCGGAGCCGGGCTACGACCCGAGCAGCGTCGCGGCCAGCGCCGCGTAAACATCGACGGCGCGCACCAGTTCGGCGATCGTCAGGTGTTCGCGATCGGTGTGCGCGACGTGAATCGATCCTGGCCCGATCAGCAGCGGCGTGCCCCAGTTCGACAGGAAGGGGATGTCGCTGAAGTACGAAAACGCCGCCGTCTCGAATCCCGGCACCGTGTGCATGCGAACAGCGGGCAACTCCAGGATCTCCTGCACCGCGAGGCGGCCTCCCAATGCACGGTGCAACTCGGCGCGGACCGGTCCGGGTTCGCCAACAGTGCGGAAAAACACTTCCGCCTCGGCGCTTGGAGGAATGACGTTGGGCGCCACGCCGCCGCTGATTAACCCAACCGTGTAATGGGTCCGGCCCAGCAGCGCGTCGTCCGGCCAGTCGCCGCCGCGCAACGCGACCAGGCCGTCCAGGAGCTTTTCGATCGCCGACTCACCCAGCTCGGGATAACCAGAGTGCGCGGCCTTGCCGGCGGCGGTGAGCTTGACGCGGTAACACCCGCGCGTCGCCGTCCCGAGGCGCAAGTCGGTCGGTTCGCCGTTGATCAGATAGCGCGTCCGGGACGCCACTTTGTTGGCCGCTTTGGCACCGTCGCTGCCGCGCTCTTCACCGGCAACGAACACCAGGCCGATGCGGGTCTCGCCGCTCGCGCGCAGCCGCTCCGCCGCAGCGACTTGCGCAGCGAGGATGCCCTTGGCGTCACAGGCGCCGCGGCCGAACAGCGTGCCGTTCTCGACGCGACTCGGAAAGAATGGCGGCACGCAATCGAAGTGCGTGGAGAACACGACCTCCGGTTCACCAACCGCCGCAATGACATTGATACGAGGCTGCGCCGGGACCCGGGAGCCGGGAACCGGCAGCCCCAGAGGTTGGAGAGGCTGCTCGAGGACGGAATAGCCACGACCGCGCAAATACGACGCGAGCCACGCTCCGACTTCGCCTTCGAGACCAGTGGTCGATTCGATGTCGATCAGTTGCCTCGCGAGCGCGAGCGGATCGACCGGGGACACTGCGGCTCCGCGCTCCCGGCTCTCGGCTCCCCGCTCCCGGCTCTCGGCTCCCGGTTCCCGGCTCCCTGCTCCCTGGTCCCCGATCCCTGATCCCTGGTCCCCGATCCCTGATCCCTGGTCCCCGATCCCTGATCCCTGTTTCACCGGATCCACCGTTCGAGCTCCGTCCGCGCGTCGGTCTTGTCGTCGCGATACTTCACGATCACCGGCGTGGCGAGCGACAGTCCCCAGTCAGCGCCGGCCCCAACCGTCACGGCGCGGGCCCCCGGCACGACCACGGCGCCGGCGGGAATCACGAGCGGCTGACCGGCCTCGGGCTTGATGATCGTTCCATTGACGAGATCGTAGACCGGCGTCGAGCCGGTGAGGATGGTCCCGGCCCCGATCACGGCGCGCTGCTTGATCACCGCACCCTCGTAGATCCCGGTATTGCCGCCAAGCAGCACATCGTCTTCGACGATCACCGGCAGCGCACCGACCGGCTCGAGCACCCCGCCGATCTGCGCCGCGGCGCTGACGTGGACGCGCGCGCCGATCTGCGCGCACGAGCCGACCAGCGCATGCGAATCGATCAGCGTCGCTTCGCCAAGATACGCGCCGATGTTGACATACATCGGCGGCACGCAAATCACGCCCTTGGCGACAAACGCGCCGCCGCGAATCGCCGAGCCGCCCGGGACGACGCGAACGTTCGACGCGAGCGGAAAGTGCCGCACCGACTGCGTGTCCTTGTCGGAAAATGGCAGGCCGGCGGATTGATCCGCCAGGTCGCCGAAGCGAAAGCCGAGCAGAATGCCCTGCTTCACCCACGTGTTCACGCGCCACCCCGTCGGCGATTCGGCATCGGGCTCGGCGGCGCGGACGCTGCCGGCTTCGAGCGCGTCCTTCAGGTCGTGAAATGCCCTGCGCGCCGTCGCGCGATCGGCGTGGTCGCCCTCGGCGGCGAGCGTCTCAATGGCGGACTGCAGCGTCATGTCAGCGGTGCTCCGCCTCCAGGACCTCGAGCTCCTTCAGGAAGGCACGCACTTTCTCTTGCGATGCGGGGCGCGGCGAGACGACCGGCAACCGGAACACCTCTTCGCACAGGCCGAGGACCGACATTGCGTACTTCACCGGTCCGGGATTCGATTCGACGAAATTGCCCAGCATCAGCGGCACCAACCGGTGATGCATCTGCCGCGCCGCGGTGTAGTCGCCGCGCTCGGCCGCTTCGATCATTTGCGACATTTCAGCCGGAATGATATTCGACGCCACCGAGATCAATCCGCGGCCGCCGATGGCCATCAGCGACAACGTCAATGCATCGTCGCCGGACAGGACCAGGAAATCCCTGGGCACCGCGCGGCAGATCTCCACCATCTGCGTGATATTGCCCGACGCTTCCTTGACGCCGACCACGTGCGGGATGGTCGCCAGGCGCGCGCAGGTCGCCGCATCGATGTTGCAACCGGTGCGCCCGGGCACGTTGTAGAGCACGATCGGCAACGACGTCGCTTCCGCGATCTTCGAAAAGTGTTGATACAAGCCCTCGGGCGTCGGCTTGTTGTAGTACGGCGTCACGGACAACAAGCCCTGCACCCCGATGCTCTGCATCTCCCTGGCGGCGTGCACCACTTCGTTCGTGTCGTAGCCGCCGGCCCCGGCCATCACCGGCACCTTGCCGGCGGCGGCGTCGAGCGTCAGTTCGACGACCCGGCGCCGTTCGGCCGCGCTCAACGTCGGCGTTTCGCCAGTCGTGCCGCACGGCACCAGGAAGTGGATGCCGGCATCGACCTGGCGCTTCGCCAGGCGCGTGACGCCCGCTTCGTCGAGCGAGCCCGACTTCGTGAAAGGAGTAATCAGTGCGGTACCGACGCCGGTAAATTGCGTTCTCATAGTCAGCCTTCCACCAACATGTCGCGAAGCGAAAACCATCCGCGTTTGCCAATCAGCCACTTCGCCGCGGCCAGGGCGCCGCGGGCGAACACCGCGCGATCGCGCACGGTGTGTGTGAATTCAATCGTTTCCGATGGGCCGTCGAACCCGACGGTGTGCGTCCCGGGGATGTGGCCGGCGCGGGTCGACGACATGTCGATTGGCCGCGCGAAGCCGGCATGCTCCATCCCGTGCCTGATCGTCAGCGCCGTGCCCGACGGCGCGTCTTGCTTCCTGACGTGATGCGCTTCGTGGATCCAGGCGGCGAATTCCGGATGGTTGGCGAAATGCCGGCTCGCCTCTTCGACCGCCAGCTGGAACACGTTCATGCCGAGCGAAAAATTCGACGCCGCCAGCACGCCAATCTCCGCGTCCCGGGCGATCGTCCGCATCGCCGCCTCGTGCGCCTGCCATCCCGTGGTCCCGATGACGACGTTAATCTTGCGCGCCGCCAGCTGAGGCAGGTTGGTCGCCACCGCGTCGGCGAGCGTGAAATCGACGGCCACGTCGACGTCGCCGAATGTGCCGTCGGCAATCGCCCGCTCGCCGGACTGCTCGTCAATCACGCCGGCGATCGTGACGCCGTAGTCGGGCGCCAGCGATTCGACCAGGCGGCCCATCCGTCCGTGGCCCAGCAGCAGGATGCGCATCAGCTGCTGCCTCTGCCGCGCTCCGCGCGGTGCGACGCTGTCAAGGGCGATGAATGCTTCGTCATTCAGTCGCCCTTCACCTTGTCGCGATGGCCGCGAAAAACTTGTCGTGCACGCGGCCCAGCGCCAGCGGCAGGTCGCTTTCGCGAATCACGAACGTGATGTTGCGGCGCGACGCCGCCTGCGACACCATCCGCAGCGGCACGTCGCCGACCGAGGCCAGGACCTGAGCGGCCAGCCGCGGATCGTCGTGCAGGCCGTCGCCGACAACGCACACGATAGCCATCTGATCCTCACGCTCCACCTGCGCAAACTCGGACAACGCCTCGATGATCGGCGGCAGCCGCCGTGGATCGTCGATGGTGACCGACACGCTGACTTCTGACGTGGTGATGACGTCGACCGGCGTCTTGAAGCGTTCGAACACCTCGAACAGGCGGCGCAGGAAGCCGTGCGCCATCAGCATGCGCGTCGAGGTGATGTCGACGACGGTCACCGCTTTCTTCGAGGCGACCGCGGTCAACGCGCGCTCCGTCCTGGGGCGCTCGGCGGTGATCAGCGTGCCGCGCGCCGTGGCGCGCTGCGAGTTGAGGATGCGCACCGGGATGTTTCGCGCCACCGCCGGCTGAATCGTCGCCGGGTGCAGCACCTTCGCGCCGAAGTAGGCGAGCTCCGACGCTTCGGCGAACGACAGGTGCGGCACGACCGGCGGATTCTTGACGAGGCGCGGATCGGCGGTGAGCATGCCGTCGACATCGGTCCAGATCTGGATCTCCGACGCACCGAGGCACGCGCCGACGATCGCCGCCGAGAAATCCGAACCGCCGCGGCCCAGCGTCGTCGTCAGGCCGCTCGTCGTCGCGCCGACGAATCCGCCCATGACCGGGATGCGGCCGGCGGCCAGCGGCGGGTCGGCATGGGCCATCAATGCCGCAGTCGTCTCCTCGAACTTTGGCGCCGCGGCAGTGTGCTCGCCGTCGGTGACCACGGCACGGCGGGAATCCACCCACCCGGCCGGCAGCTTATGCGCCGTCAGCGCCGCCGCCACGATCTGGCTGCTGAGAATCTCGCCGGTCGCGGCGATGGCATCGAGCCAGCGCGGGGACACTTCCTGCAGCACCGCCAGCGCGGAGACGATGCGTTCGAGATCGTCGAATTCGCGATGGAGAAAATCGAGTACGGGCTGGCGGAGCGATGCGTCGGTGATGACCTCCGAGACGGTGACGTGCCGCGCGCGCAGGTCGCGCAGGCTGGTTCGCGCGCCTTCGATGTCGCCGGAGCCGGCCAACGCCGCCACGCCCAGCAATCGATCCGTCACGCCCGACAGCGCCGACACGACGACGATAGGCCCGCGCGCGTCACCGCCCTCGGTTTGCGCCTCGGCCTGCCGCTCGGCACGAACAATCGCAATCAGCCGCTCAATGGCGGCGCGATCCGCCACGGACGTGCCGCCGAACTTCATGACTTTCATCGCCAACCCTCGACAACTGTCAACTTCCCAACTGCCAACTGCAACTGCCAACTGAACTGCGAACTGAAACTGCCAACTGTCAACTGCCAACTGCCAACTTTCACCGTCTCTTCACCGCAGCAGTCCTTCCGCGTGCATCAACTCCGCGTTGAGGATCGCCGCGCCCGCCGCGCCGCGTACCGTATTGTGTCCCAACGCCACGAACCTGGCGTGCATGACGGGACAGGCGCGCAGCCGCCCGATCGACACGGCCATGCCGCCGCCGAGGTCGGCATCGAGACGCGGCTGGGGCCGGTTTTCCGCCTCCATCAGCACGAGCGGCGGTTGCGGCGCGCTCGGCAGGAACAAGTCCTGGGGCTGGCCTGTGAAGGTGCGGATCGCGTCGGCCAGCGCATCGATCGACGGCGGCTGTTCGAACGCCACCGACACCGTGATGGTGTGGCCGTCGAGCACCGGCACGCGGTTGGTGTGGGCGCTCACCACGGCCGGGTACGGCGCGCGTCCGCCGTCGCCGCCAAGAATCTTCAGCGTCTCGGTCTGCATTTTCTCTTCTTCGCCGCCGATGAAGGGCACGACGTTGCCGAGAATGTCGAGCGACGGCACGCCGGGGTATCCCGCGCCCGACACCGCCTGCATCGTCGACACCACCACCGCGCGGATGTTGAACCGGCGCAGCGGCGCCAGCGCCATGGCGAGGACGATCGTCGAGCAATTGGGATTGGTGACGATGGCGCCGGGCCAGCCCTTGCCGCGGCGCTGCTCGGGAATCAGTGCCAGATGATCGGGATTCACTTCCGGGATGAGCAGCGGCACAAGCGGGTCCATCCGGAAGTTGCGCGCGTTGCTGACCACGATGTGGCCGGCCTCGGCAAAGGCGCGCTCGATATCGCCGGCGACCGATGCATCGAGGCCGGAGAACACCACCTTCGGCCCGCGCCCGGGCACGCATCCGTCGACGATACGATCGGCGGCGCCGGCGGGAATCGGCGTCGACAATTTCCACGGCGCCACCGACTTGTACGACTTCCCTTCCGACCGCTCGCTGGCCGCCAGCCACGTGCACCGAAACCACGGATGCCGCGCCAGCCGCGAGACAAACTGCTGTCCCACGACGCCCGTCGCACCCAGTACGCCAACCTCAATCGCGTCCATGCACTTCCCTGTTGGCCCTGATGGCCCGTTGGCCCGTTGGCCCGTTGGCCTGTTGGCCTGTTAGCCTGTTGGCCTGTTGGCCCGTTGGCCTGTTAGCCCGTTGGCCTGCAATAAAAAAACCCGCTCACGGTTTGCATCCGCGGCGGGTGGCTGTCGATCCGGTAATCGTGTCAGAACCGATCCCTACAGACGAACGCCCCCCGCGCCATGCATGGCCCGCTTGAGCATCCGCTTTCGGTTCATCGTCACGCCGGACAGTATACAGGAAAAATATTTGAGATTTCAGAAGGTAGATCTCAGATTGATTTGAGATTTCAGAAGGTAGAT
>JADMIO011167755.1_pt1 | contig 46862 bp, 38 predicted proteins | sample 8958161 | NCBI WGS metagenome assembly JADMIO01 (sample SAMN16585339, study PRJNA669376) | soil metagenome | isolation source: Crop rotation soil | place: USA: Cullars Rotation, Alabama | collected 2011
CGCGACTTCAAGTCACGTGAATTCCAAGCTTCGGATCCCACTGTGCTGGAAAGAGCCGTTTGGCCACGGCGGAGAAATCGCCATCCGGGATCGGTGTGCTCACCATCGGCTCGCCGCCAAGATTGGCGGTGCCGGCAACCTGCGCCGAGCCTGGACTGGAAACCAGCAGCACAACAGCAAAAGCGATGGCCGAAGTACGGGAGCCCTTCAGAATCCCATTGTGCTTCACCGCACGCCCCTCCTGCTTGCCCTCAGCCGGCAAATTATCCCAGCTGAGGGCCGAATGGAGGACGAAAACAGGCGAGTCGATCCTCGCCTATGTCCGGGCGTTGGCCGCTTTCACGACTTGGTTGCCTGCCACTTGGCGCCGTCGGAGGTGGTGCCTTCCATCTTGTTGCCGCTGAGGCTGCCCCGATAGGTCCGGTCACCGACCTGGAAGGAAATCTGGGTGCCATTCATCTTGCCATTGGAGATCGGCAGATTGCCGCCGTTTATCCCAATCGTGCCCGACAGCATCTGAAAGTTCTGGGTCAGCCCCAGATCACCGCCCGACATTTTCCAGGTACCGCCCACCTTGGCGGGGACGATCCACAACATGGCGCGGCACCAGCTTTGGCATTCGCCGGTGGCGGAAGCTTCCTGATCCGGCGTCCACTCGCCCATATCGAAGGAGTTCGACACCACGCGCGTCCCCGGTTTCATGTTCAGCAGGGTCGGGCGCAGGCGCAGGTTGAGGTCGGGCAGCAGGAAAAGGGTGATGACGGTGGCCTGGCTGAAATCGGTCTTGAAAATATCGCCCTGAACAAAGACCGCCTTTTCGCCGACCCCCGCAGCCGTGGCATTGCGCCTCGACAGCGCAACCATGTCGGGATTGAATTCGACGCCCTGCGCCCTCGCCCCGCGCTTGGCGGCGGTGATGACGGTGCGGCCGTCACCCGAACCCAGATCCATCACGAAGTCGGCAGGCGTTACCTTCGCCATATCCAGCATCCGGTCGACCAGCCCTTGGGCGGTTGGCACCCAGACCACGTCCTTGCCCTGCTGGCCGACGGTCGGCTCGAAGGGCTTGGTTTGCTGGGCGACGGCGCCACACGTCAGCAGCGCGACAAAGCACGAAGCGGTCAGCGACCGCAGAATGAATTTCGGCGACATATTCCCTCCTGTTGGTTTTATAGACATGAATTGAAACCCGATCATTCCGCTGCCCCGCGCACGACGGTTGCGTTCCGGTTGAGTAACAAAAGCGGTGTTCCCAGCAGCAACGCACCCACCCCGAACAAGGCGCCCTTGCCGGTATAGGCCAGGCTGGAATAGAGCATGTAGATGCAGGTCGCGGTGAAGATGATCGGCGTGATGGGATAGAAAGGCACGCGATAGGCGAAGGACCGTTCCGGCTCGCGGCGGCGGAAAATGAAGATCGATATCGACACCAAGGTCATGAACAGCCAGAACACGGGAGACGTATACTCCACCATGGTCTTGAAGCCGTTGCGCGAGAAGGCTCCCAGCACCACCAGCGCCAGGGCGATGGCGCCTTGCAGCAGGAAGGCGTTTCGCGGATTTTCCCCGCGCACGCTCCAAAGTCCGAAGAACTTCAGCCCCGGCAAGTCATTGCCGAGGGCATAGTAGACCCGCGCCCCGGTGAAGATGGTGGCGTTCAGGGTGCTGATCGCCGAGCCGCAGACAAAAAGCGCGATCAGGGTCGCTCCCGTCGGACCAAAGGCCGCCCGCGCAACATCCGCGGCGATGGCGCTGGACTTCTGCAGGCCCTCGAAACCCATGACATACAGATAAGAGCAAGCGACCAGGAAATAGATCGCGGTGATGGCGAGAATGCTTAGCGCCAGCACCCGCACCATGTTCCTCTTGCCGTCCTGCAACTCCGCCGAGAGGTAGGCCGCTTCGTTCCATCCCCCGTAAGTGAGGAGAACAAACACCATCGCCAGCCCGATCGCGCCGGAACCGCCGGCGGCCGGGGTCGCGTTGGCGGGCACGGCCCCCCCTCCGGAAAAGGCGATCAACGCGCCCGCCGCCACCAGCATCAACAGCGCGGTGATGTCCATGGTGGTGAAGATCTGCTGTGCCCTTTTTCCCTGCATCGTCCCGGCGATGTTGATGGCGGTGAAGATCACGATGATCAGGGCGGCATGGATCGCAGGACCGTAGGGGCCCAAGGGCAAAATGCCTTGGGCATAGTCGCCATAGACAAAGGCGACCAGTGCAATGGCGCCGGTCTGAATGACGGAACAGCGGGCCCAGGCGAACATCAGGGCGCAGCCGCGCCCATAGGCGCGGGAGAGAAAATGATACTCGCCGCCGGCATGGGGGAAAGCGGTGGCGAGCTCCGCATAACAAAGCGCTCCGATCAGGGCGAGGGCGCCGCCCGCAAGCCAAAGAGCGAGATAGCTGAAACTGCTGCCGGCGAATTGCGCCACCATGGCCGGGGTGGCGAAGATGCCGGTCCCCACCACCATGCCGACAACAATGACCAAGCCGTCGACAAGCGACAGCGTCTGGCGCGGTTGACCGGCCTCATCACGCAGCATGCGATCTTTCCCCAGATTGTTGGTTGGGCAGGCGCGGCCCGCCTTGCGGCTGGGCCTTAAGCAGGCGTCGGAAAAGTCGTGAGCTTGGCGGTAAGTCTGCCGGGCGCTTGGCTTTCTGTCAAAAGCGTAACCCCGGCCGGCGACATGGCGGGACCGTTACTGCCTTATTTTTGCCATCATTGGGAACCGCTTAAGCCCGCTGCTGCAGTTCCTGTTTCAGGCGGCGGGCGACGATCCGGTCCTCTCCCGGTTTGAGGGTGATGACACCCAGGTCCAGGGCATTGTCCGAAGACCAGACCAGGATGGAAGGTTCCCCTGCCCGCATCTTCTGAATGACATCGCTGCGCTTGATGCCGCTCGCCGCCTCGTCCCAGGTGACGCGGATATGGGGCCAGCGGTTGAAGATTTCGGGCAGATACATTTCCGCCTTCACCCCAGGCACGGTGGTGATGCTGTCGCTGATGACCTTGACGCGGCGTTCCCACTCCGCCCACTCCTTGGCGTGGTCGCGTTCCAGGAAAGACTCCAGGGCCACCATGATGCCCAGCATCTCTTCCTTGTTGACCTTCATGCCGCGCCCGATGGTGGCCGACGATGGCGCATTGTTGGCCCGCGCCCCGGCGATCAAATCGGCGCGCCCCAGCAAGAGGCCCGAGGATTGCGGCGCCATCAGCCCCTTACCACCCGAAAAACAGACCAGGTCGAAGCCCATCTTCACCCATTTGGAAATATTCTCCACCGGATGCACATCGGCGGCGGCGTCGTTGAAGGTGGGGATGTTCATCTTCTTGCCGATCTCGACGAATTCGGCGTCCTTGATCTCGCCCTTGTTGTTGGCGTAGTTCAAAAAGAACATCATCGCGGTCTTTTCATTCACCGCGCGCTCCATTTCGGCGCGGGTGGTGACTTCGACCATCTTGACCCCGGTGTTGCGGATGCCGTGGTCGTAGGGAAAGCGATGGGCTTTCTGGACGATGACTTCGCTCTTCATGCCCGTAAGGTCGGGGATCTGATTGATCTTGGCCTTGTCGGTGCCGGTCAGCACGCCGGCGGTCGCAAGCGTCAGCGCGGAGGCGGCACCTGCCGTCACCATCGCGGCCTGGGAGCCGACCAGGGAGGCGATGCGCCTGCCGACCGCGTCATGCAGCTCATCCACTTCGACGAAATACTGCGAGGCGTAATTGATCGCCTCCATCACCTCCGGGCGCATCAACGATCCGCTATGGGTGGTGTAGGTGCCGGCGGCATTGATGAAGGGGCGGACATTGAGCTCGCCGAGCAGATCGCGCTTGGCCCGCGCGGCAAAAGCCGGCGCGGCGCCGCCCATCAAAGCGGTCAGAGCGGCAGGCAGCCCCACGGCGCCTCCCAGGAAATTGCGGCGGCGTGTCTTCATGATGGTTCCCCTTTTGCTGATGGCCGCTTGATGCGACTCTTCACTGATTTTGCGCCGCCACGATCGGCTTGCCGTTCAGCACCTGCTGTTTCGGCGGGCTGACAGGCTCTTTCTTGTTCTTGCGCAGCCAGGGCGGCAAGCCGCTGGCGTCCTCGCCTTCATAATGCGGCCGGTCCAGGGTTTTCAGGAAATACTCCCGCCCCGGCAAGCCGTCCATTTCCGACTCCAGCGCCGGGAAGGACGCTTCGGTGGTGCCGGGCGGCACCGGTTGCGGGATCAAGGTGGCGGCGCCCTTGATCACCGCCTGCTTGATGCCCTCAAAGGCGGCCTTGCGTTCCTCTTCCTGGACGAGCTTGGGAATCTCCATCGGCTCGCCCGGGTCCATCACAAAAGCGGCCGACATTCTCAGGCGATAGACCGTGGAAATTCCGTCGTACCGGCGCGTCTTCTCATTGTACATGCCGTCGGCATTACGGCGCAGGGCGAAATACAGCGAGACGGCATCCTCATGCTCGCGGGTGCCTTGCTGCCCGCCATCCTGGGCGAAGGTGTTCTCGGCATAAAGATCGCGCCAGTCGCGATAACCCCCCAAAAGACCGGTGGCGCTGTGGCCGTCGCGCGCCATGTTGAGGCGGATCTTGCCGTTGCGGAAATGCGTGTCACCGGTCTGATCGTAGAACCAGGCGATGCGCGGGCTGTGCAGGTGCGCAACCTGCTCGGTCTCCACCACGCCGTTTCTGATCCTGGCTTTCAGCTTGGTGTACTGGGCCGATTGCAGGATGCGGTAGGAATAGTCGGTGGCGATGCCGCCGCGCGCGTCCTTGACGATATTGTCCGGCGAATAGCCGATCTCCACCACCGCGTCGCTGTCGTTCATCGGGTCCTGGTTGCCGGAAACCCGGATCACCATGGTGTAAAGGCCCTCGATCATCTTGTCGTTGGCGCGCAAGTCGAGGGTGGCATTGCCGCCGCCGCGCCAGGGCGCATCGCAACCCCAGGCGCGATAGAGCGCATTGTCGATGCCCTTCTCGCCATCGGGACTGATGAAGTCATGGGCGCCGATCTTGCCGTCGAGATTGAAGCCGTCGCCGATGCGGCTAACGACTTGCGGCTGGCCGGGATCGTCGGTCGCCCAGGGATTGACATAGGTCTCGATGCCCCGCTTGTAACCGCGATAGGACATCGCCCGGGCCCAGATATGGCGGCGTGTGAGACCGGGTGTGTTGACCTTCTCCACCCCAGGCGGGGCGGTGACCCAGTCGATCTCCTGCTGCGAGCGCCATTTCTGGCGCGAGATCGCGATCCTTGTCTGCTCGGGACTGGCCAGATGAATGGTGCTGCCATGCGGACAATCCACACCCGGCTCTATCTCCGCGCCACGGGAAAAATCGGGCCGCCCGCCATAGCGGAAGGCATACTCATAGGCCCCGACCACAAAGCCGCGCGTCCAGGAAGCCGCCTCGGCCGGCAGCGCCGCGCCGGTCATGCCCAAAGCCATGGCGGAAACCATAAGACGCTGTCGCAGCATCATGACCTTCCCCGTCCCGGGCGTGCCCCCGTTTCGGCTGTCATTTTACTCCAAAGGCGTGCCCAGGGGTATCCTCTTCTGACCGGTAGAATGCGCGCCGGAAGGCTTGCCACGGCTGGATTTCAGGCCGGACTTCAGACCGGTCTGGCCGGCATGCGGGACATTAGCTCTTCCACCACCCCCACGGCGTCCTCAGCTTCCGCCCGGTTGGGCGACTCGTTGCTGTTGCGCCAGCTTTTGGCGAACTGGCCTGGGCCGACCGCGATCACCATCACCCCATCGCTCTTGGAGCGGCACTCCACATTGCGATAGGTGAAGCCGTAATTGACCTCGGGCTGCGGGATCAGCCATTCGGTCTGGCCGCGCACCGGAATCATCGCCTTGTCCTTCCACCAGTCATGCGCCGCATAGCCGGGACAATTGATGATCACCTTCTCCGGCAGATGCGCCAGCTCGCCGGGGCTGTGAAAATCGCGCATCACGATCTTGCCGCCGGCGCCATAGAATTCGCTGGTCAGAAGATGGCCATACTCGCTGAAATTCCAGAACATCTTGGTGGCGCGGGTGGCATAGGGCACCGGGAAAGGATTGACGTCCGGCGTCAGCACTTGCGGTTTGGAGTCGATATCGGAGGCGCGATTGCCCATGTCGTAAAAGACCGGGCGCTCCACGCCATTGGCCATGGGCGGCAGAGGGGGCGGCGGGGCGTCGAAGGGCGTGTCGGACAGGGCATAGTGATCGACCCAGGCGATGGGATTGCCCGCCATGCCCATATAGGGGCGCATATATTTCCACGAAGTGCGGACCATTTTTTCCCAAGTTTCGCCCAGATTGGCGGGAGCTTCGCTGGCCAGCGCCACCGTACCCGGACCCCATACGCCATTGGCGCGATAGGAACGGGTGCGAGGCAACAGCTCGCGGGTATAGATGGTGACATCCAACCCTGCCCGCTGCGCCACCAGAGCCGAGGTCAGGCCAATGATGCCGCTGCCAATCACCGCGATCTTCTTGGGGCTTTTGGACATGGCCTTCTGCACCTGCATGTCGGCAGAGCCCCAGGAAAGGCACCAGCCGCTGCCATGATGACCGTAATTGTGGATCACCGTGGCGTCGCCAACCTGCTCGACATCCAGATTGAAGCCCTTGCTGCGGAAGGGCCGGATGCAACATTTGATGTCGTAGATGCGATCGGTATGGGCGCGGATCGGCATCAGCTGAGACGGCGGGCGGTCCATCCACGGCGTGCGAACCGTTTGCGCCGCCGCCGCGCGGACGCTTGCGCCCAGGCCCACCAGACCCAGCGAATGTTTCAAAAGATGCCGACGATCCATACCCCACCCCGCCAGAACCGTGCCCTACAGTGCAGGGTTACAGCCAAATCGTCCAGTCTGGTTTAGCGGCGTCTGGCGGCCAGTGCGGCGTCAACATCCCGGTTGTTGAGATTGCACGCCTTGGCGATGCTGAGCCAACGCTGAGTCGCCGCGGCGCCAACCAGGAAAGCATTGGGCTCGTCGGGCGCCATGCGGATATGGGCGATTTTCCGGGCGATGTCGTCGAAATTGCCGTGGTTGGCCATATAGCCGTCGGCCCCGGCCTGGGCGGCGGTTTCAATCAAACGACCGATCGTACGATCATAGGCTTCATGCAATTCCGGGGTGAGGCCGTTGCTGGAGGTCACGCCGCCGTGAAACACCACTGTGTGCGGCTGGCCCTTGTAGCGAGTCGGGATCAGCAGTGATTGGGTGCCGGGCGTGTGTCCCGGCGTGATGAAGATTCTGATGCTGGTATCGCCCATGGTGAGCGTGTCGCCGTCCTTCACCACCATGTCGCGGCGCGGCACCGGCCCGAATCCCTTGGCCTGATTGGCGGGATTGTTGGCCCCCTTCTCCGCCAGCGCCCAATCGGCTTCCGACATGTAGATCTTGGCGCCGAAAGTGTCCTGCAGGTATTTGGCACCGCCATAGTGATCGCCGTGGCCGTGGCTGACGATCACCGCCTTGATCCGGGAGGGATCGGCACCGAGTTCGCGCAATTCCCCCACGATACATTTGTCGGCTTCTCCTCCATTGTTCAGGGCATCGATCACGATGATGCCCTGGCTCGTATCCACCGCCCAGGCAGAGACCCAGCCCAATCCCAGAAAGTAGATATTGTCGGTCACTTTGGTGGCCGGTGGATCCTTGATGATGCGCTGCGAACCAAAGCCACTGTCTTCGCGGTAGCAGGTGTTGAGAATGGGCGTCTTCCAGAAATTGTCCTGGTCCGCCAGCTTGCGCGCGGCCATCAGATGCGGCTGGGCAATGCCCTCCGCCGCGCGGAATGCGGAGTAGGTCGACTGCGCCACCGCAGCGCTTGCCGATAAGGTCGCCGCCGCCGCAAGCCAACAGACGATTTTCTTGTTCATGACCGACCCCAAAAATCAGCGCGTCACCAATATGGGGCAGCAGATTGTTCAGCCGATAGCCGTCACCGGCGAAGAGCGCCGGATTTTACGCATTTCTTACACGGAAGACCGTTCAAGCAGTCTTTTCGACGCGTTGTTCCGGATTGATCGCCAGCCATGCCAGCGCGGCAACACCATAAATTCCCGCCAGCACCAGCAACGGCAGGTTCCAGTTATTGGTCGCGTCCACCAGATAGGCGAGCACGATGGGGCTGAGAATACCGCCAACCTGGCCAACCGTGTTCATGGTCCCGGCGGTGACGCCGGCATGGCGTCCGCCCACATCCACCGCGCTGGCCCAGGCCGGCGCCAGAGTCAGCATCGAACAGGCGCCGCCGATGGCGATGAGAACACCTGCCATGAAACCGCTGCCCACTTGGGTGGCCAGAAAAATGCCCAGCGCCGCCAAAATATAGCCGCCTACGCCAAACGCCCGCCGCGCGTTGCGCAGCCCGATCTTGCGGGCCAGCCTGTCCGAGCCCTCGCCGCCCGTCAGGTCGGCGACAAAACTCAGCATGAGCGGCAGGCCTGAAAGGGCCGCCCATTCGGCGCCTGCAATGCCGCGCGCTTCCGAGAGATAGGTGGGCAGCCAAGTGATGAAGAAATAAAAGCCGTAAGAGTTGGCGAAAGCTTGCACGCAGAGCGGATACACGGTGAGTACCTTGAACACCCCCAGCCAGCTGCCCTGGCTCTTGGCGGTGGAAAGGCCCCGTGTCGCCTCGATATGATCGCGCTCGGCCGCCGACACCGATTTATGATCGCGCGGCTCGTCGCGGAACCAGGCATACCAGCAGACCGCCCACAGCGCGCCGACCACCCCGAAGACGATGAAGATCATGCGCCATTGCAGCCATCCCGCCATCGCCGTGACCACCAGCGGCGTCAGCCCGCCCGCCAGATGGGCGCCGGCAAAAAAGATGCCTTGAATCCGTCCGCGCTCAGTCAGGGGAACCCAGCGCGAATAGACCCGCGCCACAGATGGCCAGGCGCCCGCTTCGCCGATACCGAACAGGAAACGGATAATCACCATGGACGTGAAATTCCAGGCCGCCGCCGTAGCCATGGTGAAGCCCGACCAGATAAGCACCATCCAGGCCAGCACCTTGCGCGCGCCGTCGCGGTCGGCCCACCAGGCGGCGGGCACGCCGAAGGCGGCATAGGCGATCGCGAAAGCGCTGAAAATATAGCCCATCTGGACGCGCGACAGCCCAAGGTCGGCGCTGATCTGCGTCTGCAGCACACCAATGCAGACGCGGTCGAGATAGGTCACCGCGGCCAAGGCCATGGTGAAGGCAACGACGCGATGGCGAACAGCAAGCTTCACGCGACCCAACGCCCCTCATCCAGGGACGCGGACCGCAGATCGCCCGAACCTCCCGTCCGGCTATTTTTATCTTGCCGGCGGGGGCAGCCTAATGCACTTCCCAGGATGCCGCCAGCGCCGTGCGCACGACATTCGACAGATTGCGCGCATGCAGCTTTTCCATGATGCTGGCGCGATGGATTTCCACTGTGCGGGGTGAAATTCCCAATTGGTGCGCGACGACCTTGTTGGCGTGCCCCTTCACCAGTTGATCGAGAATTTCCCGTTCACGGGGCGTCAATTGGCCAAGCAGCTCCCGCGCCTCCTTGGCTTCGGCGGCGCGACTTTGGGCGCGCTGGCCGGCGGCAAGGGCGTCGCTGACGCTTTGCAGCATCCGTTCCTCTTCAAAGGGCTTCTCGACAAAATCGATTGCCCCGGCCCGCATCGCCCGCACCGCCAAAGGGACATCGCCATGACCGGTCATCACGATCACCGGAATGTTGGCCTTGCGCCGCACCAATTCTTCCTGAAGTTCCAATCCGCCCATTCCCGGCATGCGGATGTCCACGATCAAGCAGCCGCCGCGCAGTTCCGGGTCGGAGAGAAAGGATTGTGCCGATGCGAAATCGCGAACCGCATACCCCGCCGCCTCAAGCATCATGCGCAGCGAGTCGCGAATGGCTGCGTCATCATCGACAATGAATACGGTCTGTTCCATTACAAACTGATCCAGATGTCTGATGCGCAACCGGGATTAGGGGAACCAAATCAGCAACATAGTGAACATTAAGCGGCAGCGGACACAAGGACAAGCTGCGTGTCGCGCCCACAATGTCTCACATAATTTGATTGTTAACGGGCGGCAACATTATGGCTTGGTGCCGCGCTGCAACAAGACTTCCAGCATGCTGCCGGAATTCTGGAACACCTCGCTGAGCCGGCCGATCAAGCCGTAGGCCGAGGCTTGTCCGCCTGCAAGACAAGTCTCTTCGAGTTGCCGCGCCAATCCCGCCGCCTGGAATAGCCCAAGCGTACCCGCGATACGGGCGAGGTGATTGGCTTCCTGCGCAGCGGCCGCGCAATCCATTCGCGCCCGCGCACCCGCAATCCGCAGCAGGCGCATGTCCCCTTCCACCAAACGAAGCAGAACGGCTTCATGGACATCCTTTGTTGGGGAGAGCGATTTGCAAAAAGCGGCAAAAGTCTTTTCGCACACAAGAGGCTCTGCGGCGGAACCGATCCCGGTTTCCTTCGCCTGTGCGCTTTGTGGTGCACGCACTGTCTTGCCTCGCATACGGCCTCCTAACGTCCGGCTGATACGGCATCATGGGTCAAGAAGGCTGGCCTAGCCGTTGAACGCGACTCGGAAAGGGAAACGACCCAGCCGCTAGCCACAACCACATGCGCGCGCAACACATGCCAGCATATCGGATGGTGCGGATGGCTTGCGCAATACCGCCAACATGCCCGTGCTGGCACGATGCTTGTCCAGATTACTATCGCTGGCCGTCACCATTATAGCGGGGGTTTGAACACCGGTTGATCGCAGATGTTCGAGAAGTTCCAGGCCCGTCATGCCCCCCATGTTCAAATCCAGGACAAGACAGTCCGCTTCCCGGCCGTCCGGGGCGCGCAAAAAGGCTTCGGCATTTGCAAAATCGGCAACGCGATAGCCGGTGCTTTCCAAAAGCAATCTTGCGGAGGCCCGTACATCGGCATCGTCTTCGACAACACAGACAAGATGGCCAGCAGGCATGACACAACTCCAGCGGCGCGAAAGCTAAGTAGGCACCGCCATCTGTGCCATAAGGGGTAGTACTTACGCCGCAGGATCATTGGCTTTTTTTGCATTTCCTGTGCCGTTTTGAAGCGTGTTACCGCCGCTCTCCGGCGACTAAGTACAATCCCGGTCTACCGATTTCCCGCAAAAAACCGATGATCGCGCCATCCGCAGAATGTCGGAGCAGCACATGCCTGAAGCGACCCGCAATACTCTGGAATTGGCCAAGCGCTTCCGCGATGCCGCGGCTGACGAATGCGCCATGCCCTACTATTCCGAAATGATGCTGCGCGCCGCTGCCGACCTTGAAGCCTTCGTGGCCGCCAAGCAAACCCGTCTGGCTCTGCCCTCCGCGGCCTGAAACCGCCGGCTTTCCCACCGCTTATCCCTTGCCAGCCCGGCCGCTTGTCGGCGCTCGATTTTGCCGGAATAGTGCCCCCCAATAAAAATGGGAGGGATCATGAAAATCGCGCTTCTGGGTATCGCGTCCGCAGCCGTTCTGGCGGTGGGGAGCGCAAGTGCGGCAACGGCGACCCGCTCACCTTTCGGCGCTCTGTCTGACGGCACCAAAGTCGAAGCCGTGACCCTGACCAATGGCGCGGGCATGTCGGCCAAGATCATGACCCTAGGCGCCACGCTGCAGTCGCTGATCGTCCCCGACAAGGCAGGCCGCAAGGAGGATGTGGTGCTGGGTTATGACACGGCCCAGGAATATCTCACCAGGCCGAATTATTTCGGCGCTTCGGTGGGGCGCTACGCCAACCGTATCGCCAAAGGCAAATTCTCGCTGGACGGCAAGACCTATACGCTCGCGACCAATGACGGACCCAATTCCTTGCATGGCGGCCCGCGCGGTTACGACAAGCGGGTATGGAAAATCGACTCCGTGGCAAACGGCGCCGACGCCAAGGTGGTAATGAGCTATGTCAGCGCCGATGGCGAAGAGGGCTTTCCCGGTGAATTGAAGGTCACTGCCACCTACTGGTTGACCGAGCAAAATGAACTCAGGCTGGAATATCGCGCCACCACCTCCAAACCCACCGTCCTGAACCTGACCAACCATTCCTATTTCAACCTGTCTGGCAATGACGCGCGCGACGTGATGGGCAATATGGTGACCCTGCATGCGACGCGTTACACGCCGGTCGATGCGACCTTGATTCCCACCGGCGAGCGCCGCGCGGTGGCGGGTACGCCGTTCGATTTCCGCAGCCCGCATCGGGTGGGCGACCGCATCCGCGACGCCAAGGATCAGCAGATCCGCTTCGGGCGCGGCTATGACCACAATTTCATTGTCGACGGCGCGGCGGGTGCGCTACGTCCGGCAGCGGTGGTTTCCGATCCGGTTTCGGGCCGGATAATGGAAATGAGCGTCACCGCGCCCGGCATTCAATTCTATACCGGCAATTTCATGGACGGCACCTTCTTCGGCAAAAGCGGCCGCGCCTATCGCCAGGGCGATGCCATCTGTCTGGAGCCGGGCGTGTTCCCGGATTCGCCCAACCACGCGGATTTTCCCACCGCGCGGCTGAATCCGGGCCAGAACTACGTCAACACCATGGTCTATAAATTTTCGGCGAAGTAGCTAGTCCATCGTCACGACGGCGACCGATTTGGCCGGCATGTCGAAAGACATTTTCCCATTCTCCGTGCTGCTGCTGAAGGCAATCGGCCGCACCATGTTCGGATTTTGGAATGTGTTGTGCGCATCCATGGCGAAAGCGGACAGGATGCGGCCCTTGGCGCTGCCGGTCAGGTTGGTGACCACCTGCACCGCATGACCGGGATCGCTATTGACGATCGACAGCACCAGCTTGCCGTTCTTGCCCCGCGCCGCCGACACATCCACCATCGGCATGCGGGTATTTCCCTGGACGTAATCCGGCCCCGCGACCGTGACGGGATAAGGTGCCGCACCCATGAAGGCCTGATACAGATCAAAGACATGATAGGTGGGCGTCAGCACCATCTTTTCCTTGTCGGTCAGGATCATCGCCTGCAGCACATTGATCATCTGGGCGATATTGGCGCCTTTCACCCGATCGCTGTGGCGCTGGAAGATGTTGAGACTGAGCGCCGCCACCTGGGCATCGCGCAAAGTATTCTGCTGATAAAGAAAGCCGGGATGACTGCCCGGTTCCTGGTCGTACCAGGCGCCCCATTCATCGACATACAGGCCGATCTTCTTGCCCGCGTCATACTTGTCCATGATCGCGGCGGTTTTGGTCACGATCTCCTCGATATGCCGCGCATGGCTCAAGGTCGACGCCCATTCGCTTTCCGGAAAGCCGGTGGCCGGCCCCTTGTCGCGGAAGATGCGCGGCACGGTATAATAATGCACGCTGAGGCCGTCGAACCTGCCGCCATCGCGCATCATGGTTTCGGCGAAATCGTAATTGTCGTCATGGCTGCCGCTGGCGATCTTCAGTGACCCCATTTCGCGCGGCGTGTTGGCGAAGGTGGCGTAGCGGCGATTGATGTCGGCGGCATAATCGGCGCGCATATTGCCGCCGCAGCCCCAGGTCTCATTGCCGATGCCGATGAATTGCACCTTCCAGGGCTTGGCACGGCCATTCTTGCGGCGCTCATTGGCCAGCGACGACTGGCTGTCGGAAGTCATATATTCCAGCCATTGCGCGCTGTCATAAGGCGTCAGCGAGCCGACATTGAGCGAGACATAGGCTTCGGCGCCGATCAATTCGGCGAAGTCCATGAATTCATGGGTGCCGAAGCTGTTGTCTTCGGTGACGCCGCCCCAATGCACATTCACCCGCACCGGCCGTTTGGCGCGGGGACCGATCCCGTCGCGCCAATCATAAAGATCACCGAAACAGCCGCCCGGCCAGCGAACATTGGGGACATGGATGTTCTTCAGCGCTTCCACCACATCCTTGCGATAGCCGCGAATGTTGGGAATCGGGCTGGCCTCGCCCACCCAGAGGCCTTCGTAAATGCCCCGCCCCAGATGCTCGGCGAACTGGCCATAAAGGTGAGGGCTGATCTCGGCGCCGGGTTTGGAGGTATCGATGGTGACATTCGCCACCGCCGTCTGGCCAAAGGCCGGCGCCGCAACCAGCGCCAGCAGCAGCGCGCCACTCAAAATCTTGCCAAGCATGTCCGCCTCCCCGCTTTAACTCAGACAGTTGAGGAAAGCAGCGCCGCCCGCAAGGGGCAGTTTGGCTAGGAAGAAGCTGGCGCCGCCAGCGGGGTGCTCAAAGACTTGAGCCCCTCCGGGTCGGACAAAAGCAACGACCAGTCGTCACGGCTGAGGGCGGCGGTGCCGCCCCGCCGCACGCGCTCGCGCAGGCTCCACAGCTTCAGGGGATCGACGGGGGGGAGCGGCGTCTCCGCCAGCAAGGCCAAATGAAGGTCACGCACCCGGGCATCTTCCAGCACCAGTTCCGCCCGCACCGGCGCACCCTCGTGGCTCTCCGCCAGAGCATGCGCCCGGCCCAGCACCTTGGAGCCCCGCGTCTCGCTGGGCACCAGGAACAAATCCTCCTTGCGCAGCCATTCGCCCAAGAATGGGCTGCTGCTGATCAGCACCAGCGGAATGGCCAGCCACAGTCCCGCCAGCAGCGGCAGGAACCAGTTGAAACTGTCCGGCGTGTAGCGCCAAAGCAGGATGGTGACCACCACACCGATCACGGTATGGGGCGCGAATTTGCGAAGCACCAGTTTGAAGGGCAAGGCGCGATCGGTGCGCGTCTGCACATTCCATCCCGTCGCCATACCCATCAGGATGCTGAACACATACCAGCTGTGCTGCAACATCACGATCGGGGCGATCAGGGTGGCGAATATCGATTCCCACAGCGCGCTGGCCAAAACCGCGCCGATGCCGCCATGGGCGCGGGTGGCTTCCGGGCTTTCCAGCAGCGCGAATACCGCCATCAATTTGGGGCCATAGAGCATGACCAGCGTCGCCAGCACCAGGATGATCAACTCGGCTTCATGAGAGACCGAGAAAGGCAAGGACGGCTGCAAGCCCATATAGCTGGCGGGCGGCAGGGCCTTGAAGCTCATCATGTCGGCCACGGACACGATCAAAAGCAGCAGCCACAAAGGCGATGAGACATAACTCATGATGCCCATCGCCAGATGCAACCGGCTGGGCAAGGCCAGACCCTGCGCGAACACAATGCGCAGATGTTGTAGATTGCCCTGGCACCAGCGCCGGTCGCGGATCAGATAATCCAGCAAAGTCGGCGGCGGCTCTTCAAACGAACCGCCGATGTCGGGCGCCATCCACACATCCCAGCCGGCGCGGCGGAGCAGCGCCGCCTCGATGAAGTCATGGCTCATGATCTCGCCGCCAAAGGGCGGCTTGCCCGGCAGCCGCGGCAAACCGCAATGCTGCATGAAGGCATGCACCCGGATGATGGCGTTGTGGCCCCAATAATTGCCGTCCGCGCCTTGCAGAAAGGCAAGGCCTGCCGTGTGGATGGGACCATAAAGGCTGGAGGAAAATTGCTGGATGCGCGCGAACAGCGAATGACGGCCGACCAGTTGCGCTGGCGCCTGAATCAGGCCGGCGCGGGGATTTGCGTCCATCAAGCCGACCAGATGCGTCAAGGTCTTGCCGGTCATCAGGCTGTCGGCATCCAGGATGACCATATAGTCGTAGAGCTGACCCCAATTTTCGCAGAAATCCTGGATGTTGCCGGATTTGCGTCCCGTGTTCTTGGGACGATGGCGGTAATAGATATGCGCCGTCTCACCCAGCTCGTTTTTCAGCTTCTGCCATTCCAGCTCTTCGGCCACCCAATTGGCGGGATTGGTGCTGTCGCTGAGAATGTAGAAATCGAAATCGGGACCGGCGGATTCCCACATGGCGCGCACGCCGGAAAATACCCGTCCCACATCCTCGTTATAAACCGGCATCAGGATGGCGGTGCGCGCCGCCGAGACGCCGCCCGGCGGATTCAATGGCAGCAGGTCGATCTTGTTGAACCGCGCCCAGGCGCCGAACACCGACAGCCAGAAGGATGATGCGATCCAGGCGAACAGGATGGCGAAAAGCCCAAGGATGCTGACTTCACGGAAGGTGAAGCCGTCGAACTGCAGCACACCCGCCATCTGGGTGACTGCGGCCACGGTCGAGGCCAGCACCAGAAACAGATAAAGCCAGCGCCGGGGCGCGATATCAGGCACGGCGGCGGTTGATCACGGCCGGCGCGAGCTGCGCGGGCACCGAAATCGCCGCCATCAGCCCAGCCATGACAAGCCGGCTCACGGTCCAGGGCACCAGCTTTTGTGTTTTCATGGCTCGGGGGCAGCGTAGCGGAGTGCCGGTAAGCGTTGCTTCCACCGGCGCCTCAAATGCGCGAGACTCGGAATCCATTTGCAAAATCCAACATAAAACCGCCCGTCCGACTTCTGTAATCAAACGTGACAATAAGGCGAAAAACCGGATCGTCCGGTGGCAATTCCGCGGCGACGAATTGTTCCATACACTGCGCTGGCATCTGGAACCGCACGGCGGGATGCCGCCTTAACTTCTCCATGATTCCCGCCTCTAAGGGTCTAACATGAGTTCTCCCAAATGATAGAGCCGGATCGCCGCATGCTGCTGGCCGCCTTGTCGGCCTGCCTGATGCCGCCACGCGCTTTTGCCGCCGCCGCCAAGCCATCGGGTGTCCGTTTGGGGCCATCGCGTCCTTTCAGCTTTGCTTTGCTGGCGGAACGTGCCCAAAAAGACGCCAGTCAGCCTTACAAAGCGCCACCGCAGCGCGCCGCAGAGATCATCAAGACGGTGGATTTCGACGCTGCCCAGAAGATCAAGTTCAAAGCCGATCATATGTTATGGCCGGACCGCACCGACCCGGTCTCGCTCTTCCATTTGAGCCGTTATTCCAATGAGCCGGTCGTGCTGCATACTGTAGACAATGGCAGGGCGCGCGAAATCCTCTACGGGCCCGACTATTTCGACTATGGCGGCACCGGGCTGGATCCCAAGGCGCTCGCCAATCTGGGCTTCGCCGGTTTTCGGGTGATGGATACCGGCAAGCCGACCGACTGGCTGGCCTTCCAGGGCGCGAGTTATTTCCGCTCCAGCGGACAGGAGGCGCAGTATGGCGCCTCGGCGCGGGGCATCGCCATCAACACGGCGGGCGCGACGGCGGAGGAATTCCCGCGTTTTTCCGAATTCTGGCTGGATTCCAACGGGCCGGTGATCAGCATCTATGCCCTGCTGGACGGACCGTCGATCACCGGCGCCTACAAATTCGACGCCATGAAAAACACCACCGACAACAAGGGCAGCGTGGTGATGAACGCGCATTGCCAGTTATTCTTCCGCTCCGACATTTCCCGGCTGGGAGTCGCCCCGCTCACCAGCATGTACTGGTACGGCGAGAACGAACGGCGCAAGGCCGCCGACTGGCGCCCGGAAATCCACGACAATGACGGGCTGGCGCTATGGACCGGCAAGGGTGAGCGCATCTGGCGGCCTTTGGTCAATCCGCCGCAAGTCATGACCAACAGTTTCGCCGACAACAATCCCAAGGGCTTCGGCCTGATCCAGCGCGACCGCGATTTCGCCAACTATCAGGACGATGGCGCCTTTTACGAAAAGCGTCCCGGCATCTGGATCGAGCCCAAGGGCAATTGGGGCGCCGGCGCCGTGCAACTGGTCGAAATTCCCACCGAGGACGAGACCCACGACAATATCGTCGCCTATTGGCGCCCCGATCGCGACGTCCGCAAGGGCGACAGCATGACGTTCGACTATCGCCTTTACTGGCAGGACGATGAGCCGGCCTATCCCAAAAACATCGCCAAAGTGGTCAGCACGCGGCTGGGGCGCGGCGGCATACCGGGACAAAATCCCTGGCCGCGCGACACACACAAATTCGTGGTGGATTTTACCGGCGGGCCGTTGCCGCAGATGAAACAGCGTTATGACGTGACGCCGGTGGTATCGGCCTCGCGCGGCACCGTGGACAATGCCTATGTCGTGAAAGTGGTGGACACCGACCGTTGGCGGGCCTTGTTCGACCTGAAGGTGGACGGCAATGCGCCGATCGACCTGCGCATGTTCCTGCGGCTGGACGGCAAGACGCTCAGCGAGACCTGGCTATACCAATACTTTCCGTAGTACGGCGCTACTGGTTCGACCCGGGCAGCATGCTGGTCAGAGTCTGAAACGACAGCGAATGCTGATCGATGCCCGGCGGTATCACATCGCCGGAGGCCCAGGAGAAGAACAGCAGCACGGTGTGATTGGTATTGTGGGCGAAACCGTAACGCGCATCGGTGGTGGCCAGCAGCTTGCCGGTCTTGGCGTCGTAACCGGTGGCGACGAACTTGGCGACGCCCTTTTCTTCCGCCTGTTTGAAAAGAGCAATCTCCGGCACCGTTACCGAATTGCCCACCGGAATGTACGGCACGGTCAATTGCGGTATGCCGATCAGGAGGGATTTCTGGTCCGTGGACAAGGCGCCCGACGATACCTGAACCACCGCTTCCGCCTGGAGCCGGTCGTCCACCAGCATCAGACCGTTTTTCAACATCTGGGTGCGGATGGCGGCAATGGCATAGCCATCGTCATAGCCCTGAAAATAGCGGGTATCGACGAAGATGCGCGTGCCCTTGGGAATGCCTAAGGAAAGCTGCGCCGCGGCGCGGTCGGCGGCGGCGGAAAGCAAAAGTTGTTCACTCGCGGTTCTGAGCGGAGCTGTGGAACGGGAGGTGGTACAACCGGTCAAAAAGGCAGCACAAAGCAAAATGGCGGAAAACGCGGCGATTTTTTGCATCCTGCCCTTCTAAATCAGCCCCGCCGCCCAGAAAACCCCTTTTATCCTTTCAAATTGTTGCAACTAAGACAGTTCCATGGCCAAAACCCCCGAAAAGCAAACAAGCCCCGCCAGATTGCTGACGAGGCCTGCTCATTCTCTGTCCGACATCAAGCCGGACGCTGTTTATGGGCTTTCGCCCATTGTTCCGTTTGGATTGTAGGCGGAGGTCCGGGTCTTTAATCCGGGCCTTGGCTCCGCATCAGGCGAAGCCCGGCTTACAATCCGGTGGGGTTTCTTCCATCTTGGGAACCTCCCTGTTCGCAGACTTCACCTGCCGGGATTCCAGCCGGGTCTCGCGCGGCTTCTTTGGCGCCAAACATATCCGGTCTTCACCGGATCGATCGCGACTTGAACGGCGCTACGCGCCATCGCGCATTGGGCGCCTCAAAGAGCAACTGCGGCAACCGCAATCCTTCCTCTCAGCACCGAAAGCCTGCGCCCGAATGGCCATATCGTCAACCGGAAATGGCAGAAGAAATACTTTGTGAAGAGGGAACTTTCCAACGCATCAAGCCCGGCGGCCGATTCCCATTTCCACCGAAAGCCTTATCAGATCGGCGGTCCGCGCCACGCCCAATTTCGACTTGATGGCTGTGGCGGTGTTCGCCACCGTCTTGTAGCCCAGCCCCAATTGCTGGGCGATCTCGGTGAAGCTACGCCCTTCACCCAACAGGCGCAGTATTTCCAAATCCCGGTCGCTGAGTTGCTGACGCTGTCCGCTTGCCTGCGCCACCAGATGCTGGGCGATCTCGGCCTGCACATAGGTCGAGCCGGAGAGAATTCGCGACAAGGCGGTGCGCAATTCGTCGGGCGAGGCATTCTTGCTCATATAACCGCGTGCCCCAATTTCCAGCGCCTTGGCGGCATAGACCGGCTCGCCATGCATGGAAAAGACCAAAATGCGCGCATTGGCATCGGCTTGCAGCAATAGGCGGAGCAATTCCAATCCGCTGACGCCAGGCATGTTGAGATCCAGGATCGTCAATCGCGGCTGTTCGTCTTTCTGCAGCACCAGGGCGGACCGGGCACTATCGGCTTCAAGCAGGACTGCGACCGGCGACAGGGCGGCACAGAGTTCCTTCAGCCCGGTGCGGATCATCGCATGGTCGTCAATGATGAGGAATTTTGTCATGCCGGCTCTCGCGCGCATGAGGAAGGAATAACCGCCGTCAGCCTGGTGCCGCCACCCGGCCGTTTACCCAAACTCAGGTCTCCCGACAGGGATGACAGGCGTTCGCGCATGCCTTTGAGACCCATGCCGCCGCTTTCGGCCTCGGTAAAGCCCACACCGTCATCTTCCACAATGATGCGCGTCGCGGCACCATCGGACTCGATCGCGATCCAGACATTTCGGGCGGCGCCATGGCGCGCCGCATTGGTCAAACCTTCCTGCACCAGGCGGTACATCACACTGTCGATATCCGGGCCTCGGCCGGCCTGGTCGATATTGGTGTGCACCGTGATGCCACCATGACGCTCCCAAAAGGCGGCGAGATTGGCCACCGCTACCGGCAGCCCGGTTTCCGCCAGACCGTCGGGCCTGAGCTGTTTGAGAATGTCGCGCACATGGCCTTGGATATGGCTGACCGACTCGCCCAATGCCTGAGCGCGTTCCGCCATCGCGACATGGCCGGATTTGCGGGCCTCGGTCTGGATCGCCTCGGCATCCAGCCGCATGGCGAAAAGGAACGGCCCCATCTCATCGTGCAGATCGCGGGCCAGATCGGCGCGCTCTTCTTCCTGAATCGCCAGCATCTGGCCGGTGAGGCGGCGATTGGCGGCCTCCAAGACATCCAGTCGCGCCGTCATCCGGTTGAAGGCGTCCGCCAGGACGGAAATCTCGCGCGGCCCTTGTGACGCGACGCGGGCCGCATAGTCGCCGCCGCCGACGCGTTCAAATCCGCTGTTCAATCTTCTCAGCGGTCCGGCGATGCGGGTCATGGCCAAATGCAAAAGCCCGAGCACCAGCAGGCTGAACAAAGCCAGGATGGCGGCGCCGTCGCGAAACTGGGTCCAGGCTTCGCCGATTTCATTGCGGGCGTCGGTGGATACGCGCAGCACCCGTCCATTCCAGCCGGCGGCGGTATCAAGGCGTTGCTGCACGGGTATTTCCAGCAGGCGTTGATACCAGCCCGGCGCCGGATCGGGCGCGGCAAGCCGGGAGCCGGCGATCTCGCGCCCATCGTCCATCAAGCTCACACGGACATGGCGGTTGTCGTCAAAGCTTTTGACCAGCCGCCGCAAATAGGCGTCTTCGCCGTCGCGCGGTAAAGATAGAAGCGCATTGTCGACAATGCGGTCGCCGGCTTCCAGCGCCTTGCGCATTTCATTGTCCACCGAATCCCGGGCGTGGCTCAACGCAACCAAGGCCAGCACCGAAAGACTTAGGACCAGCGCCAAGACCACCGAGAGAAAGAATTGCCCGCGAAGGGACATGAAAGAACTCGCTTTGTGAGAGGCATCCTAGCCGCCAACCGCACCAATCTAGCAGCCGGGAAAAATTCCCGCCAAAAGCGGGAATTCTGGAAATTGCGCCGCCGCTTCCTCTGTCTTAAGTCCTTTGGAAAACAGGGGAAACATGAAATCGCGCATCCTTTTGCTGGCGGCTTCGGCCATGCTGGCCACACCGGCCGTGGCGCAGCAATTGGCGGATGCCACCGAGCAGGTGGTGGTTTTGGGCACCCTTCCCGGTTCCGACATCGGCCTTTCCGCCGACAAGGTGCCGGGCGGCCTGCAAAGCCTTGGCGCCGAGCAAGTCGGCGCTCAGCATGCGTTACTGTCGGCGCTGGGCGCACAGACCGCCGGCGTCAGCCTCAGCGATGTCCAGGGCAACGGACTGTTTCAGAACCTGCGCTATCACGGCTTTGATGCATCGCCCCTGCAAGGCACACCACAGGGACTGGCGGTCTATCAGAACGGCGTGCGGCTGAACGAAGCCTTCGGGGATACGGTGAACTGGGACGCCGTTCCCGAAAACGCCATAGCCCGCGCCGAGATCTGGAGCAGCAATCCCGTGTTCGGCCTCAACGCCTTGGGCGGCGCGGTCAATCTGGTGATGAAAAACGGCTTCACCTGGCAAGGCGCGGAAGCCTCGCTGCAAGGCGGCTCCTATGGCCATGGCATGGCCATGGCGCAATGGGGCCTGCAAGACGGGTCGTTCAGCTTTTATGGCGCGGCCGAAGGCGTGACCGATGAAGGCTGGCGCTTTCACTCCCAGTCCAACCTTGCCCGTCTTTACGCCGATGCCGGCTGGCGCTTCGGGGACAGCGAGATTCATCTGGTCGCTTCGGGCGCGGCCACCAGCCTGGGCGTGGTTGGCCCCACGCCGGTTGGCCTGATCCAGCGCAACGCCAAGTCGGTCTACACCTTCCCGCAAACCACGCGGAATACCATCGGCAGCCTGGCGCTGAACGGCAAGACGCGGCTGGATGAGAATTGGCAGATCGAGGGCAGCGCCTATATGCGGGCGCTGCGGCAACGCCATGTCGACGGCAATGATGCGGAGTTTGAACGCTGCTCCAATTCCTCCTCCTTTGTCGGAAGGCTGTGTCTGGAAGATGACGGCTTTCCGCGCCCGGTGCCTTTCACCGGCGCCGCGGCGCTGAACTTCCGCAACCAGTTCGCGATTCTGGATCAGAACAATGCCAGCATTCTCTTCACGCCGGGCACCATCTACGGCACGGTGGACCGCACCTTCACCGACAGCAGCAGCCGCGGCGTAACCCTGCAAGTCACCGGCAATGCGCCTTTGCTGGGCCTGCCCAACTACTTCACCGCCGGCTTCAGCGTCGACAGCAGCGCCATCGGCTTTCGCTCCACCAGCACCCTGGGACGCATCTTCCCGGACTTCAATGTGGCGGTGGATCCGGCGCTTGCGGGTTCCGGCAACGTCATCCATGCCAATGGCAATATCGGCTATGCGCCGGTCACGCTTGGCGCCACCACCGACTATTACGGCTTCTACGTCGTCGATGCGCTGGACATCACCGACAGCCTGACCCTGACCGCGGGCTTGCGCGTCAATGCCGCCGACATCGTCACCCGCGACCGCAGCGGCACGGCGGCAGAACTCAACGGCACCCATGGCTATGGCCATGTCAATCCGCTGCTGGGCCTGACCTGGAAAATCATGGACGGGATTTCGCTGTTCGGCAGTTATTCGCAGGCCAACCGCGCGCCCACCCCGCTGGAACTGGATTGCGCCGATCCCTTGCGGCCCTGCCTGCTGGAGGGATCGCTGGTGGCCGATCCGCCGCTGGCGCAGGTGGTTTCGCATTCCTATCAGGCCGGTTTGCGTGGCGGCATGGCTCTGGCGGACGGCAAGCTGGATTGGAGCATCAGCCTGTTCCGCACCGACAGCGACAATGACATTGTGGCCTTGGCAAGCACACTTGCCGGACGCGGTTATTTCGCCAATGTGCCTTCCACCCAGCGCCAGGGCGCCGATTTCTCGGCGCGTTATGCCGCGGCCGGCTGGTCGGCCTATGCCAGCTATTCCTATCTCGACGCGACCTATCAATTCACCGGCACCCTGGCTTCGCCCAACAATCCCAATGCCGACAATGACGGCAATGTCCTGGTGACCGCCGGACGGCGCATTCCGCTCAATCCCGCCAACACGGTGCGGGCCGGCGGTGACATTGACGTGATGGAAGATATCAGCCTGGGTGGCGAGCTGGTTTTCACCGGCAGCCAGTATTTCGACGGCGACCCTTCCAACCTCAATGCCAAACTACCCTCTAGCGTGGTGGTCAATCTGCGGGCCGCCTGGCAGATCGATGAGCGCTGGCAGTTGTTCGGGGTGGTGGACAATCTGTTCGACAATCGCGACGCGCTTTATGGCAGCTATTTCGAACCCTCCAGCAGCAACGGCCTGGTCACGCCACCCTTGACCGACCCGCGCACCCTGACCTTGCGCCAGCCGGTGTCCTTCCAGGCAGGGGCCAAGCTGAAGTTCTAGGGCTTTCGGCCAGCGCTGGCGCAAGACGGCCCCAGCCTTTATAGGGGCGCGATGTTGCGCCTGACCGACATCAAGCTGCCGCTGGACCATCGTCCCGAAGCGCTGAAAGCCGCCATCCTGAAGAAGCTCAGGCTGCCGGCTGACGCCCTGCTCGATTGGCGGATATTCAAGCGCGCCCATGACGCCCGCAACAAACAGGCGATTTTCTATATCTATACCGTGGACGTCACGCTGACGGACGAAAGCCGGGCGCCCAAGGATGCCAGGCCCACGCCCGATCTGGATTATAAATTCGTCGCCCGGGCGCCACGCGATTTTCAGCGCCCCTTGGTGATCGGGGCCGGTCCCTGCGGTCTGTTCGCCGCCCTGATCCTGGCGCAATCGGGCTTTCGCCCCATAATCCTCGAACGCGGCAAGCTGGTGCGCGAGCGGACCAAGGATACTTGGGGCCTGTGGCGGCGCTCGACGCTCAACCCGGAATCCAATGTCCAGTTCGGTGAAGGCGGCGCAGGCACTTTTTCCGATGGCAAGCTCTACAGCCAGATCAAGGATCCCCGCCACCTGGGCCGCAAGGTTCTCACCGAGTTCGTCAAGGCGGGGGCGCCGGAGGAAATCCTCACCGAGGCCCATCCCCATATCGGCACGTTCCGCCTGGTGACCATGGTGGAGAGCATGCGCGAAACCATCGAGGGTCTGGGCGGCGAGTATCGCTTCCAAAGCAAAGTGGTGGACTTGCTGCTGACCGATGATCGCCGGCTGCGCGGCGTGAAAATTCAAAGCGGCGAGGAGATCATCAGCGATCATGTCGTTCTGGCGCTGGGCCATAGCGCCCGCGACACATTCGAAATGCTGTATCACCGCGGTGTCGCCATCGAAGCCAAGCCTTTCAGCCTGGGTTTCCGCATCGAGCATCCGCAAGGCCTGATCGACAAGGCGCGCTTCGGGCGCAGCATTCCGCAATTGGGCGCGGCGGACTACAAGCTGGTGCATCACGCCAAGAATGGCCGCGGCGTTTACAGCTTCTGCATGTGTCCGGGCGGCACGGTGGTGGCGGCCACATCGGAAGCCGGCCATGTCGCCACCAATGGCATGAGCCAATATTCCCGCAATGAGCGCAACGCCAATGCCGGCATTGTGGTGGGTATCACGCCGGAGGTGGATTATCCCGGTCATCCCCTGGCCGGCATCGCGCTGCAACGGCAATGGGAGAGCACCGCTTTCGCGGCGGGTGGCGGCACTTATGCCGCGCCGGCGCAATTGGTGGGCGATTTCATTGCCGGCAAGGCGTCCACGGCCTTGGGGGACGTGGTCCCGTCCTACCGGCCAGGCGTAACGCCGACCGATCTTTCATCTTGCCTGCCGGATTATGCCATTGCCGCCATCCGCGAAGCCCTGCCCGCCTTCGGCCGCCAGATCAAAGGCTTTGACCGGCATGATGCGGTGCTGACGGGCGTTGAAACCCGCACCTCCAGCCCCATCCGCGTCCAGCGGGACAACAATTTTCAGAGCCTGAACACGCCGGGACTCTTTCCGGCCGGCGAAGGCGCGGGCTTTGCCGGGGGGATTCTTTCCGCGGCGGTCGACGGCATCAAAGTCGCTGAAGCGGTGGCGAAAAGTATTTCAGGAGCGTAGGCGACAGCCGAAGCGACCACCAAAAAGTTTAAGCCGTCAGGAATTCCGAGACGAAAGGCGTGCGCGGATTGCGCCGCACATCGGCGGGCGCGCCATACTGTTCGATGCGGCCATCCTTCATCACCGCCACCAGGTCGGCGACCGCGAAGGCTTCTTCCTGATCGTGGGTCACGAAAACGGTGGTTACCCCGGCATGATCATGGATACGGCGCAGATCGGCGCGCAATTCCTTGCGCACCTTGGCGTCCAGGGCGCCGAACGGCTCGTCCAACAGCAGCATGCGCGGCTCGATGGCCAGGGCGCGCGCCACCGCCACGCGCTGGCGCTGACCGCCCGAAAGCTGGCTGGGATAGCGTGCTTCCAATCCCGGCAGCTGCACCAGATCCAGCAAATCCTTCACGCGCTTTTGGATGTCGTCATTGGAGGGACGCTTTTGACGCGGCCGCACCCGAAGGCCGAAGGCGATATTGTCGGCCACGGTCATGTGCTTGAACAGCGCATACTGCTGAAACACAAAACCGGCATTGCGGGTGCGCGCCGGCATGTCCAGCCAGTTCATGTCGGCAAACCGCACGCTGCCGCTATCGGCGAATTCCAGACCGCCCAGGATGCGCAGCAAGGTGGTCTTGCCCGAGCCCGACGGTCCCAGCAAGGACACAAAGCCGCCCTGCGGCGCGACAAAGCTGGCGCCGTTGAGGGCGGGGAAACGGCCGAACTTCTTGGAGACGGAATCGACGGTCAAAGACATCTTTCTCTCCTAATGCCGGTGCATGGCGGCCAACTCGTCCGCATAGCGCCATTCCAGCAGCGATTTGAGCGCCAGGGTGATCAGCCCCAGCATCGCCAGCAGGGCCGCCACCGCGAAGGCGCCGACATAATCGTAATTGTTGTAAAGCAGCTCGATATGCAGCGGCATGGTGTTGGTGACGCCGCGAATATGGCCCGACACCACCGATACGGCGCCGAACTCGCCCAGCGCGCGCGCATTGCACAGCAGGATGCCGTAGAGCAGGCCCCATTTGATATTGGGAAGGGTGACGCGCAGGAAGGTCGAAAAACCCGACGCGCCCAGGGTGGCGGCGGCTTCCTCTTCGTCGCGGCCCTGGTCCATCATCAAGGGGATCAATTCGCGCGCCACAAAGGGGAAGGTGACAAAGACCGTCGCCAGCACGATGCCAGGCAAGGCGAAGAGGATGCGGACGTCATGATCGGCCAGGCTGGCCCCGAACCAGCCTTGGGCGCCGAACACCAGCACATAGATCAGGCCCGATACGATCGGCGAGACCGAAAATGGCAAGTCGATCAAGGTCACGAGGAACGTCTTGCCGGGGAAATCGAATTTGGCGATCGCCCAGGCGGCGGAAATTCCGAAAACCGTGTTGAGCGGGACCGCAATGGCCGCCGCCGTCAGCGACAGGCGCACCGCGGCCAAACTGTCCGGCTCGACGATCGCCTTCCAGAAGGCCGACAGGCCTTGCGCGAAAGCCTCGCGGAACACCAGCACCAGAGGCAAGACCAGCATGACGGCAATAAAGCCAAAAGCCAGCGCGCCCAGCAGCAGCTTGAGCCATAAGGGATCGTCGGTCGGTTTGTGGAATCGCTGTGTCATCTGCGTTTCGCCGACCAGCTCTGCAGCCAGTTAAGCGCCAGCAGCATCACAAAGCTGGCGGCCAGCATCACCACGCCAATGGCCGCGGCGCCGGCATAGTCATACTGCTCAAGCTTTGTGACAATCAGCAGCGGCGCGATCTCGCTGACCGCCGGAATATTGCCGGCGATGAAGATCACCGAACCATATTCGCCAACGCCGCGGGCAAAGGCCATGGCCGCGCCGGTCAGGAGCGCCGGCATCAGCATGGGAAGAACCACGCGGCTGATGGTCTGAAGCCGGGTCGCCCCCAAGGTGGCGGCAGCTTCCTCGATCTCCAGTCCCAACTCGCTCAGGACCGGCTGCAGGGTCCGCACTGTGAAAGGCAGGCCGATGAAGATCATCGCCACCAGCACGCCCCATGGCGTGTAGGCGATCTTGATTCCATAGGGCACCAGCAGCGAGCCTATCCAGCCATTGGGCGCATAAAGGGTGGAGAGCGCGATGCCCGCCACCGCCGTCGGCAAGGCGAAAGGCAGATCGATCACTGCATCCAGCAGCCGCTTGCCGGGAAAGCGATAGCGCACCAGAACCCAGGCGATGATGAAGCCGAACACCGCATCGATCGCCGCCGCCGCCAAGGCCGTGCCGAAGGACAGCCTGAGACTCGCAAGCACGCGCGGCGTGGAGATTGCCGCCCAGAAGCCGTCCAATCCCAGCTCCACGGGGCGGATCACCAGTGCCAGGAGCGGGATCAGCACCAGACTGGTGAGATAGAACAGCGTGAATCCCAGGGACAGGCTGAAACCCGGCAGCACATGCCGGGCGCCAAGAGGGGATAGTCTCACTCCAATCGCGCTCATGGTTCTTTTAGAGGAAGCTCCGGAGCCGGCTTTTTTGTGGCTGACCCCGGAATGCTAAGGGGAGTATGTGTCAGTTCGGTCTGGTGTTATTTGCCGGGCTGATAGATCTGGTCGAAGACCCCGCCATCGCCGAAATGGGCGGCCTGCGCCTTGATCCAACCGCCAAAATCGCCGTCAATCGTCGCCAAGGGGATGTCGGGGAACTGGTTCTTATACTTCGCCGCGATCTCCTGATTGCGCGGACGATAGAAGTGTTTGGCTTCAATCTCCTGCGCCGGGGCTGTGTAAAGATACTTCACGAAGGCCTCCGCGGCGGCGCGCGTCTTGTGGCGGTCGACATTCCGGTCCACCACCGCCACGGGCGGCTCAGCCAGGATCGAGCGCGAGGGATAGACGATCTCATACTGGCCGGGCGTTTCCTTCAAGGCGAGGTGAGCCTCGTTTTCCCAGGACAATAGCACATCGCCGATGCCGCGCTTGGTGAAGGTGGTGGTGGAGCCGCGGGCGCCGGTATCCAGCACGGGCACATGCTTATAGAGGTTGGCCACAAAATCCTTGGCTTTCTGAGCGTTACCGCCCGGCGCCTTCTCGGCATAAGCCCAGGCCGCCAGATAGGCCCAGCGGGCACCGCCAGAGGTCTTGGGATTGGGCGTCACCACGTCGATGTCGCCCCGCACCAGATCGTTCCAATCCTTGACCTTCCAGGGATTGCCCTTGCGGACCAGGAACACGATGGTCGAGGTATAGGGCGCGGAATTGTCCGGCAGGCGCTTCTGCCAATCGGCGGGCAACAGCTTGCCATTCTTGGAAACCGCATCGATGTCGGCGGACAAGGCAAGGGTCAGGACGTCGGCCTGCAGCCCGTCGATCACGGCGCGGGCTTGCGCGCCCGAACCGCCGTTGGAGGTATTGATCGTCACCTTGTCGGCCTTGTAGCTGGCGGCAAAAGCGGCGCCCAACTCCTTGTACAGCTCGCGGGTGGGGTCGTAGCTGACATTGAGCAAGGTCACGTCGGCTTGCGCGGCCGTCGCGGCCAGCAGGCCGGCGGCCACCACAAGAGAAAGAAATTTCTTCATCGTCCTTGCTCCTTTAGAGCGCGATCTGGCTGCGCAACAGCACCGCATTGGCGGAGATGTCGTTGGCCGGCGCGTTGACGTGATTGACCTGGATATTTTCGTAATCCAGTTGGAACTTGATCGCATTGTTGGGATACCAGTTCATACCGATGGTCCAGACATCCTGCTGGCCGCCGGCAATGCCGCCGCTGGCCGCGGTGGCAAAAGGCATATAGTCCAGATCGATATTGCTGTAGCGCGCCAGCACCTCCCAAGCGCCCCAGCCGCCCGGCGTGCCGAGCGGTTTGGCGGGACGGATGTTGCGGAAGCTGGCAGTGGCGGGATCGTAGGGATGCTGCTCGCCGGTCAGCGAATAAGCCAGGAAGGCGTACCAGCCATCGAAATGCGGATCGGGCACCAAGGTGCGCCGGTCGATCTCATAATGGAACCAGCCGCCCTGGCCATAGAACCGGTCATAGGTGGCTGCGGTTTCGAAGCCGAATTCGCGGGCGTTATTGGCGTCGATATTGCCGGTATCCACCGTCCGGCTGGCGTCGATGCCGACCTCAGGACCATTGCTGAAGCGAATGACGGTGGCGGCGGGACTGGCGGTGGTGTCGGGGAGTTTCAAAACTTCGGTGATGTGCCCGTCCACCAGCCACTTGATCTCAGGTGTGCTGACCGCCAGCCAGGCGGCGCGAGCGATGATGGATTGCTGGGCATCGAAGGTGCCGACGGCGGCGCCAGTCGAAGTGCCGTCACTGGTTTTCTTGCCGGTGTAGGAGAGAGAGAGAAGATAATTGTCTTCCTGCACAAAGATGCTGGCCGCTTCGCGGCTGGGCGCGCCCGCGATATTGCGGGCGACATCGACCGACGCGGCGCGTTCGGCGAAAAACAGATCGCCCGAACCGGTCTGATCTTCGATGCCTTCGGACGGCGTGTAGGCGCCGATGCGGAAACCGAAAGGCTTCAAGCCGTCATACTGGATATAGGCGTTATAGATATAGCCGCGGCCTTCCACGCCATTGCCGCCGAAATCATAGAGGAAGTTGTAGGACCAATCCTTGAACACCACGCCCTGAAAGCCGAGCTGGGCGCGGCGGAAATTGGTGCCGCTGTTGAGATCGACGCTGGGCGGGTTCCTGCCTTGCGCGAAATAACCGACATCGAATTGCACCAGAGAACGCAGCGAAAGACTGAAGGCGCCATTGGGGCTGCTCACCGTCAAGCGGCCATTGTCGATCGCCGTCTTGTTCTGGGCGTCCAAACGACTGTTGAGATCGGCATACTGGCTGGAGGAGCGGCGCTTCAGATCCGTTACCGCGGCGCTGGTATCATTCTCGGCTTGCGCGCTTTTGATCTGCGCCAGTTGCTGCTGAATGTCGCGCAACTGCTGCTCCAGCAGGCCAATGCGCGGATCGGAGACAGGCACAGGCGCCGGCTTCTTGGAAGCCGCAAAAGCGGCCCCCGAAAGCGCGATCAGCGCCGCGCCGGTCAGAACAGTAAAACGCAAGCTATGCATGAATACCCCGTGAAATTGTCCAAACAGCCTTTTGGGGCCGGCTGGACAGGCCCATAATTCCTCTAAATCTCTATCTGGTCAATAGGGATTTAAGACACTTCTGCAAATCTGGAAAAAGCCAAACAAAAAGGGAAGCTTACAAAGCGCCCGAACGGCGCAATTGTTGCGCGGCGGCCGCCAAATTCCTGGATTCCAGGATTTCCGCGGTGGCGTCCCGGGCGGCCAGAAGGGCTTTGCGGATGGCGCAAACCGTCTCCTCGAAACAATCATCGCACTTGCGATAGGCCATGACGCTAACACAGGGACTGAGCGCCAGGGGACCGTCCGTGACCCTCAATACATCGGCAAAGCTTATGTCCTTGGCCGGCCGGCCCAGGGAATAGCCACCGGAGCGGCCGCGGTGGCTGCGGACAATGCCGGTTTTTTTCAACTCTAGCAGAATGGCTTCCAGGAACTTTCGTGGAATCTTCTCGCTTTCGGCGATTTCAGAAATCTGGATGGGGGCGCCATCGCCCCGTGCCGCCAGATACAGCAGGGCACGCAGGGCATAGCGGGCTTTCTGGGAAATCATGGCCCATAATACCCTTTAATCTCTATGGAATATAGCAATTCCTGGGCTGCGAAGGCCGCGAGGGGCCTCCCCCTCGCGCGCAGCGCCGAAGGGGGAGGTGATTTTGCAGCGTTCGCGCTGCAAAATCGGAGGGGGGCACCAAAAATGCCGCGACGCTTTGCGACAACCATGGCGGTGCCAAGCCGGTATTTGCCGGTATAATCCCAGCTAAAAGCTGCGAAATTCGTCAAGAGCAGGCAATGGCGGACATGGTTGTGGGGATGGCAGGACAATGACCTGGCTGGTCAAGGTCGCGTTGGACCGGCCTTACACCTTCATTGTCATGGCCCTGATGATCCTGATCTTCGGGCCGCTGGCGGCCATCCGCACCCCGACCGACATTTTCCCCACCATCGGCATCCCGGTGGTCGGCGTCGCCTTCAGCTATACCGGCCTGTCGCCGGACGAAGTCGGCGCCCGCATGCTGGCCAATTATGAGCGTTTTCTCACCACCACCGTGAATGATGTGGAGCATGTCGAGAGCCAGTCCATGACCGGCCTGGGCATCGTCAAGATCTTCTTCCAGCCCAATGTCGATATCCGCCTGGCCACGGCGCAGGTCACCTCCGTATCCCAGACCGCCATCCGCCAGATGCCGGTGGGGACCACGCCGCCCCTGATTCTCAATTACAGCGCCTCCACCGTGCCGGTGCTGCAAATGGCCTTCTCCTCCGCCTCGCTGTCGGAACAACAGGTGCTGGACTATTCGCAGAACTTCGCACGCCCCCGCCTGACCACCGTCAATGGCGCGGCAATCCCCTATTCCTATGGCGGGAAATTCCGCTCGGTGCAGATCGATCTTGATCCCCAGGCGATGCAGGCGCGCGGCCTGTCTTCCATGGATGTGCAGAACGCCTTTGTCAGCCAGAACCAGATCGTGCCGACCGGCAATATCAAAATCGGTTCCATCCAGTATGTCGTCAAACTCAACAACGCCACCGACACGATCGAAGCGATGAACGAACTGCCGGTGAAAACGGTGGGCGGCGGCACTGTCTTCCTGCATGACGTCGCCCATGTCCGCGACGGCAACACCCCGCAGGCCAATATCGTGCTGGTCGATGGCGCCCGCGCCGTGCTGTCGACCGTGCTGAAGAACGGCCAGGCCTCGACCATCGATGTGGTGAACGGTATCAAGAATCTTCTGCCGATCTTGAAGGAACAGCTTCCGGATGCGTTGAAGATCGACGTGCTGTCCGACCAGTCGCTGTTCGTCAAGGCGGCGATCAATGGCGTGGCGCGCGAAGGTGTCATCGCAGCCGCCCTGACCAGCCTGATGATCCTGTTCTTCCTGGGAAGCTGGCGCTCCACCGTGATCATCGCCACCTCCATTCCGCTGGCGGTGCTGTGCGCGCTGATGGGACTATGGGCGACGGGCCAGACCCTCAACATCATGACCTTGGGCGGGCTGGCGCTGGCGGTCGGTATCCTGGTCGACGATGCCACCGTGACCATCGAGAATATCAACTGGCATCTGGAGCACGGCAAAAGCGTCTATGACGCGATCATGGATGGCGCCCGCCAGATCGCCCAGCCGGCCTTTGTCTCGCTGCTCTGCATCTGCGTCGCCTTTGTGCCGATGTTCTCCCTGCAGGGCGTGGCGGGTTTTCTATTCGTGCCCATGGCGATGGCGGTGGTGTTCGCCATGATCGCCTCCTTCATCCTGTCGCGTACCCTGGTTCCCACTTTGGCGCTTTATCTGCTCAAGCTGCATTCCGAGGAGCATGCCGCCTTGGGCAACAATATGTTCGCCCGCCTGCAGAAGCGCTTCGAGAGCGTCTTCGCCGACACCCGTGAGGCCTATCGCAATCTCCTGGCGCTGGCCATGACCACGCGCCGCAAGTTCGTGGTCGGCTTTCTGGCGGCGGTGACGGCTTCCATGCTGCTGGTGCCGTTCCTGGGACAGGATTTCTTCCCCAGCGTGGATTCCGGCCAGATCACCCTGCACACCCGCATGCCCCCCGGCACACGGGTCGAGGACAGCGCCCAGATCGTGGCCCAGATCCAGCGCGAAGTCCGCCGCATCATTCCCGGCAACGAACTGGCCAATATGGTGGCCAATATCGGCCTCAACCAGAGCCCGACCAATATGCTCTACAACAATACCGGTACGGTCGGCCTGCAAGACGCCGATACTTTCATCACCCTGAAGGAAAATCACGGCCGCACCGCGGACTATGTCCGCATCATGCGCGAAAGACTGCCGAAACTGTTTCCGCAGGTCACTTTCTCTTATCCGCCGCCCGATATCACCAGCCAAATCCTGAATTTCGGCGCCCCGGCGCCGCTGGATGTGCAAGTTACAGGCACCGACCGCGACGCAACCGAAGCGTTCGCCATGCGCATCCTGCGCCAGATCCGCACCATTCCAGGCCTGGTCGACGCGCGCATACAACAGTCCAGCAATCTGCCGCAGCTTCAGGTCAATGCCGACCGCAGCCGCATGGCGCAAGTCGGCCTGACCGAGCGCGATGTCACCAACGCGCTGGCGACGTCCCTGGCCGGCACATCGCAAACCGCGCCGAATTTTTGGCTGAACCCCAAGAACGGCGTGTCCTACAATATGACGGCGCAGACGCCGGAATATAAGCTGACGTCATTGGAAGCGCTGCAGAACCTGCCGGTGACGAGCGCCAATGGTGGCGCGGTTCCGCAAGTGTTGGGAGGCCTCGGCCGGATTGGCCGCAGCCAGGGCAGCACCGTGGTGAGCCATTATAATATTCTGCCCACCATCGATGTCTTTGCCACCACCCAGGACCGCGACTTGGGCGCGGTTTCCAAAGCGGTGCAGAAAGTGATCGACGCCAATAAGAAATTCCTGCCGCGCGGCGCGACGGTCACCCTTCGCGGCCAGGTGACCACCATGAACACCGCTTTTTCCGGCCTGTTCTATGGCCTCTTGGCGGCGGTGGTGCTGATCTATCTGCTGATCGTGGTGAATTTCCAGTCCTGGACTGACCCCTTTGTGATCATCACCGCCCTGCCCGCGGCGCTGGCGGGCATTGTCTGGATGCTGTTCACCACCGGCACGACCTTGTCGGTGCCAGCATTGACAGGGGCGATCATGTGCATGGGTGTCGCCACTGCGAACTCGATCCTGGTGATCTCTTTCGCGCGCGAAAGATTGGCGCATCATGGCGACCCGGTTCTGGCGGCGGTGGAAGCGGGCTTCACCCGCTTCCGTCCGGTCTGCATGACGGCGCTGGCCATGATCATCGGCATGTCGCCCATGGCGCTGGGCCTGGGCGAAGGCGGCGAGCAGAACGCGCCCCTGGGCCGCGCCGTGATCGGCGGGTTGATCTTCGCCACCGCCGCCACCTTGCTGTTCGTGCCGGTGGTGTTCAGCATTATTCACGACCGCCATGCGGCTCGCCGGGCCAAGAAGGCGGCCCGGCCAGGTCAATCTGGAGAGGCTTATGCCTGACAAGAATCCCGACGCCGGGCCCAATGACCCTGTGCCGGTGGAATTGCTGCGCCATGAGACGCCGCCCGGGCTGAAGCGCTGGGGCAAGACGGCGCTGGTTGTGGCGGTGGCGATAGCGGTTGTGGGGATCGGCTGGCGGATGTGGCGCGCCCACAATACTGCCGCCTGGACCGACGATCAGGCGATCCCGACGGTTCAGGTCATCAAGCCGGCCTCCAACAAGAATGGCGGCGCCCTCAACCTGCCCGGCGAAGTGCAGGCTTTTACTGCCGCGCCGATCTATGCCCAGGTCACCGGCTATGTGCGCAAATGGCATTTCGATATCGGCGCCCCGGTGAAAAAAGGCCAGCTCCTGGCCGAACTCGACACCCCCAATCTCGCCGGCCAGTCCGAGCAAGCCCGCGCCAATCTGATCAACGCCCAGGCGGCGCAAAGACTCTCCGCCGCCACCGCCACACGCTATGACGCCCTGTTCGCGCAAGGCGCGGTGTCGCGCCAGGACAAGGACGAAAAGGACGCCGATCTCGCCGCCAAAAACGCCGCCGTCGCCGCCGCCCAGGCCAGCCTTTACAGCGTCTCCAGCCAGGAAAATTTCCGCCGCCTGGTGGCGCCATTCGACGGCGTGGTCACCAGCCGCGCCGTGGATGTCGGCGCCCTGGTGACGGTGGGCAACAATGCCACGCCTTTGTTCACGGTCTCCGACCAGAGCAAGTTACGCATCTATGTGCGGGTGCCGCAGAATTACGCACCCCATATCCGCCCGGGCATGGCGATCACATTCACGGTGCCGCAATATCCGGGACGGACCTTCAATGCCTCCCTGGTGGCCAGCGCCGGCGCGGTTGCTGCCGCCACCGGCACGGTGTTGGTGCAATTCGGCATGGACAATCATGAAGGGGCGCTGCAGCCGGGCACCTATGCCGAAGTGAAATTTCCCCTTCCCCCCGGCGCCAATGGGATCCGGCTCCCCGCCACCGCCCTGATGTTCCGGGACGAAGGCATGCAGGTCGCCACGGTCGACGCCTCCAACCATGTCAAGATCAAGACGGTCCTGATCTCCCGCGATATGGGGGCGTCGGTGGATATAGGCAGCGGCATCTCGCCCCAAGACCGCATCATAGACAATCCGGCCGATGCGCTTCAGGAAGGCGACGAAGTCCGTATCGCGAGCAAGTAGCGACGGCCAGGTCTCTCGCGTATAAAGGCGTCTGCGAGAGCGGTTGAGGAAGTCATGCGCGCCTTGAAAATTCTGGCCCTCGTTCTGGTGGGTCTTGCTGTCTGCGGTCCGGACAAAGCCGGCGCCGCCACGGCTGTCCCCGGTGTTGCGGGCCCGGTCTACGACACCTCGCCCGACGCCAATACGCGCTTCCTGGCCGATTATGCGGCGCGCCCCAATGTGAAAAAGCTGCCCGACGGGTTGATGTACCGGGTGCTGAAATCGGGCGACGGTCCCACGCCCCAAAAGAATTCCGATGTGGCGACCGTCTATTACAAAGGCACGCTGATCACCGGCAAAGTCTTCGACCAGACCAAGCCGGAAGAACCCGCGCAGTTCCAGGTCGGCGGCGTGATCCCCGGCTGGAGCGAAGCGTTGAAGCTGATGAAGACCGGCGACACCTGGGAACTGGTGATCCCGTCGGAGCTGGCCTATGGCAGCGACGGTTTCAGTGACCGGATCCCGCCCAACCAGACCCTGGTCTTCCTGGTAAACCTCGCCAAAGTCGAATACGCGCCATAGCTGGCGCATCGGTTATACCCTATAAGGCAGCTTCCAAATCGGGAGAGACAATGCGTTTTCTGAAAGTCCTGGCGCTGGTGCCGCTGCTGGTCCTGACGGCCTGCGACCAAAAGAAATCCAATGCCGACTCTGCCAGCGGCGCAGGCGTAGCGGGCACGACCTACAACACTTCGCCCGAATCCAATGCGAAGTTCCTGGCCGATTATGCTGCCAGGCCCGGCGTTACCAAAACGGCGGACGGCTTGATGTACCGCGTGCTGAAGGCCGGCAACGGCCCGCAATTGCAAAACGAAAGCGATCTGGTGACGGTCTTTTACAAAGGCTCGCTGATCGACGGCAAAGTCTTCGATGAGACCAAGCCGGACGAACCCGCGCAGTTCCCGGCTGGAAGGCTGATCCCCGGCTGGGTCGAAGCGCTGAAGCTGATGAAGACCGGCGATACCTGGGAAATCGCTTTGCCTCCTGAACTTGGTTATGGCGCCGACGGCGCCGGCGACGCCATCCCGCCCAACCAGGCTTTGGTTTTCACCATGAGCCTGGTCAAGGTAGAGTCGGCGCCTTAATTCTCAACCCCCTCCGGCTTTCGCAACTTTGCCGTGGCGCTTGCGCGCCACGGCGTTGCTACAGCCACCTCCCCCTTGCCGCGCTTCGCGCGAAGGGGGAGGCGGACCTGTGTTCGCTTCTAGAAAACTAGAACTTGTAGCCCAGCGTTATACCCGTCATGCGCGGCGGCAGCGGGACGCATTGCAGCACGCCCGACGTGCCTGGAGAGCCGAAGGTGCCTTGGGGGGCTGAGTTCAGCACGCCATTATACTCCGGCAAGCAGGCCTTCGTATTGACGACATTGTTCATGAAGATCGCCAGATCGGCGCCGGTGTGCCCCGCATCGGTGAATTCCAGCCGGAAATTCAGCAACCCATAGGCAAAACTGCGCTGTGTCGGGTTGAAGGAGCGCATATCCGCCAGATAACGGCTTTGCCAGTAATAGTGCGCCGTGAACACGGTATCGCCCAGCGGCAGCCCGCCCAGATCGGTGCCGAAATTGACGGTGGCGGTTTCGTTGGTCTGCCAGGTCGGGACCGGAATGGGCGTGCCCGACAGGTTGGTCCCACTGCTCGGCTGCAGATAGCCGGGCGGCACCAGGAAGCTGAAGTCGGTATAGCGCGGGTCGATATAGCTGCCCGCGGCGTTGAGGGTCAGCCAATCGAAGGGCAACAGCGTGAATTCCCATTCCACGCCACGGATCTTGGCCGACTTGGCGTTGAGCGTGATGTTCTCATTGAGAAAGCCCACGCAATTGCCGGCATTGAACTGGGCCTGGGTGCACACTCCGCCGCCGACGGCGGTGGCCAGGGTCACATTGGGCACCGACTGCTGCGCCTGGATATTGTGATAGCTGGTTTCATACAGCGCCAGGTTGGTGCGCAGCGGCATGCCCGCCACATCCCAATCCGACTTCACGCCGATCTCATAGTCCAGCACATTTTCCGGCAGCGCGGTCAGGGCGGCGATATTCTGCGCCTGGGTATTGATGCCACCGGAGCGATAACCTGAGCGCATGGTGGCATAGACCATGGTCCCTTCCCACAGATCGTGATCCAAGGCCAGGGTCCAGGTCGGCTTGTGGTAGCTCTTGCTGATGTCCACCGAGCATTGCGACAAGGGCAAGGTCGCGCCATTGGGATTGGTCAGCAGGCAGACATTGCTCTGCCCCGAATAGCTGATGCCGTTATAGACAAAGGGCGCCGGGCTGAAGACCGCATTGTTCAGGGTGGCGTTGAGCGCTTGTGTCGAAGGGGTGCGGGTCGACTGGCTGGCAAGATGTGCAAAACGCTCGTCATAGGTATAGCGCACGCCCGCCGTTAAGCGGGTATCGGACCAGATGCTATAGGTCGCCTGGGCATAAGCGGCATAAGACGTGTTTTGCTCGGTGTTGTTGCTCCAGTCGGTAATGCTGAACTGCCTGCCCGCCACCGCTTGGGGCGGCCCGGCGGCGGAAGGCAGGAACTGGTACAGGAAGCCGCCGTCATTGGGGCTGCGTTCCCGGAAAAAGAACAAGCCCGTTGTCCATTGCAGCTTGTTGTCAAAGCTTTTGCCGTTGACGGTCAGCTCCGTCTGCCAGGATTGATAATTCGGGAAATTGTACTTGTAGGTGTTGCTTTCGAACGGCAGGCCGCGGCTGACCGCGGTTCCGACACTGTCGAAGGTGCGATAGGCGGCCATCAGGCGCACATCGATGTCGCCGAATTGCTTGTTCGCCGTGGCCGAATAAGTCCCGTAATGCCCGTTGCTGAGATTGGAGATGTCCTGCTCGGCCGACCAGAAACTGTAATTCTGCTGGCGCAGCACCGATGCCAGGATCGCGTTATAGGCCTGGGGCGAGGGATTGGGATTGGAAACCCCGGTCGCGGTTGCGGTCAGGTAGTAAGGCTGCATGACCTGACCGCGCAAATCGGTGAACGGTATGCAGGTGACGGGGATATTGCAGATCGAAGTGCGGCCGGCGGACGGCACCGTGCCCACGAAATAGCCCAGGTCGTGATAGGTCGAACCGGTGTCATATTCGGAGGAAATGTCGGCCCGAACCAGCAGGCTGAAGGTGTCATCGGGTTGCCATTTGGCGGAGAAAACGCCGGCAAGCTTCTTGAAACCCATCGCCGCCTGGTCGTTGCGACGCCCCGATACCGGATCGAAGAAATTGTTGGCGATATAGCCTTTCTGATTTTCCGAATTCAGCGCGATGCGCACAAACAGCGTGTCGTCCAGCGGCACATTGACGGCGCCCTGCAGACCGGCGCGGGCATAATCGCCCAGCGTGGCCTGAACATAGCCGCCGAATTCCGGCTCGGGCTCGCGGCTGTTGTAAAGAATGGCGCCGCCGGTGGAGTTGCGGCCCACCAAAGTGCCCTGCGGGCCCTTGAGCACTTGGACATTGTCCAGGTCGAACAACGCACCCGTCAGGCCCAGGGCGCGGGCGTAATAAACCCCATCCTTGTAAACGGCCGAGGCGGTATCGAAGGCAAGGCCTGGATTGCCGCCGCCCCCTGGAGCGTCGAAATTGCGCTGGCCGCGGATGGTGACGTTGAGCACGTCCTGGCGGAAGGAGGTGGGCGCGATATAGACCGAGGGGCTGACATATTTCAGGTCCTCGACGGTCTTGACGTTCAGCTTATCCAGATCGGCCTGAGTGAGCGCGGTCATGGAGATCGGCACCACCTGCTGGTCTTCCTGGCGCTTGCGCGCGGTGACGACGATATTCTCCAGCCCCATCTGAGCGGTGGTATCGGAGGAATTGGGGTTGACCGTGTCCTGCGCGAAAGCCGGGCTGGCCGAAATCAAGCCGGCGGTTGCCATAAGAGCCGCGAGCAGACGCTTGGACATGATATTCCCCTGGTTGGCGGCGCCGGCCGGGCACTTTTTTATCGCCCTATGCCGCTTAAAATCGCAGGATGCTCTAACGGAAATGCCACACCGGATAAAGGCGATGTGACGGGCTAGCGCCAAATCGGGAAAATTTCCCTATAAGACTCCACGGCTTATGCCGGGCCGCCAACCATATCCAAGAGGAAAAAATGACGAAAATCGCAATGATCACCGGTGCGGGCAGCGGTGTGGGGCGGGCGGTCGCCCAAGCCCTGGCGAAAGACCATTGGCAGCTGGCGCTGGTTGGCCGCAAGCAAGAGGCGCTGGCGGAAACCGCCAAGAGCCTGACGGGGGAGCATCTGATAGCCCCTGCCGATGTCGGCGATCCGGCAGCCGTCAAAGCAGTCTTTGCCCAGATCAAGGACAAGTTCGGCCGTCTGGACATGCTGTTCAACAATGCCGGCATGGGCACCCCCGCCATCCCGATCGAGGAGCTGAGCTTTGAGCAATGGCAGGCCATTGTCGGGGTCAATCTGACCGGAGCCTTCCTTTGTACCCAGGAAGCCGTCCGGATGATGAAGGCCCAGACCCCACGCGGCGGCCGCATCATCAACAACGGCTCCATCAGCGCCGACCGGCCACGGCCGCACAGCGCACCCTATACCGCTACCAAGCACGCCATAACCGGCCTGACCAAATCCACCATCCTGGATGGACGGCCTTTCGACATAACTGCCGGCCAGATCGATATCGGCAACGCCGCCACGGAAATGACCCAGCGCATGACCCAGGGCGTACTGCAGCCGGACGGCAAGCTGGCAGTGGAGCCCCGCATGGATGTGAACCATGTGGCGCAGGCGGTGGCCTATATGGCCGGGTTGCCACTGGAATCCAACGTACCCTTCATCACCGTGATGGCGACCAAAATGCCACTCTTTGGCCGGGGATGATCGGCGGGGCCAGGCAGGAGCAATGACGCTTTTTTAGGCTCCGGGGCGGAGCGTTTTGTCATTCCCGCCGTTCTCTCTTCCAAGTCGGAAGGGAAAAATGCGCGCCTGCTTTTTGGGACAGAATATCTGCAGCTTGGGCTTCGGCGTCGCGACCCTGCGCACGCCGCCTTTGGTCATGGATCAGCCGCTGCCGCAAATGCCGCCCGCATCCGAAAGGCCGACAGTTGACCAAAATGTCAGTTCGCCACCGGTTTTGTCGCCCTTTTCTGACACACAGGCTGTAGCAAATTCGCAACGGCTGATGGCCTGATCCCACGATGGCATCCAACCGTACATGCATTGATGTGGTGTGGTTCTGTGCCCTTTTTGCAGGGGCAGTCCGCCGCAGGGGACGAATTTGGGGAACCCCTTGTGCAACAAGGCATGAATACCGATATTCCCCGTTAACTGGCGTTCACCGGTAACGGTATTTTATTCAACCCTTGGTATTTGGACGGGCATGAAATTCTCGATTCCGGTGATTTCAGCGCTTGCTGTGAGCGTGCTGCTGGGTGCCTGCAGCACCCCCAGCCCGGAGTCGCTTGCCCAGAACGATCCCTGGGAAAAGACCAACCGCGATATCTTCGATTTCGACGTACGGGTGGACCATGCCGTGGCCCGTCCCATCGCCAAAGGCTATCGCGCGGTGGTGCCCGAACCCGTGCGCGACGGCATCCACAATGCCCTCACAAACCTGAATTCGCCTGTCGTGCTGGCCAATGATGTGTTGCAGGGCGATGGCGACAAGGCCGCCAATACCGCCGGCCGCATCGTGATCAATTCCACGGTCGGCATTGGCGGGCTGTTCGATATTGCCAGCCGCATGGGCATTCCCGGCCACGACAATGATTTCGGCATTACCCTGGGCAAGAACGGCATCGCCGAAGGCTCTTATCTGGTGCTGCCCTTTGCCGGCCCCATGCCGCCCCGCGACCTTTTGGGCACCGCTATCGACCAGGCCTTTGATCCGCTGACCTATGTGCAATTCCATGGCAAGGACACCTGGATGGTGGTGAAGTTCGGTGTCGCCATTGTCGACAGCCGCACTTCGCAGCTGGACGCGGTGGAAGCCATCGAACGTTCGTCGATCGATTTTTATGCGACCACCCGCAACCTGTATCGCCAAAGCCGCAATGCCAAGATCAATGAAGGCAGACCCGGCGCGGACGATCTGCCGAACCTGTAGTTTTCCCAACCTAATTCTGGATTGCGCCTCGCTTTAGCTCGGCGCGCTCGCTGCTCGATTTGATCCACTGGATCAAATCGTCTGCCGGCGATGCCGGCAGACCGCAGCTCTCACTCAGCCGGCGTCGCCGACGGTTGGTGATCTTCCGGCTTGTCACCCATGATGCCGTGATACCAGCGGTTCCAGAACCCGCTGGTCCAGTCGCCGAACCGGTCCATGTACAGGAACACCACCGGAGTGGTGTAAAGCGTCAGGATCTGGCTGAGGAATAGTCCGCCCACAATCGAGATGCCCAGCGGCTGGCGTAGCTCCGAACCCTGCCCCAGACCGATCGCGAGCGGCAGCGCGCCCAGGATGGCGCCGGTGGTCGTCATCATGATGGGACGGAAGCGCAGCAGGCAGGCCTTGTAGATGGCGTCATGGGAGTTCAGCCCCTCGCGCCGCTGCAGGTCGATGGCGAAATCGATCATGATGATGGCGTTCTTTTTGACGATGCCGATCAGCAATATCACGCCGATCATGGCGATCAGGTCGAATTGGGTCTTGAACATCAACAGCGCCAGCACCGCGCCGACACCCGCCGACGGCAAGGTCGAGATGATGGTGACGGGATGGATCAGGCTTTCATACAAAATTCCGAGTGTGATGTAGATGGTCAGGATCGCCGCCAGCAGCAGGAAGGGCATATTGGCGAAGGACTTCTGGAACTGTTGCGCCGTTCCCGCCGCCTCACCATGGATGGAGATCGGGACATTGATGTCGGCCATGGTTTTCTGGATAGCGCTCAAAGCCTCGCTCATGGCTACACCCGGCGGCAGGCGATAAGAGAAAGTCGTGGCGACAAACGGCCCTTGGTGATTGACCGAAAGCGGCGTGGTGCCCGGCCCGAAGCTGGCGAAGGCCGAGAGCGGCACCATGGTCGAGACCCGGGTGGAAACCGACGCGCCCGTCGATGAGCCGCCACGCGCACCCACCGCAACGGAATTGAGCTGCTGGTTGCGCACCGCATCGGCGGCGGCAGCAGCGGCAGCTGTGCTGGAACTGCTCTGCGCGGTCGAAACGGCGTTGCTGGACACTTGGAACGCGCCGCCCGCCGCCGCCGAGGCTTGCGTGCCGCTGACCGCGCCGCCCGAGGTGGAAATGAAAATATCGTTCAGCATCTCGGGGCTTTGCCAGAAGGCCGGCGCCACCTCCATCACCACGTGATACTGGTTCTTGTCCTTATAGATGGTGGAAACCTGGCGCTGCCCGAAGGCATCGTAAAGCGTGTTGTCAACTTGGGCTGAATTCAATCCCAGCCGGGCCGCCGTGGCACGGTCGACTTTCAAATCGACCTGCAGCCCCTTGTCCTGCTGGTCAGAATTGACGTCCTCCAGCTCGGGCACCGCCTGCAGGGCCGTGGTGATTTTGGGCAACCAGGTGTTGAGCTCTTCCAGCGTATCGGCCTGGACAGTGTACTGATAATCGCCATTGCCCTGGCGGCCGCCGGCACGGATGCCACCGCCCGATTGCAGGAACAGCCGCGCGCCCGACACTTTGAGCAGCTTGGGACTCATGCGCTGAATCACTTCCGGCGTCGATAGGCCGCGTTCGCGCAACGGCTTGAGGATGACAAAGACATTGCCGCTGTTGGTCGCCTGGCCGCCGGCAAAGCCGCCAACCGTCGCCACCGCCGGGTCGGCTTTGATGATGTCGATGAATTGCTGGAACTTCTTCTGCATAGACTGGAAGGAAATGCTCTGGTCGCCGCGTATGCCGCCCTGGATCATGCCGTTGTCGGTATCGGGGAAGAACCCCTTGGGCACGATCGCGATCAGATAGACATTCAGAACCACCGCGACCAGCAAGGTGGCCATGATGGTCTTGGGATTATCCAGTGACCAAGTAAGAGTGCGGCGATAGAAATTCTGCATCGCATCCAGGCTGCGGCGCGACCAGCGCATCAGCCGGTTCTGGTCTTCATTGACGGTAAAATCCAGATAGGCGCACATCATCGGCGTCACGGTCAGCGACACGATCATGGACATGATGATCGCGGTGGTGATGGTGACGGCGAATTCGTGGAAGATACGCCCCACCATCCCGCCGATCAGCAGCACCGGGAAGAAAACCGCGACCAGGGAGATGCTCATCGAGAGCACCGTGAAGCTGACCTCGCGCGCACCCCTGAGCGCTGCTTCCATCCGGCTTTGACCATTCTCCAGATGCCTTGTGACGTTCTCCAGCACCACGATGGTGTTGTCGACCACAAAGCCGGTGGAGACGATCAGCGCCATCAGGGAGAAATTGTTGAGGCTGAAACCCAAGAGATACATCACCCCGAAAGTGCCCAGCAGCGACAGCGGCACGCAGACCGTGGGCACCAGGGTGGCCTTGAAATTGCGCAGGAACAGGAACACCACCAGGATCACCAGGATGGTGGAAAGGATCAGGCTGACCTCGACATCATGCACCGCATTGCGGATCGAGGTGGTAGTATCGAACATGATGTTGAGATCGACACTGACCGGCAATGCCTGCTTGAGCTCGGGCAGATGCTCAAGGATGCGGTCCACCACCTGGATGACATTGGCGCCGGGCTGCTTGGTGATCTGCGTCAGGATCGCGCGCTGACCGTTGAAGGTTCCCAGGTTGCGGACATTCTCCACCCCATCGACCACTTCGGCGACATCCTGAAGCCGCACCGCCGAATTGTTGCGGTAAGCGATGATCAAGCTTCTATAGTCGGTCGCCTGGGTCGCGACGTCATTGGCATAAACCTGAAAGGTCTGACCCTTTTGCTGGATGTCGCCTTTGGGACTGTTGGCATTGGCGGCGCTGATGGCGGCGCGGACATCCTCCAGTCCGATGCCGTATTTGAACAAGGCGTGCGGATTGAGTTCGATGCGGATGGCGGGCAGCGACGAACCGTTGAGCGAAACGTCGCCCACCCCGGAAATCTGCGACAGCTTCTGCTGGATGATGTTGGAGGCCTGGTCGTAGATCTGTCCCGGCGACAGGGTCTTGGAGGTCAGGGCCAGGATCAGGACCGGGAAATCGGCGGGATTGAACTTGCGATAGGTGGGGTTGGAGCGCAGCGCCGCCGGCAGATCGGCACGGGCCGCGTTAATCGCCGCCTGCACATCGCGCGCCGCGCCGTCAATATCGCGGTTGATGTCGAACTGCAGCACGATCTGGGTATTGTTGATGTTGCTGCGCGAGGTCATTTCGGTGACCCCGGCAATGGCGCCCAGATGCCGCTCCAGCGGCGTGGCGACACTCGTCGCCATGGTTTCCGGGCTGGCGCCCGGCATGTTGGCGCTCACCGAGATGGTGGGAATGTCGATATTGGGATAAGGCGCGACCGGCAGCAGGAAATAAGCCACCAAACCCGCCATGCCCAGCCCCAGCGCCAGCAGGATGGTGGCGACACGCCGCTGGATGAAGAGCTGGGAGAAGTTCATTCGGCGGGCTCCGGTTCAGGTCCCGCATGGCCGGTGCGGCGGCGCTCGCGCCATTCCCGCAAGTCGCGCCCTGCCTTGTCGAAATAGATATAGATCACCGGCGTGGTGAACAGCGTCAGCAGCTGGCTGACCAAAAGGCCACCCACGATGGAAATACCCAGCGGATGGCGCAGCTCCGAGCCCATGCCGGTACCCAGCATCAGCGGCAGGGCGCCGAACAAGGCCGCCACCGTCGTCATCAGAATGGGCCTGAAACGCAACAAAGCCGCCTGATAGATGGCTTCCTCGGGCGTTTTGCCTTCGTTGCGCTCGGCCTCCAGCGCGAAGTCGATCATCATGATGGCGTTCTTCTTGACGATACCGATCAATAGAATGATGCCGATGATGGAAACGATATTGAGGTCGCCATTTCCCCCGAAAAGGTCGGTGATGAACAGCGCCAGAAGCGCGCCCACACCGGCCGAAGGCAGGGTCGAAAGAATGGTCACCGGATGGATGAAGCTCTCATACAACACGCCCAGCACGATATAGACGGTGATGATGGCGGCCAGGATCAGCAGCACTTCGTTGGTCAAGGCCGATTGGAAGGCCAAGGCCGAGCCCTCGAACTGGGTGGTGATGCCCGGCGGCGTGCCGGCATTGGTTTCCGCCCTTTGGATGGCATTGACGGCATCCCCCAGCGAATAGCCCGGAGTGACGTCGAAAGAAAAGCTTGCCGAGGGGAACTGGGACAAATGTTCGATCTGAAGCGGCGAGCGGCGTTGCTCGACCTTTGCGATCGCCGATAGCGGCACCTGCCCGCCGCCCGCAGTGGGCAGGTAAATGTCGTTCATGGATTCCACGGAATTCTGCAGCGTGGGATCGGCCTCCAAAATCACCCGGCGCTGGTTGGACTGGGTGAAGATGGTGGAAATGATGCGCTGGCCGAAACTGTCATAGAGCGCGTTGTCGATCGTGGCCTGGGTGACGCCGAACCGTGCCGCGGTATCGCGGTCCACATTCAGGAAAGCGGAAAGCCCCTGATCCAGATAGGTGGTAGAGACGTTGCGGATGGCGCCGACATTCTTCAGCTCGGCCAGCAGCTTGGGCACAAACTGATCCAGCGCGGCGCTGGTCGCGGCTTGCAGAATGAATTGATACTGGGCCCTGGAAACCACGGAATCGATGGTCAGGTCCTGCACCGGCTGCAGATAAAAGGTGATGCCCGGCACGCTATGGGCATCTTCCATCAGCCGTTCCATCACCTCGGCGACGCCGTCGCGGTCGTGCTTGGGCTTGAGATTGATCAAGAAACGCCCGCTGTTCATGGTGTTGTTGGTGCCGTCGACCCCGATAAAGGAGGACAGGCTGGCGACGGCGGGATCCTTCAAGATCTTGTCGGCCAATTGCTGCTGGCGCTGCGACATGGACGCGAAGGACACGGTGGGGCCGGCCTCGGTGATGGCCTGGATGAAGCCAGTATCCTGTACAGGAAAGAATCCCTTGGGAATGCCGACATACATCACAACCGTCAGAACCAGGGTTCCCACCGCAACCTGCAAGGTCAGCCGCTGGTGCTTTAGCACCCAGATCAGCAGCCGGTCATACTCGGCCACCAGGCGGGCGTAATAGCTTTCGATCGTGCGTTGAATGCGGCTTTCGCCTTTCCAGCACATTGGGATCCTAAGCTTAGAATTCCACGTGGACAAGTTGTCGCG
>JADMIO010955797.1_pt1 | contig 46847 bp, 30 predicted proteins | sample 8958161 | NCBI WGS metagenome assembly JADMIO01 (sample SAMN16585339, study PRJNA669376) | soil metagenome | isolation source: Crop rotation soil | place: USA: Cullars Rotation, Alabama | collected 2011
GCCGCGACTTCAAGTCACGTGAATTCCAAGCTTCGGATCCCACTGTGCTGGAAAGAGCTCCATGCGCTTGCACGCGGTCAGCATCTTGGCGCGATCCAGCTCGGCGATCTTGCTCCACGCCTGCTTGGTCATCACCAGCCCGCCCACCAGCGGCGCGAGCCCGACGCCCACCATGTGCGGCGTCTGCTGGTACCACTGCAGCGTGAGCCCCAGCAGCGGCGTGGTGGGGTAGGAGTCGATCATGCCGGTCTGGAGCGAGGTCAGGATGTCGGTGGCGGCGAGCGGCACCGGCTGGAAGCCGTTCGCCTTCCAGCGCTGGACCATCGCGTCGTCGCCCGACCACACGAACATCTTGGTCTTCTTGAGCTCGTCGACCGTGCGCACCGGCTTCTTCGTGAAGAAGTACACCCAGCCGCCGTGGCCCCAGGAGAGCAGGACGAAGCCCTTGGCCTCGAGCCGCTGCTTGAGGATGGGCTCCATCTTCGCGAGCACCGCGTCCAGTTCGGGGTACGAGTCGAAGAACATCGGGATGTTGAACATCTCGAACGCCGGGTCGATGGCGGCGAGGCCGGCGGTGGTGATCGCGGCGCACTGGAGCTGTCCGATGCGCATCTTGCGGACGAAGTCGGGCTCGTCGCCCGCGACGCCGCCCGGGTAGACGCGCAGCGTGACGCGGCCCTGGGTGGCGGTGCCCCACTCGGAGCCGACCGCGCGCAGACCCTTGTCCCAGACGGAACCCTCGGGGACGAGCGTGGCGAGCTTGATCACGGTGTTCTGCGCGAGCGCCGCGGCGGGCATCAGGACGGCGAGCGCGGCCAGCAGGAGCGGCGCCACGTGGGCACGGCGGAAGGCGAGCATCAACGAGACTCCTCGGTGGATGTGGTGTCGCTCGAGCCGTCCAGGAACAGCTCGTCGACGCGCGCGAGCAGTCGGCGCGCGCGGCGCTGCGTGACGATGTTGGCGAGACGCTGGGTCGAGTCGCTGCCCGGATCCACGGCCAGCGCCCGCTCCAGAAGGTCGTCGAACTCGGCGCGGTTCTGCGTCATCACCGAGATCGATTGTGCGTAGGTCAGGTAGGGGCTCGCGTGCGTGCCTCCCGACAGCTCGAGCGCGCGGTCGAAGTGCCGGCGCGCCGACTCGGGGGAGCCGCCCATGGCCTTGGGCAGCGCGTCGAGGAGGATGAGCGCCTCGTGGACGGCGCCGCCCTCGAAGCCCTCGTCGAGCGCGAGGGCGCGCTCCATCATCGCGCGCACCGCGGGAAGGTCGGCGACCAGCTCGGGGTGGTCCTTGCCCAGCGAGATCGCCGAGCCCCAGGCCGCCGCGGTCCAGAACAGGTTGGGCACGTCCTTCACGCGGAAACGCGCCACCGCCGTCTTGGGATCGAGGCTCAGCCCGCGCGAGACGCCGCGGTAGCGCAGCTCGAGGCTGCGCAGCCCGTAGTCGCGCGCCCGCACGAACAGGCGTCGCGCGCGCTCGCGCAGCTCGGTCGCGCGCGCGTAGTCGGTGCCCTCGATCGCGTCGGCGTCGGACTGGACGAACGCGTACGCGTACTGCGTGAACCCCCGGCACGCCGCCAGCAGCAGGTTCTCGTTCTTGGGAACGATCGCGAGCAGCGACTCCATGGTCTTGAGGCCGAAGGGAACCGCCTCGCGAACCAGATCGGGGTCCTCGTCGGTCGAGAACACGTCGGGCCCCGTGGCCAGCGTGTTGGCGACGGAGTTGGCGGCGAAGCGCTTGAGCGAGCAGGACTGGGCGGCCAGCGCCATCACGAGCAGCGCGATCGAGGCGAGCGGGCGAGCCAGCCGTGGCGTCATGGGGTCGGTTCCGATGGGGAAGGGACGCCGGTGCCCGGGGCCCCGGCGCGGAACGCCGCACGCTACTTCCGTGGGTGGGGGTGGTCAAGCCGCGGGGGCGCTCGCGGCGGGGGCGCCGCGGGCCTCGCCGCGGGCCAGAATCCAGTTGGGCGCGCGGCGGCGTCCGCGTATCCTGGATGCGCACTTCGGCGACCGGGCCAGCGTCCATCGTTCCGACACTCATCCCCGCCTCGAGACCGCCATGGCTTCCGATCGCTCCCGCGTCCTGCTCGCGCTGCTCGTCCTGACCACGCTGGCCTTCGTCGCGCGTCACGATCCCGCGCCCGGAGCCCGCCCATCCGCCGAGGCCCAGGAGGGCGGGCCCTACCCCAGCGACTGGTTCGGGGCCCAGCGCGCCTACCCCAGCGGCGTCATCGACCAGGCCGCCTACCGCGCCGCCGTCGAGCAGGCGCGCGTCGAGCGCGCCGGCGGCGCCGGCATCGGCGCCCAGGGCGCCCTGATCTGGGAGATGGCCGGGCCCTACAACATCGGCGGCCGGGTCACCGCGCTCGCGGTCGCGCCCGGCGGCAACACGGTCTACCTCGGCGCGGCCGCGGGCGGCGTCTTCAAGTCCACCAACGGCGGCGTGAACTGGGCGCCGGTCTCCGACGCGATCGGCACCTTCTCGGTCGGGGCCCTGGCGCTCGAGCCCGGCAATCCCAGCGTGGTCTACTGCGGCACCGGCGAGGCCAACAGCTCGGTGGACAGCTACGACGGCAGCGGGCTCTACCGCTCGCTCGACGCCGGCGGCACGTGGAGCCACCTCGGCCTCACCGAGACGCGGCGCATCGGCCGGGTCGCGGTGGACCCGTCGAATCCGCAGCGCATCTTCGTCGCGGCGATGGGGGCGCAGTTCTCGACCGGGCCGGATCGCGGGCTCTACCGCAGCGAGAACGGTGGCGCGTCGTGGACCAAGGTGCTGTTCGTGAACGACAGCACCGGCGCGTGCGACGTCGTCGTCAATCCCGCCCACCCCGAGACCGTGTTCGCCGCGACGTGGGAGCGGGTGCGGCGCTCCACCTACCGGCGCGCCTTCGGGCCCGGCTGCGGCATCTGGCGCAGCGCCAACTTCGGCGCGACCTGGACGCGCCTCACCAACGGCCTGCCGCCGCCCTCCGACAACGTCGGCCGCATCGGCCTGGCGATGGCGGCGTCGCGGCCCGCGCTGCTCTACGCGCAGATCGTCACCGGCTCGGCCGCCGGCTACGTCGGCCTCGGCATGTACCGCACCACCGACGGCGGCATCAGCTGGACCCGGCGCGACGCCAGCGGCTTCACCGGCGCCTTCGGCGGGTTCGCCTGGTACTTCGGCGAGGTCGCGGTCGATCCCACCGTGCCCGACCGCGTCTTCGGGATGGGCGTGTCGGTGATCCGCTCGACCGACGGCGGCATCAACTTCGCGAACTTCACCAGCAACGCGCACGTCGACCAGCACGCGATGTGGATCGACCCGTCGAACCCGGCCCGGATCTACCTGGGCAACGACGGCGGCTTCTTCTCGTCGATCAACGGCGGCGCGTCGTGGGCCAAGTCGACCGACCTGCCGATCACGCAGTTCTACGCCGGCGCCATCGACCCCTCGAGCCCGGGGCGCCTCATGGGCGGGACCCAGGACAACAACACGCTCATCACCAACGGGGTGCCGACCGCGTGGAGCGCCGTGCTCGGCGGCGACGGGTTCCAGTGCCTGATCGATCCCCTCAACCCTCAGGTGTTGTTCGCGGAGTACCAGAACTGCTCGGGCGGCCAGGGGCTGCAGCGCTCCACCAACGGCGGCGCGTCGTTCGCGCTGCCCACCGGCTTCGTCCTCAGCGACCGGTACAACTGGAGCACACCGATCGTGATGAACCCGCTCAACCACAACACGCTGCTGGTGGGCAGCCAGCGCGTCTACAAGAGCCTCAACAACGGCATCGCCTACGCCCCGATCAGCGGCGACCTGTCGCGCAACCTGCCCACGCAGCTCCTCTACGGCACGCTCACCACGCTCGACATCTCGGCCGCCGACAGCAGCGTCTACTACGCCGGCACCGACGACGGGCGGGTGTGGCGCTCGACGGACGCGGGCGGCAACTGGACCGAGATCACCGCCGGCCTGCCGCTGCGCTGGGTCACGCGCGTCACCGCCGACCCCGTCGATCCCCAGGTCGTCTACGTGACGCTGTCGGGGTTCGGACAGGACGAACTGGCCTCGCACGTCTACCGCAGCGCCGATCGCGGGGACACCTGGACGCCGATCTCCGGCAACCTGCCCGACATTCCCGCCAACGACATCCTGGTGGATCCCGTCGCACCCAACCGCCTGTTCCTCGCCACCGACGTCGGCGTCTACGTCTCCAACAACCTCGGCGCCGAGTGGGAGCCGCTCGGCAGCGGCATGCCGATCCAGACCATCTTCGACCTCACCCTCCACAACGGGTCGCGCACGCTGGTGGCCGCCACGCACGGGCGCTCGCAGTGGCGGCTCGATCTCGCCGGACTGCCGGTGCTCGCCGTGGAGCCCGCGCCCGCGCCGGGCCGGCTCGCGCTCTCGAGCCCGGCGCCGAACCCGAGCCACGCCTCGGTCGCGCTCTCGCTCGTGCTCGAGTCGCCCGGCGCCGTCCAGGTCGCGGTCTTCGATCCAATGGGCCGCCGCCTGCGCGATCTCGAGCGCGGCCCGCTCGCCGCCGGCCGGCACGCGATCACCTGGGATGGGCGCGACGCCAGCGGGCGGCCCGCTGCCGCCGGCGTCTACTACGTGCGTGCCCGCGTGGGCTCGGGGGCGAGCGTGGTACGCCGGCTGGTGAGGACGCGCTGATCGCGACCCACTCCGGGCGCGCCCGCGCGTTCCTGGCGGTCGCGGCCACCGGGCTGCTGGCGTTCGGTTGCGCCGAGAAGACCGGGCGCCTCGACGCCGATCAGGAGCAGCGGCTCGCCGCCGAGGGCATCGTGCGCCGCGCCGAGGACGTGACCTTCCGCCACACCCGCGGCGCCGGTGCGCGCTGGAGCGAGCGGCGCGCGTCGATCGTGGTCACGAAGGAGACCGTGCTCGTGCATCGCAACGGCGAGGTCGAGTTCCTCTACGGGCCGCGCTCGCGGCGCTTCTGCGAGATCCATCGCGACCACGCGCGCGTGCGGATCAGCGCGGGGCGCGGCGGCTCCGCCGAGGTCTGGTCGTTCGAGCCCCAGGACGCCGAGGGCTGGGCGAAGGACCTGCGCGCCGCGGTGCGCGGAGCGCCGGCCGACTAGCCGCGGCTCAGACGCCGCTGTGGCCGAACCCGCCCGCGCCGCGCGCGGTCTCGGTGAGCGCGTCCGACTCTTCCCACGCGATGCGCGTCACGCGCGCCGGCAGCAACTGCGCGATCCGCATCCCGCGCTCCACCACGAACGGAGCGGGGCCGTGGTTGATGAGCGCCACCACGATCTCGCCGCGATAGTCGGAGTCGATGGTCGCGGGCGTGTTCGGCAGCGTGACGCCGTAGCGCGCGGCCAGCCCGGAGCGCGGGCGGATCTGCAGCTCCCAGCCCGGTGGGATCTCGACCGCGAACCCGGTCGGGATCATCGCGATCGCGCCCGGCTCGATCCGGACGTCCGACGCCACGGCCGCGCGCACGTCGGCGGCCGCGGAGCCCGGCGTGGCGTAGTCGGGGAGTGCCAAGTCGAGGCCGTGCGGCAGGCGGCGGACACGAATGACGAGCGGGGGTGCGGACATGGCCGCACGATAGCACAGCGTCGCGCGGCCCCGTCGCGCTCAGCGGTAGAGCGTCTTGACCCCGGCCCAGCTCATCGGACGCACCGGCACCGGCCCCGACGAGAGCTTCAGCGACGCCGACGCGGTGACGCGGCCGATCTCGCTCGGGGCCACGCAGTCGTCGCTCTGCTCGGCATAGCGGATGAACTCCTCGTAGCTCTCGACCGGACCCACTCCCGGCGCGTAGCGCACGAAGCCATGCGTCTCCGATCGGTAGGTGCCGTGCGGCGTGCCGGCGTCGTCCGTGCACGCGCTTCCGCCGTAGTCGATGACGTAGTCGACCCGCAGGGTGTTGTGGAAGGTGCCCGCCGGAACCGTGGCGTCCTCGATCGCGGCCATCGTCCCGTGGAGCATCACGTCGCTGGCCAGATCGGGAATGAGCTGGAGCGTGAAGGTGTTTCCCACCGAGACGTTGGAGACGAGCCAGGTCCAGGACTTCGTGTTGTCCAGGTTGCAGCGCCACGCCGCGATCTCGGTCGCGGTCTCCTTCCAGGCGAACTCGCCGCCCAGCAGCACCGCGTAGCTTCCCGGCGGGTGGACCCCGGGGCACCCGGCGCCCGATGCCTCGAGGATCCGATCGCGCAGCTCGGGGCGCGCCGTCCAGAGCGTGCGGAGCAGCGGGTCGGGAACCATCGCGTCGAGGCGCAGGCGCGACGCAGCACCCGCCAGCAGCTCCTGGCGCAGGTACTGGGCGTCGACGCCGCCCGCGGCGACGGTGGTGCCGTCGAAGAGCAGCCGCAGGCGATTGTCGACGGTGACCGGATCGCCGTCGTTCTCTTCGTAGTGCTGGTCGTAGCGCCAGCTGAGGCCGTCGGTGTTGGGCCAGTAGTCGCTCATCGTCGGGGTCCCGGCGAGGGCGGGCGCTGCGAGCAGGAGACCGGCGGCGAGGGCGGTGACATGGGGGATCGAGGACTTCATGGCGACCTCTCGAGTTGGCGTGGCGGCCGAGGAGCTGCAACGAGGCTAGGCCCGCGTGGATGCTCGGTCAAACCCCAGTGGGTGCTCCGTGGTTCCGCCGTGAACGGGTCCGGGCTGGCTCCGCGGTGAGTCGGGCGCGCCCATGCGTCGCGTGCGCCCGTTGCCGGGCGGCGCCCCGCTCCCTACACTGCGCGCCGCCATGCTCAAGACCACGCCCTTCCACGCCCGCACCGCGCCGCTGGTGCGCGCCCAGACCTGGCGCCGCTGGGCCGGCTACCAGATGGCGAGCGCCTACGATCCGCACCCGGCGCGCGAGTACTCCGCGATCCGCAGCGCGGCAGCGCTGCTCGACGTCTCGCCGCTCCACAAGTACCGGATCCAGGGGAAGGACGCGGGGCGGCTGCTCGACCGCATGATCACGCGCGACGTCGCGAAGCTCGCGATCGGGCAGGTCTACTACACGCCGTGGTGCGACGCGGCCGGCAAGGTGATCGACGACGGCACCGTGAGCCGCCTGGGCGAGTCGACCTATCGGCTCACCAGCGCCGACTCCTCGCTGCGCTGGCTCCACATGAACGCGGTCGGCATGGCGGTCGAGATCGAGGACGTCTCCGAGCGCCTCGGCGCGCTCGCGCTCCAGGGTCCGCTGGCGCGCGCGATCCTCTCCGAGCTGACGCCCGCCGACCTCGGCAAGCTCGGCTACTTCCGGCTGGTGGAGACCACGGTGCGCGACCTCCCGGTCACGATCTCGCGCACCGGCTACACCGGCGACCTCGGCTACGAGATCTGGGTCGAGGCGGAGCAGGCGCTGCCGCTCTGGGACGCGCTGATCGGGGCGGGGGAGCGCTACGGCATCGTGCCCGCGGGCGTGTGGGCGCTCGACCTGGCGCGCATCGAGGCCGGCCTCATCATGCTCGACGTCGACTACTTCTCCGCGCATCACGCGATCACCGAGGAGCGGAAGTCCTCGCCGTTCGAGATCAATCTCGGCTGGGCGGTGGCGAAGAACAAAGGCCCCTACAACGGAAGACCGGCGCTCGAGGCCGAGCGCGCGCGCGGCGCCGCGTGGGGCTTCACCGGGCTCGAGATCGACTGGGTGTCCTTCGAGAGCCTGTTCCGCGCCCGTCACCTGCCGCCGCAGCTCTCGGAAGTCGCGTGGCGCACGAGCGCGCCGGTCTACCGCGACGGCGAGCAGATCGGCTACGCCACCAGCGGCTGCTGGTCGGCGCTGCTCAAGCGGCCGCTGGCGCTCGCGCACCTGCGCGCGCCGCATCTGGCGCCCGGCACGCGCGTGCGCATGGAGGTCACGGTGGAGCATCGCCGGCTCCAGGCCGACGCCGTGGTGCGCAAGCTGCCGTTCTACGACCCGGAGCGGAAGAAGGCCTAGGGCCCCGCGGACGCGCTCATCGAGTCCGCGCGCACGCGCACCTCGGGGCGGCGCACGATCGCGTCGATGCTGTCCGAGTTCTGCTTCGCGAACTTCGCCTCCCAGTCCGCGGCGTGGTCGACGCCGCAGGTGTCGTGCGGCACGCTCCCGGGCTGGAACGGCACCCGCATCGTCCAGGGGCAGTCGCGCGTGGCGCGCAGGCCATTCCAGGGATCGATCCACTGCTGCTCGAGCGTGCTGTCGGAGGCGAACTCGGTGGGCGGGAAGCCCTCGATCACGCGCGTCGTGGTCTTCGCCCACACCGGCAGCGCCATCTCCGAGGCGGGAGCGCCGAGCGTGCGGGGCTGGTCGTAGCCGACCCAGACGCCGGCGACGACGTCGGGCGTGAAGCCGATGAACCACGCGTCGCGGTAGTCGTTGGTCGTGCCGGTCTTGCCACCGACCGGCCGGCTGAAGCCGTAGTGCCGGCGCAGCGGATTCGCGATGCCGAAGATGACCACGTCCTCGAGCAGGCCGGTCATGAGCGCGGCGGTCTGGCGGGGGATCACGCGGGTGCGCTTGATCTGCACGCTGTAGAAAGGACGTCCGCTCGGGCCGATCACCGCGCGCAGCGGGGACGGGTCGAACCGCATGCCGTCGTTGGTGAACGTGGTGTAGGCGTTGGTGAGCCCGACCAGCGTGACCTCGTTGGTGCCGAGCCCGACGCTCGCGACCGGCTTGAAGCCGCGCAGGCCGAAGCGGTCCGCGTAGCGCGTCACCGTGCGCGGGCCGATGACCTCGACCAGGTTCGCGGTGGCGAGGTTCAGCGACTTCGCGAGCGCCTTCGCCAGCGTCACCTGCTCGTGGTACTCGTCCTCGTCGTTGTGCGGACGCCACGGGCCCTCGAGCGTGGGGAACTCGCGCAGCTTGTCGGGCACGGTCGACGCGGGCCCGAGCTTGGTGCCCGAGCGCTCGGGGTCGAGCGCGGCGGCGTAGACCACCGGTTTGATCGCCGAGCCGGGCTGGCGCATCGCCTGGAAGGCGCGGTTGAAGCCGCCCGGAACCATGTGGCGGCCGCCCACCATCGCGCGCACCTCGCCGGTGTGGGGATCGATCGCCACGTAGGCCGCCTCGAGGCTCGTGTCCGCCACCACGCCCAGCTCGTCCACCGCCCGCGGCATCATCTCCTCGGCCGCCGCCTGCCACACCGGATCGAGCGTCGTGTAGATCGAGAGGCCGGAGTGCTCGGGGGCGCCGGCGGGCAGCCGCGAGCGCAGGTATTCGCGCACGTAGCCGGTGAAGGAATGGAAGCGCCCGGGCTTGGGCTTGCCGGCGCTGACCTCGACCGGCAGCGCGCGCGTGCGGGCCGCGACCTCGGCGTCGAGCACGCCGACCTCGACCATGTCGCGCAGCACCAGGTCGCGCTTCTCCTTCGCGATCTCGGGATTGCGGAACGGCGAGAACAGGTTGGGCGCCGGGATCATGCCGACCAGCAGTGCCGCCTGCGGCAGCTCGATGGTCTCGATCGGCGTGTCGAAGTAGCGCCGCGCCGCCTCGCCCACGCCGGCCACGCCGCCCGCGTCCTCCTGACCCCAGTACACCGAGTTCAGGTACATCTCGAGGATCTCGTCCTTGGAGAGCAGGATCTCGAGGCCGAGCGCCAGGAAGACCTCGCGGATCTTGCGGAACACCGAGCGCTCGCGGGAGAGGAACAGTCCGCGCGCCAGCTGCTGCGTGATCGTGCTCGCGCCCTCCCGCACGCCGCCGGCCTTCACGTTGGTCATCATCGCGCGCACGTTGGAGCGCAGGTCGATGCCGACGTGCTGGTAGAAGCGCCGGTCCTCGGCCGCGATCACCGCGTCCTTGAGCACGCGGGGGATGCTGCTGAGCGGCACCCACTGGCGGCGCACGTCCTTGTCGTCGGAGAAGAGCGCCACCTGCACCGGCTCGAGGCGCGGGGCCTGCGACGTGTCGGCGATCGGAATGCCCTCGAGCCCGCCGAGCCGCTCGACCCGGACGATGCGGCCGCCGGCGAGGGCCAGCCGCAGGTGCTCGGGCCCGCGCACGCCGAGCGGGTCGGCCGCGTCGCGGATGCCGCGGGTGAAGACCTCGAAGCCCTCGCGGTCCAGCGCGTAGGTGCCGGGCTTGGTGATCGGCCGGCTCGCGGAGCGGTAGTTGCGGAGCGCCAGGTGGCTCTTGAGGTAGCCGTCGGGGAGCGGCTTGCCCACGGTGAAGGTGAGCGCGTCGGAGTAGACCCGCGAGGGGAACGCCCACTGCGGTCCGGCCGAGAGGTGCTCGCGCAGGGCGTGGACGGAGACCACGAACTGCACGATCGAGGACACCAGCAGGATCGCGACGATCACCGCGGTGAGCTTGATGATCTTGGCCGGACTCGGCAGGGACTTCGGTGCCCGGAAACCTCTCATCGCCTGGTGCGGAAGCTCCTGCGTTGCGGAAGGTGGTGTGAGCGGCCACGGCGCGGCGGCGCCCTCCCCGGGGGACAGGGCTTCGCCCCGGAGGACACCTCGGTTATCGGCGGCTCCCCTCCGGAACTGCGGCTCGGGATGCGGGGCGTCCCGGGGCGCGGGTGGGCGGCGCTTCCGGGACGCCCGCTCCGCGGTAGACTCCGCCCATGCGTCCGCTCGCCTTGGCACTGGGGCTCGTGATCCTGGCCACCCCCGCGGCCGCCGATCGCCTGCGGCTGCTGGTGCCCGCCTACCAGTACCCGACCGAGGGAACTCTGTGGTCCGAACTCACGGAGGCCGCGGCCCGCGTGTCGGTGACGGCGATCCTCAACCCCGACAACGGGCCCGGCGCGGTCGTCGATCCCGACTACGTCGCCGTCGTGAACGCGCTGCGCGCGGCCGGCGGCCGCGTGATCGGCTACGTATTCACCCAGTACACCGCACGCGACACCGGCCTGGTCCTGGCCGACGCGCGCCGCTACGCGTCGCTCTATGCGATCGACGGCATCTTCGTGGACGAGATGACCGACGACGCCGGCGCGCCGCACGTCGGCTACTACGCCGACCTCGCCGCCGCCCTCCGCGCGTTCCGCCCCGAGTGGAGCGTCACCGGCAATCCCGGGACGCTCTGCGCTCCCGAGTACGTCACCGTGGCGGGCCTCGATCGGATCCTGACCTTCGAGGACGGTGCCGGCTACCTCGGCTGGGAGCCGGACCCGTGGATGCTCGCCCAGCCGCCGGGCCGCTTCGCGAGCCTGCTCCACTCCAGCGGCTCGGTCGCGATGCGCGCGGCGCTGGCGCACGCCGCGGACCGGAACGTGGGCGCGATCTACGTGACCGACGACGTCCTGCCCAACCCCTGGGACGCGCTGCCGAGCTACTGGGAGGAAGAGGTCGCGGTGATCGAGACCACGCACGTGGCCGGTGTGGAGCCGCAGGCGCCCGCGGTGTCGCGCCTCGCGCTCGTCGCGAACCCGGCGCGCGGCGACGTTCGCTTCCGCTGCGCCGCCGCTCGCGCTGGCCGCCGGCTCGTGATCCACGACCTCGCCGGGCGGCGCGTGCGCGCGATCGACGTTCCGTCCGGCGCGACCGCGGTGGCGTGGGACGCGCGTGACGCCGCCGGCGCCCGCGTGGCGGCGGGCCTCTACCTCGCTCGACTCGCGGCGGGTGAGGGCGCTCGCGACGTCGTGCGCTTCGTGCTCACACGATAGGACGCGGTCACGTCCGGGGCGCCCCGCTCCACCACCGCGACAGCCGGTGCGCCGGCGCGGCGGGCACGGAGAGGTGGTCTCCGACGTGCGAGGTGTCGTTGAAGAGCGTGAGGCGCGCGTGGGTGGGGCCGTGGAAGTCCACGATGTTGAGCGCGGCCGGACACTGGTCGAGGTTGTCGCGGTAGCGGCGCGGGTCGAAGCCCAGCAGCGAGCTGAGCACCAGCCGGATCGTCGCCTTGTGCGACACCACCGCGATGGTGTGCCCGGCGTGCGCACGCACCAGGTCGAGCAGCGCGGGGAGCGCGCGTGCGGTGACCATCAGGCCGCTCTCGCCGCCCTGGGGGGCGAAGGTGAAGGGGTCCTGCTCCCAGGCTGTGGCCTCCTCCGGGAAGCGTTGCTCGACCTCGGCGCGGGTCAGCCGCTCCCAGCGCCCGTGATCGATCTCGCGCAGCGCCGGGTGCGTCTCGACCGGGAGGCCGTGGGGCGCCGCGACGATCGCGGCGGTGTCGCGTGCGCGCTCGAGCGGGGAGGCGTGGAACGCGGCGAACGACTGCCCGGCCAGCCGCCGCGCCAGCCGGCGCGCCTGCTCGCGGCCCTCCTCAGAGAGCGGGACGTCGGTCGAGCCCGCGAAGCGGTCCTCGGCGGACAGCGTGGTCGCGCCGTGGCGGATCAGGAACAACCGGGTGGGTGCTGGTGGGGTCATCGGGCCTCGCCGCGGGTCGAGGCCGCACTCTAAGGGGGCGTCGCGGTGGCGCCAAGCACGGCCGGCGCGAGAGCCCGCCCGGATCCCGCACGCCGTCCGGAGACGGACGCACGGGACCCTCGGAGAGCGTGGCGGGCTATTCGCAGATGACGAGCTTGCGGCTCTCGTGCTGTCCCGCGGCGGCGAGGCGCACCAGGTAGACGCCGTTCGGCAGGCGGCGGCCCATGCGGTCGCGTCCGTCCCACCACTGCGCGTGGTGGCCTGGAGCGTGCGGTCCGCTGGCCACGCGGCGCACCAGCGCGCCGCGCACGTCGTAGATCTCGAGCGTCACGTCGGTCGCGCGCGCCAGCTCGAAGTGCAGCGTCCGGGTGGCGGCGCCCGGATTCGGGAACACCGGGCCGAGCCGCGCCAGCGCCTGGATCGCGCCGGCGTCGTCCGCGGTGGGGTGGTCGTCGGTGCCGCCCGTGCTGCCGTACTCGATGTGGAGCAGCGGCGCGATCGTGCCGCCGCCCTCGAACGCCTCGGCCACGCGGCGCCCGCTGCCGGTGATCAGCAGCGCGAGCGCGTTGCCGCTGGTCCAGTTCCCGCGGCTCACGATCTCCTGGATCACGGGGGCGAGGTCCTCGGTGCGCTGGGCGGTGCCGGCGGCGCCGACCGGACTCCACGCGGGAATCGTCCAGCCGACCCACCGCGTCGTGCGTGCCCGCCCCGAGACGTTGAGGCGCGCGGTCGTGAACGTGGGCGCGTTGTCGGCGGCCTGGCCGCAGATCGTCACCTGGGTCGCCTCGGTGGTGGCCTCGTCCACCGTGAACTGGACGTACGCCTTCGAGATCGTCGCGTTGCGGGGGACGTTGATGCCGGTGAAGCGGATGCCGACGGTCTGGAGGCCGCCGTCGTTGACCAGCTCGAGGTCGCTGCTGGTGAGCGACACGCTGCCGGAGGGCTTCTCCTCGGCGTCGTCCGAGCCGGCGGACACGCGGCGCTCGAAGATCTCGGTCGCGCCCGGCTGGCGCACCGTGATCGTGATCTCGTCGTGGACGCCGATCTCGCCGTCGAAGGCCTCGAGCCGGAGCACGTACACGCCGCTCGCGGGGAAGGCGACCGTCGTGACCGCCGCGTTCTCGTCGCCGAAGATCACGTCGCCGAAGGCCTGGCCGCCGACCTGCCGCCAACGGACCTGGAGCGTGCCCGGCACTGCGGGGATGCCGTCGTCGGTGGCGCTGCCCAGCAGATCGGCGCGCGCCGGGAGCGTGACGGTCTGGTCCGGGCCGGCGTCGACGACCGGCTTCTTGTTCCTCGGCCCGGTGCCGCAGGCGGTCTCGACGACCAGCAGCGGCGCCGCGGCGGGAGTGCCTTCGAAGGCCACCCCGGTGCGGTGGCCGGTGCCGGTGACGAGCAGCGCGAGCGAGCGGCTCTTCCAGCCCGGCCGATCGACGATCTCCTGGATCACGTCGGTCAGGTCGGGCGACTTCTGATCCGGACCGAGCGCGCCCGCCACCCAGGGCGCCGGGGTCCAGCGCACGGTCGCGGCCGTCTTCGGGCGCGACGAGAGGCCCCGGCTCGTGGTCGTGAAGAGCGTGGCGCTGTCGGCGGCGACGCCGCAGATCGTGAGCGTGGTCGCCTCGTTCTGCGACTCGTCGGCCTTGAACTGGAGAGAGGCGCTGGTGATGGTGGCGCCGGCCGGGATCGTGAGGTTGCCGAAACGCATGGCGACGGTCTGCGCCGTGCCGTCCATCACCATCTCGAGGTCGCTGCTGGTGAGCGACACGCTGCCGGTGGCCTTCTCCTCGGCGTCGTCCGCTCCGGTCGCGACGCGGCTCTGGTAGGCGCGCGTGCCGCTGCATCCGTTCGACTGCGCGGTGATCGTCACCACGTCGCTGCCGCCGAGCTCGCCGTCCGAGGCGGAGAGCTTGAGCACGTAGCTGCCGGGCTGCGTGAAGCTCACGGTCGGCGTGAGCGAGCCGGGGTCGTCGAAGGACGCCGTTCCCGTGCCGGTGGTGGACTCCATCTCCCAGAGCGTGGTGACGGCGCCGGGGGAGGCCGGCAGCCCGTCGTCCAGCACGCTGCCGGCGAGGGTCACGGTCGCGGGCAGGCTGATGACCTGGTTCGGGCCGGCCTCGACGCGCGGCGCCTCGTTGCCGGTCGGCGGCGGCGGAGGGCCCCCGGTGCCGCCGATCCTCACGAACTTGGCGACCGAGGGGATCTTGTCCGCGCCGAGGATGAAGAGCATGTAGTAGCCGGGGGGCGCGATGTTGGGCTGGCTCGGTGCCAAGACGTCGAGGCGGTTGGCGGCGCCGAGCGTGAAGGTGAGCGGCACGTAGCGCTGCTGCATGTCCTGCGCGTGGGTCGCCGCGCCGATCCGGATGAGCACCATCGAGGTGATGTTCGCGGCCTGGGAGCTGGTGACCGCGAAGCTCTCGCCGTACTGCACCGACGCCGGCGCGGCGTCGATCACCGGGCGCGCGCCGCGGAACAGGTACGGAGGCGAGAACACCTCGACCGAGTGGTTGCCGTCGGCGCCGGCCACCATGACGCGGCCGTCGGGCAGCAGCACGCCGGAGGAGTGGTACTTGCGCTCCGAGTGCATGGGCGCGAGCTGGGTCCACGTGTTCGCGACCGGGTCGTAGACCTCGACCGGGTAGTTGGGCCCGCCCGACACGCCGCCGCACACCAGCACCGTGGCGTCGGGCATGATGAACGCGTTCATGTCGCCGCGCGCGGAGCGCATCGGCGTCGCGTAGCTCCAGCGCGGCGCCGGCGCCGAGAGATCGATGGTCTCGACCGTGTTGGTCTCGCCGTCGTCGCCGAGGATCATCACCTTGTCGAAGTTGCCGGTGGGCAGCAGCACGGACGTGCCGTGCGAGCGGCTGCCGAAGTTGCTGGTGGCGACCGGCGCCCAGGTGCGCGTGGCGGGATCGAAGGTCTCGCTCGCGGCTTCCTTGCCGACGTGGAACACCTTGCCCGAAGGCAGCAGGTGCATGCGCGGGAAGTACCCCATGAAGCGGTTCGCGCCCACCAGGTACTCGAACGTGGAGGCGCCCGGCGTGTAGCTCTCGACTTCCTCGTTCACGTTGGCGCTGCCGTCGTAGCCCGAGAAGACCAGCACGTTCCCGTTGCCGAGCTCGAGGTTGGTGGGGTAGTAGCGCCCCTGCCGGAAGATCGGGCCCGGCGTCCACGTGTCGGCGAACGGATCGTAGATGAAGGAGTGCTTGGGGCCCTGGCTCCCGGAGACGCGCCCGCCCGTCACCAGCACCTTGCCGTCGGGAAGCGAGCACAGGCCACTGCAGAAGATGTTGGGGTTGAACGGTTGCGACGTGAGCTGACCGGTCGCGGGGTCCCAAAGGTAGGACTGCGCGTTGGTGCCCTCGCCGCGGTACCAGAGCACCTTGCCGGTGGGGAGCAGCGTCGAGCTCACCGCCTTGTCGGGCCAGGGAATCACGGGCGTCCATTGCCCGACGGTCGCGGGATCCTGCGCGAGCGCGGGGCGCGTGGAGGCGAATGCGGTGAGCGTGACGAGAAGGAAACGCCGGAGCGCAGGTGCGGTCTGCATGGTGTTCCGTCCGAGCCCTCGGTGCGATCGCTGGGTGCAGGTTCAGTGGGGACTCGAGCGGGGGGCCTCGACCGCGTGCGAGCCTGACGCGGCCACCCGAAGGGGACCGCTTTGGGAAGCGGTTCGGCGGGCGCCGGTCTGCTGGAGGAAGTCCCTTTCACGAAGAATTGGCGCTTCGAGTTTAGCGACCCTTCGCGTGATGGATCAACCGATTCCGTGCGGAGGTAGGCAGCGCTAAACCCAGTGCTCCTTTGTTGCTATGGAGAAAACTTCGAGCGGTTTGGTGGGTCGGTCGGACGGCGACGAATGCGCCCGCCAAACGGCCGGGGCCGGTCATCGCGCCGTGGCGGCGGCGGCCCCGGCCATGGTCGCCGGCGCGAACCCGGGCCTGGACCCGAGTCGTGAAGAGTTCACCATGGGTGCTCCGATCGGTACGGGCGGTAGGTCGGTGCGCCGGCCCGAGCGCACGCTCGCAAGCCGCCCTCCGCAGGGCTCCGCGTGCGTGGAGTGGATGAAGCGATGCCTCGACCGGCCCGTCGCGCAAGGATCTACGTCGCAGCCGGTCTCGCGCGCTTGGGCATGAGCCGTTGACCGAGCCCTGCACTCTGTGGACTCCGTGCAAGGCTTGGCGCTCGTGGCCCGCCGTGCGCCGGATCTTGCTCGGTACCTCCCATGTCCGCGGCGGCAGTCGCCTCCGCATCGATTCGCGTTCATCGGTCGCATCGGGAGGAATCATGAAGCTTCGCATCGTCGCGTCGAGCCTGGCGCTCGCTCTGACGTGCTCGTGTGCCCACGCCGCGGGGCGGACCGAACCGGGATTCAATCTGTACTCGGTCGATCAGGACGTCCAGATCGGCAAGCAGTCCGCCGTCGAGATCGAGAAGAAGATCCCGGTGTTGAACGAGGCGAACAGCACGCGGCTCGTGCAGCGCATCGGCGCGCGCCTCGCCGCGCAGGCGCCCGGCGCCAAGTACCCCTATCGCTTCAAGGTGGTGAACCTCTCCGACCTGAACGCGTTCGCGTTGCCGGGTGGTCCGGTCTACGTGCACCGCGGCCTCATCGAGCAGGTGCGCACCGAGGGCGAGCTCGCCGGCGTGATCGCGCACGAGATCTCGCACGTGGCGCTGCGGCACGCCACGCATCAGGCGACGCAGGCCACCCTGGCCCAGGCGGGCGCGGGCCTGCTGGGCCGGCTGCTCGGCGCCCAGTCCGACAACAACACCGGCAAGGTGTTCGGCGTGGTCGGCGGCCTCGGACTCAACACGCTGTTCCTCAAGTTCTCGCGCACCTCCGAGGAGGAAGCGGACGAGATGGGCGCGCGGATGATGGCGCGCGCCGGCTACGACCCGCGCGAGATGGCGAACTTCTTCGGCTTCATGCGCCAGCAGGCGGGACGCGATCCGAGCAAGGTGAGCGTGTTCCTGAGCAGCCACCCGGCGCCGGTGAACCGCGAGCAGGCGATCCGCGCCGAGGCTCGCACGCTCACGTTCCGGAAGGTCGCGCCGGTGGGCGGCCTGAAGACCGCGCAAAGCGCGCTCAAGCGCCTCCCCGCGGCGCCCTCGATCAGCGCCGTGAGCTGACCCAGGAGATCCCCCTTGGGGGACCTCCTGGGTGCCCACTTTGGAACCACCCCTCCTTCGGAGCACGCACTCACTTCGAACGATCACAGCTGCCGAGCAGAAATCGATGCCACGGTCGCGGGGTCACGTCGTGATGCACGGCCGGCGTGATTCATTGCGGCACTTTCCAAGGCTCCGTACACTGCGCGCCCCATGCCCCTCCGCCGCCTCGATCCCCGCGTGCCCGGCGCCGCTGCGCGCGCCGCGAGCGTTCCTCCGAGCGCACGATGAGCGCGCGCTGGGACGCGATCGTCGTCGGCGGCGGCCACAACGGCCTGGTCGCGGCCGCCTACCTGGCGCGCGCCGGGCGCAAGACGCTCGTGCTCGAGCGCCGTCCGGTGCTGGGTGGCGCCGCGGTCACCGAGGAAGTGTTCCCGGGCTTCAAGTTCTCGGTGTTCTCGTACGTGGTCAGCCTGCTGCGGCCCGAGATCATCCGCGACCTCGACCTGCCGCGGCACGGCCTCCACATCCTGCCGCTCGAGAGCACGATCACGCCGATGAACAACGGCGACTACCTGGGCTCGTGGTCGGATCCCGACGAGAACCGCCGCGAGCTGTGCCGCCACTCGCCGCGCGACGCCGACGCCGTCGCGGTGTTCGGCCGGCTCATGCACCACATGGCGATGGCGGTGAAGCCGATCCTGGGGATGGTGCCGCCGGATCCCGGCTCGCTCGCGCCCTCCGACCTCGCCGGGCTGCTCAAGCTGGGCGGACACTTCCGCTCGCTCGGGGCCGAGCGCTTCCACGCGCTCCACAAGCTGATGACGATGAGCAGCGCCGACTACCTCGACGCCTGGTTCGAGTTCGACACGCTCAAGGCCACCAAGTCGGCGAGCGGCATCATCGGCACGTTCCTCGGGCCGCGCTCGCCCGGCTCCGCCTACGTGCTCCTCCACCACTACATGGGCGAGATCGACGGCGCGTTCCGCGCGTGGGGCTTCCAGAAGGGCGGCACCGGCGCGATCAGCGAGTCGATCGCGGGCGCGGCGCGCGCGCACGGCGTCACGATCCGCACCGACGCCGCGGTCGAGCGCGTGATGGTGCGCGAGGGCCGCGCCACGGGCGTGGCGCTCGCGAGCGGCGAGGAGATCCCGGCGAGCGTCGTGGTCTCGGGGCTCGACCCGCGCGTCACCTTCACGCGCCTCGTCGACCCCAAGGACCTGCCCGCGGATCTGGTGGAGGGGATCGCGCGCTACAAGTTCCGCGGCTCCTCGGGGAAGGTGAACCTGGCGCTCGACGGGCTGCCGAGCTTCACCTGCCTGCCGGGCGCGGGGCCGCACCTGCGCGGCGCGGTCTCGATCAGCCCCACGGTCGAGTACCTCGAGCGCGCCTACGACGACGCCAAGTACGGCGAGTTCTCGACCCATCCGTACATGGACATCGTGATCCCCTCGATGATCGACCCCGGCATGGCCCCGCCGGGGAAGCACGTGATGAGCATCTTCGTGCAGTACGCGCCCTACGCGTTGAACGGCGGCTGGACCGACGCCAAGCGCGAGGCCTTCGGAGACGCGGTGGTGAAGACGCTCGCGCAGTACGCCCCCGGCATCGAGAACCGCATCCTCCATCGCCAGGTGCTGACGCCCGCCGACATCGAGCGCATCACCGGCCTCTCCGAGGGCAACATCTTCCAGGGCGAGCTGGCGCTCCAGCAGCTCTTCTTCCTGCGCCCGGTGCCGCGCTGGGCCAAGTACCGGACTCCGATCCACGGCTACTGGCAGTGCGGCGCCGGCACCCACCCGGGCGGCGGCATCATGGGCGCCTCCGGCCGGCTCGCGGCGCTCGAGATCGTGAAGGCGACGCGATGAGCCTGGGCGCGATCGTGATCGGCGCCGGCGCCAACGGCCTGGTGGCGGCGACCGTGATGGCGCGCGCCGGGCTGCGCGTGACCGTGCTCGAGCGCGCTCCCGTGCCGGGCGGCCAGGGCGCCGTGGTGGAGTTCGCGCCCGGCTTCCGCGCCGCGCCGCTCGCGGTCGACCCCGGCTGGCTGCCGGCGCCGGTCGCCGAGGCCGCCGGCATCACCGGCCTCGAGCCCGTCGGCGCCGACACGCCGTTGTCGGTCGCGGCCGAGCCGGGCCGCTTTCTCACGCTCGCGCGCGATCCGGCGCGCGCGACGGACGCGCTGCGCGCGTGGTCCCCGGCGGATGCGGCGCGCTGGCCCGACTTCGCCGCGCGCCTCCATCGGCTCGCCGGCTTCCTCGGCGCGCTCTACACGATGCCGGCGCCCGACGTCGACGCGCAGTCGCCGGGCGAGCTGCTCGCGCTGGCCGGGCTCGGACGCCGGTTCCGCGGGCTCGGCCGCGCCGACATGACCGAGTTCTTGCGGGCGCTGCCGATCTCGGTGGCGGAGCTGCTCGACGACGCCTTCGAGTGCGTGCCGCTCAAGGCCGCGGTCGCCGCCGGCGGCATCGTCGACCACCGGCAGGGGCCGCGCTCGGGCGCGACCGGCTTCGTGCTGCTCCACCATCTGGTCGGCGCTCCGCTCGGCGCGGTGCGCGGGCGCACGCCCTGGCGCGCCGGTCCCGACGCGTTCACCGCCGCCGCCGCGGACGCGGCGAAGCGCGCCGGCGTGACGGTGCGCGCGGGCGCTCCGGTGGCGCGCATCCAGGTGCGCGACGACGCGGTCCGCGGTGTCGTGCTCGAGGACGGCGGGGAGATCGCGGCGCCGATCGTGCTCTCGACCGCAGCACCCGCGCGGACGCTGCTCGACTGGGTCGATCCGGTGTGGCTCGATCCCGAGTTCCTGCACGCCGTCTCCAACGTCCGCCACCGCGGCTGCACCGCGTGGGCGCTCTACGCGCTCGACGCGCTGCCCGAGCTGCCCGGGCTCGCGCGTGAGGCGCTCGCCGGCGTGGTGTCGCTCACCGGCGATCTGGTGGCGCTCGAGCGCGCCGCCGACGCCGCCAAGTACGGCGCGGTCTCGGAGCGGCCCCACGTCGAGCTCCACGCGCCCACGCTGCTGTGGCCGTCGCTCGCGCCCGAGGGCCGCCACGTGCTGGTGGCGCGGATCCAGTACGCGCCCTTCCATCTGCGCGACGGCGCCGTCTGGGACGCAGCCCGCACCGACGATCTCGCCCGCCGCGCCGACGCCGCGATCGCCGCGGTGGCGCCGGGATTCGCGGCACGGGTGCTCCATCGCGTGCTTTGGACTCCGCACGATCTCGAGCGGCGCTTCGGCCTGCCGGAGGGCGCCGCCTCGCAGGGCGAGATGTCGCTGGATCAGATCCTGTTCATGCGCCCGGTGGCCGGCTTCGGCCGCCATGCCACGCCGATCGCGGGGCTCTACCTGGGCGGCGCGGGCACCCATCCTGGCCCCGGCGTGCTGGGCGCCCCGGGCTGGCTCGCGGCGCGCAAGGCGCTCGCCGATCACGCGCGCCGCGCGGAGGCACGATGAACACGTTCCGTGGCACCGCGACCACCTACCGTCCGGGAGCCACCACGCTGCCGGGCGCGTTCTACACGTCCGAAGCCACGCTCGCCGAGGACCGCGAGCGCATCTTCGCGCGCGCCTGGAACGCCGCCGGGCGCGCGAGCACGCTCGAGAACCCCGGCGACTTCCTGGTGCGCGAGGTCGCCGGCGAGTCGCTGATCCTGACCCGCGACAGGAGCGGGACGGCCCGTGCGTACTTCAACGTCTGCCGCCATCGCGGCACACGCATCTGCATGGAGGCCTCCGGTCACTTCCACGAGTCGATCCAGTGCCCCTACCACGCCTGGACCTACGGTCTCGACGGGCGGCTGATCGGCGCGCCCCACATGCAGGAAGCCGCGGGCTTCGACAAGGCGCAGTATCCGCTGCACGAGGCCGCGGTCGCCGAGTGGGAGGGCTTCCTGTTCGTGTCGATCGCTCCCGAGCCCGAGCCCTTCGAGCTGGCGTGGGCCCCGATGCGCGGCCGCCTGGCGCGCTTCGGCCTCGAGCGGCTCCGGGTCGGACATCGCGTGCTCTACGACGTGCGGGCCAACTGGAAGCTCGTGTTCCAGAACTACTCCGAGTGCCTGCACTGCCCGACCATCCATCCCAAGCTCGCGACCGTGCTGCCCTATCAGAGCGGCGCCAACGATCTGGTCGAGGGGCCGTTCCTCGGCGGCTACATGGAGATCAAGGCGCCCAACGAGAGCGCGACGATGAGTGGACACGCCGTCGGGCCGCTGGTGAACCCCGACCTGCCCGCCGAGGACCGGCATCGCGCGTTCTACTACACGCTGATGCCGAACCTCCTGCTCAGCGTCCACCCCGACTACGTCAACTACTACCTCGTGCACCCGGTCGCCGCCGACCGCACCGTGGTCGAGTCGGAGTGGCTCTTCCATCCCGACACGCTCGCGAACCCCGAGAACGGCATCCAGGACGCGGTCGCGTTCTGGGACCTCACCAACCGCCAGGACTGGGACATCGTCGAGCGCAGCCAGCTCGGCATCGGCTCGCGCCGCTACGCGCCCGGGCCCTACTCGCCGCGCGAGAGCATTCCCGCCGCGTGGGACCGCGAGTATCTGAAGTGGGTGGGCCGCGCCGGCTGAGCCGGCCGCAATCTCCTGCGACTTTCGCGCCCCCGCCACGCGTCTCCCTCGTGGCGGTATTCCCTCGAGAGACCCGGAGGTCCACGCATGCATCTCGTATCGATCCTCGGCCTGTGCGCGCTCGCGCTCGGCGCCACCGATCCCGCCGGCTCCGCAGGCGCCCCGGCCATCACGCGCGCACCGGCGGCACGGTCCGCGGCCGCCGGGCCGCAGTGGCCCGCCACGCCGCTCGGCGGGCACGCGCGGGCGTGGTTCGCGCAGCAGACCGGCAGCGAGGACGAGGCGCGCGCCTTCCTGCGCGAGCACTTCGCCGCCGCGGCGCTGGCGCAGGCGCCGATCGAGGAGCGCCTCGGGCGCAGGCGCGCCCTGCGCGCGCGCGCGGGCGTGATCGTGCCGCTCGAGGTGCTGGAGGCGAGCGCCTCCGCGATGCGGGTGCGCGGGCGGAACGAGCAGGGCGAGTCCGTGATCGTCTCGATCGAGGGCGAGGCGGCGCCGCCGCACCGGCTCCTCGGCCTCCGCATCGAGGTCGACTCCGACGACGACGAGGGCCCCGCGGCGCGCGGCCCCGCGCTCTCCGACCCGGAGGCGCTCGAGCAGATCGCCGCGGCGCTCGACGCGCGTGCCCGCGAGGACGCGTTCTCGGGCGTCGTGCTGGTCGCCCGCGACGGCAAGCCGCTTCTCACCCGGGCGTGGGGGCTCGCCGATCGCGATCGCCGAGTTCCACTGACCGCGGCCACGCGGTTCAACCTCGCCTCGATCGGCAAGATCTTCACGCGCGTGGCGCTCGCCCAGCTCGCCGAGCAGGGGAAGCTCGACCTCGACGACCGGCTCGCCGAGTACCTTCCCGACTTCCCGAACGCCGACTCGATCACGCTCGAGATGCTGGCCGAGCACCGCTCGGGCGTCGGCGACATCTTCAACGCGCGCTACCAGGCGATGGACAAGGCGCTGCTGCGCCACAACCGCGACTACCTCCAGCTCATCCGCGACCAGCCGCTCTGGTTCCGGCCCGGCACGAGCAAGCGCTACTCGAACGGCGGTTACGTCCTGCTCGGCGAGGTGATCGCGAAGGCGTCGGGCGAGGATTACGACGACTACTTGAAGCGCCACGTCTTCGGGCCCGCGGGCATGGCCGAGACCGCGGCGCTGCTCGAGGGCGACGGCACCGCCGGCGTCGCGCGTGGCTACACCCGCGAGGGGAAGGAGCAGGGCGCCTGGCGCGACAACCAGGGCACGCGGCCCGCGCGCGGCAGTGCGGCGGGTGGCAGCTACTCCACCGCGGCCGACCTGCTGGCGTTCGACCAGGCGCTCGCGCACGGCACGCTGCTGAACCCCGCGTGGACCGCGTGGGTGACCGCCGGGGTGCGTCCCACTCCCGGCGCCGCCGTCGCGGCGGGGGCGGGCGGCGGGTTCGCGTTCGCCGGCGGCGCTCCCGGCATCTCGACCCAGTGGATGCACGAGGGCGATCGCACGCTGATCCTGCTCACCAACCTCGATCCCGAGACGATCTCGGTCGGCTCCGCGAAGGTGCGGGAGCTGTTCCAGCGGATGACGTCCGCGCCGTCGCCTCCCTGAGCGCGACGGCGCGCACGGCGATCGGAACGGGATCGCGGCCGAGCACGAGCGTCGCCTGATCGGAAGTGCGACTCGCCGGGACGGCGGGCGTCCCGGCGAGTGCCCCGAGCACGGCGAGGAGCCTCAAGGGAGCAGCACGACTCTCCGGCTGAGCCAGTGCTCGCCGCTGCGCAACAGCGCGAAGTAGACGCCGGGAGCGACCACGGCGCCGTCGCGGCCGCGCGTGTCCCACGTCACCGTGCGCGTTCCCGCCGGGCTCGCGCCCTGGAGCAGCGACCGCACGCGCTGGCCCGTGACCGAGAAGACCTCGAGCTCCGCCACGCCCTCCTCCGGCAGCTCGATGGCGAACACGACCGGCGAGCCGCAACGCACCGGGTTGGACGCCGCGAGCGCGAGCCGGCCGTCGGGGACGAGCGCGATCTCGCTCGATGCGATCGCCTCGCCCTCGGCATCGTCCTCGTCGCGACGCGGCTCCGGGCCGATCTCCGCCATCCACGAGTCCGGCGATCCCAGCCGGCCGTCCGCCCAGTTGGCGTAGACCTTCCGGCCATCGGCGACCAGCGCGATGTAGTCGCCGAGGTTGGGAGCGAGCCGGCTCGGCACCAGGCTCCAGTTGGTTCCCGGGCCGTCGTTCACGCGCTGGTCGCGCTCGAAGCTCGCGCCGCCGTCGCGCGAACGCGTGTGGTAGACGTCGGTGAGGATGCCGAGCGGATCGTTCCGGTGGTCGTACCAGATCACGTGGACGTCGCCCCTCGAATCCACCGCCACCTCGGGGAAGGCGTTGTCGAAGCGGGGCGCGTCGTGGTTGACGATCTTGCGCCGCGTCCAGCGCACGCCGTCGGGCGAGCGCGACACCACGACGTCGCGGGAGTCGCGCGCCACGTCGCTCGGGTTCCGGAGATGGGCTCCGGTGAGCAGCAAGTAGTCCCCGATGCCGGCCTGCGGGTTGATGGGAAGGGCGCGCAGGAAGTACGTGCCGTCGGCGGGCAGGGTGAAGACGATGAACGCCTGTCCCGCGCCGAAGTAGCTGAAGGCGAGCCGATCCGCGGTCTGGGCGCCGGGGCCGAACAGCCGCAGGTACCCATCGGCCGTGCTGCCCGGCGGTGGCGTCAGGAAGAACTCCACCGTCTGCCCGGCGAGCCCGTGGAACGAGTACCAGTCCTGGTCGGTCGCGGAGGTGAACGATCCGATCAGGGCCGCGCCGAGCGTGAACGTGGTGGCGACCTGGGCCGAGTCGTTGTTGGCCAGTTCCTGCAACACGTCCCCGGCGCCGAGCGGATCCTCGAAGAAGTTCACCGCCTCGGGCCAGCACACGTAGAGGTCGCCGCCGTCCTTGCCGTCGCGATCCACCGCGATCGAGGGCAGATCCACGCCCATCGGTCGATTGAAGCCGGGAGGGCCGTTGACGAAGTTCAGGAACAGGCCGCCCAGCTCGCCGCGCTTCTCGCCGATCGTGGCCGCGCGCCCGAAGCGCACACCGCGGTTGGTGGAGGTGCGCATGCGCATGTGGGCGGTGAAGTCGGCGAGGTCGACGGTGGTGTAGACCACGTGGACGCGGTGGTCGGGCCCGATCACCGGCCGCGAGCCCTGCGGCGCCTCGAGGGTCGAGTCGGTGAGCGCGACCGGGCGGCTCCAGGTGCGTCCGCCGTCGCGCGAGCGCACCAGCTCGATCTGCTGCGTGCCGCTGAGGAAGAAGCGCGTGTACGTCACGTAGACGTCGCCATTGTCGGGGTCGACCGCGATCCATTCCTTGTCGAGGTCGTCCGCGGGGCCGGGGATGCCGGCCAGCACGGGCGGGCCGAAGGCGAAGGAGCGGCCGCGGAACCGGCCGCGGCTCACCGACACGCCGAGCTGCGTGCCGTCCGCGCTGTAGAGGCTGGCGTAGTAGAAGTGTCCCTCGTCGTCGGCGGCGAGGCAGGGATCGCCGAGCGTGAAGTCGGTGGCCAGCCGGTGCGGCAGCGTGCCGCCATCGGTCCAGGTCTTGCCGCCGTCGCTCGAGTAGCCGTATCCGGAGAAGCTGCGGGGCACGCCCGGGTCGAACGACTCGTTCCAGCCCGCCACCATGTAGCGGCCGCGCGCCACGAACCCGTTCTCGGATTGCGTCGACGCGGGTGGGTCGCCGGTCGGATCGTTGATCCGGCGGTTGGCTCCGATCACCACGCGCGCGGAGCGGTCGGACTGCATCGCGAAGTTGCGGCGCCTCCCGACCGGCTCGTCGCCGGGCTCCTCGATGTCGGCGTCGAACTCGGAGATCAGCCGAGGCAGCAGCTCGCGCGGGAACGTGACGGGGCGTCCGGGCACGTACTCGGGGCGGGTCCGGGACGTGGCCAGCACGCGCGCGGCCCGCGCCGCGCGCTGGGCGCGCTTGGATGCGACCAGGGACTCGATGTCGTCACGCTGCTCGATCGGCTTGGCGGCGTGGAGCGGCGTGACGACGGCGCCGGCGAGAAAGACGACGCATGCGGCGAGGAACGATGTGCCCGAGGGTGCGTGCATGGCGGCCTCCTGGATGGACAGACGTGTCGGAACGGCGCGACCGTAGCACGTCCCACCGCCGCCGCCGCGCGATTTCGGCGTGTCTTCCGCGGGTTCCGAGGCCCGCCGCGGCCGCAAACGCGAACGGCCGCCGGTGGGCAGCCGTGACGGGAGGGGCGGCGGATCGTCGAGCTAGCGCAGGCGCGCGACCCGGCGCGTGAACGTCTGGCGCCCCGCGCTCACGATCGCGAGGTAGATCCCCGGCCGCACCGGCGCCCCGTCGGCGCCGGCGCCCGACCAGGCGAGCTCCCACAGCCCGGGCTGGAGGCGCCGCTCCGGAGCGCGCCACACGGCGCGGCCCTGGAGGTCGAAGACCTCGAAGCCGACCGGTGCGGCGGACGGCAACGCCAGCATGAGCCGGGTGACCGAGGCGGTGGGGTTGGGGCGGGGCAAGGAGACCGCCAGCACGCGCGGCAGATCGCCGGCGTCGAGCGAGATCCCCCCGACGCTGAGGTCGCGCTGCGCCTGGTTGTCGGACTCGTCCGTCTCGACCACCGCGTCGGTGGAATCGACGGCGACCCGCAGCGTGTGGAGGCCGACGTCGGGGCTCGGCGCCGTGCGGGTCACGGTCACGCGGCCCCCGGGCGGCACCAGCGTGTCGCCCTCGGCGATCGTCGCGCTCTCGGTGTGGAGCACCCAGTGCACGCGCGGCGACGGCATGCGTCCCGTGTTCTCGAGCGCGAACCGGTACTGGGCCGGCGCGCCCGCGAACATCTGGACCGGCGTGGTGACGAGGTCGGCAGGGCGGAGGTTGATCTCCGGATAGAGCGCGACCGACGCGGTGTCGGTGAGCCCGCCACGGTCGGTCACCACGAGGCGCGCGGTCAAGAAGACGCCGGTGCCGTCGTCGTGGTCCTCGCCGATCAGGAAGTCGTCGCGGCGGTCGGAGACGAACGAGCTGGGGTGCACGTGGTTGTTGTGGTGGAGATCGATGCGCCAGCCGTAGGCGAGCTGCGCCGCCGAGTCCTGGGCGTCGGAGCCGCCGCCGTGCAGCCACACCGTGTCGCCCGCCGCGTAGAAGCCGTGGTCCACCGGCGCCTGCACGGCCGCGGTGGGCGCGGTGTTGATCGTGAACGGGAGGTCGCCGCCGCCGAAGTCGTCGAACCGCGACGCGGTCGCGTTGTCGAGGGTCATGCCGACGCGGCCGCCCAGCGCCGCGAACGGCCACGCCGCCACCGAGTGCGTGCCGATCTTGGTGGCGTTGCGATAGACCTCGACGGTGCCGTCGGCGAGCGCGCGCGCGCCGAAGCGGTCTCCGGCGGCGAAGGTGACCGGGATGTACCCCCAGGTCTGCCATCCGGCGCTGGGGTGGTAGGTGCCGACCGCGACCCGCGCGAGCGGCGCGTCGTAGCGCACCTCGACGTGGCCGTTGCTCCACGAGGTGCCCTGGACCTTCAGCATGAGGTTCTGCTCGTTCGACGTCGCGGTGATCGCGTCGAGGCGGACGTACGCCTCCTGGTTGGGCCCGAAGGCCGCGCCGTTCCACACCACGCTGCCGTAGCCGGGCTGCTGCGTGAGCTCGTTGCCGGTGATCCGGTAGCTCGTGGTCTGACCGGTCCACGAGCCGCCGAGCGCGCCATTGGCGCGATCGAAGCTGTCGACGATCGGCGTCTGCGGAAACGCGGTCGAGGCCAGCGCCACCACCTGCACCGTGTCGCGTCCGGTGCCGCCGTGGCCGTCGGTCACGGTGAGCACGGCCGCGTAGCTGCCGGGGTTGGCGTAGATGTGCGACGGCGAGGCGCCGGCGGCGGAGGCGCCGTCGCCGAAGCTCCACGCGTGGCCGCCGACCGTGTCGCCGTCGGGATCGCTCGACCCGGCGCTCGAGAAGCTCACCGCGAGCGGCGCCAGGCCGTGGCCCGGTGTGGCGCTCGCGACCGCGACCGGTGGGTTGTTGACCGCGGTGCCGGCGTAGCGGATGCGTCGCACCTCGCCGGCGCCGATCGCCACGTAGCAGAGGTCGCCGGTGCCGGGCTCCGCGACCAGGTCGACCGGAGAGTCCATGCCGGAGCCGAACGCCTGGATCGCGCCGAGGTTGTCGGCCGCGTCGAACGTGGCGGTCTGGATCCAGTTCTGCGCGTAGTCGGCGAAGAAGTAGCGGCCCCGGTAGGCGGCGGGATAGCGGGTGCCGTTGTAGAACGCCCCGCCGACGATCGCGTTGCCCTTGAGTCCCGGCGGAACGCTCTGGGACTCGTTGTTGTGGTTCCAGGTGGCGGCCGGCGCCGAGAACGGCGTGGGGTTGTCGGTCTGGCCGACCGAGCCGCAGCCGTTGTGGGCCGGCGTCCCGGCCTGGTACTGCGAGTTCGGGCCGAGTCCCTCGTAGCACGGCCATCCGAAGTTCTGCCCCGGCGTGCGTGCGACGTTGAGGTCCTCCCACAGCGTCCAGCCCACGTCGCCGACGACCAGCGTGCCCGGCGCGCCGTCGGCGGGGTTCGTGCTGCCGCCGGGACGCACGCCGAAGCGGAACGGGTTGCGCAGGCCGTACGCCCAGATCCGCGAGCGGATCGAGGTGGGGGAGCCGTCCCAGTAGGGGTTGCTGGGGTAGCCGTGTCCGGTGGCGGGATCGATGCGGAGGATCTTCCCGCACAGGCTGGTGAGCGACTGCGCGCGGAAGGCGCCGATGTCCTCGTACGTGTTGGTCAGGTTGGCGCCGCTGCCGAAGGCGTTGGGATCCCGGCCGCCCTGGTCCATCTCGCTGTACGAGCCGCCGTCGCCCATCGAGGCGAGCAGGCTGCCGTCGCTGCCGAAGCGCAGCGTGCCGATCGTGTGCGAGGGCGACGCGCTGAGCGGCCCCTGGCGCCAGCTCACGCCCATCAGGATCGTGCGGCTGGCGCTGTCCACCACGTTGGAGTCGGTGGCGCTCACCTGGTAGCGCGCGATGCGGCCGAACGCGTCGTCGTTGTCGTCGGTGCCGTTGGAGTCGGGGTCGACGGTGTAGAGCAGATAGAGGTAGCGGTTGGTGGCGTAGTTGGGGTCGACGGCGAGGCCGAGCAGGCCGCGGTCGTGGTGGTTGAGCACCTCGTTGGTGCGGTTCCACATCGGCACGGCGCTCTTGACGCCGTTGACCACCGAGTACACGCGGCCCTGCTTCTCCGCCACCAGCATGCGGCCGCCGGGCAGGAAGGCGATCGCGGTCGGCGTGTCGAAGCCGGCGGCGAGGGTGTCGATCTTGAACGACGCCGGGACCGACGCCGCGCGCGCCGCGGGGGCCGAAGCGGCCGCGGCGCACGCGGCAACACACGCGGCGATGGCGATGCGCGAGAGTCTCATGGGTGGTGGCGGTCGGTGGTGGAGCGAGAGGTCGTTCGAGAGGACCGAGACGTTGCGTAGAGCGATCAATCGTATCAGCGGCGTTGCAGGATGCGGAAGAACAATCGAATTGCATGGCGTGCACGCGACGCGCGACGGGCGCGGCGCGCCGAAGTCCCCAGCGCCTGGGTGCTTTGGCGTGGAGGAGCCGGTCCGCTAGTCTGCTCGACCTTCCACATCACCACGCCGTGACCCAGCACGAGGACGATCGAGCCGATCGTGGGACGCAACGAGGGCGGATCCAGCAACGCGGGAGGCGAGGCCGGCGCGTTCGTCGGCGCCCCCCTGTTCCGCCCGGAGCGGACGGGGTGGCGCGACCCCTACGTCCAGCTCGCCGGATGGATCTTCCTCTTCATCATCGTGAGCCTGTGGTCGTCCGACGTCGACCCGCACGAGATGATCTACCTGCTCGGTTCGCGGCGGCTCGCCGACCCCAGCTTCCTCGCCCACGACTTCACCTGGGCGCACCTGCCGCCCACGAGCTGGCTCTTCGACCACCTGATCGCGCCGCTGTGGAGAGTCTTCGACGAGTTCACGATCGCGAACATCGGGCGCTTCACCTTCTGGGCGCTGTTCGCGACCTCGATCGCGGCGCTCGCCCGCACGATCCGCCTGCCGGCCTGGAGCGCCTTCACGGGCTTCGCGCTCTGGGTGCTCTGGCGCCAGACGCTGCTGACCTGCGGCTCGCCGCTCGAGGGCTTCCAGGTCAAGGCCTTCTCGTATCCGCTGCTCTTCTTCGCGCTGCGCTTCGCGATCCTCGGCCGCCTCGGCTGGGCGGGCGCGTGCGCGGGCCTCGGGACGGCGTTCCACATCGTGATCGGCGGCTGGGGCTTCCTCGGGATCCTGATCACGCTGGTCGTGAGCCGGCTCTTCACGTTCCGGCAGATGTTCACGTACCTGCTCGCCGCCGCGCCGTTCATGGGGCCGGCGCTGGTCTACGTCCTGTCGTTCCACGCCGGGCACGTCACCCACGCCGAGCAGAAGCTGATGGACCAGATCTACGTGCGCTTCGCGATGCCGCACTGCTGCGACTTCACCTACTTCATGTACCCGGCGCGCTGGGTCCGCGCCGCCTTCGTCTTCACGCTCGCACCGCTCATGCTCTTCACCTGGCCGGAGAAGCGTGCCGGCCGGTTCCTCGCCGTGTTCGTGCTCGCGCTGGTCGCCTTCTTCATGGCGGGTCCGGTGGCGCAGGCGCTCGACCTCGACTCGATCCTCAAGCTCTATCCGACCCAGCTCGCGAACAGCATCCCGGCGCTGCTGACGTTCATGCTGGTGCCGGCCTGGCTCCGGCTGCGATGGCCGCCGCGGCTGGACCTGCGCACGGCGCTCGCCACGGTGGTGACCGGGCTCACGCTGTGGCTGGTGATCAACCGCGAGGTGCCGGACGTCCTGATCCGCACGCCGTTCCGGTTCGTCTACCAGATCACGCGGCCCAAGATGCCGGTGCCGCTGCCGCTCGAGCCGCTCTACCGCTGGGTCCGGACGCAGACGCCCCGGGACGCGGTCTTCATCACCCCGCTGCTCACCGGCTTCTGGACCTACGGCGAGCGCGCGCAGGTCGCGACCATGCGCCACCCGCCGCTCGACAAGCGGCTGATCGAGTGGAAGGAGCGCCTGGAGGCGATCAATCGCTTCCGTCCCTACAAGGAGCGCGCCGACGACATCTACCTGGAGCAGGACATCAGCCTGCGCCACATCACGGTCGACGAACTGATCCGGATCCGCGAGAAGTACGGCGCCAGCTACCTGTTGCTGCTCGGGCACCGCAAGGACCTGGCGGAGCGCCCTCTGTTCTCCTACCAGGGCTACTCCGTCTACGACATCCGGGGCCTGAAACCGACCCATTGAGACGCCCGGGAGGCCGCCGCTGGCCCCCGTCCGCGTTGCCCGATCGAAGGCCCGACCGGTACAGTTCCAACTTCGAACCCCGCGCCGTGTAGTTCCCCGGTCCGGGCCGCCCTCGGAGGTGTCTTGAATCGCAGCGCACGAATCCTTGCCTGGTGCCTGAGCATGCCCTTGGCGGCCGCTTTCTCGAGCGCGCCCGTCCACGCCGTCACCACGCCATCCTCCGGGTCGCGTGACCCGATGGCGTTCGTGGCCGAGTTCTCGGGGAAGGTCGAGGTGGCGCGGGGCGCGGCCAAGACCGCCGATCCGGTGACGCTGGGCCTGCCGCTGCGCCGCGGCGACAAGATCCAGGTCGGCCCCGGCGGCGCCGCCACGCTGCTCTTCAACGACGGCGACATGCTCGAGCTGCCGGAGCGCACCGCGCTGACGATCGGCGCGCGGCCCGCCGCCAAGAAGGGCGGCAACGAGGAAGTCATGGCCGGCGTGTTCAAGTCGGTCTCCCAGGGCGTGGTCGGCGGCACCCGCGAGACCGGGCTCGTCGCGCTCGCCCCGGTGCGCGGCGGCGGGACCGCGTCGATCCTCATCGTCGCCCCGCGTCAGACCGAGCTGCTCGACGATCGACCGGCGTTCCGCTGGCACGCGGTGCCGGGCGCCACGCGCTACAAGGTGGCGCTCGCGGGCGAGAGCGGTCCGCTGTGGGAGCGCGAGACCACCGACTCGACGCTCGCGTACCCCGCCGACGCGGCGGCGCTCGCGCGCGAGTCCGACGTCACCTGGGAGCTGTCGGCGTTCGGGGCGTCCGGCGTGCTCCGCAAGGAGACCAGCGACTTCCGCATCAAGTCCGAGGCGGACGCCACCGAGATCCGCCGCCACCTCGGCGTCATCGACGGCGCGGGGTTGCCCGAGGGTCGGTCGCGCGACTTCCTCGCCGGCGCCTACCTCGCCGGCCAGGGGTTGCTCGAGGACGCCTCGACCCGGTTCGCCTCGCTGTGCGCCGACCATCCCGACGAGCCCGCGGCCCACGAGGCGCTGGGCCGGATCTATCGCGCCGTGGGTCGCAGCGACGAGGCGGCCGCGGAGCTGCAGAAGGCGCTCGCGCTCACGCGCAAGCCCTAGCCCGCCGCCGCGGGGCGCGCCGGTTCGTGATCCGCTACTCTCGGGCCCCGTGACCGAGATCGTTTCCCACTACGAGCTGCGCCGGCTGCTCGGACGGGGCGGGATGGGCGAGGTGTACGAGGCCTTCGATCTGAAGGCACGCCGCGCCGTCGCGCTCAAGTTCGTCGCCCCCGAGCTGGCCGCCGAGCCCGAGGCGCTTCGTCGCTTCGAGGCCGAGGCGTTGAGCGCCGCCGCGATGAACCACCCCAACATCGCGACGATCTACGAGTTCGAGCCCGAGGGCAGCCGCCCGTTCATCGCGATGGAGATGGTGTCGGGCCCGAGCCTGCGCGATCGCATCCAGCAAGGGCCGATGGGCATCGGCGAGTCGCTGGCGATCGCGCGCGACGTGGCCGGCGCGCTCGCCTACGCGCACCGCCGCGGCATCGTCCATCGCGACATCAAGCCCGAGAACCTGATGTTCGACGAGGAAGGCCGCGTCAAGGTCATGGACTTCGGCCTGGCGCGCACGCTCACCGCCACGCGGCTCACCGTCGTGGGCACCAGCCTCGGCACGCCCTCGTACATGTCGCCCGAGTCGATCCACGGCAACTCGGGGCCGCCCGCCGACGTGTTCGCGCTCGGCATCGTGCTCGCCGAGATGCTGACCGGCCAGCGCGTGTTCTCGGGCGAGACGCCGCTCGCCGAGATGTTCGCGATCGCCAACCTCGAGCCGCCGCCCCTGCGCGAGAGGCGGCCCGACGCGCCCGAGGCGGTCGAGGCGCTGGCGGCGCGCCTGATCGTCAAGGATCCCGAGCAGCGCCCCGACGCGCTCACCGCCGCGCACGAGCTGGCGACGCTCACCGGCTTCTCGCCCTCCCAGATCGCAGTGGTGACGCGCGAGAACGAGCCGGCGCCGGCGGCGCCGGCGGTCGCGACGCCGTCGCCGGCCGCCGCGGCGACGAGCGTTGCCGCACCCGCGTCCCCCGCGCGCGGGAGCCGCCGCGCGCTGTGGGTGACGCTGCCGATCCTGATCGCGATCCTCGGCGCCGGCGCCCTGCTGTGGCGCGCCCGCGCGGGCGAGGCGTCGCGGGCGCGCCTCCAGCAGGCGATGCTGCTCAACAACCAGTCGACCGCGGCGTGGCGCACCGGCAACCTCGACGAGGCGATCCGTCTCGTGAACCAAGCGCTGGCGAGCGAGCCCGAGTACCCGCAGGCGCTCTTCAATCGCGCCAATCTCTACCGCGAGATGGGCAAGCTCGACTCGGCCGCGGCGCTCTACGACCACGTGCTGCGCGGGAAGCCCAAGGACCGGTCGCTGATGGCCGACGTCTACTACAACCTCGGCGACATCGATCTCGAGCAGGACCTGCCCGACCAGGCGGTGGCCCACCTCCAGCAGAGCTTCGCCATCGATTCCGCGCGCTACGAGCGCTACAACAACCTCGCCTTCGCGCTCATCGAGGCGGGGCGCCCGGGCGAGGCGCTGCCGCTGCTCGAGCGCGGCATCGCGCGCTTCAGCGGCGCGGCGGCGCTCTACAAGAACGCCGGGCTCGCCTGCCTGTCGCTCGACCGCGACGCCGAGGCGCTCGTGTTCCTCGACCGCGCGCTCGCGCGCGACGCGCGCATCGTCTCCGCGCGCGGCCTGCGCGCGCGCGCCAAGGCCCGCCTCGGCGACCGGCCCGGCGCGCTCGGCGACTGGCGGATCTACGCGGCCGCGCTGCCGCCGCCGCGGCCGGAGGAGCGCGCAGAGGTCGAGCGCGACCTCGCCCAGCACGGCGTGCCGATCGCCGCGACGCCGTAGCGGCGGGCAGTCGGAGGTCTCAGCGCCGCGGCGCGCTCTTGAGATCGTCTTCCGACATGTAGTGCATCTTCCCGAGGTCCGGCTCCTCGTGCGTGAGGTAACCCTTCACGAGCTCGAAGAGCACCACCGGCGTGGGCTTGTCCTGCTCGAGGAAGACCGCGGTGTGGACGTCCACGCCGATGAGCACCATGCGTGGATCCTCCGGCGTGCCGTGCCGCGGATCGCCGTGGTCGCCGAACCACATGCGCCAGTCCTTGCGCCACAGCTCGCGGATCCGCTCCCGGTCCTGGGTGGTGTGCGCGATGCCGGCGATCGAGACCCATTCGTGCGAGCGCGAGTGGTAGAAGGTGAGGTTCACGTGCTCGTCGTGGGCGAGGTCCGCGAGCTTGCCGCTGTCCTCGTTGGCGACGAACCAGAGGTCGGCGCCCGGCGCGTCGGCCTGGAGCGCCATCGGACGCGCGACGAGATGCCCGTCGACGCGTCGCGTCACCAGGATCGCCGTGTCCATCTTCCGGATGATCTCGTTCATCTTCTCGAGCTCGGTCTTCATCGCATCCTCCGTGTGCCCATCGGTGCCGGCCGGTCCGCGTAGCGAACGGGCTGAGCAGGATCGGGGCCGAGGACGGGGCCGCGGGGGACCCACACGCGGTCGTGACAGAGCTGGGACGTGTCGCGCGGAATCGCGCGTGCCGTGCGCGGAGGCATCGCGACTCGGCGAGCATTCGACGAAGAGGGCAAGCGCCGCCCATCCGAGGGCGGCGCCTGCGTCGGCCGCCGTGTCGGCACGGGACCGCCCTTTGGAGAATGTCCAAGCCTCACGACCCGAGGCGTCGAGGTTCGTGGCCGCGATGGTGGGGAAAGAAGGAGGCGACCGGCCGCATCGCCCTCGGTCCCGCAGGACATTGCAACCGCCCTCGTATCGCCTCCCTCAACTCGTTGCGGGTCCTCTAGGCCGCCCCCTCGTGCACCAGGGGCTCTCCGACCCGGGCGGAGGACGCGCATGGGAAGTAGAGGCAGATGCCGTGCTCCCCGGCGATCTCGCGCGAGAGGTCGAGGTAACCGCCCATCGCCGCGATCAGCTCGCCGACCTCCGGGACGTCGAGCGCCGCCACGCCGAGTGTTGCGGCTCGTTCCGTCGGAACGTCCGCGAGCACCGATCGGGACGCCTTGACCGACAGGGTGGCGTAGGACCCCGGCGCCATGCGCGGATGCCCCGGGCCGACCGCCGCCTGTCCGGTCTCGATGCGCAGCGCCGCCCCCGGTCCCGCCCAGCCCTGAACGTCGAGCGCGAGCACGAGCAGGATCTGGTCGAGGTGCCGGACGTCGACGCCGATCGAGGTCGGCATCGTCGCGAGCGAGAGCACGATGTCGGTGCGCTCCACCATCAGGCGTCGCAGCGTTTGCTCCATGGCGCGCGCGACGTCCTCGATCTCCACCTCGCCTGCGGTGCCGGCGTGGCGGCTCATCTCGAGCATGTGACGCGCCAGGGACGTGCCCCGTACGGCGGCGCTTTCGATCTCGCCCAGCGTCTCGAGGCCCGCCGGATCCGCGAGTCGCCCGCGCATCGTGCCCACCTGCGCGAGGATCGACTTCAGCAAGTGGTCGAACTCGCCCGCCACGGTCTCGGCGAAGCGGCCCACCGCGTCGAGGCGGCGCGAGCGCTGCAGCGCGAGCTCGAGTCCGGACTGCGCGGTTCGCCGCGCCACCTCGTGGAGCGCGCGACGCACCGCGGGCGCGAGCCGCGACATGCGATGCTTGAGCACGTAGTCGGTGGCGCCGTGGGTCAGAGTCTCGATCGCGATTTCCTCACCCATCGCGCCAGTGACGAAGATGAACGGCACGTCGGGGCAGAGCTCGTGCGCGATCGCCAGGGCACCGATGCCGTCGAAGCCCGGCAGGCCGTGGTCCGCGAGGATCAGGTCGAGGCCGCCGGTCTTGAGCCGGGCGAAGAACGCGCCACGCGAATCGACGCGATCGATCGCGCACTCGAATCCCGCCTCCTCGAGCGCCGCGCGGATCAGGACGGCGTCCGCCTCGTTGTCCTCCAGATGCAGGATGACGAGTGGCATCAGCGGTTGGCCTCCGCGTCGAGCGACTCCCCGAGCGCCTGGCGGATGGCGCCGAGGAGGATCGCGTTGTCGACCGGCTTGTGGAAGAAGGCCTCCGCGCCGGCGCCGAGCGCTCGATGGCGGTCCGTGGCGGGATCCCGCGCGCTGAGCACGATGATGGGCACCGCCGACATCGCTCCCATCGATCGGAAGCGCTCCATGACCAGATAGCCGTCCCCGCCCGGCAGGCCGAGGTCGAGCAGGATGACGTCGGGCGGCGTCTTGCGGGCCGCGCCGATCGCCTGCACGCCGTCGGCCGCGTGGATCACGTCGTAGCCATGCGCGCGCAACCGGATGCTCAGGCCCTGCAGCAGATCCCGGTCGTCGTCAATGATGAGAACTCGGCGTCGGTCCATGAATGACCTCCTGGTGCTGAACTCGTTGGGTGACCGCCGTGACGGCGGCCGAGAGCTCTTCGGCGACGAGACGAGGGTTCGGCGGCGACGAAGCGGGTGGGATGGGAATCATTTCGGATTCGACACTGGCGCGGAGTCGGGCTTCGGTGAGCGCCTCGCACGCGGAGAGCTGATTGCGGACGCGTTGCGCCAGCAGCTGGGCGCCGCCGCGGTCGGCGCCGGCGACGATCGTGAAGGTCTCGCCGTGATCGGACCGGCAGGAGCGTGGCAGCAGCAGGTCGCGGTCCGGCAGATAGCAGCGATCCAGGACTTCCCACACCGCGGTCATCGCGGCTTCGTCGCTGTCTCCGAGCGCGCGCATCTCGAGCGGTTGGACGTGCGCCGTCACCACGGCGAGCCAGCCCCCCGCCAGCGTGCGGGGCGTGAGCAGCCGCGGCAGCAGCGGCGCGAGGCTCAGGATCGGGACCGTGAAGTGGAAGGTGCTGCCGCGGCCCAGGGAGCTCTCCACCCAGATGTCCCCGCCCTGGCGCTGCACCAGATCGCGGCAGATGAAGAGGCCGAGCCCCAGCCCCTTGCGGCTGAAGTCGGCGCTCTTGTCCACCTGATAGAGCTGCTCGAACACGTGGGCCGCGTCGATGACGCTGATGCCGCAGCCGGTGTCGGTCACCGAGATCCGCACGCACTCGGGGTGCTCCCGGTCGCGCCCGGTCTGCAGCGTGATCGTGCCGCCCGAAGGCGTGAACTTGATCGCGTTGTCGATGAGGTTCACGAGGACTTGATGGAGGCGCACCGGATCGGCGAGCAGATCGGGAACGGGCTCCGACGCCGGGACGTGCATGCCCACGCTCTTCCCCAGCGCGGCGGCCTGCATCGAGCGCAGCGCCTGATCGACGATCTCGGAGAGCACGACCCGCCGGGGGCTGACCGTGAGCTTCCCGGTCTGGGAGCGTGCGACCTCGAGCAGATCGGTGATCATGTTCCGAAGCTGTTGCACGTTGCGCAGGACGATCGCGAGGTATTCCTCTTGCTCGGCGGTCAACTCTCCGGCGAGGCGATCGAGGAGGATCGTCACGAACTGATAGATCGCGGTGACCGGCGAGCGCAGCTCGTGAGAGACGTGCGACACGAAGCGTTCGTGGAACTCGCGGTGCTGCGAGCGCGTGCGCTCGCGCTCGGCCTCCACCTGGGCGGTGATGTCGCGAGAGCGGAAGAGCATCGTGGGGTGCGGATCGCCGTCGCCGGCGATGGCCTCACCTTCCGTTTGCACGATGCGCGTGCCCTCTGCCGTGACCACGCGATAGGTGCGGGAGAAGGGTTCGTGATCCCCCAGCGCCCTCCGCCGCGCCTCCTCGAAATCGGCGCGGTCGTCCGGGTGGAGCGCCGCGAGCAGTCCGCCGAGGCGGCCGCTGTAGCGGGCCGGATCGGTGGCGTGCAGGACCAGAACCTCCGGTGGGGCGGCGGCGTCCTCTCCTTGGATCCACCAATCCAGCCACGCGTCACCGACCGAGGCGCGTTGCGACGCGGCGCCGTCGCGCCACGCGCCCGAGGCCTCGCGGTCGATCCCCATGAACCCGACGTGCCCGCCGTCCGGCCCGAACACCGGCGCCAGCGTGCCCTCGAGGGTGCGATAGGAGCCATCGGCATGGCGCCACCGCACGAGGATCGGCGCGCTCGCGTCGCGATGCACCGACGCGGACATCTCCTCGGCCAGCATCGCGATGTCGTCGGGGTGCACGAACTCCTTCCAATGCCGACCCAGGAAGTCGTCGATCGACCTGCCGAGGATCGAAGCGAGCGCCGGATTCGAATAGGTGAGAACGCCGTCGGGATCGCAGGCCCAGAACCAGTCCGGGCAGGACGCGACGATCGATCGGAACCAGGGCTCGCTCTGCCGCATCGACTGCCGCGACGGCGAAGGCGGCGCCAGGACCACGTAGTGGCCCGCGGCGATCCCGAGGCTGCCGCCCGCCCGCACGACCTCGATCACGACGTCGAGAGCGACACCGTTGCTGCGCAGCCCGCGTGCGTGGATGCGGGCCTCGCCGGCCTCGGTCATCCGTTGTTGCGCGAGGGCCGCAGCCGGCCGGCTGTCGTCGCTCAGCAGGAAGGTCCAGGGGCGTCCCACCAGATCGTTGGGCTCGAACCCGAACGTCTCGGCGTAGGCGAGGCTGGCGTGCACGTAGCGGCCCTCGTGATCGACGAAGGCGACGCCGTGATCCGTCGTGCTGCGCTTCTGAGGCAGGGTCGTCTCCATGGCTCTGGGTTCCGTGGTTCGCATCACAATCGTGTGCGTGTGTCGGCGTGTCTATCGACGCAATACAAATTTTAGATTAGGTCATAATGAACGCGACGCCGCGAAATGCGTGCGATTCCAGCGGTGCACGGCACATCGTGCACATTGTCTGTGGCGACCCGGGGAAGCGCGATCCGATAGCCAAAGATGTCGCTTCATATGCTGCGCCAACCGACCGCGGTGATTCGCGTCGAGCGCGCGTGACATCAACGAGATCGTGGGCGTGCACCGGCCGTAGGCACATGTGTGGCGTGCGGGTGGCGTGTCGATTGCAATGGGTCGGAGATGTACGTCAATGCTCGCGAGCACGGCCGCGTGGTGGAACGCCGGGCTTACGATTCCCGAAGAGCGTTCCACGACTCACGCCACCGGGCCACGCCGGGGCTCGTCGAGGACCGCAAGCAAGGAGCGAGGCATGCCACTGGTGCTCGTCGTCGACGACGACCTGGATATCGTGAAGGCCATGTGCAGGCGGCTGAACACCGGAGGGTACGAAGTGGTCACGGCGCACGACGGCGTGGCCGCCACGCAGATGGCCATCAAGCTGAAGCCCGACGCGATCATCCTCGACATCGGAATGCCCGGTGGGGACGGCCACACCGTCTACGAGCGACTCAAGGCGCATCCTGGGACGATGGCGATCCCGGTCATCTATGTGACCGCGCGCGATTCGCACACGGATCGCAAGCGCGCGATCGACGCCGGCGCACTGGGGTACCTGGTGAAGCCGTTCAAGCACCAGGAGCTGCTCTCGCTGGTCGCGCGATCGGTCCTGCCACCCGTGGGGTGAGGTCGCCCACCGATCGGGTTCTTGAAGAACCAGCTTTCACAAGACTGTCGTGGGCCGGCCCGACAAATATGATCCACGCATCATGGTGAAATAAATCACTAGCAACACATTGGTATGGATTCGTGTTGCGACTGGAAGGCATGCCGTGTAGCTTGCGGCTACACGCCGCCGGCGCGGAGCGGATCCGCGCATTCGGAAGTCGTATGCACGGAAGCCAGGACGCCGAAGGAGTGGAAGCGTGACGCACAACGGAATGGTTGGGCGTTGGGAAGGAGTGCGGAGTCGTCAGGGCCGCGACGTGAATAGAGCCTCGGATGGGTGACCCCCTGGAGGGCCGTCCTGCGATCAATGCACGGACGCGATCTGGGGAAGTCAACGACGACAGCAGCACCGAAGGGGGCGACGACCCCCACCTGGACGGAGATCTCCTCGCCGCGATCGAGGAATTCGCCGCGTGCATCGAGTTGCCACGAGGCTCCGAGCTGTTTCGCCAGGGGTTGCTCCCCGCCGCCGTCTATCTGATTCGATCCGGCACGGTGAAGCTCACGCGCGGCAGCGGTCGCGAGATTGCCGTCGTCGGCATTCGCACCGGTGGATGGATTGCGGGCGCTCCGTCCGCGATCCTCGGGGAGCCGTACGCGGTGACCGCCAGTACGGCCACGCGGTGCGGTGTGCACCAGGTCACCGTCGTCCAGTTCCAGCGACTGATCCAGGAGAACGCGGCATTCACGTGGCGCGTGCTCCAGAACATGAGCCGCGACATCCGCGAGCACACGATCCGCACCGCCGACCTTGCTTGCCTCTCGGCCCGCGCGCGGCTCGAGCGGTTCCTCGTCAAGCTGGCGCAATCCCGGGAGCCCTCGTCGCGCGGGCGCGTGCGCGTCGAGCTGCCGCTCCGACACTGGGAGATCGCTCAGCTGATCGGAGTGAGCCCTCCGTACTTGAGCGAGCTCATGTCACACATCGAGGAGGACGCGATCGTCGAGCGAACCGGGAAGTGGATGCTCGTCGATCTCTCGAAGATAACCACGTCGTGAGATGGCCCGGGCCGTCGGCCCTCAGGCCGGCGTGCGCCGCTGGATGAGATCGGCCACCAGCGCCAGCAGCGCGGCGTGGTCCACCGGCTTCACGAGATGGGCGTCGAAGCCCTTCTCGAGCGTGCGGCGGCGATCCTCCTCCAGGCCCCAGCCGGTCGCGGCGATCAGCACGAGGTCGCGGCCCCACGGCTCGCGACGCAGGCGCTCGGCCACCTCGAGGCCGTTCAGCCGCGGCATGCCGAGGTCGAGCAGCAGCACCTCGGGGCGCTCCCGGGCGGCGACGCGCAGCGCCTCCTCGCCGTCGTAGGCGACGTGGACCTCGTTGCCGTCGAGCCGGAGCAGGAGCGCCATGGAGTCCGCCGAGTCGCGGTTGTCGTCGGCCACGAGCATGCGCATCGGACGCAGCGGCGGTGGCGCCGCAGTCGTCGCTGCGGGCCCGGGGCGCGCGGTCGCCAGCGGCAGCCGCACCACGAACTCGCTGCCCTGGCCCGCGCCCTCGCTGGTCGCGGCGATCGTGCCGCCGTGCATCTCGACCAGGCGCTGGACCAGGGTGAGGCCGATCCCGAGCCCGCCGCCCGGGCTCGATCCGCCGCCGGCCTGATAGAAGAGGTCGAAGACGCGCGTCAGGTGCTCGCGCGGGATCCCCATCCCCTGGTCGCGGATGCGGAGCAGGGCGCCCGTGCCGTCGCGCTCGAGCCGGACCTGGATGCGCGCGTCCTGCGGGCTGTACTTGGACGCGTTGTCGAGCAGGTTGGAGATCACCTGCGTCAGCCGCACCGCGTCGCCCTCGACGATCAGCGGCTCGCCCGGCTGCTCGACGGTGAGCCGCTGGCGCGCGGGCGCCACCGTCGCGCTCATCGATTCGATCGCGGCGGCGAGCACGTCCTGGAGCGCCACCGCCGCGGGCCGGAGCTCGAGCTTGCCCTGCGAGATCCTGCTCACGTCGAGCAGGTCGTCGATGAGCCGCGCCAGGTGCACGACCTGGCGCTCGATCAGGTCGTGGCTGCGGCGCGTGTCCGCGTCGTCCGCGGGCTTGCGCCTCAGGATCTCGACCGCGTTGCGGATGGGATGGAGCGGGTTGCGCAGCTCGTGGCCGAGCGTGGCGAGGAACTCGTTCTTGTGGCGGTCGGCCTCGCGGAGGGCCTCCTCGTTGCGGCGCCGGTCGGAGACGTCCTTCTGCGTGCCCCAGATGCGGAGCAGGCGCCCGTCCTCGACCACGCCGTGAATGGTGTTCGAGATCCACACCGGCCGGCCGTGGCGGTCGGTCTCGACCGACTCGACGTCGACGACGTGGTATTCGGAGAGGATGACGCCGCGCACGTGCGCGACCGCCGCGGGGTCCGAGACCGGCAGCAGCGGATCGAGCCCGAACCCGAGGACGTCCTCGGCGCGCTCGAAGCCGTACATGCGGGCGAAGGCGTCGTTGCACTCGTCGATGCGCCCGCGCTCGTAGGCGAGCCGGACCTGCTCGTCGACGGGCAGCGCGACGTCGATGGGCGGCACGAACTCGAGGCGATAGATGCCCTCGGTGCTCTGCGTGACCAGCGCGCGGTAGCGCTCCTCGGCGTCGCGCAGCACCCGCTCGGCGTGCCGGCGCTCCTCGAGGTCCGCCTGCGCGCGGCGATAGAGCCGGGCGTTCTCGAGCGCGATCGCGAGCAGCAGCGAGACGCCCTCGAGCAGCTCGAGGTCCTCCGCCACGTAGACGCCGTCGCGGTCGGCCATCACCTGGACCACGCCCACCACCTCGCCCTCGAGCCGCAGCGGCACCATGATCGCGCTGCGCGACAGCGGGGGCCCGCCGCTCTTGAGGTCGCGCACGCCGCCGGCGCGGTCGACCTCGTAGTAGGTGCCGCGCGGGTCGCGAACGCGCTCGGCGACGTCCGAGAACAGCATCGGCTGGCCGGTCCGCAGCACCTGGCTCTGCATGCCGCCGCCCTCGGGCTTGAAGGTGAGCGGCGGCAGCGTGGATGCGTCGAGGACGTTGCCGCCCACCCACGCGTACGAGCAGCGGATCTCGCTCGAGGCGCGATCGAACGACGAGACGATCAGTCCGTCGCACGGGAGCGCCGCGCACACGTTGTCCTTGAGCCGCGCGAAGATCGCCGCGGGCTCGAGGCTGCTGTTGAGCTGACGCGCGGTCTCGAGCAGCACGTGGTAGGCGCGGTCGATGCGCGCGGCGCCGCCCGGGCCGCCTTCGGCGAACGGCGCGCGGCGAGGGAGAGGACTGTCGGATGCTCGAGCCAAGGGCGCTCCGGAGGCGGCCGGTGGAACGATCTCGCCGCCTCGATCACGAGGCGGTCGCGACGCCGAGGCATCGTACGGCATCGAGGGGCCCCGGACTACGGTGCGTTCAGCGGCGGAAGACGAGGTGGGCGCGAAGCTCTCCGTCCGACTCGAGAATCAGCCAGTACGTCGGGTTGCCCACCAGGCGGTTCTGCTCGTCGCGCCCGTCCCAGAACCGCTCTTGAAGCCCCGCCTCGAGCCGTGTCCGGAGCACGCGCCGCACCAGCGTGCCCGAGAGGTCGCGCACGTCGAGCTCGCATTCCTGGCTGGTCGGCAGATCGAAGTACACGGCGACGCTGCCGGCGGACGGGTTCGGCACCGGCAGCAGGTCGCCGACCGCCCGCAGTCGGAGCGTGTCCGCGATCGCGATGTCGTAGTCGACCATCGTGAACGGCAGCGTCTGGTCGTAGATCACCCCGAGGACCTCCGTACGCGCGACGTAGCCGCCCCGCCCGAGGCCGTCGAAACGGTAGATGCCGTCGACCGTGAGCGTGCTCTGGACCCGCTCCGTGCCGTAGTAGAGATCGACCTTGACGCCGTCGGCGTCGCCGATGACACGCGTGCCCGCCGGGCGTCCGTCGGCGCGCACCTCGTAGCCGGTGAGCACCACGTGGCCGTAGACCGAGTTCAGCGTCGGCGCCGCCGGCTCGTCGCGCCCGCAGGCCAGCACCGCCGCCAGCGCCATGCCGAGCGCCACTGCGATCGCGCGGCCTCTCATCGCGTGCCCAGATGCGCGTCCCACCACGTGCGCGCCTCCTCCTCGGTCCACCGCTCGCCCTCGAGGCTCTCTTCCAGCTCGGCCCGGAGCCCATCGGCGTCGGCCGGCCGCCCGGCCGGGTCCTTGGCGAGGCAGCGGAGGATCACCGCCTCGAGCGCGGCGGGGATCTCCTTCCCGCAGCGGGTCGAGGGCGCCGGGGGCGCGACCTCGACGTGCTGCCGCAGGAGATCGCCCGCGGTCTCGCCGTCGAACGGGCGCTCGCCGCAGAGCAGGAAGTAGCCGACGCAGCCGAGAGCGTACAGGTCGCTGCGCGCGTCGGCCACGCCGAACACCTGCTCGGGCGCCATGTAGGCCGGCGTCCCGACCCGCACGCCGGCGCCGGTGAGATCCACGCTCGGGTCGGCCTCGAGCGGCTTGGTGAGCCCGAAGTCGAGCACCTTGACCCAGTCGCAGTCGCGACCGAAGCGGCACACGAAGAGGTTGGCGGGCTTGATGTCGCGATGGACCAGCCCACGCGCGTGCGCCTCGCCCAGGGAGTGGCAGGCCTGACCGAGCCACGCGACCGCGCGGCGTGGCGCGATCGGGCCGAAGCGGTAGACGAAGTGCTCGGTGTTCATGCCGTCGAGCAGCTCCATCGCGTAGTAGAGCGTGCCGCCCTCGCCGGCGCCGAAGTCGAACAGCTCGACGGTGTGCGGCGAGCGCAGGCTGGCGGTGACCCGCGCCTCGCGGGTGAAGCGCTGGATCATCTGCTCGCGGCGCTCGCTCGACGCCTGCAGCCGATCGGGCAGGATGACCTTCACCGCGGCGGGCCGCGCCAGGAACGCGTGGCGCGCCTTCCAGACCTCGCCCATGCCGCCGCGCCCCAGGGGCTCGAGCAGCTCGTAGCTGCCCGCCGCGCGCGCCGCCGCCACCTTCTGGCCTGCGCCGTAGACGGTGCGCGCTCCGACCGCCGCGATGCCGGCGGCGATCAGTCCGGTCACCGCCGACGTCAGCACGTCCGCGGGTCGCGCGTGGACCCGATGGAGATGGTCGAGCACGACCAGCGCCGCCGGCATCGTGAGCGCGCACAGGAGCGACACCGCGAGCGAGACCAGCGGCCGCGAGGGCACGAGCAGCGGGAAGAGGATCATCACCGGCACCACCCAGGTCAGGCCCGGCACGAACCGGGTGCGCTCCCAGCCGGCCCAGGTGACCGCCACCGAGATCACCGCGCACAGCAGCACCTCGACCGCGAGCGCCGCCCGCAGCACCACACGGTCGTCCACCCCGCGCGGGATCGTGAGCAGCAGGAGCGCGCCGCACAGGAGCAGGCCGGCCACGTCGTGTGCGAGGTCGATCGCGTGCTCGAGGAACCCGCCGCCGGTGAGCCCGCTGCTCTCGAAGATCAGGAAGGCCGCGTAGGCGGCGACGCCGAGCGCCGCCGCCACGCTCACGCGCCGGCGCGAGGCGTGGACCAGGTCGCCGGGGAGCTCGAGGCGGGCCGAAGCGTCGGACCGGAGCGCCGCGAGCAGCCGGGCGGGGAACAACCTCTTCATGGAACGGTCTCCGCGACCCCGGAGTGCGGCGACGGCCGTGCGGCGCGGACCGTGGCTCCGGTGGAGTGGGCGCCAGTGTGCGCTCGGGAGCAGGCGAAGTCGACCGCCGGGGCCGCGTTCCGGGTCGCCTGCGCTCGGCGCGAGGTCTATCATCCGGCCGTTGCAGGGGCCGCGCGCACGCGCGCGCAGCCGCCGGAGGCCGCTTGGAATCCTCGGAATCGCAAGGGTCGACCCGCACGCCTCACCCCCCGGGCGAGGTGCTGGCCGGGCGTTTCCGTGTCGAGCGCATCCTCGGCGCCGGCGGCATGGGCGAGGTCCTGCTCGCCCACGACCGGCTGCTCTCGCGCCGCGTCGCGCTCAAGCGGCTCGCGGAGAGCGGCAACGATACCGAGCGCCGCGCCTCGATCCTCAAGGAAGCGCGCCGCGCCGGCCGCATCAGCGACCCGCACATCGCCGCGGTGCACGACGTCGTCGAGATCGGCGGCGAGCTGATGCTGGTGATGGAGTACGTCGAGGGGACGACCCTGCGCGAGCGCATGCAGGGGCCGATCGCGCTCGGCGACTTCTACGCGATCGCCACCCAGTGCGCAGACGGCGTCGCCGCCGCGCACGCGCAGGGCGTGATCCATCGCGACCTGAAGCCCGAGAACCTGATGCTGACGCGCGACGGGCGCGTCAAGATCCTCGACTTCGGCGTCGCGCTGCGCTCCGCGGGCTGGACCGATTCGACGACCACGACCGAATCCAGCACCCAGAACACCGCCGGGACGCCGTCCTACATGGCGCCCGAGGCGCACGTCGGCGACCGCGTCGACGAGCGCGCCGACCTGTTCTCGCTCGGCGTGGTGTTCTACGAGCTGCTCACCGGGAAGCATCCCTTCTTCGGCCCGACCTACGGCGCCGTGCTCGGCAAGATCCTGAACGAGACGCCGGCCACGCCGCGCACGCTGAACCCCGCCGTCGATCCCGCGCTCTCGCATCTCGTCGACCGGCTGCTGGTCAAGGATCCCGCGCTGCGCACGCGGTCGGCGGCGGAGCTGGCGTGCGACCTCGAGGCCGCGCGTCGCGGCGAGCTCGCGGAATCGACCGGCGTCGCGGCGCCCACGGCGATCGCGCCCGCCGCGCCGATCGATGTCGCGCCCGTGGCGCGGCCGCGTGGGTCGCCCTCGCGTCTCGTGGTGGCGCTGGTCGCGACGGCGCTCGTCGTCGCGGTGGGGGTGATGGCCTGGACCCGCACCGCCGGCGTGCTCCCCAGGGACAGGAACCTCGCCGTGCTCGCGCCCCGCACCACCGGCGCCTCCGCCGACTTCGCCTCCTTCGCGCTCGGCGCGGTCGAGCTCCTGAGCCAGCGCCTCCAGCGCCACGTCGACACGCCCGGCTTCCAGCTCGCGTCGTTCACGGAAGGCATCGAGGAGAAGGTCGCGACCCCCGCCGACGCCCGCAAGGTGCTGGGCACGACGCTCGCGTTGACGTCGACGCTGGAGCAGTCGCCCGACCGGCTGCGCGCGCGTCTCGAGCTGTGGGACACCGTGCGTGAGAAGGTGATCGCGACGCGCGTCGTCGAGATGCCCGCGGCCTTTCCAGCACATTGGGATCCTAAGCTTAGAATTCCACGTGGACAAGTTGTCGCG
>JADMIO010703229.1_pt1 | contig 46835 bp, 35 predicted proteins | sample 8958161 | NCBI WGS metagenome assembly JADMIO01 (sample SAMN16585339, study PRJNA669376) | soil metagenome | isolation source: Crop rotation soil | place: USA: Cullars Rotation, Alabama | collected 2011
GCCGCGACTTCAAGTCACGTGAATTCCAAGCTTCGGATCCCACTGTGCTGGAAAGCCTGCAGATGGCGATGAGCGAACTCCACCTCAGTGCCCGCGCTTACGACCGCATCCTGAAAGTCGCTCGCACCATTGCAGACCTCGAGGGGTCCGAAGAAATCCAGGTCCACCACGTCGGCGAGGCCGTCCAGTACCGGACGTTGGACCGCAATCTTTGGGCCTGAGTCCGATTGGACGACGGCGTGAGCCGCGTAGTGGTCGAAGCGTAAAGTCATTCTTCCCATGCTTCGTTCCGCTGGGTCGTGACGACTGTCTGGAACTCTCCAGCACGGGAACAAAGCACACCTGAGCCCGCCCTCACGGGCGTACGCATTTTTCACTTCGGCTGGCGGGAGGGTGAGCGTGGAGGCTCAGTTCGGCTCAGTTGCGCGCCGCTCGAGCGCGTCGGTTGCGAAGATCGATCACCTCTTCGACGACATCGTCGGCGCCGTGAACGTGGATCACCCCTGGCCGGCCTCTCAGAAGCTGAAGCGCGCTGCGAATGGCCCGCTGCCGGGTGGAAAAGAGCGGCTGAATCCCGGGCAATTCATACATCTCCCACATTCCTTGGAATGGCCGGACCGTGATCGTGGTCGTCGTTGTGGAGGTCACGACCGCATTTCGTGAACAGCGCGACAAATGGATGTATCCCGTTGCGCCAGAACACTTCCCGGTGGGGTGGCGGCCGTACCGAGCGAATCTGCACGGTTCCCGAGCGTCTCTGCACGCTCCCCGAGCGATCCGGCACGCGCCTCATCTCAAAGGGATAAAAGGCCAGCAGATCCCGTCGAATTCGTTACCACTCCTTCACTCCTGAAACCGCAAGGAGCCGCCTGCGGGCACCTACTGCCGGTTAAATCGATGGACGCGGCCGAAGATATTGTATTCCGACACGAAAACGTCGCCGTGGGCGTTGAACGCCACGCCGTGCGGCGCCGTCACGATCCCCGGCCGCCATTTGTCGGGCTCGGTCTTGTTCGTGCCGACTTCCTCCGCAACGTCATTGCCGCCGAAGGTCGTCACCACCTGGCCCGCCTTGTCGAGAATCGTCACGCGCCCTTTGATTTCACCGATCACCGCATAGTCGCGATGCAGCGCGACCGCGGCGGGCAGGAGCAGATCCTTCGCGACCACCCCGAGGAATTCGCCATCGAGGCTCATGTGCACGACGCGCCCATTCGCGCGATCGCAGCCGATGATCCGCGGCGGGTCAAAGCGCGTGTCGATCGCGATCTTGTGCAGGGTCTTGAAACCGTAGGGCTCCTTCTTGCCGCCAAAGGATTTCAGATATTTGCCCGTCTTGTCGAAGCGATGCACGTAGTCGCTGGAGTATCCGTCCGTGACGTACCAGTCGCCATTGGGCGCCACATCCATGGCGGTCAGTCGCACGGTGGGTTTGCCCTCTTTGTCCTTGCTCTTGAACTCATCCGGAATCGCGCTCGCCGGAATATTCAGCACCTCCTGGCCGTCGAGCGTCAGCTTGAGGATGTTTCCGGCGCCAAGGCGGGCGCCATAGATGAATTCGCCATCCGCATCCTTGTGAATGACGAAGCCGTGGAAGTCCGGCGGCGCATTCGGAACCATCCGCAGAAAGGTGCCATCGTCAGCATAGACCTGCAGCGCGGCCTTCGGATCCATGACACTCACATAGACTTCGCCTTTGGAACTGACCGCGACGTCGCCATGCATGTTGCCGATCTGGGAGCGGTCCGCGGGTTTCTTGCACCAGTCGGGGACCGCTTTGTATTCGAGGGCGAAGGCGTGACCGAAAACCGCGAAGGCGGCAAAGGCAGGGAGGAGGAGCTTTTGCATGAGAGGAGCTACGGACATCACGTCCTCGCTGCCGCGTCAATTGCCCAGCGCGGTAGGCTCCGCAGAGTCACTCCGCGCTGCCCTGGCTTTTTATCGCTGCAATCGTGTCGATGAGCCGCTTCGTGAGGACATTGACGCGGTCAAGTCGATCGCTCAGGAGCGTGCGAAGTTGATCAGGCGTCGGAGTGAGGTCGCCGCCTGGCGGCGTCGAGATCAGGTGCAGCGCCTCCACCGCTTTTTCGTAAAGCTCCAGGATCTGAGCATCGTCTTCGGCGGCCTTTTTCAATGCCGCCCGCACGATCGTGGCCACGCTGTCGATCCCGATGGTGCAGCCCGTGAAATCGTCGCCGTAGATCCGGCGCAGGATTTCTTCCGCGGCGGCGTGGGCGGTAAGGGTCTGTTGGGCGTCGGAACTCATGCCTGCCTGTCTTCGACAGGATCGGAGCGCAGACAAACTATTTCGACGCGTCCCGTGCTTCACGCTGTCCCTAGCGTGAATCGACGGGAAGGCGCGAAGCGCCCACTCTTTCGAGTTTCCAGTCGGCGCGCTACGCGCGTTCGTATTCGGCTCACGCTGAGGATTGCTGCTCCCTTCCGGTCGCACCCCTACGGGTCCCGCTGCGCGGCGCTCCGCTCGACTGCGTGAGGCACGGGCGCCCTCCGCCGCATCGTTCGCTCCTCGCGAGTTCCACTGCATTCAGCCCGATCAGCCGACTCCGATCGCCCATCCCGCCAGGAAAACGAGCAGCCCGCCAACGATCACCTGAAAAGCCGCGGACAGAAAAGGTGTATCCATGTAGCGCCAGCGGATCCACGAGATCGCCACCAGTTCAAAGGCGACCACCACGATGGCAGCGCTCGTCGCCACGCGAAAATTGCCGATCAGGTACGGCAGCGTGTGGCCGATCCCGCCGATCGTCGTCATGAGGCCGCACACGATCCCGCGCAGGATCGGGCCGCCGCGCCCGCTCAGCCGGCCATCGTCGGAGAGCGCCTCGGCAAAGCCCATGCTGATTCCCGCGCCGACCGACGCCGCCAGCCCGACCTTGAAGGTTTCGCCGGTATGGCCGGTCGCAAACGCCGCCGCGAAAAGTGGCGCGAGCGTCGACACGGAGCCATCCATCAGCCCGGCCAGCCCGGGTTGCACAAAGCGCAGCACAAAGTGCCGGCGCGCCGTCTCCCGCTCTTCGTCGATCTGCCCGCTCGCAGCCTGCTCGGCATTCACGCTCTCGGCCGCCTGCTCGTGCTTTTGCTCCTCGTTCGCGAGATCCCCCAGGAGTTGCCGTACCGCCGCGTCGCCCGCCTGCTGCGCCGCCGCTTCGTAAAAACGCTGCGCCTCCACCTCCATCAGCGCCGCTTCCTCGCGCGCCTTCTCCGGCCGCACCGTCGCCGCCAGCCACGATGGCCGCCGAATCGTAAATCCGCGCACATCCTGCCGCCGGATGAGCGGGATGTGTTCGCCAAACTTGCTGCGGTAGAGTTCGATCAGCCGATGGCGATGGCCCGACTCCTCGTCGGCCATTCGCACGAAGAGATCCGCCGTGGCCGGATAATCGGCGCGCAGGCGCTGCGCAAAGTCGCGGTAGATATGTCCATCTTCCTCCTCCGAGGAAATCGCGAGCGCGAGCAACTGACCCTCATTCAGTTCACGGAAGTGCATGCCCACTGCTTAAAGCCGAACCCCTCCGCCGGGGCAACCCCGCCCTTGTGCTGCTTGCCTATTCTCGCAGCGCAACTCTGGGATTGACGACTGATTTTTGATTTTCCAAAACGCGCGGCGGCAATCGGGCGGCAGGTTGATAGCCTGCCACTCGAGGGCCCAGCCGCTTTGATCTTCTTGTTCTGAATGGGAGGGGAGAGGTGGACAGCGAGGACGCCAATCCACCCCACCCACAATGATCCGAGCCCAAATGGTGCCTATCCGGCCGCGCAGAAATCGCGGAGGAAATCCGTCTCTGCATTCGATCCGCAAAGGAAAAAAGCCGAATCGATTATGCAGATTGGGCATCCTGACGACGCTGATTACGTTGGGGATTTCCGTGGGACGGGGAGCCGATCTCTACTGGCGTGTGGACGGCATCACTGGCGCGCTGCTCACCAGCTCCAATTGGAGTTCAACTGGCTCGGCTCCGTACACGACCGCGTGGACGAACAGTTCAAATATCATTTTCACGGCCAATAGCGGGATCACGAACGTGACGAACACGCCGGTCGGAAACATCACGCTTAATGATAATGTGACGGTGACCTGGACGGCGGCGGGAACCTTCAATACAGGGACGGCGGTCCGGACGGTCACCGTGGGGGCGAACTCCACGCTCGTCTGGAATAACCAGACGATCTCCGGCACAGCGGGCACAGGGTTCATCAAGAATGGACCCGGGACGTGGAACCTCGGAACGCAAAGCAATGGCTATGGCGGAGGCTTCACCTTGAATGCCGGGACGGTAATCGTCAGTGGCATCGGTGGCCTCGGCGCCGGACAGCTAAATCTAAACGGCGGGATCCTCTCTCCTAACACCGGCACGGGGCGGGACTTCTCCGGCAAATTTACGGCCATGAGTATCGGAGGCAATATTCAGTTCGGCGATTTGGTGGGGGTTGCGGCAGGCACCGGCGATCTGACGTTCAGTGCGGCCGTGGCGCTGGGGTCCTCCACTCGCACCGTGACGATCGGCTCCGGCGGGACCTATACGCTCGGCGGGGAGATTTCGGGCGGCGGCGCCGCGGGCTTGACGGTCAACGCGGCGAGTGGCGCTACCGGCGTCCTGGCCTTGGGTGGGACCAATAGCTATCCAGGGGACACGACAATCAGCGGCGGGATTTTACGCATCACTAGCGCGGGTGCTTTGCCTGGCGGGAGCAATACGCGGATTGCCGGTGGCGTGCTCGAACTCGGCACTAACGCGCCGTCCGCATTCGCCCTGGGCACCGGCGCCGGGCAACTGCAGTGGACGGGCGATGGGGGCCTGGCTGCGTTTTCCACGGATCATAGCGTGACCCTGAACAGCGGCGCGGCCTTGACGTGGGGAACGGGCGGTTTTGTGCCGGATGGAAACACGCTGGCGCTCGGTTCGGCTGCGGCGAGCAACACGCTCACGCTGACTAACGACATCAATCTCGGCAACACCGCCCGGACGGTGCGGGCCAATCCGGGAGCAGGATTCGCCTTCGCCCCCAATGCGGTCTTGTCCGGCAAAATAACCGGCTCGGGCGGAATCACGATCACGGGCGGCGGCTGGCTCTCGCTGACTGGCGCGAATGGCTATACGGGAGGCACTATCCTTCTCGATGGGACACTGAGCGTCGGCAGCGATACGGCGCTCGGCACCGGCACACTGACCTTCGGCGGCGGGAGCTCGGCTGGCACTTTAGCGGGTAACGGAGCGCCGGTCACGCTGGCTAATAAGATCGTGCTATCGCCGGGGACATCCGCCCTGTTTCAATTCGGCGGGCTGGCTGCTTCCGCCATGACGCTCGACGGCGGGATTAGCGGGGAAGGGGTCGGCTTCTCCCATACCGGCAGCAACACCCTAACCATCAACGGCGACAACACTTTCACCGGCATCGCCGATCTTCCGAGCGGCACGGTGGTCATCGGGCACGATCACGCGCTGGGACAAGGCATCGTCCAATTCACCGGGGCGACGATTCAAGGCAACGCAGTTGCCCATACCATCGCCAATAGCGGAACGTTTATCCCGTTTACGATCGCGGGTTCATCGGACCTCACGTTCACGGGGAAGCTGACGAATACTTACATCAGCGGCACGAGCAAGATCACGGTCACGAATACCGGCACTACGACTTTTGGGGCGATCGATCTCTCGCAGACTAGCACCAGCCATGTTTTGGAATTTGCAACCGGAGACGGAGCGAAAGTGGTCGCGGGAGGGGTGATCGGCAATGGCCCGTCATCTCCATTCAGCTCGATCGTGAAATCGGGACCGGGCACCGTGACGCTTGCTAACACGAACACGTATTCCGGCACGACCACTATCACGGGCGGCGTGCTCGAGGTGGCGGTTCTGACCAATGGCAGTGGGCCCAGTGGTCTTGGTCAAAGCACCAGCACCGCGACCAACGTCGTCCTCAATGGAGGCACGCTTCGATACATCGGCGCAGGAGGCAGCACGAACCGGCTCTTCACGGTGGGCGCAGGCGCATCGGGTGGGGCACTGGATGCGTCCGGCACCGGCCTGATCAACTTCGACAATTCCGGCAGCCTCAACTCGATTGGGGCGGGCGTCCGGACGCTGACCCTGACCGGCAGCAATGCCGGTGACAACACGCTCGCCGCTGCCATCCCAAACCTGGCCGGAAGCGCGACTTCGCTGGTGAAGAGCGGCAGCGGAAAATGGGTTCTCTCCGGCGCGAATACGTACACCGGCGAAACGGCGATCAACGGGGGAACCCTGGCGGTCGGCAGCAGCGGGGCGCTGGGATTGAGCGGGGTCATCAGCTTTGCCGGTGGCACGCTCCAATACGGCGCCAGCAATACGACCGATTATTCGAACCGTTTCAGCGCGGGAGCAGATCAGCCCATCTCGATCGACACGAATGGCCAGACGGTGACCTTCGCGACCGCGCTCAGTAGTCCCGGCGGCACCCTGACCAAGCGCGGCAGCGGCACGCTTCAACTGGCCGGCACGAATAGCTATTCCGGCGGCACGGAGATCCAGCTTGGGACGATCGTGGCCGCCAGCAGCCAGGCGCTGGGAACTGGCCCGGTAAACCTGACCGGCGGCAGGCTGCGTGTAGTCGAAGGTGTTACGACGATAGCCAACCAGGTGATCTTCCACGTACCGAGCAGCGCCTACGAACTCGATCGCGCCATCGGCGCTTCGTACGATGCGTACGCGACGAAGAGTGCGCTCGGTGGCCAGGCGACGACCGTCACTCTCCCCGCGGGCACAGCCGGAGCCGCGCGGACCCTTACGACCGCTTTTAGTCTGACGACTGCCGCGACCAATGAGCCGATCCGCGCGAGTGATGCCTTCACGCTCACCGGCAGCGGCGACGACGTGTTCGTGCTGCAACTGGCGGTCACCGCTTTGCCGGGCTCGGACGCCTACGTCGGAGCGCTCGATCAGAGCAGCGCATGGGTGAATGCCGTCACGATCAACGCCAGCACCAATACCGCGCTTGCGGAGCAGCAAGGCTATCACGGTTCATTCGTCGACTTCCAAACTACCTATGGCACGGTCTTATCCGAGTACCTCGGCGCTTTCGGTATTGATCCGGCCTCCAACACCATCTGGGCGGTGGTCAACTACAGCGACACCTTCGCCGTCGTGCCCGAGCCGGGGAGCACGCTCTTGTTCTTTGCCGCTGCCACAGGCGTCTTCGGCCTGCGCCGCCGTCGTCCGGCACGGTAGTCTGCGGCTCCGACCTTAATCCAGATCCTTGCGCGTATCCTCGAAGTAACTAGTGACCTTGTAGGATTGGATCGGGCCGGTGACGCCGAGAGCTTCGTCGTAGTGGAAGCCGGCGCCGACGCTATCGCCGCCGCTGCCGCCGCCGCCGGCGATGTCGTAGGTGTTTAAGACGAAGCCGCCGATGATCTCGGTATTGCCATTGAGGTGGCCGGCATAGGTGGGGCCGTAGAAGACGGCGACGAGATGGCCATTGCCCGAGGAACTGACCGTGGCGAGCGGATCGGTGGAGACGCCGTACAATTCCACATTCCCCGGGACCCGGCTCGAGGTGGCGGAGTAGTTGATGTCGTTGTTCTTAAAGTCGATGTTCCCGTTCACGAAGATCTTCGCGTAAACGCCGGGCGGGACGTCGATATTCGGAATATTGCCGCCGAGGGTGAGATTGCCATTGACCACGATTTCGACGAAGTGGTTCAGGCCATCGGTCGGTTTGGTGATGACGAAGGCGCCCTGGGTTTGGTTGCCATTCGGCTGGAGCAGGATGCGCGTGGGATTTGTGATGCTGGTGCCGGTGGTGACGCCATTTCGCGTGGCACTGAAGGGCACCGCACTGAGGGTCGGGTTCTTCACGTCCGGTTGGTTCGGCCAAAGGGGGACGATCTGCTTTTCAACAGCGGGATTGAGGGCAGTGGTGGACATCGGGTTCTGCGGCCGCAGCAAAGTCTCGTCGAATTCGCTCGTGATCCGCGTCGGGTCGATCTGGTCGGGTTGCTCGACGTTTTCGTGGACGGTGGTGTCGGGATTGTCGCCGCCGTGGGTCTGGACTTCGCCGCGGACGGGGGCGCCCTCGGCATCGATGAGCACTCCGATGGGTGAATTGGCGGGACGGGTCTGATTCGAGGCGACATTGCCGAAGGCCCGGGCATAGGCGGGGTCGTACATGCCATCGGCACCGGCGCGGAAGTCGGTCCCGACGCCCGCGGGATAGCGGTGATCGTAGCTGTCGATCCGCCAGTCGCTGCCGCCGCCGAGCACCATGGCCGGCCCGTAGCTGGAGGGGACGCCGCCGGCGGTCTTGAGCGCGTATTCCCAGAGGTAAACGGGCCGGGCGACGACCTCGACGGTGCGGGTGACGTGCCGGCGGCCGAAGCTGATCCGGCGGAGGAAGAGATCGCGTTTATCGAGCCCCAACTGCTCGGAAGCGATCTCGGCCGAACCGGTGGCGCGAATGCGATACCACGGGTTTTTGGAAACATTGTCATCGCGGGTGATCACGTCGATCTCGACTTTGGTGATGGAGGGGCGGGCACCGCCGTCGCCGGAATGGTAGAGCAACGTGGAGGAGGGGGTAAGCACGCGGACTTGATCGGTACCGGCGGGGACGGCATTCCCGTTGCTGAGCGTCCACCCGGGCCAGGTATAGGAGTTGGTCGCAGGGAGGCTGTTTTGCACCGCGGCGACGCCCAGATCGACCCCGGCATCGGCGGCGAGCCGGGCCTCATGCCAGGCGGAGGCATGATAGGTGCCACGGTAGGCGGGGATGGCGGTGAGAAAGACGGTGGACGCGAGGAGCGCGAGAATACCGACAATCACGAGGCAGCCAATGAGCGCCGAGCCGGATGCGGTGCGGCCTTGGGGCATGCGTTTCGAGGACGATGCGATCATAGTTTTTTAATCCCTCCGTTTGTTGAGCAGGCTGATGACAGCGAACTGAACGGTGCCCGCGCGTTTCGCTTCACCCGACCAGCGCGGGCTAAAGCTGGTGACGATCCGGAAATTCTGCGGATCGACCGGCGCCACGATGAGCTTCTCGCCCAGAGCTTTCTCCGCGATCTCCTGTTCGGAGCGAAGGACCGGCGTGGCACCGCCGTCGTACTCCTGGCGGAAATAGCAGATGGTCGGGTCCTGAGCGGAGCGGACTTTCTTGAGGTAACGGACCTCAACTTTGCCGGGATACTTCGGCACCCGGGAGGTCCCGACGACTTCGACGGCGCTGTCGTAAGCAAAATAAGTCGAGCCGGAGGGGAGGTTGGCGCGGCTGAAGCGGCCCGATTTGAAGGTGGAGCCGCTGGTATTGTCCGGCACATTCGAGGAGTAGTAATCCGGCACAAAGACCACGAGCTGCGCCGCGCTGGTAACTTCGAGGGAGCCGGTCTTGAAGACGGAGGCGGTGCCGGAATCGAGCCGGGAAACGGCGACGGCGTTGCGCAGGTCTCGCGCGAGGTAATCGGTGACGCGGCTGCCGTCGTTGGAGCCCGCCGCGTATTGCTGATAACCGGCGAAGGACTTTTGCAGCGCGACGATGCCGACCATGCCGCCGGCGAGCGCGCTGACCACGATGGCCATGGCGGAGACCAATTCCACGAGCGTGACGCCGGAGCAGTTGCGGGAAGTTTTCATCGGAGATGCAGAGTTCGCGTTCGGGCTTCTAGATGCCGCCTTTGGTGAGGATGGTCACTGTGCCGCGACTGCGGGCGCGACCGCGGCTCGTCCACTGGACGAAAATGGTCGCTCTGACCGATTGCTGGGCGGTGAGGACCGTTCCGCTCGATGTCACGGTGCCGGAGGTGCCCGGGGTGCGAACACAACGCGCGGAGATATTCGTCGCGTTCACCACCGGCTCGATGGTGATCGTCTCGGTGACGCCAGGCAGATTGGTTGCGGTCTCGGTGACCGGCGCGATGACATTCGCCAGTCGGGCGGGATCGGTGACTTCGTCCCACAGGGAGGTGCGCAATTGGTCGACGCGCTCCTGGATCAGCTCGGTGGCATAAGTGCTTTCCTTCCCTTGTTTGAGCAGCCCGAGAAGGTGCGCATTCATGGCGAAGACGCAGCTCAGGATCAAGCTGACGAGTCCCATGCCGATGATGGACTCGATCAAGGCGAAGGCGGCGTCACTTCGCAGTACCACCGCACCGGGAAAGGCGTGGCCAGAGCGCGGGGATATAGTCATGGCGTGCCAAACAAGCACCGGAAATGCCGTTCCGGGAGCTTGACGCGGGCGGGGATACTTTCGTTGAAACTGGTCCGATCGACGCGTCGCATTCGTGAGAATCGAGAAGGTCGCCCCTGCGTTTTCGCGACAGCATTCGCGAATTTGAAGCCAACTCCTTCATGTTGGCACGGAAACCGGGACCGACGCGACGTTCATTCGAGCCTTCCGGGGGCAATTTTGATCGTCCCGGCATCGGATGACCGCGTCGGTCGATCGCAAATTGGTTTTCGCGGACCGGACGGTCGATTGCGAATTCCTGAAGCATTCGCCTTCCCCCGTGCCGGTTTCGCCTGATACGTAGCCGCCGCGATGCCGGAAACGCCTGAACCGCCGCCGCCCAACGAGCAACCGGCTTCGCCTGACGACGAGAGCCGGCGGCAGGATGACGCCTTGGTGGCGCGGACGCAGGCAGGCGACGCGGGGGCGTTTGACGAGCTGATCCTGAAATACAGCCCCCGGCTCTACGGGCTCGTCTACAATATGACGTCGAACCACGACGACACGCACGACATGCTCCAGGACATCTGGTCAAAGGCGTTTCGGTCGATCAACAGCTTTCGCGGGAAGTCGTCCTTTTACACGTGGATCCACTCGATCGCGGTGAACATGACGATCAATTTCCTGAAAAAGCGGAATCGGCGCTCGCACCAGAGCCTCGACGACATCGAATCCGGCCTGCAGCAGGACAAGGACTTCGTCGAACTGGCGGCGGCGAGCACCCCCGTGCGGGAAGCGAATCTGAACGAGCTTCAGAAAAGATTGAACGAGGCCATGCAGAGGCTGTCCCATGACCACCGCACGGTTGTCACAATGTTTGATATCCAGGGGATGCCGCACGCCGATATTGCGAAGATCCTGGGAGTCTCAGAGGGAACCGTGAGATCCCGTCTTTTTTACGCGCATCGGCAATTGCAAAATTTTCTCAGTGAGTTTCTCTCTTAACCCCTCTACTGAATGCCTGAAGACGTCATGACTGAAGACCAGCAGATCCGAGCGCTTCTGCGTTTGAAACGCGCGGAGCAACCGCCCGCGGGATATTACGAAAAGCTGCTGCAGGACATTCATCGGCGTCAACGGAGTGAACTCTTGCAGCGCCCGCTGTGGGCGATCGCCCTGGAGCGGTTCCAAACCTTCTTCAGTGAGCACAGCATGGGCAGCGTGTCGTATGCGGGTGCGATGGCGGTCGTGGCGCTGGCTGGCCTCCTGGCGATCAACGGAGTCTCGAAGTCGAATCACGCCGGCACCATGGTGGCGTCCGCGCCGCCAGCGGTAGGGCAGGCGATCGCCACGGAAGAGCCGGCCGAAGCGGTTCCCTCTCCTCGACTGCTTTCGCTCCAAAATGCACCTTTCCGCATGGCCGCGCCGACTCAGGACGACGCGCCATTGGCGGACGCGCGCCTGCTGCCAGCTCGGGCCAGCCGGGATACGGTGATCGCCCATCAACCCCGCTACGTGATCGATACACACCCGGTGAGCTATGAGGCCGCGAAGGTGTCGTTCAGCTTCTAATCGGTTGGTCGAGTCGTCTGCGAGTTTAAAGGGGCCGCGGCTGTCGGAGGCGGTGCGCGGGAGTGTGATGGCAGTGCTGGCCATGTCGGCGATCGGGGTCGTGGCTCAGGATGTCACCGGCCCGGGAGCTACCCAGGTACCGCAAAGCCCTGCTGCGCCGACCGGCCGCGAGTCCGTAGCAGAGAGTCTGGCGACGGAAGTTCATGCCGTCTTTGAGCGAGCGCAAAAAGCGGTGGTGCGAATCGAGGCCACGGATCGGCATGGTCAACTCAGTGGGACCGGCTTTTTCGTGGATCCGGCGGGAACGCTTTATACGAGCTACACGATCGGTGGAGAGAGCACCGATGTGGAGGTGCGTCTCGGCGACAAAAAGTATCCGGCCCGGCGGCTGCTGGGCGATCCGCGGAGCGGCGTGGCGGTGCTGAAGGTGGATGTGGAGACCCCTTTTATCCCGATCGGCGAAAGCAAATCGCTCACGGTGGGTGCGCCGGTGATGGTGGTCGGCTACCCGATGGATTTGCCGCTCTCGCCGAGCTTCGGCTGCGTGGGAGGCTTCGACATGAAGTACCTCGACCGCTACTTCGCCACACGTCATATCCGCGCCAACCTGCCAGTGCAGCGTGGCCAGGGAGGGGCTCCCCTGCTGAACATGCACGGTGAAGCGGTGGGGATCTTGATCTCGAGTCTCGACCAGGGAAGTGCTTGCTTCAGTTTGCCGATCGAGGCGGCCGAAAAGGTGCACAAAGACTTCGTTCGGTTTGGCGAACTTCGCCCGGGCTGGCTCGGAGTCGGAGTGGAGACCGCTCCGCTTGCCGCGGCCGGCTCGACCGCAAAGATCAGTGCCGTCAATCCGGGAGCGCCGGGAGAAAAAGTCGGCCTCACTCCGGGTGATGTGCTGCTCAATATCGGCAATCACGCGATCAACAGTCCTGAAGATGTGCTCGATGCGGCCTTTTATATCTCCGCCGAGGATGAGGTGAAACTGCGGGTGGAGCGCGAAGGTAAGACGCTCGAGTTCACCATGACTGCCGCGGACCGACCGAACCAGACCTTGGTGCATGCGGCGGATGAGCCGCCGCCCTTGCTGCCGTTGGAAGCGACCGATCTCCGCGGAGCTCCGGTGAAGTTGGATCGGCAGTAGGGCAGAAGCAGATCGCCGGGTGCGGATCGCGTCTGATCATTTGGCAGCGTTGCCGTCACGACGGCTGGGCCGGCTCTTTCCTTGCTCAGCGAGTCGATTGTTGGGTGTAGTACGCGCGTGAAATTGATCTCCTGGAATGTGAACGGCATCCGTGCCGCCCTGAAGAAAGACTTCCTCCCCTTTGTGATCTCGGAAGCGCCGGATGTCATCTGCGTGCAGGAAACGAAAGCTTCGCCCGAGGACGTGGAAGTGGCCTGGCCCGCGGGGTATCACGCGCACTGGAATGCCGCGGAAAAGAAAGGGTACTCCGGAGTGCTGACGCTCACTCGCCACGAGCCGCTCAGCGTGACGCGCGGGATCGGCCACCGGGCCCACGATAACGAAGGACGCGTGCTGACGACGGAGTTCCCCGATTTCTTCCTGGTGAACGTCTATGTCCCGAACTCGAAGCGTGAGCTCACGCGTCTCGATTACCGGCAGGAGTGGGACCGCGACTTTCTGGCGTACCTGCGCTCGCTGGAGCGGGAGAAGCCGGTCATCTTTTGCGGCGATCTCAACGTGGCGCACATGGAGGCCGACCTCGCCCGTCCAAAGGACAATGTGAAGAACCACGGATTCACGCCGCAGGAACGAGCAGGCTTCGATGCCGTCGTCGCGGCTGGCTTTGTGGACAGCTTTCGTCACTTCGAGAAAGCAGGGGGCCACTATACGTGGTGGAGCCAGATGGCGGGAGCGCGCAGCCGGAATATCGGATGGCGCATCGATTACTTCGTGGTTTCCAAGGCGATCCAGCCGCGGCTGAAGGCGGCGCGGATTTACTCCGACGTGATGGGCTCCGACCATTGCCCGATCGGGCTGGAGCTCAAGACCGGACGAGTGCGCAGGTAGCCGCGCGCGAACTGGTGTGCTACAGGTGCGCCCTTCGTGCACCGTGCCGCGCGCCTGCGGTTGGCGTCTCGAATCCCGCATCCGATCATGTTCGACTTCCTTGGGAAACTCTTCGACACCGGCGATTTTCCGGCGCGCTGGCACTGCGGAAGATGGACCGAGGCTCACGGGTGGCTGCACATCATCTCCGATCTCCTCATTTTCGGCGCGTATGCAGCCATTCCGGTGGCGATTGGCTTGGTGGCATTCCGGCGGCGGCAGGATATCGCATTCCCGAAGCTCTACTGGCTCTTTGCCGGCTTCATCCTGGCCTGTGGATTTGGGCACCTCGTGGAGGCGACGATCTTCTGGCACCCGTGGTATCGCTTGTCCGGCGTGGTGAAGGCGTGCACGGCGGTGGTTTCGTGGGCCACCGTGGCCGCTCTCATTCGGTATGTGCCCATGGTCCTCACGTTCCCCGCCGCCGCCCGTCTCAACGATGATCTGAAGCGAGAAGTGGAAGAACGACGGCGGCTCGAAGCCCGCGCCCAGCAGCTGAACCGCGACCTCGCCGCCCGGGTGCAGGAGCTGGAAACACTCCTCGAGGTGCTGCCGATCGGGATCGGCATCGCGTTGGACCCTCAGTGCCAGACCATTCGGACCAATCGGGCCTTTTCCGGCATCCTCGGAATCGAGCAGGGCCGCAATGCGTCGCTCAGTGCACCAAGCACCGAGCCGCCTCCTGGCTTCAAGATCTGCCGGGATGGCAAGGAACTGCCGCCGGATGACCTTCCCATTCAGCGCGCCGCCAGAGAAGGCATCGAGGTCCGCGACTTCGAGCAGCAGATCGTTCGTGGCGACGGGGAGCGCATCGACGTTCTTTGCCAGGCCGCGCCGATTTTCGACGAACATCATCTCTGCCGGGGAGCCGTGGGTGTCTTCTACGACATCACGGAACGAAAAGCCGCCGAAGATAAGCTGAAGAATTCTCTGCGAGAGAAGCAGGTGCTCCTCCACGAGGTGCACCATCGGGTGAAAAACAACCTGCAGTTCATCATCAGCCTGCTGCGGTTGCAGTCGGCGGAGGTGAACGACCCTCTGCTCACCGAAGTACTCGAAGAGATGCGCTGCCGGGTTCACGCGATGGCCCTGGTGCACGAGAAACTCTACCGTGCGGAAGACTTTTCGCGCCTGGATTACGGTTCCTACCTGCGGGAACTGGTCGCGGGAGTCTCTCGCTCGATGAGTAAGCGCGTAGCTCACATCCGCTTTTCGGTGGAGGCCGATCCCGAAGGATTGGAGACGAACGCCGCCGTGCCGGTGGGATTCATCGTGAATGAATTGGTCGCGCATTCTCTCAAGAACAGTTTCGCCGATGGGCGGGAGGGCACGGTCGAAGTGACCCTCCACGGATCGCCGGCCGTTGGGTTCGAACTCGTGGTGCGCGACAACGGCGCCGGCTTGCCGGAGGATTTCGATCCCGCGAAGGCCACGGCCATGGGCTGGCGGCTCGTCATGATGCTCGTCCGGCAGCTCGGTGGAATACTGACGCTGAACCGGGGGGACGGCGTGGAATTTGCTATTAAGTTCTCTCCGCGTCAAAACCACTGACCCATGCCTCGAGAACGGATTCTGATCACGGAAGATGAAATTGTGGTCGCAGAAGACCTGCGCGTGACCCTCACGGGCATGGGCTATCAGGTCGCGGGCGTCGCGTCTTCAAAGTCAGAAGCCATCGCGATGGCCGAGAGCACTCATCCAGACCTGGTCTTGATGGATATTCAGCTCAATGGGTTGGGTGATGGGATCGGTGCGGCCGCGGAGATCAATGACCGGCACCGGATTCCGGTGGTCTTTCTTACGGCTCACGCCGATCAGGCGACGCTGAATCGAGCCAAGGAAACATTGCCGTTCGGCTACGTGGTGAAGCCCTTCGAGGAGCACGGCTTGCGGGCGAGCATCGAAACGGCCCTCCGGCTGCACGAAGCGCAAGCCGCTCTGAGCCGCGTCGAGCGATGGATGGCCACGACGCTGCGCAGCATCGGCGATGGCGTCATTTCGACCGATGTGGATGGGCTCGTCACCTTTCTCAATCCACGAGCCGAGCAGATCACCGGATGGACTTGCAGCGAAGCGGAAGGAAAGCCGCTGAAAGAGATATTTCCCCTCATTGATGAAGAGTCGCGCAAGCCCATCGATAGCCCCGTCGATCGCGCCCTTTCGCTCGGCGTGCAGGTGAATCTTGCCGGGAATACGATTCTTCTGGCGCGGAATGGGACGGAAATACCCATCGATGACTCGGCGGCTCCGCTGCGCGAGGAGAGTGGACGCATCAGTGGAGTCGTTTTGGTGTTCCGCGATAGCAGCCAGGCGCGGCGCGATGCTGCGGAGCGTGATCGCCTGCAACAACGCATGCAGGAAGCCCAGCGATTGGAAAGCCTGGGTCTGGTGGCCGGCGGTGTGGCTCACGACTTCAATAACCTGCTCACGGCGATCATGGGGAATGCGCACCTCGCGCGGGCTTCGTTGCCGGAAGATTCCGCCGTGGCGCCGCTGCTGTCGGGCATCGAGGAATCCTCCGCCCGAGCCGCGGACATCTGTCAGCAGATGCTGACCTACGTCGGGCGTCACCAGACGGTCCTTCTGCCCGTCGATTTCAATGACGTGGTGGTCGAAACCCTGCGGATCCTCCGCGGATCGTTCAACAGCCAGGTGGAAATCGTGCTTCAGCTTCCGCCGGGTTTGCCCGCGGTGTATGCCGATCGCACGCAGATCCAGCAGCTCGCGATGAATCTGATCCTCAATGCGGTGGAGGCACTTTGCGGCACTCCTGGAATCGTCACGATCTCAAGTGCGGTGGTCGAACTCGATCGGGCCTCGCTGCAGGAAGCGACGCTCGGTGCGGAAATCGAGCCCGGTCGCTATTTGCAGTTCGAGGTCAGCGATAATGGCTGCGGCATGAGTGTCGAAACGCTGAGCAAGATTTTCGACCCGTTCTTCAGTACGAAATTCACCGGTCGCGGGCTCGGTCTCGCCTCGGTCCACGGCATCGTCCGCGCGCACAAAGCCGCCGTCTTCGTGCGCAGCCAGCTTGGCTTCGGCTCCTCGCTCAAAGTCGCCTTGCCGCTCGCGCCGGAAGCGGCTCCCATCGTTCCGTCCGAACGCCGCAGAGCACGCTATCGAGGTGAAGGGCCGGTGCTCATCATCGAGGACGAACCGACGGTGCTCTTCATCATCGCACGCATCGTTGAACGCATGGGATTCCAGCCGATCACGGCCGCGGATGGGCCATCCGCTCTGGTGATTGCCCGGGAAAAGGGTTTTAGCCCGAAACTCATCCTTCTGGATGCGAATATGCCGAAGATGGATGGCCTCGCGACCTTGCGCGAACTTCGGCAGGTCCTGCCGACGACCCCGGTCATCCTCGTCTCGGCTCTTCCGGAGGAAGCGGCGAACGAGCGATTCGCGACGGAAAAGATCGACGGTATTTTGCGCAAGCCCTTCCGACCGGACCAACTCGAGCGAAAGATCGGCGAAGTCTTTGCATGATCGATGTGTTGGGCCTTGGCAGCGTGGCTCTCGACGACATTCTCCTCGTCGAAGCCTGGCCCGAAGCCGACGCCAAAGTCCGGGTCATCTCGCGCACTTCGCGGTTGGGTGGACTGACCGGACACGCTCTCGTCGCCGCCGCGAAGGCTGGTGCGCGCTGTGCCTATGCCGGCCGCCTGGGCCTGGATCACGATTCGGAAACGACGGGCCGCGCTTTAGCCGAAGCTGGCATTGACCTGGCCGCCGCCGCCTACGGCCAGGAGCACGGCGTGGTGCGTTCGGTGATCATCTCGGCGAAGCAGGGTGGAACGCGGAATGTTTTCTCGCACGCGACCGGTCTGACCGGAGCGCACGAGGATCTGCCGACCGAAAACGTCATTCGCGACGCGAGCGTGGTTCTCGTCGACCATCACGGCATCGATGGCTCGATCCGCGCGGCCAAGTTGGCGAAGGCGATCGTGGCGGATTTCGAACGTGACGATCATCCGCGCTTTGCGGAACTACTTGCCCTCGTCGACCATCTCATCCTCGGCGCAGCATTCGCGCAACGAATCACGGGAGCATCGAGTCCAGGCGACGCTGCTCAGCGGCTCTGGCGATCGACTCGCCAGGTCGTCATTATTACCGCGGGAGCGGAGGGTTGCTGGTGGGTGTCCGATAGTGAAATGCAACCGCAGCATCACCCAGCGGTCCGCGTGGAAACGCACGATACCAGCGGATGCGGCGATGTCTTTCATGGAACCTACGCGGCGCAGCTCGCGGCTGGCGCTCCCCTGGCAGAGAGAATCCGCGCCGCCACCGCGGCGGCGAGCCTGCACGCGTCCATGGTGCGCTGACGAGCGGCCATCCGAGTTGGCGTCGCACAAGTCTCACCGGCCGTTCGCGAATCTTTGACAACTCGGCTGCGCTGATGCGCTGTAATCGTCTCATGAAACCGATCGTTCTCCTCGCTGCGCTCGCCACTTACGGAGCTCGGGCCGCGGATCCCGCGCTCACCATTTACAATCAAAACTTCGCCGTCGTTCGCGAAAGTGTGCCGCTCGACCTGAAGGCCGGCGTCAACCAATTCACGTACAGCAACACGACCGCTCATCTCGAACCGGACTCCGTGATCTTGCGCGATCCCACCGGCAAGGTGCGGCTGCAAATCCTCGAGCAGAACTATCGGAACGATCCGGTCTCGCAGGGGCTCCTGCTCTCCTTGTTCGAAGGAAAGAACGTCGACTTCTTCATCACGGAGCCGGACAAACCGGATCGCACCGTTTCGGGGAAGATCATCCGGTCCGGCTACGTCGTGCATGCGCAGAACGCGATGCGACGCTACGGCCAGCAGTATTATCAAACACAGATGGCGATGGCTTATGGCGGTGGAGGCGAAGCCGGCCAGCCGGTCGTCGAGGTTGGCGGCAAAATTCAGTTCGGGCTGCCGGGCCTGCCGATCTTTCCCTCGCTTGGCGACGATACGATCCTCAAGCCCGCGCTCACCTGGCAGATCGAAACCGAGGCTGCGGCCAAGCTCGATGCCGAACTTGCCTATATGACTGGCGGAATGAGCTGGGAGGCTGACTACAACGTCGTCGCGCCGGAAACGGGCGAGTTGCTCGACCTCACCGGTTGGGTGACGATGGATAATCAATCCGGGCGGACGTTTGAGAACGCGCGGATCAAGCTGATGGCGGGAGACGTCAACAAGCTGCAGCCGGGCAATGAGGGGGCGGTCCTTTTCCAGGCGCGAGCTGTCGCCGACGCATCCGGCGCGATGCGACCGCCCGTGTCCGAAAAGTCCTTCGATGAATATCATCTCTACACCTTGGAGCGCGCGACCACGCTGCGCGACCGCGAGACCAAACAGGTCGAATTCGTCCGCGCGGCCGGCATCAAGTCGGAACGTATCTACGTCTATGACGGGCTGCGGGTGGATTGGAATCGCTACCGCGGCCAATCCCCCGACTGGCTGCGCCGCAACGAGGAAATTGGCAGCGACTCGGACACCAAGGTCGCCGTCATGCGTGAGTTCAAAAACAACGAAGCGAATCACCTTGGCATTCCTCTCCCCAAGGGTCGGCTGCGCTTCTACCGGCAGGATGCGGACCGCCGCCTTGAGTTTACGGGCGAGAACGTGATCGATCACACGCCGAGGGATGAAACGATCCGCGTCTACACGGGGAACGCCTTCGATCTCACCGGTGAACGCCGCCGAACGAACTTCCGTACCGACGGCGCAAATCACTGGGCGGACGAGTCCTTCGAAATCAAAGTCCGCAATCACAAGAAAGAGCCCGTCGAGATTCGCGTGGTGGAACATCTCTTTCGGTGGGTGAATTGGGAGATCCCGGCGAAGTCCGCGGATTTTCGAAAGACGAATGCGCAAGAAATGGAATTTCGCGTCCCGCTGAAACCCGACGAGGAGAAGACCGTGACGTACACGGTGCATTATTCATGGTGATTTCCGCCCGCCGGCAGATCCGAGCGGAGCCGGCGCTCACGCAAATACGTCCAACACCGGCTTGCCCTTATCGGCCACGGTGAAGGGACGCATGCTCGGTGACATGACCACGCGGTCCAGCGGGAGGCCCACCGCGTGGGCGATGGTGGCATTGAAGTCGGGAATCGTGATGTCGTTTTCGACGATCTCGCGCGCTTCCTTGTCCGTCTTGCCATAGACGAATCCACCTTTGACGCCGCCGCCGGCCAACAATGCGGAGAATGCTTTGGGATGATGGTCGCGCCCGACGTTCGCGTTGATATCGGGCGTTCGACCAAACTCCGTGGCCACCACGACCAGCGTGTCGCGGAGCAACCCGCGCGCATGCAGGTCTCCCAGCAGCGTCGCGAGCGCGCGATCGAGCGTGGAGCAGAGCAGCGGCATCCGCACGAAGTGCGAAGCATGGGTATCCCAGCCACCGAGGCTGACTTCCACGAAACGGACACCGTGCTCCACCAGACGACGCGCCAGCAAGCAACCCTGGCCAAACGCTTCGTCTCCGTATGCTTTTCTCGTCTCCGCCGGTTCCTCGTTGAGATCGAAGGCTTTCAAATCTTCGCTCTTCATCAGCGTGATCGCGTGGTCATACATCTCCGAGTAGGCCTTCACGTTGCGATGCGGGAATGCGCCGCGAAAATCCTGGTCGAGTTCGTTAGCGAGCTTGAGACGGGCGGAGAACCGATCTTCGGTGACGCCACCCGGGCGAGTCGCATTCCGGATGCCGTTGGCCGGGTTGCTAACAAAGAGCGGACCTTTCGCGGGCGGAAGAAAGCCGGATCCCGGGTGACGGCTGCTGCCGCCCACGTAGACGAAATTCGGCAGCGACTGATTGCCTTGTTCGCCCTGCAGTTCATTCAGCCATGCGCCCATCGACGGATGCCGGATCGTTCCGCGCAACGTGTAACTGGTGTGCATGTAGTAGTCGCCCTGCTCGTGTGCGCCTTGCGTGGAAGCGAGCGAGCGAATGATCGAGGCGTGGTGCATCTGCTCGGCGGTGCGCGGTAAATAGTGCCCGATCCGCACCTCGTCGGCGCTCGTCTTGATCAGCTTCGTCGAGCCGGCCGCGGCGACGCCTTCCTTCGGGTCCCACGTGTCGATATGGCTCTGACCGCCGGCCATAAAAAGGTAGATGACGTTTTTCGCCGTGGCCTTGAGGCCGCCGGCGCCTGCTGCGGCACTTTCGGCGGCTTTTGCGCTGAACACTTCCGGCAGTAAGCCGACGCCGAGCAACGCGCTGGCCGTGCGGGCCGCGAACTGGCGGCGAGAAAGTTCGTCCGAGCGAAGAAGGCGGTCTTTCATAGCTAATGGGCGGTTTCGAGTGGCGGAGAACGGTGGGCGTGTGCCGGTCTACTGAATGAAAATGAACTGCTGCGTATTGATCAGCGCGAAGATCAGGTCTTCGATTCCAGTCAATGCGTTGCCGTGGGCGCCGCTCCACACCTGCTTCTCCCGCGGAGTCGGCTTGCGCGAGAGGAGCGTCACGTAAACCGCATCGATCTTTTCGTCCGGCGAAGTCGCCTGGTTGATCGCCAGCATGAGCTCGGAATAACGATCCGTGATTTGCGGGAAAAGCTGCCCGTTCATCAGCGCGAGCGCCTGCGGGACGGAGGCACTGGGATTGGCATTCTCGATCACTTCGCGATCGCTCTGTCCAAACTCGCGCAGGAAATGGCCGCGCGGCGCCGGCGATTCGAGATCGGCCGCACGGAGCCACTCGCGCCGCTGCTTTTGGCGAACCGCGGCAAATCGATCCCACTCTCCCTCCGGTAAGCCACGGCGGCGTGCTTCGTCGCGGAGCGCTGCAGTGGCTGCCGCGGAGTCGCCGGGCTCTTGCGTCGGCGTCGAGTCGTCGTAGCCGGGGATTGCGATGTAATGCGGTTGCTCCCGGCGCTTCCCGTTCTTCATCTTCGGCTCCATCGTTTGTTCAGATGCGGGCATGGCTGACGGTGGTGGCTCTGGCGCCGGGGCCCCGGTGACTTTCGTGTAGAGCCTGGCCATCGCGGGAATGACGAGCAGGTCATTCGCGGACGACCGCGCTTTGAGGTTCAACTCCCCGATTTCCGCGGCGAGCGTCGCCATTCGGTTCTTGTCCTGTGCCTCCTGCGCCGCGGCGTATTCCACCTTGAGTTGATCGGCTCGCGCGGAGACACTCTCGTAACTCTTCGACGCTCTCACGGCTCCCTCGAAAAGCTCCTGCGCGGTGAGCAGGTCGAGCGCATCGGTGACTTTCCGCCGCAACGCAATTTCCGCGGCGATCTCCGGTGCGTCGCAGAATCGCCGGGGCGTATCCAGCGGCGGCTGAATCAGCGTGATCATCGAGTCCCAGATCTGCTCCGCCGACATTCGGCGCAGCACGGGCCCGGTGAAATGGTACGGTGTCCCGACCGGGATTTCTTCGCGTGAGACGCTGCTTTGGTAGGCGCGCGTCTGGTAGAGCACGCGGACAAAGGCCTTCAGATCGTAGCGCACGTCCACCATGAGCTTCTCGAGGAATTTCATCAGCTCGGGGTTCACTGCCGTGCTGCGCTCGTTGATATCGTCCACCGGCTCGATCAGCCCCAGGCCGAAAACTTTCTTCCACATCCGATTCGCGATCACCGTCGTAAAGCGCGGATTCTCAGGAGACGTCAGCCACTGGGCATAAACGCTCAGCAGGTCCGAATCCGGCGAGACCTCGACGGCTTTTCCCAAGACGGTCGCCGCCATCACCACCGACTTCGGCGCGGCGTCGCCGTACTGGTAATCGTGGGGAAGCCGCAGCTCCTTGCGCGGAAGAAACTGGATCTTCGTATAACGCACGCGGTCGCCCAAATCGTCGAGCACCTTGCCCACCCAGCGGGCCTCCTTCTCCTCTGCTTGGGCCTGCTGCCGCTCCGTTTCGTTGCCCGACTTCAGGCGCGCTTCCCGTGCGTTGCGGCTCTTTACCATGAGCCGGATCGCCGGTTCCATTTCACGGATGCCGGGATAATTCGTCTCCATCCCAAAGGTGAAAGCCGCCATGTGGTAAAACTGGAGCTGCTTCCATTTATCGAAGGGATGATTGTGACACTGCGCGCACTCCAGGCGGGTGCCGAGAAAGACGCGCGCCGTATTGGCCATGTTGTCGAGCGGCATCCCGCGATCGCGCATGTAGTAGCCGACCGCGCCATTCTCCCACGCCTTGCCTTGGGCGGTGAGGAGTTCTCGCACGAACTGGTCGTACGGTTTGTTCGCCCGCAGACTGTCCTTGATGAAATCGAGATAAGCCGCGCTGCCTATGGGGGAGCCGAAGCCGCTCGATTGCGCCCGCAGAATATCCGCCCAATAGCTGAAAAAGTGCTGCACGTAACCTTCGCTGGCCAGCAAATGGTCAATCAACTCCGAGCGCTTGTTCGCGCCGGTCGCCTTGAGGAAGCGCTCCGTCTCATCGCGGGTCGGGATCCGGCCGATCACGTCCAGGTAAATGCGCCGGACGAACACTTCGTCGGAAATGGGCGCGTTTGGCGACAGTTTCTCCTTTTGCCAATCGGCCGCCAAAAGCGCGTCCACCTGCGCACTGGCGGACGGCGCCGCGTTGGGTTCCAACGCCGCAGCGGCGTGGAAGCAATGGGTCGCGGCGAGCGTAGCGGCGACCGCGGTTGGGAGGAGAAACCGGAGCACGATCAACCTAATCCGAATTTTGGGGCTTCTTTAGACCCTTCGCGCACCGTCTGAGATGACCGGGAACCTCGCTTGGGGTGGGCCAATTCCCAACGCTCTGTTTTCAGAAAATCTTATAAAATGCTGGAACAAGATAAGCTGACGTGTCATAGTCCCCCACACGATCTTGATGTTGATCTTCTCTCCGAAGTCAATCGTCAGCGCGATAATAGCCTTGGCGATGACGGGGGGATCGCCCTCTCTCGCCATCGAGGGGTTCAAAGGAGTCTTCGCGGATGAATTCAACGGTGCGGAACTGGATCGCTCCCTCTGGACCACGACGATGGCCTTCATCGGCCGGAGCGGCGCTCGGTATCACAATCCGAGCTATCTTTCCTACTCCACCGACGAAGACGTCATCCTGCATGCCGGCACCTTGCGGCTGCGGGCGGATGCGGTGGGGCTGGAGGGGACCGACCCGATCGGGCACTTTGATTACACGCAGGGATTCATCTCCACGCGCGATCACTTTTCCTTCACCTACGGCTACGTGGAAGTGCGCGCGAAGTTGCCCGGCGGCCGCGGGGTCTGGCCGACGATCTGGCTCATGCCGATGGATGATTCGTGGCCACCGGAATTCGATATCGTGGAATACTACGCCACGCCGCAGCACGTGCGCTTTGGCCTGGCGAGCGGCACGATGCGGGAGGTAAAGTGGGACGACGCGAAATTCGTCATCCCCGGCGTGGAGAGCGAGTGGCACACCTACGCGCTGCTCTGGGAGCCGGGTCGGGCGGTCTTTATGTTCGATGGTGAAGTGAAGCTCGAGATCATCGGCCCCCAGGTCCCCGACAAGCCGATGTACTTGATCCTGAATAATGGAGTGAGCTCCCGCTTCGGCCCCTCGGGGGCTCCGGATGCTTCGACGATCTTCCCCAATTTCCTCGAGATCGACTACGTGCGGATCTCTCAACGGCCCGAAACCGTGGCGAAGCTGACGCCGTAGGAAACTGCCGCCAGGCGCGAGAGCAAAAAGGAAACGCGCCCGGCGCGGGAGGCACCGGACGCGTTTCAGTCGCGCCGTTCATGTATTGTTTTTTTAGGCGGCTATTTTGGGTTCATCGGCGGCTGCCGATGTCGGTGGTTTCTGGATGCTGGTGATTGCGCCAGCGCCTGATGGGAGCCGATGACTTAGCCGGCGGGCGTCGGCGGCGTGGGAGCCGCTGGCGCAGCGGGCGCCTCTTCCGGCGTGTGCTGCGGATCGCGCTCGGCGCGCGAGGCTGCTTTCCACACCCGGAACAGGATTGGGTCCGTCGTGCGCAGCTTCTTGCTCATGATCGGCTTCAACTCCTCGACGAGTTGCACGCCCCTCGCGGCCATCTCATCGACGCCGATGGTTCCTTCCATTCGGCGTTGGACGCCCGCGTATTTTTGCCCAGTCGCCGCCGCGAAATCCGCGGCGAGCGTGGCGAGGTCGGTCACGAAGGTCGCGGGGAAATCGCGATCGGTGAACGCGGCCTTTACGGGTACCGGGGTGAGCACGGAGACAAACGCTCCGGCGGTGTCGAGCAGCGCCTGGAACGAGCGTGAACTCGGACCAACCAGTTGCTCTGCCGGCACGGGCGCGGTCTCGGGGTCCATGGCTTGTGCCGCCATTTCGATCTCCAGGATTTGCGCCCGGAGCTCCTTGGCGAGCTGCCGCCGTTCGGCGACACCGCCTCGGAATTGACCGAAACCCTCGACCTGCTCCGCGCCGTGGGTGCGGATGCTTTCAGCCGTGGTGGTGATCAGGCCGACAAGCGCGGTTCCGCGCGTGCCGAGGGCCAGGGTGGGATGCTCGTCAAAGAACTCGCCGACGCGATCGAGCAACTCGAGGCGGCGTTTGGTTTTTGCTTTCATTGGTTTAACTCCTTGTCTGTTTTTCATCGAACCCTCTCCGCCGGCGATGGGTCCGGAGGCGCTGGTTTTGGTTTGGCCTCCGGTGGTTTGGTTTGGGCATCCGCACTGCACTCGCACTGCGGAAGAGCCGATGGATTGGATTCGATTTCGCCGCTCGTTTTAACAGGTGGGGTCCCACAGAACCTGTCGGACCCCCGAACTTTTTTAAAAAAGTTTTCGAGAGCCCTGCCGCGTGCCGCAGCGCTCCGAAAAGAGCGTCACTCCTCGCTCGCCAGCAGCCCTCCGTTTTTATTATGCGAGCGCGGAGATGAAGAAACCCCGCCCCGCGAAGACCAGTGGTGCCGCCAAAAGCAAAACGCCAACATCCAAAAACGGTCAAGCGAAGACCGAACGCAAGCTGACCTGGCGGCCCTCGAATCATCGCATGCAGGGCATCCGCGAGGACCTCGCCTGGCATTACGACCATCCGGATTCGGGGAAGCCGCTGATGAACTGCCGATCGTGGGCGGAGCGCTTTGAAACTTGTGAGGAGACGATCCGGCGGGACCTCGAGTTCATGACGTATCGCGAGGGGCTGCCGATCGAGTACGATAAGAAGCGACACGGCTATCGGTTCACGGAAAAGGTGGCCCTTCTGGGCGCACGGCCCTTCACCGAGAAGGAACTGGCCGCCCTTTGTTTCGTTCGGCTGCGCGCCGATGCGTTTCAGCGGACCTTGTTCGACGACACGCTCAATTCGGCCCTGGATAAGTTGCTGCTCACCCTCGGCGACGAATTTACCGCGGAAGCCACCCGCATGGCAGAGCTGATCTCGTTTCGTCCCAGTGGTTTCCCCGCGCTCCTGGACTTCGGCACGTTCGAGAGGATCTACGGCGCGCTCCGCGAGCAGGTGGAGCTGGAGCTAAACTACGTCGCCTTCTCTGGCGAAAATGCGGGCAAACAAAGCGTTCGCACCGTGCAGCCGCGGCACCTGACCTGCCATGAGAATGGCTGGTACCTGCGCACCGACGATCTCCGCAGCGGAAAAGAGCGCACCTTCCTGCTCTCGCGCATGGCCGCCGTGAAGCCGACGGGAAAACGCTTCACCCCGAAAAAGAAGCTGAACCTAAAGAAAATCAAAAAAGGCTTCAGCATCTTCGACACGGTCAAAGAACAAACCGTGCGCCTCCACTGCAGCTCGGCGATCCGGCAACTCATCGTCGAACGCCTCTGGCACGAGAGCCAGGAGTTCACCGATCTCCCTGACGGCGGCGTGGAGCTGAAGCTCCAGATCGGCATCGACCCCGAGTTGGTCCGGCTGATCTGCGGCTGGCAGGGCCACGTCAAAGTGATCCAGCCCGAGAGCCTCCGCGAACAGATCCGCGAAGCCGGTCGGCGCCTGGCGGAGTGAGTTTCCTATCGACACTTCTCGTCTGGTGCGGGGATCAGTTCCGCTGAGGGCGGCCAGCCCAGCCAATGCGAGTTTTCGCTTATGAGGAGTAGCGATCATCAATTCCTCTTGTTAGCAGGCAACCCATGGATAGTACCGGACGAGAGGCTCTTCAGCAAGCCGCAGCTGACGCGTAGATAAATATGATTGGCGGAGCTACCTCGGTCGGAGGTAAAGGTCGCGTTCGAATTGCATCTGTTCTAAAGATCTTATGGTAAGTGAGCCCAAAGCCGAACGGCGAATGATCCAGACCATTGCGCAAAGCCTTTGTCGTGAGGGTTTTGAGGTTGCCGAAGCGTTTATGCTTATCAAAAAACGTCCTCATGATGTCGTCTGGCAGCTTCGGTGTGGCGCACGAAATGACCGCTCCGTTAGGCGTACTCTCGTGGGATTGTCTGTGGGGCTACGATTCGAAATAATCGCAGCCTTCTTTCAACGTGACACTGAAGAGGCAAATTCGGCAACTATCAGCGTCCCCATTTATTTTTTACACGAAAAGCGGACCGTTCTCGAATGGGATGTCGAAGACCCAATGACACCGAGACTTTATTACGTGAAGTTCAGACCTATGCGATTCCGTTTCTCGAACGCTACGAAAGCCTTAGCCGGTTGCTAGAGCTGCTTTTAGCCGAAGATCCGGGCAAGTGGTTCTTCGTGACCCGCAACTGGCGAGTGGAACTTGTCATTGCGATCCTAGCCGTGCTCGGCAGAAGAGAGGAAGCTCTCGTGTGGACTGATCGTGAAATCGAAGCTCGACGCAATCGGCCGATTGGCCACCGACTTGAGCTTCTCAAATTGAAGGATCGACTCGAACGCGCGCTTGGGTCTGGAAATTTGTAAAAAGGGGGATCAGTCAACATGTAAAAAATGGGTTAAAAAGGGGTCAGTCAACATATGTTGACTGTAGGCGGATAGTGTGTGAGGCGGAAATGCCACGCAGCACCCGTATCGAGTATCCCGGAGCATTTTACCACGTCATGGCACGAGGGAATCGGTAGGAACGAACCTGCCGCATTGCCAACTACCACAAACCGCACTGCGCCGCCCCAAGGGCGCCTGAGCGCGGTCCAACACACTCGCCGCAACAGCGAGCGTCGGATTACGGTACCCCGCTGCTCCTCGATTACGCGACTTCGATCAGCGAAGTGTCGGCGGCGAGCGGAAGATTGTCTTTTCCTTTGGTGAGCGCCTGCTTGGTGCCCCCGATCGTGGCGCTCTTGATGAGCTGGGCCGTGAAAGCGAAAGAGTCTCCAGCAGCGGCGGTCTCATTGACGGCGCCTCCCACGACGATTTTCCCGATCGTGGCGATGGGCGGCGCAGCAAAGGTACCGGGGACAACGTCGTTGCCATTACCGAACTTGCCGTCGACTGGGTCGACCCCGGCGGCGATATTCACCCCGGTGACGTTGCCGGTGATATTCACGGCACCAATCCCGGCGTTTCCATCGGCGAGGGCCTGGATGTCCGTGAGGGCCGAGCCGTTGTAGCCGGCGAGGATGTCCAGGAAAGAAGCATCGCCTCCGATCTTCACGTTCTTGATCGCCACGTCGGTCTTGCCGGGTTTCGCCGCACTGCGGGCGATGAATACCACATTGTGCGCAGCCGTGCCCACGACGTCGCCCAATACGGTGATCCGGCCGAGAAAGCTATCACTAATGATGTGCGCGCTGCGCGCACCCGTTCCGGACATGACGTCGCCCTTGATCAACGCCTTGGAGAGGCTGCCGAAGATCGCGCCGCTGCGATTGCCACTGCCGCCGATCACTGAGCCATCGATCGTGAGTGATTTGAATGGGCCGTCGGCCTCGATGATGCCGGCGTCGGAGTTGGAGCCGCCTTTGAGCGAGCCGTGTATGACGACTTTGCCGAGGCCATCCACTCCTTCGAGCACACCGGATGAAAGACCGCTCCCGCCTTGCAGATCACCTCCGATCGTCGCGCTGCGAATGACTGAATCGGCTTCGATGAAGGCGGAATTGGCTCCCGCGCCGCCAACGATATTGCCCGTCACGATGAGCTTGGCGATCGAGCTCCCGCCGGCATTGATATGCGCACTGTCGTTACCGCCGCCCTGGATGCTGCCGTAGACGATCACACTGCCTATCCTATCGGCATCGATCGAGGCGCTGCTTTGGCCATTGCCACTGATGACGACATCGACAGGCAACGGCGCGCCTTTCCCCGGAGCGACGCCGACGATGAGCTTCCCAAGTTTATTGTCGGCGTTGATTGTGCCGGAGTCCGCGGCTGCGCCGCCAAGGATTTTGCCTTTGATGATGAGCGTGCCGAAGTCGCCCTCAGCACTAATGCTGCCTTCCCCCTGCGACACGCCATCGAGATCCCCGCCAATGATCGCCTTCCCGATCACGCCCGCGGGTTTGTTGATTTGCAACGCGCGGAGGTCACCCGCGAGATTACCCGCCACGAGAAGCGTCTTGAGCGGGCCATTGATGAGCGAGCTAATACTGCCGCCGGCGCCTTGAGTGCTCACGCCAAGCCTTCCGAGCGAATCGACGGAAAGCTTGACCAAACCGGGATCAGGCTTGTCGTCGCCGCAGTCGATCTGTCCCAAGTCGCCGGGAATCGTCACGACGCCGAGGTCGCGGCCCGCGGCGTTAATTGCACCGATGTTCGCCTTGCCATCGCCCGCCCCGGCTTGCTCGACTTTTACGGTGATTGATGCGCCGTCATTCTTCGCGTCGCCGCTGAGATCGATCAGTTGAAGCTGCTGCGGCCCGGCGGTCGCAAAGGCATTGTTGAAAGTGAAATTCGCTTCAGTCGGAGCGGCCTTGGTTTTGAACGTAATGATGACGTTGTCGCCATCGACATCCATGTAGGTGAGCACCTTGCCGGTGAGCGTGGCCGGTGCGACGCGCGATTCGAGCGGTTCGATCATATTCAGAGGGTGTCCGGCCCAGCAGCGTGAGCAGCGCGCAGCGCCGAGTCAATCTGGATTCGCCATCGCCGAATTGAGGGAGTTGCCGGGATCGGACCCGAGGAAGGTGGCGATCGCGGGAGCGATCTGGGAGCGGACGACGGTGCCGCAGGGGTGGTTCACCGAGCGGCTGTGGATGAGCAGCGCGGCGAACGTGAGTCGGGAAAAAGGGGTCAGTCAACATATGTTGACTGCCGGCGGGTAGTGTGTGAGAGGCGGAGATGCCACGCAGCATCCGTATCGAGTATCCCGGAGCATTTTACCACGTGATGGCACGAGGGAATCGGCAGGAAGAGATCTTCCGGGATGAGGACGACCGGCGGTTTTTCCTCAAGGCAGTGAGTGAAGCGTGCGGGATGACCGGTTGGCGGGTGCACGCCTGGGTGTTGCTGCCCAATCACTATCATCTCTTTATCGAAACGCCCGAAGCGAATCTCAGCGCGGGAATGCAGTGGCTGCAGAACGCTTATACGCGGCGATTCAATACGCGGTATCGGGAGTGGGGACGGCTCTTTGGAGACCGCTATAAAGCGGTGCTGGTAGAGGGAAAGGTGGGGTATTACTACGAAACGCTGCTCGATTACATTCACCTGAACCCGGTCCGGGCGGGTTTGATCAAGCCGGGGAAGAAACAGAGTGTCCTGGACTATCCCTGGAGCAGTGTCGGAGGCGGGCACGCGCTGCCGCCGGGGCGCCGGCCGAAGTGGCTGGCGAGCGAATCGGCGCTGGGCGCATTTGGCTGCCGGGATACAGCGAGCGGGCGGCGGCGCTGGGTGGAGCGCCTGGATGCCCGTGCCGTCGAAGAGGAAGCCGCGTGTTGTGGAGTGGTGTTAACAGCGGCGGAGGTCGATGCGAGGCGGAGCGACCTGCGGCGGGGTTGGTACTGGGGGACGCAGGCCTTTGCCGAGCGGATGCTGAAACTGGCCAAGGCGCCGCTGAAGCGGGCGCGAAGCCGCAGCTACCGCGGCGAACCGGTCAAACGAGCGCACGACGAGAAGCAAGCCGAGCAGTGGCTGCGGGAGGGGTTGAAGGCGGCGGGTCTGTCGGCCGCGGAGGTGGAGGCGTTGCCGGGATCGGATGCGCGCAAGGTGGCCATTGCGCGATTGATCTGGCATCGGACGACGGTGTCGCAAGAATGGCTGGCCGAGCGACTGAGCATGGGGAGCGCGGCGAACGTGAGTCAGCAGATCCGAAGAGGCCAGGCCGAGCCGCCGAAGGAATTGCGGCGATGGATCCAGCGCGAGCAGTCAAAAGATGTTGACTGACCCCTTTTTTACGCACCTCCGTTGACTGAGGGAAGATTGTCAGGACAGCTACGAACCAGAGATGTAGCAATGCTGTTTTCACGAGACGCAAGCGACGGCTAACGATCAAGCTGACTCACGCTTCTGAAGCGAAGCGGAAGAATCGTTGAGTCCAGCGCCGTGTTCGCTTTTTTCGAGTGCGCGAATCCTTTCAAGGTACAACGCAACTTCGGCATCTCTCTGGGCAGCTTGCCGCCGTTTCTTTTTGATCAGGATTGGGTGAGTATGCTCTGACCATCCGACGTCCTGCGCTTTGAGGCATTGAATACCCTCTTCCAGCGAAGCGATGCACCGGTCCACATCCCCAGCAATGAGGAAGAAATCGGCTGCGTGATCGTACTGACATTGATTACGAACGTGCTCCGCAGCTCCCTTCCATGAACAGAGTTGTTCAAGAAATTTCAACCCGACTCTTTCGCATCTCTCCTTCCATTCCTCAACTACGACATAGCGAGTGAAAGGCTCCGTAAAATCGACCCACGTCCGAAGATCTCCCGGCTCGTACCAATCTGGAATGTTCCAATCTGGGCAGCCGCAGATCACGCCGTCGGATTCTGGTCTACCCTGCGCGCGCAACCACCGATTGTATTCCGGGGACGAAACGCTGAATCCGCTGTCGAATTCCATACCGATACTTGAGTTTCGACGATCCAGGAAAATCATGATCTGCTGCGTGAACTCCTTCACGCGTTTCTTGTAGGAGAACTGAGACCGCGAGAAACGAAAACCTTGCGCCTGAAGCCACGGTGTGACCTGGCGCTGAAACAGATCAAGCAAGATGTCTTTTGGCGGCATCCTTGAAAGCGAACATTTGAGTATAAAGCTGGCTGCCTTCTTTTGCGGCCAGCGGCCTATTTCGTACAGTCTCCTTTGATTGTTTCAGCTTGATCCGGTTCCAACGCCGCGTGCAAATCCGCTCATCCACCTCCCCAAGCCCGGGGTCCCCGACCTCGAATGATCAGAAATCGAAGGATGGATGCATTGGCACTGGATGGACGTTCATCAAACACAAACTCGCCAAGCTTGGGTGCCTCGCGGGCCTTGGTCTCATCGGGGCCGTATTCACCGGTCTGACGAACCTTGTCCTTGGCTGGTTCCACTATGACGAATCCACGAGACACGCGGTAGGAAAGAAGGTCGGCGAGTTCGTCGCCTTTGGGTTATACTGCTTATTGTTATTCGCCGGGGCCGTCATCCTCTGCCTGCGCATCCGGGACGAGTGGCGAGCCAGGCGCCGAACGGCGAAGCCCCCTCCGCTGCCTGGCCTGAGGCCAACCTCTCCCGGCGCTGATCCGAGTTCCCGCGCCGAGGCGGACCGGTGCCCGTTTTGCGGGCTCACGAAGGATCACGCACCCGGCTGCCTCAACCGCCCGAAGTAGAGGCGCGACTCAGCACGCTCCTCGTTCCCAAGATGAGGTCTTGATTCGAGTGGAACGTGAAAGCCTGCTAGGCAGCCCGAAGGGCGAGCGCGGCGGCAGCGCTCGGCACTATGCCACTGCCGGGGAAACTCCGTTTCGCGGATGGGGCGGGCTCCGTCCCGTTGGCATGACCGGACACACACCGCGGGCCGAGAAGATCGGTTTGGTGGCGTGGATCTGTTCAAACTGAAGGCTCCCGTGCCACCTCGCGCAGGGCGTCATCGGGCAGGGCTGCGAGTTCGTCCTGCGAGGCGGCAAAGGCCTCGGACCAGCGGCGCTCGGACTCGAGTTCCGCCAGCAGAAGAGAGGCGACGGTGTCCTGCTCAGTCTCGGGAAGCTGAGCCGGGTTCAGGGTCTGCACCAAGGGCCGTCAGCGTCGATGCAGATGGCGGCGGGACGCGGGAGGAATCGCTGCCAGCACGATGCCCGCGACGACTCGAATCCACACCCTAAAAGCGCAACGTACCCTCGATGGAATCATCCAGGGTCTGACCGATCGCAGCCCCGATCAGCACCTTTACGCCAGCGACCGCTTTGCCATGCTTGGTGTCCCAGTAGTAGCCGCCGTGGGGAGTGAATTTTAAGACGGTAATGCGCGGGTCGTTCCGCCCTTCGGTGAACCACGTCTTCATGATCGGCTGCCACAGCTCTTCGATCTTCTCTTGATCGCGAGAAGTCTCGACGATTCCGGTGAGCGTGAGAAAGCCAGAGTGCGCCGACGCTTGGAAATAGAGGTGCACCAAGGGGTTCCGGGCGATCTCCTCATTCTTGTGGCTGTCGCTCGCGCTGAGAAACCAGAGATGCCCGCCCTCGTCCACTTTCTGCACCGCCATCGGCCGCGTTCCGCTGGAGCCGGCGGTCGCGATATCGGTACAGAAGAAACAACTCTCGGCCTTGCCCACGAGATCCTGGACTTTGCGAATGGCATCTGCCCCCGAGAGATCGGCGTGATTCTGTTCCGGTTGCTGGCTATTGATCGAATCCATAGGTCGCAAACCGAATCGCGCGATCATGTTTCCGTGGCTGGACTTGCGGCTCCGATCTCCAACGTGGACGGATCACCGCGGACTTAGCCAGCGCTACTTCGCGCTTGGATAACCTTTCCACAGCCACTCCAGCGCGCTCGGCAGGAGCTGCGGTTTCGCGGGACCGATTCCGTGGCCGGCATTGAGGCAAAAGACGTATTGGTAGTGATACCCTTTGGCTTTTAGGACCTTGGCCATCCGGTGGTTCGCCTCGACCCAGTCGTGCATGTCGTCGCGCATCACGTTGGGATTCAGCAAGTCGCGGTCACCCACGGCCATCCAGATGCGGAGCGGCTTCACGGGGCTCTCCGGAATGATCTTGCTGTGGAAACCCCACGCGCCATCCGGTGTCTCGGGATTGAAAGGCCACTGCTGGTTCACGAAGGTGCCGGAAGTGGTCAGCACCCGATGATAGAGATCGGTATGATACCACGCCATGGCGAGCGCAGCCGATCCGCCCGAACTGCTCCCCATCGTCGCGCGGCCTTCCGGGTCCTTGGTCAGTTTCACGCCGGCGTTATTCTCCACCAGCGGCAGCACTTCGTTCTCGATGAATTCAGCGTAGAGACCGGACATCGTGTCGTACTCGCGCCCGCGCTCATGCCCTTGGGCATCGCCACCGCCGCTGGAGATCAGGATTGCCACCACCGCCGGGACGCGCTTCTGCGCGATGAGGTTGTCGAGGATGTGCGGCAAGGTCAGGTCCGGCTTGCCGCGCGGCCCATCGTGGACCACGATGAAGGGCGCCTCGCTGCCGGCGACATACTGCGCGGGAACGTAAACGGTGACGGTGCGCTGGTAATCGATCGGATGCGTCTGGACGATCAGCGTCTTCGGGTTGTTCGGATCCGGGGTGCCAAATTCGTCGCGGGCGATCCCCGGATTGAAGAGCTTGCAGTCCTTCGACTCCATCGTAAACTGCTGCACCTTCCCCTGCGGCACGCCCTCCACCACTTTGGTCTCCGGTGCCGGGGTGTAGTCCGGGCCGACAACGAAATCGCCATCCACATCGACCGGCGGGTTCACCCCGGGCTTCCCATCGAGCCGCGTGAACTGAGGTGCTCCTGGCGCATCGAATGCGCGCGTCGGCGGCGTGGGCCGATCGGGCTTCTTTTCTTTGACCTGTGCGAAAGCGGGAACGGCGACCGCGGCGAGGCTGAAACAGAGGAGATGAATGCGCATGAACAGAGGGTGAAAAGCGCAGGATACCGGCCGATAGCGCACGGTCGAGTTCCGCGTGTAGCAGGGCATCGCACCCATCCTCACCCGCGCCGGCAAATCCGCCGAAGCCCTCGCGGCGCTGGCCCGCGCCGATGTCCCCAACCTGAGACGCGTCTGGCGCGGCAACATCCTCCTCTCGATGGCCGAGATGCATCTCGCCGCCGGCGATCGTGCGGAAGCGCAAGACCTAGGTCCGGCCGCCGCGGCTGGGCGTTTCTACCTGATCGCCGATCACCGATCACAAATCACCAATCACAACGTTCCAACGACCTTGAGACCTCACCGCCAAGTCCGAGCCGTTCAAGAAGCTCAACGCCCAGGAGATCGACTTCCGCGCCCCGTTCAAGCCCGACGAGGGAAAGACGATCACTTACACCGTGCGGTATTCGTGGTGACTAGTTGGGCGCAGACGATTCAAGATTTTTCTCCCGACCCCTTTTCCCGCAAATTCACCGAGGCGCAGCACTACTTGGCGCGTTCACTTCAGTTGGTTCCCGAACAACCGCTGGTCCGTTACAACCTTGCAGTTGCTCACATTCAGCAGGGAGATGCGGACTCTTCCTTGCTACAGCCCGCCCTAGCTGTTAATGAGGACCCACGATACGGACGCGCGTGGTACCTAAAGGCGCAGATTGAGAATCAGCTTGGCATGAGTAGCGCCGCCTATCATCAGCGGCGGAAGCGTTGAAACACGCCTCGACGCTGTCAGCGAACGAAGTTGACGGGCTCAGCGCTATCAGACTGGAGGTAGCGCGAGGCGGCTTCACCGTCTGAGTTTCGCAGAATTGAGAATAATCTTAAAACAGTGGGTCCGCTGCGTTAGACCTGCACCACATCGGCGCTTTCCCGGACTGACGACAACACTGGATGGTTTGTGAACCTCCATCCAACGCAGCTTTTATGCTACCTGACCCACGCTACTTTGCTATCGAAACTGCCGGCGTGACAGCGCTAAACTCGGAAAAGGCGGCGAAACCACTCAACAAACCCGTCAGCGCTAGAGGACCTCGAGTCAAGGAGTCTAAATTTTACCGCCTCGTGCAACTGGGCGCCTGGTTGGTCTTGCCAAGCCAACCAACTATGAATCGTCGCCTTGTGTTTATGTACTGATCGGAATGGCGCACCTATTTCCTGGGCTATTTGCACAGAGCTCACCGCGTGTTCATAAAGAGGGTGTTGCGGGCTAGGAACTAAATTAAGAAGGAACGTCTCAAGCATGCCGCGACTAGAGTTGTCGGGCATCATCCAGACGCCGAAGCGAATACCGTCCGGGTTAAGATCAATAACCCCGGCAGCCGGAGGGTCAGGCGGCAACTGGACCCCGATCGCCGAGCAACGCTGGCGAACAGAATTCCAGCGTGAAGGCCCATCCTCATGCAATCCGTCCGCATCGAACACTATGCCCATCGCCTCTAACCTAGAGGTTTTTATCGCAGTTTCGAGCTCCCCCTCGGCAAGCATGTTCGAAATCCCGTTGTAATCTACAATCTGGACCGCAAATGAACGGTCTGCTCGAACCCAAGTTACCCCTCGTTGCTCCATCAACTCAGGTACAAGTCGCTTCTCGGTTGCGCCCTCCACTAACAGTAGATTCGGACTTGGGATAATGCTTCTCACTAGCGAACTTCAAAGCCTCGCTCAGCTGCTATGACGATCTCTTTCCCCGCGAACGAACGTGAGCGCTTTGCGCCTTTCTCCACGTGCTGAATTGTAGTGTCAGCGCTAATGTTCGGATCTCTACATGTTGCAGCAAGCGCCTTCCAGCAGTCGCTGCTATGCGTCGTTGCCAACACTTGGATATCTAGCCGTTTGGCAGTACCGTGCACGAGCTTCCACATGTCTTCCATAACTGTATAGTGCAAGCCAGTGTCAATCTCGTCGATGAGCAGAACGCCATTGGAAGCACGTATTAACGCCAAGGCTAGCGAGAGCAAACGCCAGATACCGTCACCCATCGTGCCAATAGGTAAACGGTTCTGGTGATTCCTTACTTTGATCACCACGCCGCCGCGGCCCCCAATGTTTCCAAACGGGCTATGCCCCGCGCCCGAAGGAATGGGTGCGATTCGCTCGATATCGCGTTCGATTATGCGCAGTGCAGTCAAGAGCAGGCCTTCCTCCGGATTGAGGACATATCTACTCAGAAGAGAAACCACCTCTTCAGAGGAGAGCGATGATGTAGTGACGAACGTGGCCGATTGCCGTGGTTCCTCTCTGCGTAGCATTCGCCGACGAATAAAGTCGAACACCAAGCCTCCTCTCTCGGACAATGGAATAGTCGTGATCTCTTCCTCAGCTTTACTTCCTTTCCAACTAAGTCGGAGGCCGGCCCCCCCGAAAGGCATTTCGGCATTCAGCGCCAACTCACGTTGTGTGAGATCATCTAACGGAGTATCAACCAGCTCGGCACGAAGAAACTGCTCGCTACTATCGTTCGAGGCTCGCAGATTGAAGCTGCACCCTCGCTTAAGCTCGTATCCGTGGAAGAGCCTGCAAAGGTCCAACTCTACGGAATTTCCGCGGTCATCGTCTTCCCACACACGCTCGCCGCGCCTCGCAAGCGACGACCAGATGTTCCGGGCGTCCCCGTGCGCGAGCAACAATTCGACGGCTTCGAGCAGAGAAGTCTTTCCAGAATTGTTGCTTCCAACGAGCAAATTAACGCGTTGTAGACTTCCGAGTTCGAACTCGGGGTATCCTCGAAAATTTTCTACTCGCAAGGTGCGGATCATTGCGTGGGGACGAAGCACTCGGTGTTCCTGAGAAGCAGAGAAGGCCGGCCTTAGTCGGCTTTGGGCTGCGGTACTGGTTCTTGACGCGTCGAGTATCGGCGCCTCGGGAAGCCGCCCGCAAGACATGTCTCCATCCCGTTGCGGGCGGAGTATCTTGCCGCTTTCAAGCGCGTATGCGTGTCGAGATTTCAGCAGCTGTGTAGGTCATTGTGCAAAGTTTAGAGCTCCGTCGGACAAGCGACAAACTCTTTTCCTTCTGAGAGGCAAGTTACAGAAAAAAAGTCAGATACAGGCGAAGGCACGAAAATGGGCGCGCGAACGCAGCGGCCCATACTCCTTTAGCGACCCGCGATCTGCTGCAGAAGCGGTGACGGACCGATGTCGAGCCGATACGCGCCGACCCGCCGAGCGGGAGCGCGCTACCGCCCAAGAACCGTACGAGATCAGTGCCAGCCTTGAAAGCAAAACCGCGGCAGCGGCAGCGACTTTACCGAAGGAAAAACTCGCCGTCACCGTCGTTATTTCGTGAGACTCAACCGTACCTCGTGAACTGAGTGGGCGTTTGGGGGCGAACCGGAGGTAGATGAGGTTGGGTTGGAAGCTCGGTGGCTACGGACCGACCCTAGAAGGACTTGCCTCGACGCTTGCCGCTGTCATGCACGCGACCCGCCAAAGCTCGTCGAAGGGAAGGCCGCACGGGAACTGAGCGTACGCGCGCCCTGTTCGCTGATCGGCTCCAAGCGACTTCCACCTCGCCGCCGGGCGGAGGCTCCAGGCAGCGAGTTAAAAGGACCGCCTGCGGGGGCAGGAGGAAAATATTCAATACGGCTTGATCCACCTGCCCAGCAAATTGCCGACCATGCGAAGCGATTGAGCTCCGTACTTGATCGGAGACGTTTCAACGTCGGATCGGCGGAACTTTCCGCCAGCAGCGCGCGGAGTCATTCAGCACCGCCGCGTGTTCCAGTGAGTTGGGGAGATTTAGGTATTCGTGCGGGTTGGACGTCGGGATCGTACAGCTCGATGCCGCTGGATCGGAGGGCGAAAGGATGAGCTACAGCTCCTGCGGCGTGCCTGGGAGAAGAACGCCTCGCGCCCCCGGTGCGGAGGGCGCGGACATCGAGCTTCACGCCCGAACCGCTTGGTGCACGGCGCACGAGAACTGAGGCCGAATTCCGTCGTGAACGCGAAAACCCGCTACCGCCCCCGGTTCGTCTGCCCCAGCGGCGCATTCGCTGCGCCGAAGAATAGTCTTCGCCGCTAAACTTGTCTGGAATTCGTGCGCCGCCATCCAGGCGCGGCTTCACGGTAAACTATACCGGGCTGCGAATCCCGGCGCCTCCTTGCGCAATCGCAACTCATCGCTGCGTGTTCCGGTGCGTTGGAGAGACTGATGCATTCGCCCGGGTCTGCGCCCGTCATCGCACAGCTCTTTGCCGCTCCGGCTTTTATGCCGATCGGTGCAGCGCCAGCGCGGGGCTGCCTGCGACCTCCGGGATCGATCCTGCGAATTGCTGACTGCTGCCGCCGCTTTGCGGGAGCTCGGCTTCGCTGACGCCCCGAGCGCCAGGCGTCGCCGGAACCAGCTCTTTGATGAACACGTCCGAAATTCCACGGCGTCCTTATGATCATGCAAGGTAACGGGCCCTGCGGCTGGAATGGCCTTGATGCCGGCTCCGCGGATGACCGGCGTCTCGTTGAGCAGGACATCGACGCGATCGCCCCGCAGCGTGATCAAGAAGTGGTTCCATTTGCCGGGATCTTTGTCCGCGCGAACGTTCGGCATCGTCCTCATGCGCTCTTCCTTTGGCGCGGTCAGATCCTTGAACTTGGTACCGACTTCGCCGCTGCCGCAGGGCTGGCACCAGATGTTCACCTGTGCCGCGCGTGAATGGGCGCACCGCCCGCGGGCGCCGGCGGCCCCCTTCAGTTCGTCACTTCAAAGAGCCACTGCGCACTCCAGAAGCTCGGGTCGCGATTGGTGCACTGGACGTAACCGTTCCTGATCTCGTTGTTCAGGAGAGTGCCTTGCCAGACGTTTTGCAGATTGAAGTAGCCGGAGACCGGGAGCAGCCGCCATTGGGCGCTCCAGGCACTGTTGCTGACGCCGGTGACTTCCACGTTCGTGAGGAGGTGTTCGATGTTCGCATATTGGCCGGTGGCGCGGTTTTTCAGGCGGCGATTGCCATTGTGCACCTCGACCAGCCAATGGCTGGTCTGATCGGTCACGGCCGGGCTGCCGTAGGCCAGGGAAGTACTCGACTGGAAGAGATAGCTGCCGGTCCAGTGGTTCTTCACCCGGTAATAGTTCGTCGGATTCGGCACCGAGCTCACGACGGTTTGCACGTAAGTGACGGTGTCGTTGATCGAGAGGCTGATCACGTTGCCGCTCACGGTCGTGTAACTCTTGCTCGCGCCGTTTTGATCGACGCATTTTTCCACCAGCGCGCCCGCATCGAATTGATAGGCCTGCGTGGCGCCGGTCGTCCAAAGGGCCCAGCCGAACTTGCCGTCGGGCCGCAGCCACTTGGCATAAAAGACGTCGTTCGCGCTGGAGTGCCAGTTGGTCGGATTTAGGCAGCCGGAGCCGGGCGGCCGCAAGCTGACCAAGGTGCGATAAGTGGGCCAGGCCGGTTTGTCGGTCGTGGTGTTTCGCCGGATTCCGAAGTGCGCTTCCATGCCAGTATTGGCGGGGTTATCGAGGAATTCATACCAAAGCGTTCGCTGGACGCCGGACTGCAAGAGCGACAGGAGCGTGCGCGGGAGGTATTTGGCCTGCTGCGCCTCGGTGACGTAGTGCGAGGCGGGTACGGAATCGGTCGGATAGCCGATCTCGGTGACCCAGATCGGCTTGGAGCTATCGGACTTGCTATCCATGAGCGAGCGCAGGTCGGCGATCTCTTCGTACAGCCGGCCGCGCAGGCTGATGTCCGACTCCGGCGCGCTCTGGGTGTACGAGCGGTACGGATGAATATTCATCGCGTCGAAGTACGGCTTGGCCCCGGCATCGTAGCAGGCGGTGATGTACGGAAAATCGATGCCCCACGGGGAGTCGGGATCATTAGCGAGCCCGGAGAAGAGGACGGTGGCCGTGGGGTCGATGCTCTTGATGCTGTTGTAGGTCTGCTGAAGGATCTGAACGTAACGCCATTCCTGCCCCGGCTGGTTCAGCACGCTGCCGTGGGAGGAGTTGTTGAGGTTCACCTCGTTCATGAGCTCCCAGGTGTGGACCGTGTTCTTGTACCGGTTCACCACGGCGCGCACATAGACATCGAACTTCGCGAGATCGATGTAGTTCACGCCGCCGGATTGGGTGAACCCGTAAGAGGGCGGCCAGCCCAGGATGGCGATGAGCTGCAGCCCATTGGGCGCGACCACCGTATTGACGACGGTATCGTACTTATCCCAAGTCCACGTATTCTGCGTCGGTTCGATGCCCCACCAGGGAAAGTCGCTGCGGACGACTTTGACATTCCCGCTAACCAGACTGCTCGCGACCGTGCCGGCGACGGAATATTCGTCGGTGGTGAGATGGGAGCAGACGCCGTACGGGAGGGCGAGATCGGCGTGGCAAAGGGTGGACGTGAGGACGGCGGAGGCGCAGAGGAGCGCCTTGAGATGGGTGGGGATGCTGGGGGGCATAAAGCGGAGTGAAAACGCGGGGTTCGGGTCGGGAGGGCGGGGGTTGAGAGCCGGGGGAAAGGCTCGCACAGCGCAAAACGCAAACGGAAGTCTAAATGGTCGTAACCGGTAGCTTGACAGACACCTCCTGTGCCTGTGGCCATTCGCGTCCGGAACGCTACCACCGTTGCTGCCCGGGTCTGCTCCATAGCTCGATACATTTGCCCGGGACACGGCATCGACGGAGTCGCCCAAATGTCTGCCGCGTCCGCCCAAGTGCCTTTCGGGCTCACCCAACTGTCTTCCGCGTTCGCCCACGTTCCTTCCGGACTCGCCCAGCCGTCTGCCACCTTCGCGCAGGCAACTTCCGCGTCTGCTCAAGCATCTTTCGGCCTCGCCCAAGCGTCTTCCGGGTCTGCGCAGGCATCTTCCGGGTCTGCGCAGGCATCTTCCGAAGGCGCCCAGGTCTCTGCCGGGTCTGCTCAGGTGATTTCCGGGCTCGCTCAGCCATCTGCCGGGAATCGCTGGGGAACGGAGGCAGTCTATCCTGTCGAACCAAGAGGGACGGGTGGCTGAGATCGACGGAATTCCCGGTTTGCAAACGTCGGATGGCCGCTATCTTGGCCGCCCTTTTCTCCGGTCAAATAGCCGTCGTCCAATCCGCTCAAAACCAATGAACGTCTCTGTCGAAACCCTGCCAAACTGTCTCGCTACCCTCAAAATCGAAGTGGAACCGGACAAAGTCTCCGCGACGCGCGATGCGGTGGTCAAAGAGTTCGTGCAACAGGTGAAAATCCCGGGTTTTCGTCCCGGCAAAGTGCCGCGCAGCACGATCGAAAAGCGCTTCAAGGCGCAGATCCGCGAAGAGCTCGAGCGCATCCTGGTCCGCGATACGGTCCGCCAGGCCATCCAGGACAAGGGACTGAAAGTCCTGCAGCTCGCGAGCGTCGACGACGTGGAGCTTCCTGAGGTCGAAGGCGCCGGCAGCTTTACCGCGACGGTGGTCACGCAGCCGGAATTCGAGCTGCCGAATTACAAGGGCCTCGTCGTGCAGATGCGGACGGCCGATGTTTCCGAAGAGGAGATCGACCGCTCGCTCGAGCAGCTCCGCGAGCAGGCCGCCGACTTTGTCGATATCGAGGAAGAACGCGGCGCGCAGATGGATGACTTCATCGTGGTGAACTACAAGGGCACCATCGATGGCGAGCCGGTGCACGAGCTTTTCCCGAAAGCCGGCAAGCCGCTGTCCGCCGGCGAGGATTTCTGGATCAAGATGACCGACGAAGCGTTTTTCCCGGGCTATTGCGCCGCGCTGGTGGGTGCGAAAATCGGCGAGCGCCGCGAGTTCGATGTGACGGTGCCGGACGACTTTCCGGTGGAAGGCATGCCGGGCAAGGTGATCCACTACGGCGTCACCATCCGCGGCATTAAAAAGAAAGTGCTGCCGGAATTGGACGACGCCTTTGCCGATACGATCGTGAAGGGCAAGACGATCGCGGAACTGCGCGACGTCGCCCGGGAAGAGATCGGCAAGCGGAAGAAGGCGGACGCCGAGACGTTCAAGCGCACCGAGGTGATGAAGCAATTGCTCGCCAAGGTCGAATGCGAGCTGCCGACCAGCCTCGTCCGGTCGCACACCCAGTCGATCATCAACGACATCGTCGAAGAGAATGCGCAGCGCGGCGTCGCCGAGGAAGTCCTCAAGGAAAACGAAAAGGACATCGTGACCAGCGCGACGGCGAACGCGCGGGACCGGATCAAAGGGACCTTCATTCTGCTGCGCATCGCGGAGCAGGAGGGGATCAAAGTGACTCGCGAAGAAATCTACGGCCGCGTCGCTGTGCTGGCGCAGCGTTCGCACATGGGCTTCGAGAAAATGCTGAAGGAACTCGACCGCCGCGGCGCGCTCGAGCAAATCCACGAGGAGATGCTGACAGCCAAGGTTCTTGATTTCCTAGTCTCGACCGCTAGCCTCACCACGGCTCCGGTCGTCGTTACTCCGAGCCGCTAACCCAACGACTTTCGGACCATGATCTATCGCCCCAACCAAGCCAGCATGACGCCTTCCTCGAGCATCTACAACCCGGTCATCTACGAGCAGACCGGGAAGGGGCTGTTTTCGTTCGACGTCTACTCGCGGCTGCTGAAGGACCGAATCGTTTTCCTCGGGACTGAGATCAACGACTTGGTGGCCAATTCCGTCGTGGCGCAGATGCTTTATCTCCAGACTGAAGACGGGAAAAGAGACATCAATCTTTACATCAACTCCCCCGGTGGCTCGGTGACTGCTGGATTGGCTATTTACGACACCATGCAGTTCCTCACCTGCGATGTTAATACCTACTGCATCGGCATGGCCGCCTCGATGGGCGCCGTGCTGCTCGCGGCCGGGACGAAGGGCAAGCGATTCGCGCTGCCGAATTCGGACATCATGATCCACCAGGTCAGCGGCGGCGCCCAGGGCACGGCGAGCGACGTGGAGCGGACCGTCGAGTTCATGTTCAAACTCAAGAAGCGGCTGATCCACATTCTCGCCTCGCACACCGGCAAGTCGGACGCGCAGGTGAAGGAAGATTCCGATCGCGACTACTACATGTCCTCCGAGGAAGCGAAGGCGTACGGGCTCGTCGATGAAGTCATCAAGAGCCGGAAAGAACTCCCCGCCGCCGTGCTGCAGGAAGCCGAAGCCGTTGCTGCTGCCGCCAAGAACGAATAACTGACTGATATGGCCCGCGCCTCGAATCTCACCATGTGCAGCTTCTGTGGGAAGTCCCACGCGGAAGTTCGCAAGCTCATTGCCGGCCCGGGCGTGTACATCTGCGATTCGTGTATCAATGTCTGCAAAGGCATCCTCGACAAGGAACTGAACGAGGACGCGAAGCGCCAATCGACGACTTTGCGCGTGCCCAAGCCGGTGGAGATCCGCCGTGCGCTCGACAATTACGTAATCGGCCAGGAACGGGCGAAGAAGGTCCTGAGCGTCGCGGTGCACAATCACTACAAGCGCATCCTGCACAATCAGGCCATGGCCCAGGGCGCCGCTCTGCAAATGGACCCGCTCGGCGACGTGGAAATCGAGAAGAGCAACATCCTGCTGATCGGCCCGACCGGGAGCGGCAAGACGCTCCTCGCCCGGACGCTCGCCCGCATTCTCGATGTCCCCTTCTGCATCGCGGATGCGACGACGCTGACCGAAGCCGGTTACGTCGGCGAGGACGTGGAAAACATCATTCTGCGTCTCCTGCAGGCTTCCGATTACGACGTGAAGCGGGCGGAGATCGGCATCGTTTACATCGACGAAATCGACAAGATCGGGCGCAAGACGGACAACGTCTCGATCACGCGCGACGTCAGCGGCGAAGGCGTGCAGCAGGCGCTGCTCAAGATTCTCGAAGGCACGACGTGCAATGTCCCTCCGCAAGGCGGGCGCAAGCATCCGCACCAGGAATACATCCAGGTCAGCACCGAGAAGATCCTCTTCATTTGCGGCGGAGCCTTTGTCGGCCTGGACAAGCTGATCGAGCGTCGCCGTGGCAAAAAGGTGCTTGGCTTCAATGCGGCGAATCGCGAGCAAGTCGCCGAAGCGGAAGTCCCGCCCGCCGAAGTGCTGCGCTTCACTGAGCCCGAGGATCTGCTGAGCTTCGGCATGATTCCCGAGTTCATCGGTCGACTCCCCGTTTTGACCGCGCTGAATCCTCTGACGGAAGACGAACTCGTGCAGATCCTGACCGAGCCGAAGAACGCGATGGTGAAGCAATACACCAAGCTCCTCGGGATGGAGAACGTGAACCTGACGGTGACCAAAGACGCCCTGCGCGCGATGGCCGAACAGGCCGCCAGCAAGGGCACCGGGGCTCGTGCGCTCCGGGCCATGCTCGAGCGGATCATGCTCGATGTGATGTACGACGCGCCGAGTCGCGACGACATTGCGGATGTGGTCGTAAACCGGGCGGTGGTCGAAGGGAAACGGGGCGCGCTGATCCGCCGGAAGCAGGACAAGGACGCCGCTTAAGCAGGCCGATGGACAAGCCGGACGTGCATGCTAGCGTCCGCGCCATGAAATTGCGGTCGCTGTTCCCGCTCGTCCTTTCCGCCCTCGCCTCCTCGCTCCTGGCGCAGGACGCGCAACCGACCCCGGCGAAAAAGGAAAAAGAGGACGACGGCTATTCGCAGATCGCGGTGCTGGCGCGTGCGCTGCAGCTCATCCGGCAGGATTACGTGGACGACAAGAAGGTGAGTTACGAGAAGCTCACCCACGCGGCTTTGCGCGGCATGCTCGACAGCCTCGATCCGCATTCGCAGTTCATGGAGTCGGACGACTTCAAGGGAATGCAGGACGATACCAACTCGCGCTTCGGTGGGCTGGGTGTCGTCGTCACCGAGCGCGATGACAAACTGATCATCGTGTCGCCGATGGAGGATACTCCCGGGTTCAAGGCGGGGCTCATGCCGGGCGACGTCATCCTGAAGATCGACGGCACGCCGACCGAGAAGATGTCGCTCAACGACGCGATCAACAAACTGCGAGGCGAACCCGGGCAGAAGGTGACGCTCACGATCTTCCGCCCGACGACCAAGGAGTATAAGGACTTCCCGATGGTGCGCGAGATTGTGAAGGTGCCGAGTGTGAAGGAGGCGAAGATGCTCGCGACGGAACAGACCGGCGGCCACAAGATCGGCTACGCGCGCATCACGCAGTTCAACGTGCCGACGGCTGAGGAACTGGGAAAGAAGCTGGACGAACTCGAGAAGCAGGGGATGCAGGCCTTCATCCTCGACCTTCGCTATAACCCGGGCGGGTTGCTGAACTCGGCCGTGGAAGTCGCCGGACAGTTCCTGGAGCCCGGCAAACTGGTCGTCTCGACCGAAGGGCGGGTGCCTTCGCAGGACAAGATCTACCGCGTCCCGGCCAACCTGAAGCCGCGCCCGCATTATCCGGTGGCAGTGCTCATCAATCCCGGCAGCGCGAGTGGTTCCGAGATCGTGGCGGGAGCGCTCAAGGACTACAACCGCGCCATCCTGGTCGGCGAGACCACCTTCGGCAAAGGCTCCGTGCAAAGCGTCATTCAACTGCAGGACGGCTCCGCCCTGCGGCTCACCACGGCGAAGTATTTTACGCCGAGCAAGAACGTCATCCACGAGCATGGCGTGAGTCCGACCATTCGGGCGACGATGACTCCGGAGCAGGAGCGCCAGCTCATGTATGCCCGCCGGGAGGACGTCCCCGAGGACGAGATGAAAAAGAACCTGGGCAGCTTCCACGACAATCAGCTCGAACGCGCCGTCGATGCTCTGAAAGGCGTGATGATTTACGCGGACCGTTCAGCCGGCGCGAAGAAGCCCGTGTCGCCGGCGAATTGATCCGGGGAATCGATGCAAGAGCGCCTGATCCTCGCCATCGAAACCTCCTGCGACGAAACGGCAGTAGCCGTGCTGTCGGGGCGGCAGATCCTGGCGAGCGAAGTCGCTTCGCAGATCGACCTGCACGCCATTACCGGCGGTGTCGTGCCGGAAGTTGCTTCGCGTAATCACCTCCGCGCACTGAAACCGGTGCTCGAACGCGCCCTCGCCAAATCGGGCCATACGATCCGCAACATGGATGCGTTTGCGGCGACCCGCGGGCCCGGGCTGGCGACGTCGCTGATGATCGGGACATCCATGGCCAAAGGACTCGCCCTCGCGTCCGGTCGCCCTTTCATCGGGGTGAATCATCTCGAAGGGCACCTGCTCTCGCCCTTTCATAACGGCTTCGTCAAACCGTCGGTCGGGCTGGTGGTGAGCGGCGGACACACCTTGCTGATCAACGTCGAAGGTGTCGGCAAATACCGATCGATCGGTGGCACGGTCGACGACGCGGCGGG
>JADMIO011432773.1_pt1 | contig 46823 bp, 36 predicted proteins | sample 8958161 | NCBI WGS metagenome assembly JADMIO01 (sample SAMN16585339, study PRJNA669376) | soil metagenome | isolation source: Crop rotation soil | place: USA: Cullars Rotation, Alabama | collected 2011
CGCGACAACTTGTCCACGTGGAATTCTAAGCTTAGGATCCCAATGTGCTGGAAAGCAGCTCATTGCGGCGGCACTGGCTGGCGCCCCGGTAAACGCCTAGGGGGCGACGATGTCTCACGAAAAAGCCACCTGCTTAGCACTAAGCAGGTGGCTTTTTCGTGAGGCAGTTAAGGTCGTACTAAGGCGCGAAAGTAACGTCTACCGCAGCCCCGCTCAGAGTGCCGGTCAAGTGCAGGGTACTGCTAGTCAGCTCCTTGATTTCATAGGTGCCACTGAGAGGGGTACCAGGCACATTGAGCTGCAGCTGCGTCTGGTCGCTGTTAGCAAAGCTCCAGGAACCGGTTTGCGTCTGCGGGTCCGTGGCATTGCACTTAACGGTGCCAGCATCGTTTACTACAGTTTTATCCGTGTTAAACTTGAACGTGTCATCATTGTAGCAAGTGCCTACGATTGTGCTGAGTGGAAATGTACCTACTCCGGCACTGATTGTCCCGCCCGACAGCTTCCACTTGGGGGTAGTCAATAAGTCAGTGCGCGTAGTAGAGGGAGGCGCGGGCTCACTGTTCTTTTTGCAGGCTCCTAGGGTCGCAATGCCTAGGCAAAGAAGGAAAAGTTTTTTCATAGCGTATTAGAGATGAGAGAGCTAGTGAGCTGCGAAGGTACGGTTCGCTATTGTGAAAATAGCAAAAAGTAAATACGAAGCAGCAGCTTTAATTACACGCTTGCGCCGCTTTTACCGCATAGGCATATCCTGCCACGGCCCCGCGCTGAAAGAAAGCGCAGCCACTCGCCGAGTCGCCCATTTGCTGCGCCAGCCGGCCTAGCAAGAACAGCGTGCGCCCATCATTAGGCTGGTTTTCAAGGGCCTGGAAATAGGTCGTGCGGGCATCGGTGTAGCGCCCTAGGTGAGCCAGAGCCGCACCCTCGGCCTGAAGGTAGGCAAGCGGTACGACCCGCCCTAGGCGCTGGTACTGGCGGTGTCCCTGGCGCAGGTCGGCCAGCGCGGGGCGGATGTGGCGTAGGTCGAGCAGGCGGTTTTCGCCGCGGGCCAGGTAGGCTTCGGCCAGCGTGGTGTCGAGTTGCAGGGCCTGCGAGTAGCTGCGCTCGGCCTCGGCGGGCTGGTGTAGCACCACTTGGCAGCGACCTAGGCGGTAAAGCACGCGGGCAGTTTCGGTGGGGGGCAGGGGGTCGGTGCCATCGGCACTTGCTAGCAGGGCCGCTTCGTAGTCGGCCCGGGCGTTGGCGTAGTCGTGGTTGATGTCTTCGGCAAGCTGGCCGCGCAGGCGCAGCGCCGAGGTGTAGTCTTCGCGGAAGGTGATGGCTTGGTCGAGGTAGCTGTAGGCGGTGCTCCACTGGCCCTGGGCAAAGGCTTTGCGGGCGTCGTCGTAGTTAACACCCGCCGCCACGCGGTCCATCACCACTTTGGCCGAGATACCAAACAAGAAAATCAGCCCGAGAATAATAGCGGCTAACCAAAAATCGTGGCGGTTGAAGCGCACCTGCTGGCGTGGGGTGCGCTGCTGGTAGTGGCGCTCGCGGCTGCCCGCCGGGGGGCGGGTGCGCAGCGGGGGCGCCACGGTGGGCGGCGGCATCTTGTACACCGAAGGGCCGCCAGCGGCCGCTTCGGCGGCAGCGCGGCGCTGGTTTTCGGCATATTGTACCGCTTGCTGAAGCTGAAAGTCATATTGGGCGCGGCGGCCAGGGTCGGCCAGCACCCGGTAGGCAGCAGCTACCGCCTTGAATTGCTCTTCGTAGCGCGGGTCGCCGCCGTGCTTGTCGGGGTGCAGCTGGTTGGCTAAGCGCCGGTAGGCCTGCTTGATAACCTCGGCCGACGCCGATGCGGGCACCCCTAGCACTTGGTAATGATTCTGACTCACGTCCCGAAAAAATTAAAGAAAAGCCGGGGGCAAAAGTCAGCCCCGGCCGCAAGTTTTGCGTAAAGAACGCCCTAGGTGAGCGGGCTGTTGCCCACGGCGCCTGCTTCTTAACCGCAATTTCCAGCTAAACAATTCCTCCTTTATGGCGACCCTGACCGACGACAAAACGCCGCGCAACGATAGCCTCATCAGCAACCTAACCGGCTACCTCGACACGCGCATTGACATTGTGCGCCTCGAAACCCAGGAAAAAGTTAAGGGCGTATTCGTGAGTACGGTACACGGGGTGGCCTTGGCTTTCCTAGGTATCCTGTTCATCGTGTTTGGCTCTATCTACCTGGGCCTAGCGCTTAACCAAGCCCTCGACAGCCCGTCGGCAGGCTTTGGGCTAGTGGCGACACTATACTTGGTGCTGGCAATACTTTTCTTTGTGGGCGTCGATAAAAAAGTATTCCAGGGCGTAGCCGATAAGCTGCTCAACAACACCATTTACAAATCGGACAAGCGCGAGAGCGCTAAGTAGTAAACCTGCCAGTAGCCCCGCACCTACTTTCGCGTGCTGGTGACTAAGGCAGCTATTCTACTCTCACCAACCAGCAACCAACACCTATCATGACTGAGCCGAACAACCCGCTGTTTGAAGACGAAAAAGAATTTCTGGAGCGCAAAAAGCTCGAGTACGAACGGGCTTTACGCGGTGATGTCGAAGAAATAAAAGTGCAAACCATTCACGCTGGCAAAGTTGCGCTCGTGGGCGCTGGCATTGCAGGTGGCGTATGGCTGCTTGTCAAAGCGTTTAGCGGCGGCAAAGCCAAGAAGAAGCACAAAAAGCACAAGCACAAACCCGCTTTCGAAGACTACGCGGGCTTTGATGGCTACGAAGGCTACGACGATGATGACCACGACCAGGAGCTAGACTCGCTGGCAACGGCCTATAACTCGCCCGAGTATGCGTATGACCACGCCGACCGTTATGCCGATGGCGACAGCGATGGCTTTTACCAGGAAGGTAATGGAGCGGACTACTTTCAAGACCAGAACGAGGATGAGGAAGGCGATGCCGACGATAACGGTCTGAACGATTACCCCGACTTTCCGGCCCATTCGAGCCCACAGCACGGCGCCGATACCGACCTAGGCGATGACGATATCGACACCACCTACGGCAGCCACGCCGATGCCGGTGTGTACCACACCGATGAGGACCACGGCGACGACGAGCAGCCCGAGCAGCCCGAACAGGCTCATTCATTTGCTTCGGCCAACTCGTACCAAGCTCGTCCTTACGACGATAGCCGCCGCCTGCCCGAGTCGAATAGCTTTGCCGAGCCCGAAGAGCACGAGCAGGCCCAAGCTACCGATGAAGCTCCTAAGACCAAGAAATCGTGGCTATTGCCCGCTATCATTCAGTTTGCCCAAACTGAAACTGGCAAGGTAATCGTAGCGCAAGCCGCTGCCGTGGCTATGGCCTTTGTAACCAGCAAGGTGAAGGATATTCTGCCGAGCGATGCGGCCAAAGCCGGCAAAAATGCCGACCTTGCACCCTCACCGGCCCTGTCGGGCGCTTCGCCCGTTGTTTGGCCCGCCACTACTGCCGCTCAGGATGCCTCTGCTGCCGCCCACCACGAAGCCAACACCACCACTCCCCGCGAGCCGCTTGCTTGACAAGCTGGACGGGCTGCGGCTGCGCGGGCGCAAAGCCCTGGCCGTACTGCTCGACCCCGATGATTTTGCCGCTGGTAGCCTACATCACTTGCTGCGCCTAACCCGGCAACATCCCGTAGATTTTTTCCTCGTTGGGGGCAGCCTGGTGCTTACGGAGCACCAAGCTGCCCTCATTGCGTTGCTGAAGGCCGAGGCGCCCCAGGTGCCCGTCATTCTATTTCCGAGCCATGCCCTGCACGTGGACCCCGCTGCCGATGGCATTCTGCTGCTCTCACTCATCTCGGGGCGCAATCCTGACTTCCTGATTGGGCAGCACGTGGTAGCGGCCCCGCGCCTGCGCCAGAGCGGCTTGCAGCTGCTGCCCACTGGCTACATGCTAGTCGATAGCGGCCGGCCCACCACAGCGTCGTACATCAGCGGCACCACGCCACTTCCCCACGACAAACCAAGTATTGCGGCAGCTACTGCCATGGCTGGCGAGCAGTTGGGCCTGCGCCTCATGTACCTCGATGGCGGCAGCGGTGCCCAGCACCCCGTATCGGCCGCCATGATACGCGCCGTGCGCGAGGCCGTAGATACACCGCTCATCGTGGGCGGCGGGCTCAACACCGGCGAAAAGATTTACACCGCCTTCGCTGCTGGCGCTGACCTAGTAGTGGTTGGCAACCACATTGAGCGCAACCCCGACTTCTTAGCTGAAGCCGTAGCCGCTACCCGGACCGCAGATTCAAACGGATTTGTCGGATTTAACGGATACGCCCGTTAAAGCGGGCTGACTATCTGGGATAAGCGTTATAGTAAATATGGTGGGCCTCCAGTCTATAGCGCCATAGCTACACAAATTCTGCCGTGCCTACCTAGGGCAGCTATGCTATTTCCACATAACTACTACAATCGTGGTAGTCGACTGGCAGTCGTCTAGGTCTACAAATACCCCGCATCATATTACCAGCATACCCAAAAACACGACAGGCCGCCCAACTGGGCGGCCTGTCGTGTTTACTACAACCAACTAGTCAGCCCGCGCAGCGGGCGTAGCCGTTAAATCCGACAAATCCGTTTGAATCTGCGGTCTTAGATGTTCATGGCCGACTCGCGGCGGCGCATCTTACCAGCTGGGATGCCGAACATCATCTTGAAGCGGCGGCAGAAGTAAGCGGTGTCTTTGTAACCCACCTCGCGGCCGATGTCGCGGATGCTCTTCTTAGTCGTGCGCAGCAGCGATACGGCGCGTTCCATGCGCTGATACTCGATGTAGTCCTGCGGGTTGATGTTGGTCAGCATCTTAAAGTACTGGCCTACATAGTCCTCGCTCACGCCGGCTACGCCGGCTAGCACTTTGTTGGAAAGGTCGCCGCTCAGGTTCTCCTTGATGAAGTTGAAGAGGTCGATGAGGCGCGGGTCCTTGAAGTAGGTGCTGTTGGTGGCAAGCTGCTCCACAAACAGGTTGTTGCGCAGGATGTAGCGCACCACTTCTACCACGATATTCTCGGTGTAGATGCTTACGAGGCGCTCGCGGCCCGGCAGGTCTTGTAGCGTTTCTTCAACTACTTTAATAATCAGGTTGGCCAGCTTCGAGTTGCCTTTGATAACGAAGGCCGGCACGTCGAGCGACGAGAAAAAGTTAACCGAGTCGAACACCTTGGCCTCGAAGGCTACAAAGCTGTGGCTTTCCTCTGCGTCGCCAATCAGGTCAAGATTGTCATTCGACGAGAAGAACCGGTCCTTATTTGTAATGTAGTCGTCGTTAGAAATGACGCGGCTGCCAGCACCGGCACCATAGCCAATGCGGGTGGCCCGGCCACCAGGCACGAACAGCAGTTCGCCCTCTTCAACGACTTGCTCGTCTTCACCGAAGCGGATTTGGCCGCGGTGCAATAAAATAATATTATTACCCACATCATATACGTTACGGGCAGTAAAGCCTTGCCGTAGTACCAAATTCTTGGCCTTGATGTAGCGGACCCCTAGTGATTCGATGACTTTATTGTAATCCTCCATAAGTTAATGAGTAGCTCTTGGGTATAATGGTTAGTAAAAGTGCCGAAAGTTACGATTAAATAATCCAATAAAGCACGGAAAAATTCAGTAAAAATAAAAACCCAAGCCAAAAGGCCTGGGTTTTGTGCAAAATGCCTGAAAACAAGGCCACCAAAGGGCCTATTTGAGTATTTCCCGCGATATCACAATTTTCTGAATCTCAGAAGTGCCCTCGTAAATCTGAGTGATTTTAGCGTCGCGCATGAAGCGTTCTACGTGGTATTCCTTCACAAAGCCGTAGCCGCCGTGAATCTGCACTGCCTCGACCGACGCATCCATCGCCGTCTTAGAAGCGAAAAGTTTGGCCATGGCGCCGCTCTTGGCATAGTCGAGGCCGTTGTCTTTGTCGGCGGCGGCTTTTAAGCACAGCAGGCGAGCGGCCTCTACGTTGGTAGCCATGTCGGCTAGCTTAAACTGAATGGCTTGGTGCTTGGCGATTTCTACACCAAAGGCCTTGCGTTCCTTGGCGTATTTGATGCTAAGCTCGAGCGAGCCCGAGGCGATACCTAGGGCTTGCGCCGCGATGCCAATGCGCCCACCCGCCAGCACCTGCATGGCAAACTTGAAGCCGAAGCCATCGGCGCCAATGCGGTTTTCCTTGGGCACCTTCACGTCATTGAAAAGCAGCGAGCACGTGTCGGAGCCCCGAATGCCGAGCTTGTTTTCCTTAGGTCCTTGCTGGAAGCCGGGCATGTCCTTGTCTACAATCAGCACGTTGATGCCGCGCGACTTCAGCTCGGGGTTGGTTTGGGCAATAACGAGGTACACTGAGGCGGTGGTGCCGTTGGTAATCCAGTTTTTGGTGCCGTTCAGCAGGTAGTAGTCGCCCTTGTCTTCGGCGGTGGTTTGCTGGCTGGTGGCATCAGAGCCGGCTTCGGGCTCGGAGAGGGCAAAGGCGCCAATAATTTCGCCTGAGCACAGGCGGGGCAGGTATTTCTGCTTCTGCTCTTCGGTGCCGTACTTCTCTAGGCCCCAGCACACCAGCGAGTTATTTACTGACATGATAACCGAACATGAGGCATCAACCTTGGAGATTTCCTCCATCGCCAGCACGTAGCTCACGGTGTCGAGGCCCGAGCCGCCGTATTCGGGGCTCACCATCATGCCCATAAAGCCGAGCTCGCCCATCTTCTTAATTTGCTCGGCTGGAAATTTCTGGTGCTCGTCGCGCTCAATTACGCCAGCCCACAGCTCCTGGGCAAAGTCGCGGGCCGCGTCGCGTACCGCTAGCTGCTCTTCGGTGAGCTGAAAAGGCGAGGTGGGGGCAGTGGTGGTCATCATACGGGGTGGGGGCCGAAGCCAGGGGGGAGGATAGGGTGAGAAATAGACTACGAAAATACGGCCTAGGGTGCATGTGGGCCGAAAAAAAAGTCGTCATGCCGAGTACCGGCCTGACGACTTTTTAGTTCATTCGTGAGCGCGCCGTGTTTTAGTTGCGGCGGTTGCCACTCATAAAGATGCTGACGTAGTAGAGCAGTGTAGCCAGCGAGCTGAGGGCCGCAACCACGTAGGTCATGGCAGCCCACCACAGGGCGTCTTTGGCGCCGGCGTGCTCCTGGGTAGTTACCACGCCGCTACGGTCCATCCAGGCCAGCGCGCGGCGCGAGGCGTCGAACTCGACAGGCAGCGTGACGAACGAAAACAGTGTAGTGAGCGCAAACAGCCCAATACCGATACCTAGGGGAATGATGCTGGTGCGAATCATGAAGATGCCTGCCAGCAAGATGAACGGCATCACCCGTGACACAGCCGACAGCGCCGGCACCATAGCCGAGCGAAACTTGAGGAAGCTATACGCCTGCGCGTGCTGCACGGCGTGGCCGCACTCGTGGGCGGCTACGGCGGCGGCGGCTACCGAGCGCTCGTTGTACACGTCGGCGCTCAGGTTCACGGTCTTATTAGTAGGGTCGTAGTGGTCGGTGAGGCTGCCGTCGGTGCTGGTAATCTGCACGTCGTAGATGCCGTGGTCGGCGAGCATTTTAGCGGCTATTTCGCGGCCGCTTAGGTTGGCGCGCAGGCCTACTTGGCCATACTCTTTAAACTTGCTGCGAAGCCGCCACTGCACCGCAGCGCTGGCCACCATTATTAAAATCAGAAGCAGATACATAATGAAGAAAAGATGAAGCAGCTAGTAAACGGCTAGCATCCGGTAGCGGTTCCGCCCTAGGTAGACGAACTACCTAGGCGCGTGCTTTAGCCACGATAGCCGACGTGCTATAGCCCGTCACGAGTGGCACAGTCAGGACTTGCCCGCCTCTATTCAACACTAATTCGTGCCCCACAATTCCTTCAATACTATAGTCATCGCCCTTCACTAAGATGTCGGGCTGCACCAACTCGATAAGCCGTAGCGGCGTGGGCTCGCCAAATAGCACCACCGCATCGACAAAGGCCAGCGCGGCCATAATGCGGGCCCGCGAGGTCTGGTCTTGCAGGGGGCGGCCGGGCTTGAGGGCGCTCACCGACGCGTCGGTGTTGAGGCCCACCACCAGACGGTCGCCGAGCGCGCGGGCCTTTTCCAAGTAATCGACGTGCCCTAGGTGCAGCAAATCGAAGCAGCCATTAGTAAACACGATGCGCTCGCCGGCGGCGCGCCAGGTGTCGAGGGTGGCGGGTAGCTGGGCTTCGGTCAGAATCTTATCAGCAGTCATTGGAGTATGAGTTTGATGCTAATAACGCTTGTCATTGCGAGCGCAGCAAAGCAATCGCGCCCGTTCAGCCGTGCTTTTGGGGTGCGATTGCTTCGCTGCGCTCGCAATGACAAATGTTACTCTGTCGTCAATGGCTCGTGGGCCAGCGCCTCGGCCTCATCTACTACGTTGCCTTTGTCAGAGGCCGCCACGGCGATGAAGCTGATGCCGCCCATCAGCACCACCAGTAGCGTTTGGGCGCCGTGCACCACTAGGGCGTAGGCAATGCCAGCCTCTTTGCTGATGCCATAGACCAGCAAAATGCCCTGCACCAGCACGTGGAAAGGCCCAATGCCGCCCGCCACCGGGGCCGCCATTCCGAAGGCGCCGAAGGTGAGTACCGCCAAGCCAGCGCGCATATCAAGGCCGTAAGTTTCGGGAAAGCAGAAGAAGGCCAGGTAATCGAGCAGGTAATACACCAGCCAAGTAAAGAGCGTGTGGAGCAGAAAAACGCCCTTCTTTTTGAGCTTGAGTACACTAAAAACCCCGGCCAACAGGCCCTTCACAAATACCGCGGCCTTGTTGAAAAGCGCAATTTGCCGGAGCTTCTCAAGGTTGCGAAATAAGGCGTAGCCGCCAACGGCCAGCAGCACCAGCGCAATGATGGCCGCCACGACCAGCGGCGTTGGGTTGCGGGCAATGGTATCGGCCTGGCCCCCGAGCAGCTTGTCGTTGATAAAAGCCCAGAAGGTCTTGAAGTCGAGCAGCAGCGTGCCCCCGAGCAGCAGCAGCAGCATGAGCACATCAATGACGCGCTCGGTCACGACGGTACCTAGGGCTACCTGCACGGGCACGCCGCTGGTGCGCCGCAGCACCGAGCATCGGATGACCTCGCCCGCCCGCGGCAGCACCAGGTTGGCGAGGTAGCCCACCATCATGGCGTGGTAGGTTTTCCAATAGGTGGCGGGGGTTTGCGACGCTTCCAGCTGCATTTGCCAGCGGTAGGCGCGGCTGAAGTACCCTAGGGCCGAAATCAAGAGCGTGAGGCTCAGCCAAAAGTAATTGGCCGTGCGGATGTAGTGCCCGATGCGTGACAAGTCTTGGCCACGCACCGCGTACCACATCAGCGCGCCCGAAATGCTGAGCAGCAGCGCGTACTTAAGAACGGTAAGAAGGTGCTTCATAGTTTTTTGGCTGTAGCTACTGGCTGTTAGCTGTTAATTTTCTAGGCAGACAAGCCAACAGCTAACAGCCAGTAGTTACTAGCTCAGGAAAGGCGATTGTGCTGGTCGGGAAAAATAACGGTGGGCTTGTGCGCTCGCGCCTCAGCAAAATCGATGAGGGCGTAGGAAAACACGATAATAACATCGCCCACGGCCACGCGGCGCGCAGCGGGGCCATTGAGGCAGATGGTGCCCGTGCCGCGCTCGCCCCGGATGGTGTAAGTTTCGAGGCGTTCGCCGTTGTTGACGTTTACCACCGTCACCTTCTCGTTTTCGACCATATTGGCGGCGTCGAGCAGGTCTTCGTCGATGGTGATGCTGCCCACGTAGTGCAGTTCGGCCTGGGTGACCTTAACGCGGTGAATTTTAGATTTGAGAACTTCGATGTGCATAAAAGCAGGATAAAATAGCCCTCAAAGATACCAGTCGCGAGCGGCGCAGTCTCACTGCCGCTTCTTAGGTGCGGCGAGGCAAGTTTAGGAAGCGAAGGGGGTGCTGCGTAGCTTAGCCGCCCAACCTGCTGCCTAGCTCTCTTTCAGTCGTATGAAAATCACCAAGCTGCTCGTCGCCAATCGGGGAGAAATTGCCATTCGCGTGTTTCGCGCCGCCTCCGAGCTCGGCATCCCCACAGTGGCCATTTACACCTACGAAGACCGGTATTCGCTGCACCGCTACAAGGCTGATGAGGCGTACCAGATTGGGCGCGACGACGAGCCGCTACGGCCCTACCTCGACATCGAGGGCGTAATTAAGGTAGCCAAGGAAAACGGCGCTAACGCCATCCACCCCGGCTACGGCTTCCTGAGCGAAAACGCGACCCTGGCCCGCCGCTGCCGCGAAGAAGGCATCATCTTCGTGGGCCCGCGCCCCGAGGTAATGGAGGCCCTAGGCGACAAAGTAGCCGCCAAAGAAGTAGCCCTGAGCTGCGGCGTGCCGCTCATCGAAAGCTCGGAGCAAGACCTCACCGACATCGACGTGGCGTTGGTAGAGGCCCACCGCATCGGTTACCCCGTGATGCTGAAAGCCGCCAGCGGCGGCGGCGGCCGCGGTATGCGCGTTATCCGCGACGATGAGCAACTGGCCAAAGGCTTTTTCGAGGCTCGCAACGAGGCCCAAAACGCTTTCGGCGACGACACGGTGTTCCTGGAAAAATTTGTGGAGCGCCCCAAGCACATCGAGGTGCAGCTGGTGGGCGACCAGCACGGCCACCTCACGCACCTCTACGAGCGCGACTGCTCGGTGCAGCGCCGCTTCCAGAAGGTGGTGGAAGTGGCTCCGGCCGTGGACCTCACCGAGTCGCTGCGGCAGCGCCTCTATGAATATGCCCTGCAAATCGGGCGGGCCGTGGGCTACGACAACGTGGGCACGGTCGAGTTTCTAGTCAACCCCGAGCTGGACCGCATTTATTTCATTGAAGTAAATCCCCGCATTCAGGTCGAGCACACCGTGACCGAGATGATAACGGGCGTGGACTTAATTAAGACGCAGCTCTTTATTGCCTCAGGCTTCCCGCTCGAGTCGCCCGAAATCGGCCTAGGTCCCGATGTGGTGGTGCCGCGCATGGGCGTGGCCGTGCAGTGCCGCATCACGACCGAAGACGCCACCAACGACTTCAAGCCCGACTATGGCACGGTGGTGGCTTATCGCTCGGCAGGTGGTTTCGGCATCCGGCTCGACCAGGGCTCGGTATACCAGGGCGCCGTGATTTCACCGTTCTTCGATTCGCTCTTAGTGAAAGTGTCAACTCAGGCGCCCACCCTGGCTAGCGCCGCCCAGAAGATGCTGCGCACGCTTGACGAGTTTCGGGTGCGGGGGGTGAAAACCAACATGCAGTTCTTGCAGAACATCGTGCGCAATGCCGACTTCCAGGCCGGCCATGCCACGGTAGACTTCATTAAGGACCACCCCGAGCTGCTGACCTTCAAGACCCGGCTCGACCGCGCCACGCGCACGCTCAACTACATTGGCGAGATAACCGTGAACGGCAACCCCGACGTGGCCGGCCGCGTGGACGAGCGCCGCCAAATCCGCAAGCCCCCGCTGCCCGCCGCCGACTTGAGCGTGGCGCCCGCCGACGGCACCCGCCAGAAGTTATTGGCCCTAGGTCCCGAGGAGTTTGCCAAGTGGCTGCGCGCCGAGCCCGCCATCCACTACACCGATACCACGCTGCGCGACGCCCACCAGAGCTTGCTAGCCACCCGCATGCGTACCATCGACATGCTGAAGGTAGCCGACCGCTACGCCCGCCAGCACCCGCAGACGTTCTCGATGGAAGTGTGGGGCGGCGCGACCTTCGACGTGGCCCTGCGCTTTTTGCACGAAGACCCCTGGGCTCGCCTCACGCGGCTGCGCACCGCCGTGCCCAACATTATGCTGCAAATGTTGATTCGGGGTGCCAACGGCGTGGGCTACAAAGCGTACCCGGATAACCTGACCGAAAAATTCGTGGCTACAGCCAGCGAAAAAGGCATTGACCTCTTCCGCATCTTCGATTCCCTGAACTGGATGAAGGGCATGGAAGGCTGCATCAACTACGTGCGCAAGCAGACGCCCGGCCTGGCCGAAGGCAGCATCTGCTACACCGGCGACATCTTGGACCTCAGCCGGCCCAAGTACAACCTCGACTACTACCTCACGCTGGCCCGCCAGCTAGAGGAGGCCGGCGCGCACATCCTCTGCATAAAGGACATGGCGGGCTTGCTCAAGCCCTACGCCGCCGCTGAGCTGATACCCGCGCTGCGCGAAACGGTGAAAATCCCGATTCACCTGCACACCCACGATACCAGCAGCCTGCAACCCGCCACCTACCTTAAGGCCGTGGAAGCGGGCGTGAATGTCATCGACGTGGCTTTAGGTGGCTTGTCGGGCCTCACCTCGCAGCCCAACTTCAACTCGGTGGTCGAAATGCTGCGTCACTCGCCCCGCCACCGCGAGTTCGACCAGCAGAGCCTCAACCAATTCAGCGACTATTTCGAGGCGCTGCGTGAGCAGTATTATCCTTTCGAAAGCGGCCTGCTGGCGGGTACGGCCGAGGTCTACGAGCACGAGATTCCGGGCGGGCAGTATTCCAACCTGCGGCCCCAGGCGGCGGCCCTAGGGCTGCTCGACAAGTTTGAGGAAGTGAAGCAGCGCTTTCACGACGCCAACGAACTGCTCGGCGATATTCCGAAGGTGACGCCTTCCTCGAAGGTGGTCGGCGACTTATCGTTGTTCATGGTATCAAATAACCTAACGCCGCAGGACGTACTTGAAAAAGGTCCGACGCTGAACTTCCCCGAGTCGGTGCGCGAGTTGCTGCGCGGCGACATCGGCCAGCCCGAAGGCGGCTGGCCCCAGGACATTCAGCACGCCGTACTGCGCGATGAGAAGCCCTTTACCGAGCGGCCCGGCGAGCACCTAGCGCCCATCGACTTTGACAAGGAGTGGACTGAGTTTGAGAAAACTCATCCCTACGCACAGTTCACCGACCTGCTCTCTAGCCTGCTCTACCCCAAGGTGTTTGCCGACTACTGGGAGTTTAGGAAGAGCTACGGCGACGTGAGCCGCGTGCCTACGCCGGTGTTTTTCTTCGGCTTGAAGGAAGGCGAGGAAACCATCATCGAGATTGCGCGGGGCAAGTCAATTATCATCCGCTTGCAAAGCATCGGCCCGGTCAATGCCGAGGGTATGCGCACGATGTTCTTCACCCTCAACGGCCAAACCCGCAACCTAGAAGTGCGCGACCAGAGCGTGGAAGTAAAAACCGTGCACAATGCCAAGGCTGACCGCGCCAACCCCAAGCAAATTGCCGCCCCGCTGCAAGGCCTACTCAGTAAAATGCTAGTTGAAGCTGGCCAGCAAGTCACTAAAAATACCCCGCTCTTCGTTATCGAGGCCATGAAGATGGAAACCACCATCACCGCCCCCGACGACCTCACGGTGGGCAGCGTGACCCTAGGTGAAGGCGCCCGCGTACTCGCCGACGACCTAGTGCTGACGGTGGCGTAAATGGGCTGTTACTCCTAATTGAAAATTAAAAGGCTGATTTGCAGAGCTATTTAGTATATGAACCAGCAAGTCAAATTCATTCTGAGCGCTCTAATAATTTCTCTCGGATTATCGGGGTTAAGCCACGCCCAGACCATTCAGGGCTCGGAACTAGGGCGCGACAATAGCAACAACTTCAACAACGGCTATAGCACGGCGCCGGCCAATACGAATACCATTCAGGGTAGTCCCTTCTTATTGCCCCGCTGGGAGACGGCCACCCTACGACTAGGACCCGCCGAGCGCCCGCCAGTGACAGTACCCCTGAAGTACGACGTGTACCGCCAAGAGCTGCGGGTGCGCCGCCCGCAGGGCGATTCCGTGGTGGTGCCGTTGACGCAGGTGCGCGAGTTCAGTCTGACTGCGCCTGGTGGGGTGACGCCAACGCGGCGCTTCGTGTGCTACCCGGCCGCTACGCTGCCCGCCGCAGTAGGCGGCAGCGCTGCCGAAGTGCTGGCCGATGGCCCGCACGCGCAGTTGCTTAAGTTCGTGCGCAAAGCAGTGGTGAAGCAGGCCGGCGAGGGCAGCGCCTACGCTTCCAACGCCAGCCTTAATGTGCTGGAAGAGCAGAGCGCGTACTTTCTGCGCTGGCCCGCCGACGGCCACCTCACGCCCATCCGCCTCAAGCGCGCTAGCCTCGAGCAGGCGCTCGCTGGCCAGCCAGCCGCCCTTGCTGCCCTCAAGGGCCGTAAGGGTAACTTAGGCAGTGAAGCCGACATGGCCGCCGCTGTGGGGGCCATCGACCCGCTGCTTACCGCGCCCACCCGCTAATTTCTCCTAGGTTTACTGTATGCGTATTTCTTTGTTACTGGGTTGCTTAGCACTAGCTGGCGCCTTGCCCGCCGCCGCCCAAACCAAAAAGGCGGTGTCGGCCGCTACCGTGCAACGCGTGCTCACCACCCTGGCCGCCGACGACATGCAGGGCCGTGCCACCGGCCAGCCTGGCCAGCTAAAGGCAGCTGAGTTTCTGGCGGGCGAGTTCAAGCGCATTGGCATGCAACCGCTGCCGGGCGCCACGGGCTTCATGCAAGAGTTTCCGACCTACGAGTCGGCCGTGACAAGCCTATCCGTAACGCTCAACGGCGCGCCGGTGCCCGCCGCACGCGCCTGCGCCCTTACCACCCAGCCGCAACTAAGCTGGACGGAGCGCGACAGCGTGAAGGTGCTGCTGCTGGGCCCTACCGAGCAAGTGCAGGCGCACTACCGCGAGATTTTGCGCCCGGCCAAGAACACGCTGGTCGTATTCGACCCCGCGCAGGCAGCCGTGTTTCAAACCATGGTAAGCCAGTTTGGCAAGCCTAGGCTGCGCGGCGAAGCTGCTGGCAGCCCGTACTCCAGTGTGCTGGTGCTGGCCGATGCGCCCACGCCGAAAGCCAACAGCTTTCAGGTAACCGGCAGCGCCGCCACCAAAGCCGTGACGTTGCGCAATGTGGTGGGCTATCTACCTGGCCACGATAAAAAGCTGGCTACTGAGAAAGTCATCTTTTCAGGCCATTACGACCACCTAGGGATACTTAAGCCCGTGGCCGGCGACTCCATCGCCAATGGCGCTGACGACGATGCCAGCGGCACCACAGCGGTAGTTGCCCTGGCCGAATACTTTAAGAAGCGCAAGGACAATGCGCGGTCGTTGGTTTTTGTGGCCTTCACGGCTGAGGAAATCGGTGGCTTTGGGGCACGCTACTTCTCCAAGCAACTCGACCCGAAGGAGATAGTGGCCATGTTCAACATCGAGATGATAGGCAAAGAAGCCAAGTTTGGCCCCAAGACGGCCTTCATTACGGGCTACGACAAGTCAAACTTCGGCCAGTTGCTACAAGCCAACCTGCAAGGCACCGAGTTCAAGTTTGAGCCCGACCCATACCCCGAGCAAAACCTGTTTTACCGCTCCGACAACGCCACGTTGGCCCTACTAGGCGTGCCTGCCCACACCATCAGCACCGACCAGATTCCGACCGATAAGCTCTACCACAGCGTAGATGATGAAGCAAGTAGCTTGGACGTGAAGAATATGACCGACGTTATTTCGGCTATTGCTCAGAGTGCCACCGGCATTGTAGCCGGGCAGCAGACGCCCACGCGCGTGGCGCCCGAGCCGGCGGGCGGGCGATAGTAGGTCAGTTCGCTGGGCACTTAACCAGGATAAGGTTGAACTTTACGGATTGCAAACGGGGCTGGGCAGGGTTGTACCTTCCGGCCCCATCCATTTTTAGGCGTTTTTGGTATGCTACCCTTCCTTCTTCAGTCGAGCCGCCAGGCCCTAGGGGCTTGTTTTCTAAGCTACCTGTTCTTGGCGGGCGGCGCCCCAGCCCACGCCCAGACGCCCCTAGGCCAGCCCTCGCTCGACGAATCCAAGGTGCAGGTGTGGTGCGCCACGGCCCGCTACGTGTATGAGGATGCGGGCCGCCCCAACCTCAAGCGTACCCTGCGCTGCGAGGGCAACCTAGGCACCCTAGCCGCGAGCCTGCGCCCCGATAGCCTGCGGGTATACTCGCTGCTCTACGCACCTATCGAGGGCAAGGGTACTATCTACAAAGGGCTGAAGGATAACCCGGCGCGCATAGCAGCGCTCACCAAAGCCATTATTGCCCGCTTGAAATCCTCACCTTCGCGGCAGCGCGACCCTGCCCGCATGGCTGGCCTGCAAGGGCTGGAAAAAAAGCTGAATGACTACGTGACGACCGGCCTGCCCCCCGGCCGCGAGGAAGATGCGCCTGCTGCCGATACCACCGCGCGTGCCACTACTGGCCTCGCCGAAGCCGCCGAGGCCGGTGCTGCCGGGGCACAAGCCACCCGCGCCGGAGCGCCCGCCGCGGCAGAGCCTGTGCTCAATCGCTTTTTTGCCCCGCTCGCCCTCATTCTGAGTATTGTAAGCCTCGTGCTATTTGCCTTGCTGCGCCTGAGCATGGGCCGCGAGCTGCGCCAGATGCGGCGCATGACTAGCTTGGCCTCGGAGCTGAGCCCTGCCCAGCAGCGGCAGGTAGAGGAGTTGGTGGCCCGCCGCGTGGCTGAGGCTCTGCGCGAGCGCGAAAGCGAACTACCGAGCTAGCTAGCTTAGTTCTTACCTAGGGGCTACGCTTCGTGGGTCGCGCGGCCCGCCAGCTTCCTGCGCTCTTGCAAACCTACTTCCTAGCCCTATGAAAGCAACTTCTATTTGTACAGCGGCGGGCTTGCTGCTGCTGGCGGCCTGCCGCACGTCGCCGCCCCGCCAAGCGGGAATTTCTCCTTCTAAAACCAATGGCGGCCATGATGCGCTGACCGAATCGGCGATTGCCGAGCGCTCGCAGCCTACCGCTACTTCTACTGCCTTGACCTACCCTCAAACGCGCCGCGACGCGCACACCGACGACTACTTCGGCACCACCGTGGCCGACCCCTACCGCTGGCTCGAAGAGCTCGACTCGCCAGAAACCAAAGAATGGGTGACGGCCGAAAACAAAGTCACTTTCGACTACCTAGGGCGCATTCCATTCCGCGACAAGGTCCGCGACCGCCTCACTACGCTCTGGAACTACGAGCGCTACGGCGTGCCCGAGCAAGAAGGCGAGTTGCTGATTTTTAGTAAGAACAATGGCCTGCAAAACCAAGCCGTGCTCTACGCTGTGCAGCGCGGCCAGCCGCTGGAAAGCGCTCAGGTGCTACTCGACCCCAACAAGTTTTCGGCCGATGGCACTACCGCTTTGGCCGGCACCTACTTCAGCAACGACCACCGCTACCTGGCCTACGCCACCAGCGGCGGCGGCTCGGACTGGCAGAAGGTGCACCTGCTCGACATGCAAACCCGCCAACCCCTGCCCGACGAGCTAAACTGGGTGAAAGTATCGGGCGTGTCGTGGGCCGGCAAAGGCTTCTACTACAGCGGTTACGATGCTCCCAAGGCTGGCGAAAACAGCCTGGCCGGTAAGAACGAGTACCACAAAGTGTACTACCACAAGCTCGGCACGCCTCAGAGCCAGGACAAGCTGGTGTATGAGGATAAAACCAAGGCCCTAGGCTTCCGCATTGCGGGCGTGACGGAGGATGAGCGCTTCCTGTTCCTGTCGCTCACCGACAGCAAAGCCGATGGCAACCAGCTGCTGGTGCGCGACCTCACCGATGCCAAGCAAGCCAGCGCCTGGACTACGGTACAGGCTAGCTACGAGTACGATACCAGCGTAATCGGCAACGTGGGTGGCGAGCTGCTAGTGTATACCAACGACCACGCCCCCAACTACAAAGTGGTGCGCATCGACCCCAAGCACCCGCAGCCCGCCAGCTGGAAAACGGTGATTCCAGAAGCCAAGGAAAAGCTTGAGGGCATAAGCCAGGCAGGCGGCTATTTGCTGGCTACCTACCTGCACGACGCTAGCTCGCAGGTGAAGGTGTACACCGAAAAGGGCGAGTACAAGTACGATGTGGCCCTGCCTGCCATCGGCACGGCCGGGGGCTTCGGCGGGCGCCGCGCCGATAAGGAGTTGTACTACGCCTTCACGTCGTTTACGTACCCCACCACTATTTACAAGTACGACCCGGCTACCAACCAAAGTACCGTATTCAAGGCGCCGAAGGTGGACGTGAAGCCCGACGAGTACCTGACTACGCAGGTGTTCTACGCCAGCAAGGACGGCACCAAGATTCCGATGTTCATCACCCACAAAAAAGGGGTGCAGTTGAATGGGAAAAATCCGACTTACCTCTACGCCTATGGTGGCTTCAACGTGTCGCTCACGCCGGGCTTCTCGGCGGCGCGCATGCTGTGGCTGGAGAATGGCGGTGTGCTGGCCATCCCCAACCTGCGCGGCGGTGGTGAGTACGGCGAGGCTTGGCACAAAGCCGGCATGACGCCCAACAAGCAGAACGTGTTCGACGACTTCATCGCGGCGGCCGAGTACCTGAAGGTCCTAGGGTACGCCGACGCCGACCACCTCGCCATTGCGGGCGGCTCGAATGGCGGCTTGCTGGTGGGCGCCACCATGGCGCAGCGCCCCGACCTTTGCAAGGTGGCTTTCCCGGCTGTGGGCGTAATGGATATGCTACGCTATCAAAAGTTTACTATCGGCTGGAACTGGGCACCCGAATACGGCACGTCCGACGACAAGGCGCAGTTTGAGAACCTCTACAAGTTCTCGCCGCTGCATACCCTTAAGCCCGGCACTAGTTACCCGGCCACGCTCATCACCACCGCTGACCACGACGACCGCGTGGTGCCGGCGCACTCCTTCAAGTTTGCCGCCCAGCTGCAAGCCGACCAGGCCGGCAACAACCCTACCCTCATCCGTATAGACGTGAACGCGGGCCACGGCGCCGGCAAAAGCACCAAGCTGCAAATCGACGAGTGGGCTGATATCTGGAGCTTCGCCTTCTACAACATGGACGTGAACCCCATGGGCAAATAACGGCAACCGAGGGTCGCTACTAACATTCAGGAGCGTAGCGGCTTAGAAAGCAAAAAGGCGTTAACTCTAGGAGTTAACGCCTTTTTGCTTTCTAAGCCGCTTAGTTGCTTACGGCATGCCTTTGCCGCCGGCTGAGCCATATATCTGGCCGGTGGCGTAGCTGGCATCACTGGCAGCTAACTGCACATAGATAGACGCTAGCTCAACGGGCTGGCCGGGGCGCTTCATCGGCGTGTTACCGCCAAATTCCTTGAGCTTTTCCTGGGTAGCGCCGCCGCTTACTTGTAGCGGCGTCCAAATGGGGCCAGGAGCTACCCCGTTTACGCGGATGCCTTTGGGAGCCAGCTGTTTGGCTAGCGAGCGCACGTAGTTGGTAGTAGCGGCCTTGGTCTGGGCGTAGTCGTAGAGGTCCTCCGAAGGGTCGGTAGCCTGCTCCGACGTGGTACCGATGATAGCGGAGCCCGGTGGCAGGTGCGGCAGCGCAGCCTTGATAATCCAGAACGGCGCGTAGATGTTGGTCTTCATCGTCCAGTCGAATTGCTCGGTCGAGATGTCCAAAATCGACGCGTGCGCCTGTTGGCGTCCTGCATTGCTCACCACGATATCGAGGCCACCTAGCTGACGTACGGCCTCATCAACCAGTTTTTTGCAAAAAGCCTCGTCGCGCAGGTCACCTGGGATGGCAATGCCTTTGCGGCCTTCCTTCTTGATGAGCGCAATAACCTCTTTGGCGTCAGCCTCTTCGGCTGGCAGGTAGTTGATAGCTACATCGGCACCTTCGCGGGCGTAGGCTATGGCGGCTGCGCGGCCCATACCCGAGTCGCCGCCCGTGATGAGGGCTTTGCGACCTTGCAGGCGGCCCGAACCTTTGTAGCTGGTCTCGCCGTGGTCGGGCTTGGGGTCCATTGGCTAGCAAGGCCGGGCCAGGGCTGCGACTGCCCTTTGAAGGGTGGCCTAGGGTACTTGGTCGTCGGGTCTTGCAGCGGGGCGGCGGTGGGGCCAGGGGCAGCTTCGGCCGATAGGATGGGCGCAGTGGCTGCAACGGCTAGGCTAGCGCCTAAGCCACCTAGGAGCTTGCGGCGGCTGATGTTATTTTCTTCCATGAGATAGTACTATTTTTTACTCGCTTAGTTATCTACCAAGTGTATACGATATAACAAGGGGTAAGTTGTTAATAATAAGCTTTCTATATAGCAGGGAAAGCCTCAAGTGTAATTAGCTATAGCGTCTGATTACATTGCTGTTGAGGGCTGCTGCTTGTGCCAGAAAATAATAAAGCAGCCCCATCCAGCCACGGTAAATTGGCCGAACGGGGCTGCTTTAGCTGCGTTAGGAAGAAAGCTATTCGATTACTTCCAGCACGGTGCGGAACGAGACGTAGTTACCCTGAAATTTCTTATTCATTTCCTCTATCAGGGCAGGTGCGAAGTGCTCCTGGTAGGCCTCGAGTTGCTCTAGGCTGACGGCAAAGTACTGGGCAGCGTAAGTGATGCCATCGTCTTCTTCATTGAGCAGGCGCAGCAAGCTGCTTTTGATAAAGCAGCCGGTGCCAACTACTTCGGCCATGTGGTGGTCGCGCATGTAAGCCACCCACTCTTCGGCGATGCGGGGCTCTAGGCTGGTGGTGACGTTGTAGAGAATCATAAGCGGTAAAAGATTGGATGGCGGGATAGTTGAATTGCTGAACAGCCAAATTGTTAGCTGGCTATTCTATTCAACCACCTACTCAATCAGCTGCGCAGCAAGTCAGCTCACACCCGCATCGGGTCAAATTGAAAGTCGTTAATACGGGCCTGAATGTCTTGTGGCGAAAGCTTTTCGCGGGCGGCAGCTTGCGCCAGCGCCGGTAGCTCTTGGTCGCCGGCGAGGCGCAAAGCCAAAATCTGCTTGAGCGTCAAGTCTTTTTCGATGGTGACAAAGCGCTGCCCGCTCACTTCGAAGTAGCGCTGGCGCACTTCGAGTCTAGCGATACGGTCCTGCAAGGTGAGGGCGTAGTGCTGGCGTAGCATCACGAGCGTGACAAAGAACAGGAGCGTGACGGCGGCAAGTGAAAACCACAGCCGCGAAATTTCGGAGTCGTCGCCAGCCACGCCCACATACCGCCGAATGGTATAGATGACCATGATTAGCGTAAGTGGCAGCAAGATGTAGTGGTGCAGCGGGTAGTAGCGAACGGGGTTTTTGGCGGCCATACAAACAGGCGAGAAGGCAAAGAAAGAAGTGGAAGGAGGGCAAACGAAAAAACTCCGGCCTTGGCCGGAGTTTTTCTAAACTAAGCACCTAGGGTGGGCAAATGACTAAGAGGATTTGCGAGCGGCTTTTTCGGCTTGCTTCTGCGCTTTCAACTGCTCTTTAGCGGCCTTCTCCTGCATCTTGGCAGATTTATCAGCGTTTTTTTGCATCTTCAGCTGCTCTTTTTGCTGACGAGCTACGGCGCGCTGTGCTTTCATCTGGTGCTTCAAGTCATCAGCCTGGTTCTGCTGTGCTTTTAGCTCGCGCTTGCTTTCTTTTACCGACTGCTCGGTGGCTTTGCGCTGCTCGCGCTGTTGGTCGTAGGCAGCTTTCGCGTCTTGCGTAGTCTGCTGCACTACTTGACCATTAGCGTCGGTAGTAGTAGTGGTAGTAGTCTGGGCGTGAGCCGTGGTAGCGGCTAGGCTAGCTACAGCGAAGGCAGCCAGCAAAAGTACTTTTTTCATAAGGATAGCATGAACAGCTAATTAGCTGAATTCCTTTAACGTAAAAAGCCGGCCAGAAGGTTAGCCAATTTATATCATTCAAGTAATTAATTGCCTTTTAAAGCACCACCAAGTACTGCAAATAGCCACTATCTTACCGATTAATCATTTTTCACGTCCTGCTGAAGGCTACGTGTGTGCGGCCACCGGCTCGGCGCAGCCACTGTGGCAGCCGTCGGGCAGTTCGACATCTTCTACCTGCACTGTGCTGTGGTGGATGTGAAACTCGCGCAGCAAGCCCGCCGAAAGGGTAGCTAGCCATGCCGCATCGGCCCCGCCGGGGCGCACGAGGTGGGCCATAAGCGCAGTGTCGTGGCCATCACTGCTCATGCTCCAGATGTGCAAGTCGTGCAGGCTCTGCACGCCCGGCTGGCCCAGCATAAATTGCCGCACCTTCTCTAGGTCGATTCCATCGGGCACGGCTTGTAGACCTAGGCGGATGGTATCGCGCAGCAGCCCCCACGAGCTCATCGCAATAACCACCAGCAGCCCTAGGCTGATAAGTGGGTCGAGCCAGGTCCAATGGGTGAAGTAGGTGATGGCACCGCCTACCACTACGCCCAGGCTCACCAGTGCGTCGGTGAGCATGTGCAGGTAGGCGCCGCGCACGTTCACGTCGCCCTTTTGGCCGGCGCGGAACAACCAGGCTGTGAGCCCATTAACGGCGATGCCAGTGGCCGCCAGCAGCATCACTGCACCACTCTTCACGGGCTCGGGGTGGCGTAGGTGGTCGACGGTTTCCCACAAAATGAACCCTAGGGCGCCGTAGAGCAGCGCGGCATTGAGCAGCGCTGCCTGAATGGTGGCGCCCCGGTAGCCAAAGGTGTAGCGCCCGGTAGCGGGCCGCCCGGCCAGCCAAGCCGCGCCCCAGGCCAGCGCCAAACTCAGCACATCGCTCAGGTTGTGGCCGGCATCGGAGAGCAGCGCGGCCGAATTGGCCCACACGCCGCCAATGGCTTCGACGATTACAAAGGCCAGGTTTAGCCCAATGCCCAGGGCAAAAGCGGCGCTGAACTTGCCCCCGGCCGGTGGAGCAGCGTGAACGTGGCCGGCGTGGTCGTGTGAATGGCCCATCAGGTAAGGATATAGAATAACGAATAGTTGAACGTGCGCCGTCGGTTTTCGGTGCAATGCCTCGCTATTCGAGCGCAAGGCGGCGCGTAACTGAGTTGCCGATGCCGTAGTCAACCCGTAGCAGGTACGTGCCTGGCGACAAAGCAGCTGTGCTAAGCGCCAGCGTAGTGGCCCCGGTAAGTGGTTCCTGAGTTAATACCACGCGGCCTACCGCGTCGAGTAGGCGCACTTGGCGCGGCCGGCGAGCGGCTTCCAGGCGCACATACACCTGGCCGTGGGCTGGGTTCGGATACACCTGCAGCGGCGCATCCACAGTAGGGTTGGTAGCAGCCAAGGCGGTAGCATTACCTAGGGCTAATAAGCTAAAACGTTGCGTAGTAACTGAGTTTGCTTGCAGAAAATAGCCACCCACTAGCACCTGCCCAGTGCTGGTGCGCAGCAGGCTATACACGGCGCCTACTCCCGGCAGCGGCTGAAAAGCTGGGTCGGGCTGGCCATCGGGTAGGTATTTCCATAAGCCAATGGCGCCGCCTGAGGAGCTATTATCATAGAAAGAACCTCCTACAAATAACCCGCCATCGGGCTGGTAGCAGAGCGCCCGGGGCCGCATTGCTGGCCCTGGCAAGATGTTGGCCAGCGACACATCGCGCTGGCCATCGGGCAGCAAGCGCACTACCCCGTTGCGCGTATTAGAAGCATCTGGCGGCATCTGGCCGCACAGCGTGATGCGGCCATCGGGCTGTAAAATGGCCGCCTCAGGCAGCACGTTGCGAGCGCTGTTGAGCACGGTAGGGTTGAAGGTGGGGTCGTAGCGCCCATCGGCCTGCACCCGCACCGACTGCGAACTGCCGAGAAGTAAGATGCGGCCATCGGGCTGCGCCAGTAGCCGCACTGGGGTGCCCAGCGAGGTGCTTTGGGCCAGCACGAAGGAGTAATTCGCATCGCCGTTGGGCAATAGCTGCCCCACCCCTTGGCTCGATATACCATACCCTAGGGGGCCAGCCACCATCACGCGGCCATCGGCCAGCACGGCCAGCGAAGAGCTGGCGTAGCCCCCCGGCCAGCGCCTGAATAGGGTGTCGAGCCGACCATCAGGATAGAGCCGAATGACCCCGCTCCACGAGCGCTCATTAACGGTTTGGAACCCGCTTGCTACTAAATAGTTGGCGGGTTTGTGCAGGGCAAGCACCTCCAGCGGACCCACCCGCGGAATGCGGCGGCTGAAGGCAGTGTCGACCGTGCTCGTGCCGGGCAGTAACCGCGCTAGGTTGGGAGTGGGCGTGCCATTCACTAGGTCGAAGCTACCGGCCACTACCACACCTAGGCCCAGCTGCTCGAGCATGCTGCGCACGGTGCCGAGCTGGCAAAGCTGCGGCCCAAACCCCGCGTCGACCCGACCCGTGCGCAGCAGGCGCACTAGGTTGCTGGGTGGCCCGCCCCGGTGGCGGTAGGTGCCACTCAGCACCAACTGGCCCGCCGAGTCGGGGGTAGCGGCGGTTAGCGAGTTCAGTGGCCAGCTCAGCACGGGTGGCCGGGCGGGGTCGAGCTGGCCATTAGGTAGCAAAAACACGGCGGCGGGCGCCGGTGCCGCGGGCAGCACGCAGAGCCGCCCGCCGGGCAGCAGGTGCAGCCGCCGGTTATCGCCAACGCGCACTAGGTTATAAGCGGCGGTAGGAGCGGGGTCGAAGGCAGTATCAAGCTGGCCATCAGCCAACAACTGCTGCACGCTGCCCTTGCGGCCTCGCAGCACGAGGCTGCTGCGCCCAGCCACCAGCACGCGGCCATTGGGCCGGCAAAGTACTTCTTCCACAATGCCGCCCGCCGCCACCTGCGGTTGGAAGCTGCTATCAACCTCCCCGGTGGGCAGCAGCCGCACCAGGCCCGTAGCGGGCTTGGCAAAATGGCCGGCCACCAGAATGCGGCCGTCGGGCTGCACGGCCAGCGCTTGCACATAGTCGGTGCTGGTAAGGGTCAGAGCCGCATTAAACGTGGGGTCGAGGCTGCCATCGGCATTCAGGCGCAGCAGACAGGGCGCTCCAAAGTAACTATTGATAGTGCCGGCTAGTAGCACCTTGCCATCGGCCTGGATGGCGGCCGTGCGAATGTTGGGCAGCGGTACCGTGGACGGTAACTGAAACGTGGGGTCAACCTCCCCGGTCGGCAGCAGCCGCAGCACGTAGCCGCTGGCCTGCTGCGTCGCAATGGCGCCGACCAGTAGCAAGCCGCCGTCGGGGTAGGCCCGCACCAACGGCCGGTAGGGGCTAATCTCGTCCACTAGGCCACAATCGACCAAGCCCGTATGCTGGAAAAAGGCTTCGTCGAACTCGCCCGTGGGAAGCAGGCGCACGAGGCTGCCAGTGAGCGTGCCATTGGTGTACAGCTGATTACCTAGGAGCACAACTTGGCCGTTGGGCAGCGTGGCAGCCGAAGAAACAGTGCCGTAGCGCAGCACCGACGCGTTGAAAGTCGGGTCAACCGCTTGCGCGTTGGCTACTTGCCAGGCGCTTAGCAACAACAAAATAAGGAAAAGCCGCAAGTAAGAATGCCTCATAGAGCGTTAGTAAAGCAAAAAGTCCGCAGCAAGTTACGCGGCGGACTTTTTGCTTTACTAACAGGACCCTAGGCTCACTTAAACGCTAGTGGTACCACCACTTTCACGCTCACGGTGCGGCCCATGTTGTACACACCGCGCCGGCCGGTGGTGTAGTTAATGGCCTCGTACTTGAGGCGGCTCAAGTGCGACTGATAAGCCACGTCGAACAGGTTATTGGCCGTCACGAACACCGAAAACATGGTGTGGCCTTTGCCATCGGCGACATCGGTGCCCACCCCGGCGTTGAACAAGGTGTAGGTGGGCGTCGCCGTTTCGGTGTCAAACGCCCTAAAAAAGCGGTTTTGCGCAAACGTCTGCTCTAGCTGAAAGCGGGCGTACACGTTGGTGAGGCGCTTGCCCTGGCGGCGGAAGTTGCCACGCAGCTCCGACTGCAGTCGGTCGGCCGGGATGAAGGGTAAATACTTCTGGTCGTCGGGCACGTCGAGTTGGCGAGCGCGCACCATCGAAAACGAGTTTTCGAAGTGCAGCCAGTCGAGCGGGTGGGGGTGAAAGTCGAGCGTGACCTCGCCGCCTAGCAGCCGCGCCTGGCCCTGCACGTAGTTAAACAACCCAATGTCGGGACCCGTCGATACCAGCGAATCGGTGCCGGCTGCGTTCAGCACCCGCCGTGAGAAGATGTAGTTGCTAATGCTATTTTCAAACGCATCGATGCTGAAGCGCACGTGGTCGCTCACGTAGCTCACGCCGGCATCGACCTGCAAGCTGGTTTCGGCCTTGAGGCCGGGCTGGCCCACCTCGTAGCGAATGGTGCCCTCGTGCACGCCGTTTGAGCCTAGCTCGGCAATGTTGGGCGCCCGAAAGCCGCGCGATAGGTTGGCCTTCACCGTGAGGCGGTCGCTGAAGCTGTAGGCGGCACCTAGGCTGCCGCTGTAGTTCCTAAACGTACTTACGAAGCCCGGAAACTTGGTTTCGGCGCCCGGCGTGGTGGGCGCGGTGGGCTGCTCGTCGGCGTCGAGGAAAAGGCTTTGGGCCGCAATCTGACGGATGTCGTACCTGATGCCACCGCTGAGGTCGAGCCCGCCCACCGACTTTTTCACCACCCCAAACACGCCGCCCTCACTCATATTATAGGCCGGAATCAGGAATTCGTGCCCTAGGTTGCGGTTTTGCTGGCGCAGGCCGCTGGTGCCCACGGCCACGTTCCAGCCGCTCATTTCGGGCAAGAAGTAGCGCAGCGCGTAGTCCACGGTGCGCAGTTGGAAATACAGGTCGGGCGTCTCAGGTGCCAAAGCATTGCCAAACTCGCGGCGCAGGTTCTGCTGATAATTCACTTGCAACGCCAGCCGCCCGCCACGTTGCCCAATAACGAAGCTGTTGTCGGTGCCAAAGCGCAGGTGGTTCACGCGCTGGCGCGGCACCTGCAAGGTGTAGCCCGAGTGGTTGTCGGTCACTATCTGCGATTCGGTTTGGCCGCCCACTGCCACATCGCGCACGAAGCGCCCGCTCAGGCTGTCGCGCTCGCCTTCTATTAGCCCTAGGTTCTGGTTAAATGAGCTGAATGTTAGGTGCGAGTAGCCCCAGCTTTTGTTTAGGCCCACGTAGCCATTGGCGTCCCACTCATTAAAGCCCGAGTTGAAAACCCGGCCATCGTAGCGGTTGCGGTAGTCGCCGGCCACCTTGCGGGTGCCACGCACCAGCCAGTTCAGGCCGTTGATGTTGCCTGCGTTTTGCAAGGAGTAGCCCTGCTGGCGGTTGTTGGTCTGGTAGTTAGCTGTGGCTTGCCCCGTAATATGGCCCTCCGCAATGGGGTCAGGCGCCAGAAAGTTGATAACGCCCGCCATGGCATCGGAGCCATACAGCAGCGAACCCGGCCCCTTGATAATCTCGGCCCGGTCGATGCTAAACTCATCTAGCTCAATGCCGTGCTCGTCGCCCCACTGCTGGCCTTCCTGCTTGGCGCCGTTGTTGAGCACCACCACGCGGTTGTAGCCCAACCCGCGCACCACGGGCTTGCTGATAGCCGCCCCGGTCGTAATCTGGCTGATGCCCGGCGTGTGCGCGATGGCATCAATCACGTTAGTGGCCGAGGTCTGGTTGAGGCGCGTGCGGTCGACTACCGTGGTAGGCACCGGCGAGCGCCGCAGCTCGGTGGCCTGGCTCACGCCAGTCACCACCACCTGCCCAATTTCGGTGGCCGCCGGGCTCAGCTTAAATTCGAGCGGCTGGCCCGTGCCAGTATCCACCAGCTGGCTTATCGTATTGTACCCTAGGGATGTAATCTGCACCGTAAACCGCCCCCTAGGTAGGTTGGCGAAGCTGAAGCGGCCCTCGGCGTCGGTAGCAGTGCCCTGCTTGAGGTCTGGAAAGATGACGTTGACGCCGGGCAGGGCCTCGCCCGTTTTAGCATCGGTGAGGCGGCCGCTCACTGGGCCCGCGGCCCGCGGCTGCGCGGCCGTAGCGGGTAGTGCAGTCTGGCCTGCAGCCGTAAAAGACAAGGTGCTAGCCAGCACCAGTATAGAAGAAGTACGCAACATAAAACCCGCGATTTGAAAGAAGAAAAGAGGCGCTGCCGCAGCCAGCGGCCGGGCTCCGCAAACAAGCCCCCGCCAACAGCCAGGGCCTGTTTGCATTTTCTCTAAAACCAAACCAGAGAAAGACGGAGCAGCCGCTCGGCGAGTATGCCGGCGCCCTAGCACTTGCCCGCTGGCGCACACGCAACCAGCCAGGCTAAAACCCAATTGATGAAGTGGAAAGCCTTATATTCAGGCAGTTTTGGCCAAGTAATTTGCCCAACTACCACCTAGGCACTAGGCCCGCGGCGGGCCGCGCAGCGCAGTGCGCCGCAAGGTGGCTGACGAGCAAGCCAAGGTGGCAGGCACGGCTAGTGGCCGGTACGTGGGCCCGCGGTGGGGTAGGGGCACGGCTACCAGCGGCGCCGGCTGGAAAGGCACATTATAAAACTGCTCGGTTTGGCAGTGGGTGTGCTTGGTCGTGAGCAGGGCTTTGCCTGGCTGGCGCTTGGCTAGCGGGGCAAAAGCGGGCTCTTCGGTGGTGTGCTCGTGGGCATGCAGGGCCAGTATCCACGCCTCCGGCAGCAGCGTCCGCGTGAGGCAGAGCAGCAGCAGCAAAGCAACGTAAGGGCGAAGGAGGAGCCGCAACACAGTAGCGCTAAAACAACCGATTTACTGACAAAGTAAGTTAGTTAAAGTTGCATCGGCCTAGCAAAGATAGCCGAGGGAAAGCCCGCAAGTGCTTAAAGATGCAACAAAGATGCATAAGGTGGTGGCAATATTACGGCCTTGCTGATAGCCCAGATAGCCGCTACGCTCAAATAACAACCCGTAGCGCAATGCTCGCGCTCGCTTTTCCATAGAGCCAGCAACTAGACGAGGCTCAGGCAAATGCAAGACTTAACTTTTATGCGAGCCCAAAAGCTGTAGGCTGCAAACATTGAGTAATTATGTTAGCAAGTAATGTACTGAAAAAAGCTGGGGATGCCCAGCACTTTGTGCCTGTAGGATAGTTGTTAGCGACCTAGGAGTTATAAAATAAAAATTTTTTCAGAAAAGACAATTAGTCAAATATATACGATCAATAGTGATGTGTTTTTTGTGCTTATCTTATATTTAATATATTTTACTTTTTTTCAGCAATTTGTCAGACCAAAAAAGGGGTTTCTGCGTAGGTCAGCCGCTTTCTTGCATGAAATTATGTTGCCTGCTCTACGTTCAATCGTATAGCCAGGATAAGCTCTTCTTACCTCCGCGTTGCCTTTATGATTATTACGGATATCAAAGAACTCAAAATACAGTATGACGAACCGTTGCATCTTTTACGAGTAGAGTGGGCTGCTGGCCGCGACATGCGTCGCTTGCGGCCTGCGCTAGAGCAGCTTTCTCAGGTAGCCATTCACCTGCAAGTCACGCATGGCCTGCTAGCTATTGATACTCTGCCCGACATTTCGGCATATGACCAGATATGGTTAGGCTCGCAGTGGCTTCCCAAAACCGAGCGGCTGGCATTGAAGCAAGCGGTTATCGTGCTCTCATCGGGCAAGGTCTACAACCAGCAGGCCATCGAAACGCTGCTGACGATGAATCGCAAACTCGTAAAATTTGACTTTCAGTTCTTTAGCCAGTCAATAGCTGCTATGCACTGGCTCACCAACGAATCGCGGCGCCTCCCGGCTCTGCTCAGCGAGTGGGAAGCGGCTTTCGGATTGGCGGGGCCCGAGGCCTACCACATAACCGAGCCGCGGATGCCCTATCGGCGGTCGTAACGGCCCTAGGCTTCTGCCAACCTGGCAGCCGCTACCACCTTGGAACAGCCTTTGAAACCAACAAGCTGACTGACAGGCGCTGCCTGTTAGGCAGCCTTTTGTTGTTTTCACTTAGCTCATTTTCCGATGTCCGAAACCGGCTCCATCTCCATCCATACCGAGAACATCTTCCCGATTATCAAGAAGTTCTTGTATTCTGACCACGAGATTTTCCTACGGGAATTGGTCAGCAACGCCGTCGATGCTACCCAGAAGCTCAAGAGCCTGGCCGCGCTAGGCGAGTATAAAGGCGAGCTAGGCGAGCTAAAAGTGCGCGTGACCGTAGATAAGGACGCGCGCAAAATCACGATTTCGGATAAAGGCCTCGGCATGACGGCCGACGAAATCAAGAAGTACATCAACCAGATTGCCTTCTCCGGCGCCACCGAGTTTGTGGAGAAGTACAAGGAGAAGGATGCGCAGGCCAAAGACCAGATTATCGGGCAGTTCGGCCTAGGTTTTTACTCGGCCTTCATGGTGGCCAAAGAGGTAGAAATCTGGTCGCAGTCGTACAAAGAAGACACGCTGACCGCCCACTGGATTTGCGATGGCTCGACCCAGTACACCATCGACGAGCCCACCGGCGAGCACGCCAAAGCTGAGCGCGGCACCGACGTGGTGCTGCACGTGGCCGAAGACTCGGACGAGTTCTTGGAAGAGGCCCGGCTGCGCACCATCCTCACCAAGTACTGCAAGTTCCTGCCCATTCCGATTGAGTTTGAAGGTGAACTGATTAACGACACCACGCCCATCTGGACCAAGCAGCCCGCTGACCTGACCGACGAGGACTACAAGAAGTTCTATCAGGAGCTGTACCCCATGTCGATGGACGAGCCCCTGTTCTGGATTCACCTGAACGTGGACTATCCGTTTAATCTGACGGGCATCCTGTACTTCCCTAAGGTGAAGGACGAGCTGCAATTCCAGCGCAACAAGATTCAGCTGTACTCGCGCCAGGTGTTTATCACCGACGAGGTGAAGGACGTAGTGCCCGAGTTCCTGATGCTGCTGCACGGCGTAATCGACTCGCCCGATATTCCGCTGAACGTGTCGCGTAGCTTCTTGCAAGCTGATGCTAACGTGCGCAAAATCAACACCTACATCACCCGCAAGGTGGCCGATAAGCTCGGCGAGCTGTTCCGCAAAGACCGCGCTGGCTACGAGGAGAAGTGGGCTGACATTGGGTTGTTTGTGAAGTACGGCATGCTCTCGGACGACAAATTCTACGAGCGCGCCAAGGACTTTGTGCTGCTGAAGAGCGTGGAAGGCAAGCTGTACACCCTCACTGAGTACACCGAGCATATCCAGGCCAACCAGAAGGATAAGAACGACAACACCGTGGTGCTCTACACCACCGACGCCGAGCAGCAGCACGGCTTCGTGGCAGCGGCTCAAGAGCGCGGCTACGACGTGCTGAACATGGACCAGGTGCTCGACGCGCACTTCATCGGTCAACTCGAGCAGAAGCTGGAGAAAACCTCGTTTAAGCGCGTGGATGCGGCTACGGCCAGCCAACTCATCGAGAAGGACGACGCCCAAACCAGCGTGCTGAGCGACGACGACCAGAAGAAGCTCGAAGAAGTGTTCACGGGTGCCATCAGCAACCCCGCGATGCACGTCAAAGTGGCGGCTCTCTCACCGCAGGATGCGCCGGTGGTCATCACTCAAAACGAATTCATGCGCCGCATGAAAGACATGCAGCGCACCGGCGGTGGCGGGGGCATGCAGATGTTTGGCTCGATGCCCGACTCGTTTGACGTGACCGTGAATGCCAACAGCCCGCTCGTGTCGAAGGTATTGGCCGACGGGGGCGACACTATCGCTAAGCAAGCCTTCGACCTAGCGCTGCTGGCCCAGGGCATGCTGAAAGGCGAGGCCCTCACAGCCTTCGTAAAGCGCAGCACCGAACTGCTGTAGTTTTGAGACAACCAAGTGCTAAGCCCCGCTACCAACCCGGTAGCGGGGCTTTTGCGTAGAACTAAATCGGTGCTACTTTGCACTTCCTAGCTGGCGGCATGGCCGCGGGCAGGACCTAGGTCGCCTTGCGCAGCCTTAAGACGCACTATATCTCCCTTACCCACCCCTTATGAAGAAGATTTTTGCGCTTGTGTTCGTCGGCGTGTTGGCTACTAACGCCGAGGCTCAGACGGTTAAAAAAAGCATGGGCAAGACAGAAGGCTTAGCCACCAACCAAGTGCAGGTGGCCGGCGGCCGCCTGGCCGGGGCTACCGCTCCGAGCGGCATCCACGAGTTTAAAGGCATTCCGTATGCCGCGCCCCCTGTGGGTGACCGGCGTTGGAAGGCCCCGCAGCCCGTTGCAAAGTGGACTAATGTGCGCTCGGCCACGCAGTTTGGCCCTAGGGCCATGCAGTTGCCACTATTTGGCGACATGAACTTTCGCTCGAACGGCGTGAGCGAAGACTGCCTGTACCTGAACGTGTGGACGGGAGCCAAGGCTAGTCAGGAAAAGCGTCCGGTATTGGTGTATTTCTATGGCGGTGGCTTTGTGGCCGGCGATGGCTCGGAGCCACGCTACGACGGCGAGGCGCTAGCCAAGCAAGGCATCGTGACTGTGACGGTAAATTACCGCCTAGGGGTGTTTGGGTTTATGGCCCATCCCGAGCTGACTAAGGAATCGCCCAACCACGCCTCGGGCAACTATGGCCTGCTCGACCAGCAGGCGGCCGTGCAGTGGGTGCGGGCTAATATCGCAGCCTTTGGCGGTGACCCGCAGCACATTACCATTGCGGGCGAGTCGGCCGGTTCGTGGTCGGTGAGCGCCCAAATGGCTGCTCCGGCTACCAAAGACTTATTGGTGGGCGCCATTGCCGAGAGCGGCTCGCTGCTGGGCTTGCAGCCACTGCCCACCCTGGCGCAGGGCGAAGCCACGGGCACGGCCTTTGCCACTAGCCTAGGCGCTAGCTCGCTAGCCGCGCTACGGGCGCTGCCCGCCCAGCAGGTGCTCGAAGCCACTGGCAAGCAGGGCGCGCCGCGCTTTTCGCCCATCGTGGATGGGTACTTTTTGCCCCGCTCGCCAGTCGAGATTTTTACCGCGGGCCAGCAGGCGCACGTGCCCCTGCTCGTGGGCTGGAACTCGCAGGAAATGGCTTACCAAGCATTGCTAGGTCCGGGCGAACCTACGGTAGCTAACTATACTGCCACCGTGCAGAAGCTATACGGCGAGCGAGCCGCTGACATTCAGCGCGTCTACCCCGCCACTACTGATGCCGCCGTGGAGCAGGCTGCCACTGACTTGGCTGGCGACCGCTTCATTGCCTACAGCACTTGGAAGCTGGCCGATGCCCAAAGCCAAACCAGCGGCAAGCCCGTGTACCGCTACCTCTACGCGCGCCCCCGCCCAGTCATGACGCCCGAAATGGGCAACGCGACCGCCAACTTGGCTGGCGGCGTCACTAAAGGCACGGGAGCGGCCGCCCCCGCCCCCCCTGCCAAGGGCGCTGTGCACTCGGCCGAGATTGAGTACGCCCTAGGTAACCTGCCTACCAACAAAGTATTTGCTTGGACTTCTGATGATTATCAGGTTTCTAAAACAATGCAGGCGTACTTCGCCAACTTCATCAAGACTGGCAACCCCAACGGAACGGGCCTGCCCACCTGGCCGGCGCTAAAGCCCGGCACAGCGGGCCAGCTAATGCGCCTAGATGTGCAAACCCAGGCCGTGCCCGACCAAACGCGCGACCGCTACCTGCTGCTAGAGCAGATGGCTTCGAAATAAGCGGTAAATAGAGTAGTATAGAGAAGAGGCTATGTGTCCCCTTGCTGCCCGCACACGCGGGCGGTAAGGGGCTAGCGGGTTAAACTACTCTGCTTCCTGTGGGAGGTTGGGTGCGTAGAGCCAACGATTTCTGAGGCCTATTCAGCTAGGCTGTGAGCTGGTTACCGGGGTTTTTGCTTTTCTATATGCACTCACCAGACCCAACCCTCCTACTCGATGCGGTCCCGCTCGACGAGCTGGCGCACACGCTGCTCGAAGTATCTCCGACGGGGATTATGTTGCTTCGTCCCGTGTATGCGGCTGATGAAGAAACGATTGTGGATGTGCTCTACGAGTACCTGAACCCCACTGCCCAGCGACAACTGCAACAGCCTGCGCACCCCACCCAGTCCTTCCTGACCCTATTTCCCGAGAAGGCGGCGATTCTCACTTTTTACGCCAGTGCCTTCCTGACCGAGGAGCGCTCGCTGTACTCCGGCGCTTACGAGCTAGCCGGTCAGCCGGCCACGTTTCACCTGGTCGCCAAGCGGCAGGGCGCCCGGCTGGTTGTCAGCATAACCGGTGCTGCCGACCGGCCGCACGCGGCCATTGAAGTAGCCCTGCGCGAAAGCCAAGCCCGCGAGCAGGCGGCCCAGGAACTGGCCGAGCGCCAGCAGCAAGATATAAATCGGTTTTTTGAGCAGGCGCCCGTGGCTATTTGCTTGCTGCGCGGCCCTAGGCACGTGGTAGAGCTCATTAACGAGGTAAACGCGTCGTTGCTGGGTAGCACGACTACTGAGCTGCTGGGGCAGCCCATCCTAGAGGCATTGCCCACCTTGCAAGACCAGGGGTTCGGCCAAGTGCTTCAACGGGCGCTTGGGGGAGAAACCATTGTGTTTCACGATGTATCTGTTACGTTGGAGCGCGCTCATTTGGGCCAGCCTAACAAAGGATACTTTCACGTGACGTATCGGCCGTGGCGAACCGCAGAAGACGAGATTATTGGGGTGATAGCGGTAGCCATTGAAGTTACAAACCAAGTATTGGCCCGCCAGCAGCTCGAGCAGCTCAATCAGGAGCTGGAAGCCCGGGTGCTGGAGCGCACCCAGCAGGCGCAAGCCGCGCAAGCCGAGGCCGAGCGCCAGCGCCGCTGCCTGGCACAGTTGATTACCAATGCGCCGGCCGCTATTTGCGTGCTCTCGGGGCCAGACTTTGTGTATGAGCTCGTCAATTCGCGCTATCAAGAGCTTTTTTCGAACCGTATCAAGGTCGGGTTACCGATATTGGCGGCCATGCCCGAGTTCAGGGACCAACCCGTATGGCACAACCTGAAACAGGTGTACGAAACGGGCCGCACCCACCACGCCACTGCTAAGCCAGTGCCCGTGGCCCGGGCCAGCGATGGCGTGGTAGAAGAGCGGTATTTCACTTACATAGAGCAGGCGCGCTACAACGAGCAAGGGCAAATTGATGGCGTGTTCGTGTTTGGCTACGAAGTCACTGACCAGGTGCTGGCCCGCCAGCAGGTGCAGCGCCTCAACCTAGAGCTCACGGCCGCCAACCAAGAGCTGTGCGCCGCCAACCAGCAGCTCACGCGTACCAACGTGGACCTCGACAACTTCATCTACACCGCCTCTCACGACCTCAAAGCGCCCATTACCAACATCGAAGGGCTGTTGTATCTGCTGAAGAAAAACCTGCCGGTCGCCATCCGCTCCGACCAGTTGGTGGCGTCGATAATAGACCGCATGCACGGCGCAGTCGAACGCTTCACGCGCACCATTGCGCACCTCACCGACGTGACCAAGCTGCAAACCGAGTTTGCCCAACCCCCCGTGACGCTGCTGCTGGCCGATGTAGTAGAAGACGTGCGCCAGGACCTGCTGCCCTTGCTCACCGAAGCCCGCGCCCGGCTCGAGGTAGATGTGGCCGATTGCCAACCTAGGGTGTTTTCCGAAAAAAACCTGCGCAGCATCCTTTACAATCTGCTCAGCAACGCCCTCAAGTACCGCCATCCCGACCGCGTGCTTGCCATTCGGGTGGCCTGCACTACCGAAGGCAATGACCTAGTACTTATCGTGCAAGATAATGGCTTAGGCGTGAGTGAATTGCAGCAAAAGCACCTGTTTCAGCTTTTTCAGCGGCTACACACCCACGTTGAGGGCTCGGGCCTGGGGCTATACATGGTGAAGAAAATAGTGGAGAACGCGGGCGGCACCATCGCCGTGCAAAGCCAAGTGAATGTAGGTACCACCTTCACCATCCGTTTTCCGGCGTAGAGCCGGCCCTAGGTAGGTTATTTCTTGAAAAATGTCAGCAGGTCAGCTTTATACGAGTTGCCGATGGGGATTTCATCGCCGGTGGTCAGCACCAGTTGCTCGGGCTGGAGCAGCTTGATGTGGGCCGCCGCCACAATGAACGAGCGCTGCACCCGCACGAAGCGCTCACCTAGGGTGTCCACCATCTCCTTCATGGTGGCGTGGTGCAGGTAGGTTTTGGTGGCGGTCACCACCTTCACGTAGTCCTTGCAGCCCTCCACATACAGTATATCGCGGTAGGGCACTTTCAGCAGGCTGCCCTGCTCCTTGAGTAGCAGGTGCGTTTCGTCGGTAGCAGTGGGGGCAGCGGCCGGGGTAGGGGGCTGGTAGCGCGCCACGGCCTTTTGAAACCGCTCGTAGCTGAAGGGCTTGAGCAGGTAGTCGAGCACATTCAACTCGAAGCCCTCGTAGGCGTACTCGCGGTAGGCGGTGGTGAGGATGGTCTGGGGCGGCGCGGGCAGCGTTTTGAGGAAATTTAGGCCCGTAACGAGCGGCATTTCAATGTCTAAGAACATCAAATCGACGGGGTGCTGGCGCAGATGGTCGTGCGCTTCCATAGCGTGGCGGCACTGGCCCCCGAGCACCAAGCCGGGCGTTTGAGCAATGAATTGCTTCAGGACTTGGTGGGCCAGTGGCTCGTCGTCGACTATCAGACAGCGGGTGGGGGTAGTACTCATACGTGCAAAATAAGCTCGGCGCGGTAGCGGCCGGCGTGCTCGCCTAGGTGGAGCTCGTGCGTGCCGGGGTAGTAAAGCTGCAAGCGCCGCTTAATATTCTCTAATCCAATGCCCCCGCTGCGGCGCGGCGACGCGGGTGGCGGACTCGGCAGCATGTCATTTTCAATAATAAAGCGCAGTGTGCCGGGCGTGGTCGTGAGCGTGGCCTCCACGCTGGCATCGTCGCTGAAGTGATGGCGGCCGTGCTTGAAACTGTTTTCGACCAGCGGCAGCCATAGCAGCGGCGGCACCTGGCGCCCGCCTAGGTCGGCCCCGGCAGTGGTAAACTGAATGCGGGCGCCCTCATACTTGCGCTGCTCCAGCTCGAAGTAGTTTTCCATAAATGTCACTTCATCGGCTAAGTTAATGCGCTCCTTGCCACTGTCATACAGCACATAGCGCATCAGCTCCGACAGTAGCAGGATGAAGCGTGGCGTCTCAGGCGAGCCGGCTAAGCTGAGGCCATAAATACTATTGAGCGTATTGAACAGGAAGTGCGGTTGCAGTTGTGCCTTCAGCTGCTCGAGCTGCAAGGCGGCGTGCTCCTTCTCTATTTGGCGGCGGCGAGCTTCATTCTCGAAGGCATAGCGTACAAAGGCTACGCAACTAAAAGCAATGAGGTCGGTGAGGGTGAGTTCCAGTGCCCAGTACCTCGGTAAGGCTAACAAGCTAGTCCACCCTAGCTTAGTCAGCTGCACGAATAACAGATGAGTGAGCCGAAAGCTCCAAATAGACCCGAACCAGAAGTAAAGAAGAGTCAGGCCCAGAAGCAAGAAGTAGCGGCGACGACGCAGTAGCAGCGGCATCAGCCAGCGGTAGTACGGGATAACGTATAGGGTTGCTAGCCCAGCGTACAGGCTGAGGTGAGGATAGGGGAAGTTGGGGTGTCCTACCGGGAAGCCCGGCACTCGCTCGACGTAAGTTGAATACTTGTACAGCCCAACGTAGATAATCCATATCAATACCTCAAAAACTAGGGGGAAGCGGCTGGGCCGCGCAGTGTCTTGTTGCATGGGGCGAAGGTGGTGGGTTTAGGGCGACCTAGGGCAAAATCGAGCAGGTATTTCGACTAAACAGGGAATTTTTTCGACTAAAAATCGAGCGCGCGGGCTTGGTCGAAAACGGCCCTGGCGTGGTCGAAAAAAGCGAAAAGGAGGGTTTGGGCGGCCGTTGCTTTGTCCCATTCCCAGCCGGTTGGCGGCGGGAGTCACGCCTCCAGTAACCTTTTCTGCCCCTCGATATGAAAAACGTTTTCGCCTCCCTGCTCCTCACTGGTACCCTGGCTTCGGCCGCTCAGCAAGCCGCCGCCCAAACGACTGCCACTCCCGCTGCCACCGCCCTAGGTACCCTCACTGGCACCGTGGCCGACAGCGTGTCGCGCCAAGCGCTGGCCTTTGCTACCGTGGTGCTGCGCCCCGCGGCCGATGCCAAAAACGCCCTAAGCACGGTGACCACTGACAAGGGCGCCTTTAGCTTCGCTAACCTGGCCGCCGGGCCCTACACCCTCGAAGTACACTACCTAGGCTACCGCGCCCCGCAGCCCGTAGCCGTGACGGTGGGCGCCGGCACCCCGGCCGTAGTCCTGGCCCTGGCCCCCGAGCACCACGCCCTGGCCGAAGTGAAAGTGACGGCGGCCAAGCCCTTCATTGAGCAGCAGGCCGATAAGCTGGTGCTCAACATAGCCGCCAGCCCCATCGCGGCGGGCGGCACCGCCGCCGACCTGATAGGCCTCGCCCCCGGCGTGCTGGAGCAAGGCGGCGGCTACCAGCTGCGCGGCAAAACCGTGACCGTGATGCTCGACGGCAAGCTCACCAACCTAGGCGGCGAGGAGCTGAAAAACATGCTCAGCGCCATGCCCGCCAATAGTTTAGATAAGGTGGAGCTCATCGCCAACCCCTCGGCCAAGTACGATGCCAGTGCTAGCGCTATCGTGAACCTAGTGACGACCAAGAGCCTGAAGCTGGGCACCAATGGCACGGCTACCCTCGGCGTAGGCGCCGGCCGCTACGGCCGCTACAACGCTAGCCTCAACCTCAACCACCGCACCGAAAAGCTGAACGTGTACGGCGGCCTCGACCGCCTCGACAACCAGACCTACAGCACCACCAGCGCCGTGCGTGCGCTCAGCACCGAGGGCCAGCTCGCCGAAAACAGCCTCGAAACCCGTCGCCTCCAAACCAACAACATTAAGCTGGGCTTCGACTACGACCTGAGCAAAACCACCGCCGTGGGCGTGCTGGTGAAAGGCATGCTCACCGACCGCACCCGCGATGCCGAAAGCCAGGCGCTCCTCAGCGCGACGCAGCAAGCCACGCTAGTGCGCATCGAAGGCGCCTCGCAGGTGCTAAGCCCGGCTGTGAACGCCTACTACAAAACGGCCTTTGCCAAGGGTAAGACGTTGCGCGTGAACGCCGACTACCTTAGCTACGCCAAGGACTCCCACAACGACTACGCCACCAGCGCCCGCGACTCGGGCGGCCCAGCCGACCTACTGCGCGACAATTCGCCGGCCCGCAACTCGGTAAAGTCGGTGATGGCCGACTACTCGCAGCCGCTCTACCAGGGCACTTTTGAGGCGGGCCTGAAAGCCATTTCCACCGTCACCGATAACGATATCCAGTGGGAGCAGGCCCCCGCCAGCCAGCCTTGGACTACCGACCTAGGCAAAACCAACCACTTCATCTACCGCGAAAACGTGCGCGCCGCCTACGCCACGTTCAGCCGTGACATTAAGAAAGTATCGCTGCAAGTGGGCCTGCGCGCCGAGCAAACCAACACGACTGGCACCTCGTTCACCACTGGCCAAACCACGGAGCGCCAGTACCTCAACTTCTTCCCTAGCGTATCGGCGCAGTATAGTAAGTCGGAGAAAACCCAGTTTGGTTTCTCCTATCGCCGCAAGATTGAGCGGGCGCAGTTTGGGATTGTCAATCCCTTCCTGACCTACATCAGCCCCTACCGCTACGCCCAGGGCAACGATGGCATCCTGCCCTCGCTCTCGCACAACCTAGAGCTGAGCTACTCCTACGGCAGCCTCCTCTCGGCGGCCGTTAGCTACACTCGCTTCAACGACGTTATCACCGAAAGCTACCAGAAAGACGACGCCACGCAGGTAGTAATCAACTCTTACGCCAACTACCGCAGTGCCGACCAGCTTGGCGCTACCCTGACCCTGATGAAGCCGCTGCTGAACAATAAGTGGCAGACCGTGACGACCCTAGGCGTGCTGGCCGCCCAGGTGCAAGGCGGCCCCGGCACCATCGGCCTGTCCAAGTCGAGCCCCGGCGCCTACCTCTCCAGCAACCACACTATCACGCTGCGCGCTGGCCTCAAAGCTGAAGTGTCCGCTTCTTATGCATCGCCCATGACCTTCGGCGGGCAGGCCCTCCGGTCGAGCTACAGCGGCAACGTAGGCATCTCGCAGACCGTGCTCAAGGGCGCGGGCACGCTCACCCTCAATGTCACGGATGTCTTCAACACCCAGCGCATGCGCTACGAAGTGCTCGCCGCCGGCCTCAACTCGCAAAACGTCAACAAGTTCGAAAGCCGCTTCGTGAAGCTGAACTTCAGCTACAAGTTTGGTAACCAAAAGGTGAAAGCCAGCCAGCGCCGCGAAACGGGCGTGGACGCCGAGCGCTCGCGCATGGAATAAGTAATACGGGTGCCGGGCTTACCCAAGAAAGCCGAAGTAGTGAATTGGGGTGAAGCGCAACAAAACGGCCGGGCTTTTTCGACTAAACGGGGGATTTTTTCGACCAAAAAATGGCGAAGCAGACTTTGTCGAAATCGGCCCTAGCGTGGTCGAAAAAAGCGAAAAGGAGGCCTTGGGCGGCCGTTGCTTTGTCCCATTCCCAGCCGGTTGGCGGCTGATACCGCTCCTCTCGTCACTGCATCAATCCCATGAAAAGCTTCTTTCGCTCGCTACTAGCTACTGCCATTATTGGTGCTACTTCTGTGGGCGCTTCTGCCCAACCAGTCAGCACTCCTGCTGTGGCCACCGATACAGCTCGCCTGGTGCTGCCGGCTCACCTCGCTACTCCCATAAACTTACAGAGCTACGAAGCGTTCCGGGCAGCCGTACAGCCTCTCATCCGGCAGATGGCAGGCAAGAAAGTGGTAGCGATGGGCGAGGGTACTCACGGCACGGCCGAGTTTTACAAAGCGCGCTTCTGGCTCACGCGCATTTTGGTCGAAGAACATGGCTTTGACCAGCTGGCCCTCGAAAACACGTACGGTGATACGTACCAACTCAATCAGGCATTGCAGAGCGGAGGCACTGATTTTAAACCGCTAATGCGCAAAACGTTGCTCGGCATTTGGCAAAACCAGGAAATGGCCCAAGTATTCGACTGGATGCAGGCGCGTAATCGCAAAGGCCGGCACAAAGTGACCCTGACGGGCATCGACGCCATGTTTTCCACCGCTGATGCTGAGCTACTGCAAAAAGGCTTGGCCGCCACCGGCCGCCAGGACTTGAAAAGCCTGGCTGACCAGCTCGTGCAGAGCTCAATATACAAGGATAAAATGTGGTGCCAGCTTAGCGATTCAACTTATAAGCCCAACTACAAAGAATTGTTTCCCAAGGCGCTAGCTGGCTATGATGCCGCTGATAAATTGCTGAAAGCTCTGCCAACTCTCAAGCTCTCGCGCCAGCAGCAGGCCGCATTAACCGACGCGGCTGCTAACGCTCGCATGGCATTCGATACTTTTTACCAGATGAAAGTGAATAAGCGCGAATCTTCCCGCGATAGCGTTTTTGCGGAGATGACCCGCTTGCTAGTACGCGGCAAAGGGCAGCGCATCATCATCTGGGCGCACGATGCCCATGTGGCGCGCAAAGGGGTAACGCCTGGCGATAACAATGGCGGCGGTACCGGCGCCTTTTTAGAGCGGATGTTTCCAGGCAAATATTTTGTGTTGGCCACGGCCACCGCTGGCGGCAGCTTCACGGCCACCACCCAAAACTTTATCTCGCCGGCTAGCCCAATGGCGGCTTACCCGTTGCCTCAGCCTAAGGCTGGCTCTTGGGAGGCATCGCTAGCCCATGCCAGCAGCCCCAACTTCTACTTCTTTACGAAGCAGCTAGGCGCCCAAGACCAGCCGCGCCCCTTGCGCTTGGCCGGTCAAACTGTTGGCAGTGAGAAGTTTTACGCCGACATGAAGCTCTCCGCAGCATTCGACGCGGTGCTCTTTCTGCGCCAAACCACCGCTGCCACACCGCTGCTTTAACGACTGTCTAGGTGCCAAGTGAGCTGTGCTGCAATCAATAGATTGCCAGATGCTTGGCATCCTTGACAAATGAGTGTGACTTTCTGAACTATGAAAACGGATGACGCGGGGCGGTGCCTCGCGTCATTGTTGCTGATAGAGCATTGCAAAAGGAGTGTCCTTGCGAGTGCAGCGAAGTAGCGAAGGAGATTAGGCTGGGGACTACCCTTAAGCAGCGGTTCGGTAGGTAAACCCACCTAGTTGGTAGAAAAAATGCGGCGGCTCGGTGCAGTTGGCCGCATTTTCGCGTTTAGCCGTAATTAGTTGGGCCGTTACTTTTGCCTGCGTCCATTTATTACCTCTTCCTGATGCGTAAGATTCTCCTTGGTTTTCTGTTGTTTCTGGTGGTGCTGGTGGCAGCGGCCGCGCTCGCGCCCTTCCTGTTTAAGGACAAGCTGCGGGCGCTGGCCGACAAGCAGATAGCCCAGCGCGTGCGCGCCAAGGTGCAGTATAACCCCGCCGACATCGACGTGACGCTGCTCAGCACGTTTCCCGACCTAGGGCTGGATATCAAGAACCTGCGCGTGATTGGCGTCGATTCGTTTAGCCGCGATACGCTGGCCTACTTGCCCCGGCTGCGCGTGGGCCTCGACTTGATGAGCGTCATCAAAGGCCAACAGATTGATATCAAGAGCATCAACCTCGACCAGCCCGATATTGCGGTGAAAGTGCTAAAAAGCGGCCGCGCTAACTGGGATATCATGATTTCGGACTCGGCCGCGGCCGCCAAGGGCCAGGATACCAGCGCCGTGAACCTGGCAATTCGGGGCTGGGAGATTACGGATGGCCGCCTGCGTTACGATGACCGCAGCATCCCGGTGCGGCTCGATGCCCGTGGCATCAACCACACCGGTAAAGGCGACTTTGCGCAGAATATTTTTGACCTGACCTCGAACACCAAGATTGCCAAACTCACGGCCAACTACGCCGGCGTTGACTACTTGACCGACAAGCAGCTAAACGCCGACATCGCCATGAACATGGACCTAGGCAAGAGTCTCTACACCTTCAAGGAAAACCAGGTGAAGCTGAATGATTTTCCGTTCAGCTTCGCGGGCGCTATCGGGCTGCCCAATGCCACGGATATCACGTACGATATCACCTTCAAGGCGCTGCAAACTGACTTTAAGAACATCCTGAGCCTAGTACCCGGCGTGTTCAACGCGCAGTTTAAGGACGTGCAGGCCGCCGGCCAAGTGGCCTTCAATGGCTACTACAAGGGCGTGCAAAACAAGTTGCGCATGCCCGGCTACGGCGTGAACCTGACCGTGACCAACGCCCGCTTTAAGTACCCGCAGCTACCTAGGGAGGCCAAGAACATCAACGTGGCGATGGTGGTGGACAACCCCTCAGGCTTTACCAACAACGTGAAAGTCAACGTGTCGAAGTTTCACCTCGACCTCGGCAGCGACCCGGTAGATGGCAATGTGGCTATCGATGGCCTAGAGCCCATGAAGGTGGATGGCCGCGTGAAAGCCAACGTGAACTTGGCCGAAGCGCTGAAAGTGTACCCAGTAGCTGGTATCAACATGCGCGGGCAGTTTTTCGTGGATGCTACGGCCAAGGGCACCTACTCGAAAACCCAGATGCCGGTCGTGAACGCCGCCATCAAGATGAGCAACGGCTACGTGAAATCCAACCAGTTTCCGGCCCCCATTGAGGATATCAACCTAAGCGGCACGGTGGTGAACACAACGGGCCAGGTGAACGATACCTACGTCAACCTGCCACAATTCCACATGGTGCTGGAGGGCGAGCCGCTCGATGGCCGCCTCACGGCACACAACATCAACTCGCCCATCTTCGACGCCAACGTGAAAGGCACCGTGGACCTCACGAAGATGACCAAAATATTCCCGCTCGAAGGCATGACCGTAACCGGCCGCGTATCGGGCGACATCGCTGCCGCGGGCAACATGGCCGACGTGGAAGCCGGCCGATACCAAAACGTGAAAGCCAGCGGCGCCGTGAAAGCCAACAACATCACCTACAAGAGCAAGGACTTGCCGCAGGGTGTGAAAATCAGCAGCGCGGCTGGCACCTTTAACAACAACCAGATTAACATTCAGAGTTTGAACGGGACGGCTGGCTCTTCCGACTTCGCGGCCAATGGCACCGTTAGCAACTACCTAGGGTACTTGTTTACGCCCGGGCAGGCGTTGAAAGGCACGATGAACGTGACCTCGCACAACTTCAACGTCAACGAGTTTATGGTGGACCCCGTGAGCGAGAAGCCCACCGCCGGCGCCGTAAAAGCCGCCCCCACCCAGGCCGATGGCGTGGTACCCATCCCTAAATTCTTTGACCTCGTGCTGAATAGCAAGGTCGATAACGTGACCTACGACAACCTGAAGCTGCAAAATGCCAGCGGCACTGTGGCGGTGAAGAACGAAGTGGCCAGCCTCAAAAATCTGACTTTTAACACCCTAGGGGCCACTTTTGGTACCACGGGTAGCTACAACACCCAAGACCTGGCGCACCCCAAGTTTGACCTCGGGCTGAACATTCAGCAGCTCGATTTCCAGAAGGCGTTCAGCGCGTTTAATACCGTGAAGGCGCTAGTGCCGCTGGCGGCGGTGGTGCAGGGCGTGTTCAATACCAAGTTCTCGGCCAGTGGCGAAATGGGTCAAGATATGCTGCCCAAGCTGAGCACGCTGAGCGGCAGCGGCCTGTTTGACATTGTGAAGGCGGCCGTGCTACAGTCGCCCACGCTGACTCAAATCTCCAATCTCACGACCCTGCCCGAACTCAAAAACTTGCAAGTGCTAAACCGCGAAGTGAAGGCTCAAATCGTGAACGGTAACCTCGTGGTGCAGCCCTTCGACCTGACGGTGGGCGACGTAAAAATGACCCTAGGTGGCTCGAACAGCTTGCAGGGCATCTTGTCGTACGTGGCCGCCATCAACGCGCCTACCGGCAAGCTCGGCTCGGCGGTGAGCAACAAGCTCACGGCGCTGACTGGCGTGCAGAACATCCAGGGCACTGACCGTGTGACGCTGGGTCTCAACATCGGGGGCAACATGACCAGCCCCACTGTGAAGCTAACCAGCGGCAGCCTCAAGGACCAGGGAAAAGCCATCGTGACCAACGTGGTGAAAACCAAGCTTACCAGTACCCTACTCGACCTCGCCAATAAGAACCGGTCGAAAACCGACAGCACCCAAAAGGCTATCACCATTACGCAGCAAAATTCCCAGGAACAGCTGAACCTAGAGATTCAGAAGCGTAAGCTCGAAGCGCAAGAGAAAGCTAAGCAAGCCATCGGGGCTGGGCTAAACAGCTTGTTTGGCGGCCGCAAGAAAACGACTGCCCCCGCCGCTCCGGCTGACACAGCCAAGCACACTACTCCGTAACGGTAGCGCTTAGCTGGCAATATTTTTGAGTGCGAGAGCCCGGTTGCCAGTAGGCGACTGGGCTTTTTTATGGGCTCTATCTTACTTCCATTATTACATATGAAAAATTATAGTTTACTGACGTTAGCAGGCGCAGCCCTTCTAGGTTTGGCTAGCTGCTCGAAAAGCGATTCAAACGGTGCGTCAGGCGCAGCGAAGCTCGAAGTACGCCTAACAGATGCCCCCGGCAACTTCAGCGCCGTGGTGCTCGATGTGCAAAAGATAGAGGTACACTCGAAGGATGAAAATGACCCTAACGGCTGGCAAACGCTGGGCTTCACGCCCCAGACGGTGAACGTGCTGGACTACGTAAATGGCAAATCGGCGCTGCTGGTAAACACCGATTTCGCGCCCGGCGACTTGAAAGAGATTCGTCTCATTCTGGGGCCAAACAGCTACGTAACTGGCACCGACAATCAGCGCTACGACCTGAAAACGCCCAGCGGCCAAACCTCGGGCGTGAAGCTGAAATTGGAGAAAGTGACGCTCCAGCAAAATGCGACGTATCAGCTGCTGCTGGACTTCGACGTGGCTAAGTCCATTGTGGAGCGCGGCAGTTGGAGAGCTAGTGATGACAAGAAAGAGCGCTACTTGCTGAAGCCCGTGATTCGGGTGGTGGCCCAAGACTTGCGCGGCGGCCTGCGCGGCACCGTGACGCCCGTCGCGGCTCGGCCCCAAGTGCTGGCTATCCGGTCGTCTATCGTCGGCCCCGATACCGTGAGCACGTTTGCCGACGCGTCGGGTGCCTTCCAGCTTGGTAGCCTGCCAGCGGGCACCTACCAAGTGCAGTACTTCCCCACCACAACGGTCCCCGCTGGGCAGCCGGCTTATAAAAACGTGGTACGCACCAACATCACGGTCACCAACGACCAGGTGACGGACCTAGGCACAACTCCCCTCAACTAACTGGGACGTAACGCTTTTTCACTTAAAAAGGGCCGTTTCCTACCTAGGAAACGGCCCTTTTTTGTGCATTAAAGCCAAGCTACTAGCTTAGCTGCTGCACCAAACCCAGTAGCTCGTGCTGCGTGGTACGCGTGGCATCGGCATCGTACCAGGCGTGCACCTGAGCCGTTATTTCTTTAGATGGCACCTGGCGGGCTTTCAGTTCCTGGTGAATGGCTTGGATCGGGGCCGGGCGTGGCCCCCACACAGCCGCTTCGGTGAGTGAATCGGCGTGCAGCACCACGGCGATGGGCATGGCCTGGCCGCCGTTGGTTAAGTACTTATCGATGAGGTCAGGGTGCGAATCGCGCAAGAAATAGCGCGTGGTGAGGTGGCCACCGCTGGCCTGGGCCACCGCCTCGAGGATGGGCACCGTGTGCGACGCATCGCCGCACCACCCCTCCGTGATGATGGCCCATATGTACTGCCCGGTCAGCTGCCCTAGGGTGGCTTGCAGCTCGGGCAGCAGCGCGATGGTGGGCGCCAGGGCATCCATGCGGTCGACGGCCTCCTGATAATAGGGCAGCAGTTTGGCCAGCCTTTCGTCGGGCTGCGGAGTAGCGAGCGCCTCGGCAATGTGCTGGCGATAGGCGAGATAGGATAGGCCGGTAGTTAGCTGCTCGGCAGTGAGAACGGGTACAGTGGAGGCAGACATGATGCAACGCAATGAGGGAGGTAAGCTATACCGCCCGCGTGACCAGAAGTTGGCCTCCCACGTGGCGCTTCATTTTGTGTACACCTTAGTCAAGAAGAAACATGCTGGGCTGTTAGGGCAGCCAACTGCTACCTTATCAAGTGCGTACAAGGAGAAATGGTGTAAAATGGGAAGATAAAATTTGCTCATTGGCAAGCTGTTTGTGATAAATTTGTAACAAAATTCATCAATTATTCATTTTCACTTTCCAGCACAGTGGGATCCGAAGCTTGGAATTCACGTGACTTGAAGTCGCGG